>Ga0310832_100603_pt1 | contig 23350 bp, 17 predicted proteins | sample WT_ome_7_FD_201303 | JGI IMG/M metagenome (GOLD analysis project Ga0310832, IMG submission 201303) | Sorghum-adapted microbial communities enriched on wild type (WT) sorghum from Joint BioEnergy Institute, Emeryville, California, United... ...
CATCCATCCAGGCTGAATCCTCCAGCTCATGAGGAACGCCGGAGAAGGAAGTTCTCATAATGATCAGCAGGAACGCATTAATCATCAGGGGCAAAATGAGCGACAGCGGCGAATTGAGCAGGCCCAGCTCTTTGATCAGCAAGTAATTGGGGATAATCCCCGGGTTAAAAAACATCGTGACGATGATGAGCCCAAACATCACGTTCCGGCCACTGAAGTTTCTGCGGCTTAACGCATACGCGGCCATAATGGTCATCACCAAAGCGACCGCGGTATAGACGACGACCAGAATCACCGTCAGCAACAGGGACCGCATCATGGAGATGTCCCCGAATACGGCGGAATAGGAATGGAAGTTCCAGTCGACCGGCCACAGGAACACCTCCCCGGACATAATGGCCCGGTTGCCGCTGAAGGATAAGGCAAAGATATGGATCATCGGCACGACGCAAAACAAGGCAAATAAACCGATGACCACGATGACGATTGTATCGATCAATTTATCAACCGGATTCCGGATCACGCTTCGCTCCCTCCTTGACTAGAAGATGCCTTGCTGGTTTATTTTTCGGGATATGAGTTCGGCCGTGAGCAGCAGAATCAGCCCGATGACCGACTGGAACAATCCCACGGCGGTCGCCAGCGCAAATTGAGCCGATTGAATGCCCACCGTGTACACATAGGTGCTGATCACCTGAGCGACATCCATGACGTAGCCGTTCTGCAGGGCATACGGCTGCTCGAAGCCGATATCCGCCATATGGCCGATCTGGATAATAAACAGCACTACGATCGTAGGCTTAATCCCGGGGAGCGTAATATGCCAGATTCGTCTCAGCCGGCTGGCTCCATCGACCTCGGCAGCTTCATAAAGCTCCTTATTGATGCTTGTAAGCGCTGCCAAATAAAGGATCGTTCCCCAGCCTGCATAGTGCCAAACCCCGGCTCCCGTGTAGGTTAAAATCCACAGTACCGTGTCCTCGAGGAACGGGATCGGTCGGCCGCCGAGGCTCTTGATGAACTCGTTGACGCTGCCCGTATTGGTTGCGAGTAATTGAAGCACCATCCCGCCGACAATGACCCAGGAGATGAAGTGGGGCAAATACAGCAAGGTTTGGCTGACGCGTTTGTACCAATGAACCCGCAGCTCGTTCAGCATAATCGCCAGGATAATGGGAACCGGGAACGTTAGCAGAGAGAAGACGTTAAGCATCAACGTGTTGCGCAGCGCCTTGTAGAATTGCGGCATCGCAAAGATCTCGCGAAAGACGTCCCATCCGACCCACTCACTGGCCCAGATCCCTTGAAAAATGTTGTAGTCCTTGAAAGCAACCACGACGCCCGCCATTGGAATGTACTTAAATACGATAAAGAACGTCATCGGCAATAGCATGAGCAGATACAGTGGCCATTGCCGTTGGAAGGCAGCCATGCTGTTCCGCCGTTTGACGGGGAGCGGGGCACGGGACTGCCTGGTTTCCGTTTGCATCGGCATCCTCCTTTCGGGTGGTAAGTGCATGGCTTGGTTGCTGCTTACTATACAACAGGGGGAAGCGGGGGGAAATTCTCCTTTTTTGGGGGCTTCTTCTCTTTTTCTTGCGGGGGGTTTCACCTTTTTTATATGACTAACCTTAATTAATATCGGGGGCTGAAAGGAGGCGGATCGGCAAAAAAAATCATCCCAGAAAGGGAAGAACCCTCTCTGGGATGACTGGATTGCTCCCGATTCATGAGGGGGCGGCTTACGGTGCTCCGCCGTTGTGCTTCTGATAAGCCAGATGCTTCTCTTCACGAACCTGCTGTCCGCCGATAGATAAATACTCCGCAACTTCCTCGTCGTAAACGGCATCAAACGCTTCCGGAGACGCGGTAATGACCTTCACGAAAATTTCGTCGTTCTTCTCATTTAAAGCAGCGGCATATCGAATTTCGGAAGGCAAAATCGCATGAATGCGCGGGGTTTCGATCCCATCATTCATCCCGTATTCCACGCTCTTGCGCGTAAACTCTTCAAAGCGCTTGTTGTTCGCATTGGCTTTCAGATTTAAGCGTTCGTCCTGGCTGCTGACATATTTCCCATTTAAAATGATGCAGTAGTCAAAATAGTTAAATAACAAACGGTTGGCATCCTCGTTCTCCAGCGTCACCGGCACGCCGTCTTCCATCCGGTAGGTCACGCCTTCCACGCCGTTCTGCAGTGTAATAATGTTCTCCGGCTGTGCCATCCAATTTAAATATTTCATCGCCGCTTCGGCGTTTTTGCTCGTTTTTGGAACCATGATGTACATGCCCGTATCTTCCAGTATCGGCTTCGTCTTCTTGCCGTTGGCGCTGGTGAAGGGATCGATTGGCGTTAGGATGGCATTGGGGTCATTCTTTAACAGTTCAGCCAGATATCCCATATAAACAGGCTCATTTGTATTGGGGGATGCGGCTCCAACGCGACCGTTCACCAGGTCTTTCTGAAATTGTTGGGCGAACCGGTCCAAATGGAATTCGGGATGAATCAACCCCTCGTGATACAGACGGTTCAGGAATCGGAACGCCTCCTTGTTCCCGGGCATCGTCCAACCCGGCTCAGCGTATAAGTCCTCCTCGGTGATCTGGTCCCAATCCCAAAACGAGTACTGCAGCGGGGCAGTATGGTAATAATCGATTTGACCGAAAGGATAGATGACCTCTCCGGTCTTCTGCAACCGATTCTTTTTAAACACTTGGAGCGCCCGGTAAAACTCCTCTGTCGTTTCCGGCAGGGAGAGTCCAGCTTCGCGGAGCCAATCCTCACGGATAAAGGTCGTGGTTCGGGCCGTCAGCACCCGCTTTGCAGGAATCGCAAACTGTGTTCCTTGCATACGTCCATAACTCAAAATCTCTTCCCCGAGGAGCTCCTTCAACCTGGATCCGTACTGGTCCAGCAGAGGCGATAAATCGGTCAATTTCCCTTGGGTGTAGAAATTGTAGACGGTCGGCAGATCATAGGTGAACACGATATCCGGCGCTTGATTAGCGGCCATTAACACCTGCAGCCGCCGGACCTCCTCCGCCCGAGGGATGGTGACAAATTCGATCTTAATCCGTTCCGGATTTCCGAAATGCTCCTGAATGTACTGCGTCATCCGATTATCGGTAATCGTGGGGGCGCCGATCGGTTTGTTGCTTCGCTCAAACAGCTCAATGCGAAGCGTTGTCCAGCCGTCATGATTGGCAGTGAATCCGTCCGAATCAAAATTTGGGAGAGGGCCGTCAGCCCAGCCCAACCGATCCGTATCCCCAAATCCGCTGCAGCCTGTCAGGACGCACAGAATAGCGATGACCGCCAGCTTCGATAACCACGACCTCAAAAGGGGCATGCGAACTCTCCTTCCTCGTTGGGAACACAGATTATAGATCTTTTACGTTGCACGGTACATATTGCGGTATTCCCCCGGCGGAATGTCCTGAAATTTCTTGAATGCGCGGTAGAAGGAATTCACGTTCTGGTAACCGCTGTTGATCGCCACCGACTGGATCGAGTCCTCCGTTTCCAACAGGAGCTGCTTCGCTTGCTGCATCCGGACCTTCAAGACATAGTCCACAAATTTCTCCCCAATTTCCTCCTTGAAAATCACACTTAAGGCGCTGGGCTGCAGGTTCAAATAGTCGCTGACTTGAACCAGGGAGAGGCCGGGGTCGGCGAAATGCGCATCGATGTAATGCTTGGCCTGCATCGCCAAGCTATGATGTCTGCGGGCTTGCCGGTCTTCCTCCACGCAGGCTTCGAACTGATTCATGAGGCTCATGAACTGTTCTTGAAATTCTGCCAGCGTCTCCATCGTTTCAGCTAGATTAGCGAACCGCTCTTGATACTCGCTTTTCCAGCGCGATTGGATAGGGGGGGACATGGCCAATACGACCTGGTCCATCCGTTTAAGGAACGCCTGAGCGAACTCCACCATATCCCGCTTGCGGAATTGCATTTTACTGAGTTCGCCCAAGACTTGGGTTAGTTTCGCCCGCCATTCGCTATCATTCATACGGAAGGACTGGGCGGCATAATCCAATGCTTGTAGATACGCATATCGGTCCAGATTTAGAATGCCTGCGCTTCGCCGATTATCGATGATGGAATGAATACCTAGTACCGTCTTCAGCTCCACATTCTCCACCGCGTTCCGATAGGAATCCGCGAGGGTCTCAATCGAGGTTGAATCGGCTCCGATGCCGATCGTCAGCGTCAGCTCCAGATGCTGATGAATCCATTTTTTAAATTCCTCTGCATAGGTGATGGTCGCTTGGGTGCTGTGTGAATCGGCGGTGTGATGTACGACAAAGGCGATGCGATGCGGCTCCATCCAGGCATGCCAGACGAAGACATGATGGCTTTGGCCAAGATCGCGGAATGCGCTTTCAACAATGAACTTCAGCAAGTTCTGGTCTTTGACCTTGTACCTATCTGTAAACTCGGCATATCGGTCCAGTTCGGCTACCATCACGCCTAACCGGTCATAGGGAGCAGACAAATTAAACTCGGTCAGTCGCTGCTGGAATTCTTCATCCGTTAACACGAGATGACCCGCTAACAGATCATGAAACAATCGTTGTTGCCGCAACAAGCTGTCTTCCTTGTGCAGGTTCTCGTAATCCAGCGATCGCTTCAAGAGATGGTCCAGCGCCATTTCGATGAAGGTGAACTCATTGTTTGCCCCTTTAATGCCCAGCTCCTCACTTTTTCGGTTCGAGAATTGGCTGACCTTTTCCGTGATCGATTGGATCGGTTTGTAATGAATGTGAGTGATGATAGTAAATCCGATCAGCGCCAGCAAGATCAAGATGATCCAAATGACCATCCACGCGTTGGAGAAGAGGGACAACCAGTTGTAGCCCTGATCATGAACCCCCTCTGACACATAGGTCCAGCCGGTATAATCCGATTGAACTTGAATCGGGTTCATGGCCGTCACTTGATCCGGGGATGGCGAAGCAGCATCAATTAGTCGCACTCGATTGTAATCGCTTTCACCAAAGGAATTAAGGTATTCCATAAAAGAGCGCTGATATACGTTGACCACCAGTGCTCCGCGCATATCGTCTCCGGTATATACAAATTTCACCAGGGAGACCACCTGCTGGGCTTCCTCCTCATGCGGCGAGTAAGCGAATGAGCGTGGATTAAACCATCCTGCCGCTTCCTTTCTGCCGTAGTTGGCTGCCAGAAAGTCTGCATCCCCAAATGAACGGAGCGAATAGGACCCCAAATCCGAAATAATTCGTTGCTCGGCTTCATTGTAAATGTAAATGGTGTTGGCAAAAGGCAAAGTTAAGCTTAGGTCAATCAGCTTTTTCTGCAGTAAGAAGTCATCTAATGCATCTTGCGAGGTGTTGGCGAAGTAGTCCTGAATCTCGCTGTCCATGAGCAGCTTACTGACGACATTGCGCTCGATCAGCATGAGATTCGCATCCGCGTGAAAGACGATCCGATCAAGGATCGCTTTGTTGGTTTCCAAGTATTTTCGCTCGGAAGCATTGTTGAGGGCTAAGAAAATCACGAAGATCATGGAAGAAATGATCACGAAGAAGATCGGAGCATAGGAAAGAATCGTACGGTAATACCAGTTCATTCGCATAACCAACTCTCCCAAACCGTTTCGTTTATTATAAGAGATCCCATTCCTGTTGTTAATTCACAATTTATTTCAAATTCTCATTTTTTTATTTGTTGCAGGAGCGTAAAGCTTACCATCTTGACTTAAGATCTTTTGCTCTGGGAGGGAAGGATGGAGTATTATAATTCTCATATTTAGGGAAAGGCGGAGAACACATGGAGGAACTAACAGAACAGGAAGGATATATTGATGTTCCCGGGGGGAAAGTCTGGTTCGTTCGAGTAGGAACCGGCTCCAAGACACCGCTGGTTGTATTGCATGGGGGTCCTGGAGGGACACATCATTCCTTGAAAGCCGGTCTTCAAGATCTGGCGGATGAGCGGCCGGTTATTTTCTATGATCAGCTGGGCTCGGGGAACTCGGAGCGGCCAGGTGATCCTTCACTCTGGCAGCTCGATCGGTTTGTTGAAGAGCTGGAATGTGTGAGACAAGCATTAAATCTGGATGAAATTCACCTTCTGGGGCATTCGTGGGGAACGATGCTGGCTGCCACTTATTTAATAAAACGGAAGCCGAAGGGCGTGCGAAGCATTACCTTTTCCAGTCCATGCTTAAGTGCGGAACGCTGGAAACGGGATGCAGATGTTCTGATCTCCAAGCTGCCTCAAGAAGTCCGTGAGGCGATTGTTCGCAATGAAGAACGAGGGACCACCGACTCTGAGGAGTACCGAAATGCGGTTGACGAATATTACAAGAGGCACTTAATCCGGACTGATCCTCTTCCGGAAGTGGTCATTCAGAATCGGGCAAAATCCAATTCCGAAGTATATCTGACGATGTGGGGACCTTCCGAGTTCTGTCCGACAGGGAATTTGAAAACCTTTGATTGTACTTCGGAGTTGAATCAGATTGCGATTCCTGCATTGTTTGTCTGCGGGCGCTATGATGAGGCTACCCCCGAATCGACTCAGTATTATCAATCGCTTGTACCCCATTCGCAATTTCATGTGTTTGAAAATAGTGCCCATTACGGTTATTTGGAAGACTCGGATGAGTATAAGGCTTTGTTGAGAAGCTTCACGAATAAGGTTGAACTCAGCCTCATGTGAACGATAGCGCATGCAGCCCGGCTCTAGAGAGGGCTTGGGCTGCTCTTTTTTGCTGCTCTTGTTACGGACAACCGCAGAGGATTGCAAACCCGCGCCACGATGCGGTTTTTACGGGGACAGAGAAGGAAAAATGTACGCTAGGCGACCCAGGAGTACCCTATCCAATCGAGGTGAACCTCGATATGCTGGGATAGAAGGGGCGCTCCATGCCGCTGGACAGAGAAATACGCAGTAGATATAATGATGAAACGAAAAAAGCGGACGGCTCGGCCGTTATATGAGAGCGCTACCAAAAAAGATGGGGGGTCATCCCATGCATCGGCGGGTACATCTCGTACCGGACTTCCATTTCGGTAACAGAGTCGATCTCGATTGAGAACAGCGTCATCCAGCTGGAGAAGAGCCAAGAGCTGCTCGAGCACCGGATGGCGGAAGTGGAGGGGATGACTCGGCAGCTGGCGATCAGCCAGGAGATTAACGCCTTGATGAACGACCGAGGTACGGAGAGGGATGTGTACGGCATCTGGAAGGCGATGCGCAACGTGCTGACGTTTGGGCAAACCAACGATTTTTTGCAAAATTATTTCATCTATCTGGCGAATTATAATTTGATTATCACCTCCGGGTCGTCCTACCGGCCAGAGCATTATTATGAATATTTTCATTACGACAATCTATCTTTTGAGGAATGGGAGCAGCAGGTGTTGGGCCAAACTCACCGCAGCGAAATCAAGCCGCTGACCCCGTTCATCCAACGCGATGTGAAAACTTCTGTGATCACCTACATGCAGTCGCTGCCGCTGGACAGCTTTAACGATACGTCGCCAGCGATTGTGGTCGTTCTGATCGACCAGAAGACGATGACCGGGCTGTTATCCGGCTTAACGGAGCAGAGTGGCGGGTGGGTTCATATCTACGACGCCAAGGGCAATACGATCTTCCTTCAGGGTGAAAAGGTGCCGGATATCGCCAAGCTGCACGCTGATCCGAAGTTTGATGAGAACAAGACGGGTCAATTTTATGGTGATGATCTCGTGATCACCACACGATCGGATAAGAACGGCTGGGTGTACCAAGCCGGCATCCCTCGCAGCACGCTAATGGAGAAACCTGACCAGATCAAACGGATCTCCTGGATGATTACCGGCGGCGCAATGTTGATCGGATTGCTGGTGGGCTTGTTCCTGGCTTACCGCAACAGTCTTCCAATTAATCGCTTGATCGGCGTGATGAAGGAGCAGTTTGGCAAGGATGACGATACAGGACGTAACGAGTTCGACTTCCTAAGCGGGAACATCGCCGGCATGATTACGAAGAACAAGCAACTGGAGACGGAGCTGCACCGCCAGCTTCCGCTGGTGCGTGACGCTTTCCTGAAGCGGCTGATTGCCGGGGAATTCGAATCGCGGGAAGAGATCGTCTCTGCGGCGGCTCAGGCTGACATCCCGCTTCGGCAAGGCGAAGGCTATGTGGGGATACTGCAGATCAACGGATACGCTGGCATGGATACCGTTGAGGTTCTAAATGAGCTGAATGCCGCAAGGCTATTGATGAAGCAAACGATTACCGAGCTTGCAGGGCCGATGCCGATGACCGATTTGGGGTCGGACAAAATCGTCCTGTTGTTCTTCTGCGAGGCGGATCGCCTGCCAGGACCGGCGGAGGAAGAGCGGATTACTACGCTGATGGAGGAGCTGGTCCAGCATGTGTTCGCTGAGTATAAAATCTCGATGCAAGCGGGATTTGGCGAAGCCTTTGCGAGCGTCACGGAGGTTGGCCAATCCTTTGACCAGGCGAAGCAGGCGCTGGAATATGCGGTATATCTAAACAAGAAAGGCATTCTGTGGAGCCATGAAACGCAAAGTACAAACACAACGTACTACTATCCGCTTGATACGGAGCACCGCCTGATCAGGACGATCCGCGCTGGGGAGTTGGAAGAAGCCCAGAAGATTATCGATGCGATCATCGCGCAGAATTTAGAGCAACGCGAGCTGTCGGTGGAAATGAAAAACCAACTCGTCGGGGAAATCAAGGGGACATTCCTTAAGCTGCTGGATCAGAAGATCTTCCTGGAATCCCCGCTGTTCGAGAGCGTGAAGCAGCGAATCATGGACATCAGCCCTACGGTCCCGCTGGAGACGATTCAGCAGGAGATCCATGGGATCATGCAGGAGTTGTGCAGCTTTATCGCCAATAAGAAGAAGGATTCGCACGCCCAACTGATCAAACAGATCTATGAGTATACAGCTGAAGCCTATTGCGATCCCGATCTGACGTTATATCGGGTTGCAGAGCACGTGGAACGACCGGAGAAATACATCTCCCAGCTGTTTAAAGAAGTGACCGGAGTGAATTATTCCGATCATCTGATTAAAGTGCGGATGGATCAGGCCGCATTGTTGCTGAAGGAGAGCAACTATACCGTTGATGAAATTGCCGCCCGGGTGGGGTATAACAGTTCCCACTCATTCCGGCGGGCTTTTAAACGATTAACGGGAGTTTCCCCTAGCGCTTACAGGCAGTCCTTTCAGGACTGATCCCAAGCGGCCTCACGATTCATCCCGGCTTTCACAGCGACTGTACCTTCCAATGGGAAGGGGGCGGTCGCTGTTTTTTATTTGCGGAATCATGGCTCCCGTACCGAAGAATGTTCCCTCAAAAACGGGAGAACTGTACGCCAAAAGACGGAAGTGTACCTGTTCAATGCCGCCAAACATGACCTATGATCGACTCAACGAGAAAACGCTATCATATCCATCAAGGTACTTACCAAACGTATAGGGGGAATTGTCCTGGAAAAACAACTTGCTTTCAAACCGGATTACGTCCCGGACGCCAAGCGCAAGGCCAGCTACTGGCGGACCGCACGCAGAAATATCAAGAAGCACTGGCAGCTGCATCTGCTGGTCATTCCTCCCATTTTGTTTTTTCTAATTTTTAAATATTACCCGATGCTGAATGCGGTGCTGGCGTTTAAGGACTACAACGTGATCAAAGGGATCTGGGGAAGTCCGTGGGTAGGGTTCAAGCATTTCCAGCTGTTCTTTGAAAATCCACAGTTTTGGACGTTGGTGAAGAACACAATTTTTCTCAGCGGTTATCTCATTCTTGCCGGATTTCCGATTCCGATCATTTTGGCGTTAATGATCAATGAAATTCGCGCCGGCCGCTTCAAGAAATTCGTGCAGCTGGTTTCCTTTGCACCGTATTTCATTTCGACGGTGGTTATGGTGTCGATTATTATGCTGTTTCTTGCCCCTCGGCTCGGCTTTGCCAATGTCGCTCTCAATTACTTCGGGTTTGAGTCCATCAATTTCCTGGGGGAACCGGGGATGTTCCGCTCGATTTACGTCTGGTCGGACATTTGGCAAACCGCCGGTTATAACGCCGTGATCTATCTGGCTGCTTTGGCGGGAGTTGATCCAACCTTGTATGAAGCGGCGAAGGTGGACGGCGCTTCGCGGTTTCAAAAAATTCGCCACGTCGATTTGCCAGGTATCGTACCAACCATCGTCATCATCCTGATCCTGAACGTCGGCAACGTCATGGCGCTCGGCTTCGAGAAGGTGTACCTGCTGCAAAATCCGCTAAACCTGGTGAATTCCGAAATTATCGCAACCTACGTTTATCGAATCGGCCTGCTGAATGCGAACTACAGCTTCGCCACTGCGGTTGGTTTGTTTAATTCCATCATCAATCTCGTTCTGCTGCTGACTGTTAACGGATTGGCCAAGCGGCTGACGAAGAGCAGCATCTGGTAGGAAAGGAGTTAGGATATGGCAGCTATAGCAACCTCAAAGCGAAGAATCAAAGAATCAGCAGGAGACCGGATATTTCTTGGCTTCATCTACGTGATCCTGACCCTGCTCGTCATCATTGTGCTTTATCCGCTCATCTATATCATCAGCAGCTCCATCAGCTCTCCGGCGGCGGTTACGTCGGGCCGGGTCTGGTTGTGGCCGGTGGACCTGTCGTTTAGAGGCTTTGAAGAATTGTTTCGCAGAGGTGAGGTGATCACCGGCTACCTGAACTCGATCTTTTATACAACCGCCGGAACCCTGATCAGTGTCACGTTGACCATCATGATTGCCTATCCGCTGTCACGCCGTTCGTTCTTCGGACGAAACGCGTTAATGATGTTTATTACCTTCACGATGATTTTTAGCGGGGGCTTGATTCCGACTTATATGGTGGTGAAGGGGCTGAATCTAATCGATACGCGCTGGGCCCTTCTGATCCCCAATGCGATCTGGGTCTGGCAGGTGATCATCGCCCGCTCCTTCTTCCAGACCTCGATTCCCGAGGAGCTGCTGGAAGCAAGTGAAATCGACGGCTGCAGCGATCTGAGGTTCATCTGGAGCGTAGTGCTGCCGTTGTCGAAACCCATCATTGCCGTACTCGTGCTGATGTATGCAGTTGGGCAGTGGAACGCTTATTTCGATGCGTTGATTTACTTGAAGTCGGCGGATCTGTTCCCGCTGCAGCTGATCTTGCGAAGCATCATTATCCAGAACAACAGCGGCAGCAACATGGATGCGATCGCCATGGTCGAGAAGCAGCAGTTGGCTGAATTGCTGAAATACTCGTTAATTGTGGTGGCCACGCTGCCGGTGCTGATCATTTATCCGTTTGTGCAGCGCTATTTTGTTCAAGGGATGTTGGTTGGTTCAGTGAAAGGCTGATTCCTGCTCCTCCATAAAGTAGCGGTTGCGCCAAAAGGCGGCGGACTTCATGATAGAAGGAGGTGATGCTCTCGATTGGCACCATGAGAGTTGCAGAAGGGAAACGAATGACATCTATACAAAAAGGGAGCGATCAAATTTGAAAAAAACCCTGCTTAGTATGTTCATGCTGGTTCTAGCGGTTACGCTGGTCCTCAGCGGCTGTTCGGGGAAAAATACAGAGAGCTCGAACAGCGCCCAAGGCAACGGCTCGTCCGGCGGCGCCGAATCCACGAAACCGGTGGAAATCAGCGTGTTCGCTGTTCAGGAATCGGGCATCGACATTCCGACCAACAAGTTTACGAAGTTTTTGGAAGAGAAGTTTAACATTAAATTTAATTGGCAGATTAACCCGTCTGACGGCGCGAAGGAGAAACGCCAAATTTCATTGGCGAGCGGCGATTACCCGGAGGCTTACCTGTTGACGGCATATATCGATGAGTTCTCTCAAGCGGATGTACTTAAATACGGCCAGCAAGGGGTGTTGATTCCGCTGAACGACCTGATCGATAAATATGCCCCTAACATTAAAAAGGCCGTGGAAGAAACGCCAGAAATGAAAGCGCTGTACACAGCTCCGGACGGTAATATTTACGGGCTTGGCGCTTATACGGAGTGCTTCCACTGCTCTTATCCGAACAAAATGTGGGTGAATACCGAGTGGCTGAAGAAGCTGAATCTGGAAGAGCCTAAAACAACGGAAGAGTTCAAAGCGATGCTGCAGGCGTTCAAAACTCAAGATCCAAACGGTAACGGCAAAGCCGACGAAGTGCCGCTCAGCGGTTCCATTGAAGACTTTGGCGTACGTATCGTGCCGTATCTGATGAATGCCTTCGTATATGACGACGACCGCAACTACTTAAATCTGGAGAATGGGAAGGTCGTCTCGGCAGCGATCAAGCCGGAATGGAGAGAAGGTTTGGCTTATATCAAATCGCTGTATGATGAAGGGTTGATTGACCCGGGGGCCTTTACGTAAAACGCGGAAGCCTACAAGAAAATCGGGGAAAACGCAGATGCGGAAATTCTCGGTGCCGGGGCAGGTATGCATCCTGCGATCTTCATCAACATCGATCCGGGCAACTCGCGTTCCGCCCATTATAACCCGCTGGCGCCTTTGAGCGGGCCAAATGGGGTTTCGTATGCGACGCATGACAACGGCGGCGTCACCTCTGGGGCGAAATTCGTCATTACGAATAAGGCCAGCGAGGAAGCGCAAATCGCTTTGATTAAAGCGATTGACTACATGTACACGCCGGAAGGCCAAACGAATGCCGCCAGCGGCTTGAAGGGCATCGACTGGACCGATCCGGAGCCTGGGGATAAAGCGCTGGGTGAAAATGCAACGCCGATGGTCAAGCAAATCCCGATGAAGGAAGGCGAAGCACCGCGTAATGCAGGCTGGAGCGGCATGGGGCATTTCTATATGCCGAAGGAGTATCGCGACACTTGGGTTCAAGGTGAAGATATTTATGCTTCGGACGGCTATGAACGCAGATTGTACAACGCTACGCTCCTCTATCAGGACATGAGCCGAGTGAGATTTTCCCTATCTGGGCGATCTGGATCGATCCGAGCGAAATTGACGAAGCCAGCATGCTGCAAACGAACCTGAAAAATTATATTGAGCAGAGCCAACTGCAGTTCATCACGGGCAACAAGGATCTGAACAAGGATTGGGACGCTTATGTGAAAGGGCTGAAGGATCTGAAGCTGGATCGTTATCTGGAGATCCTGCAGAAGGCTTATGATCAATTGGCGAAATAATTAGATCCTCTCTGGTCGCATGATCGCGGCTTGAATCAAGGAAGCCGGCCTTTGGGCCGGCATTCCTTTTTTCTCAGCCCCCAAAAGGGACATTTTCCGGCATTATTTTTCCAAAACAGTGATAGATGGAGAGGAGCAGATGTGGTATGTTGAGCGAAGATAGGATAACGCCAGGACTAGCTTCTGAACACATGTGGGATACGCTCCGAATGGAGGTGCCCGAGGAGGATGAACCTACCTGTGATTGTGCTCTCCTTAAGTGATTATGGGGCTCGGCCGGATACGCAAGAGGATACGCAGCCCGCGATGCAGATGGCGCTGGAAGCCGCTATGCAAACAGAAGGGCCTGTTGTGCTGGAGGTGCCTTTGGGCCGGTATCATTTTTATCCGCAATCGGCGATTCGGGCTCCTTATCATGTCACCAATACCGCAAGTGAAGAGGAGCATTTCGATATTACGAAAACAATTGGGATGCTGCTGAAAGGACAAAAGCAGTTGACCATTAAGGGGAACGGGTCTCTGTTCATGTTCCACGGCAAGCAGACAATGCTGCTGATCGACGGCAGCAAGGACATCGTCATCCAGGACCTTCACTTCGATTACGCCCAACCGACGGTGGCAGAAATGACCGTGGTGCATTGCGAGCCTGAGGCGTGTTGGATGGAGGCGGTGGTGCATCCCGATTCGAGGTATGCTATTCAGGAAGGCCGACTGACATGGGTTGGTGAGGGCTGGCGCTTTCAGTCTGGGCCGATGCAGCTTTGTGAACCGGCGGAAAATACAACCTGGCGGGTGGACAATTGGCTGGAGCGGAAGACGACCCTGGTGGAGGAAGTTGGTCCTGGTCGGATCAGGTTTTATTTTGACCGCGGTATACCTGAGGGATTGGCCCCCGGTCGCGTAGTTCAGATGCGGGATGGAATCCGTGATCAAGTAGGCGTCCTTGTCCATGAAAGTGCGAATATCACGTTCACAGGCTGCGGGTTTCATTTTATGCATGGGCTAGGGCTGGTAGGACAATTCAGCGAAAACCTTGTTTTCGAGCGCTTGGACCTGTCGCCAAGGGCCGAAAGCGGCCGGACGGTGGCCGGCTTCGCGGATTTCATCCATCTGTCTGGCTGCCGGGGGCAAGCGGTGATTCGGGATTGCCGGTTTGCCGGGGCACATGACGACGCGATTAACGTCCATGGGACCTACCTGCAAATTGTTGGCCGTCCGGCGCCTAATCAGCTGTTGGTAAGGTTCATGCATCCTCAAACTTATGGGATCCCGGCTTTCCGTGCCGGGGACGAGATCGGCTTCGTTCATACGGATACGCTGGTGACCTACGGAAGCGGCAGGGTGAGTGAGGTTCTGCGGTTAAACCCTCGCGAGCTGCTGCTTACGCTGGAGCAGCCAACCCCAAGGGAGATGAGGCCGCAAGATGTGATCGAGAACGTCACCTGGTCCCCGGAGGTGGAAATTACGGGCAACCACTTCGCCCGTATTCCGACGCGCGGGGTGTTGGCTTCCACGCGGCGGCGAACCGTGATCCATGGTAACGTATTTGAAAGGATACAGATGAGCGCCATTCTTGTTGCGGCTGATGCGCGCTCCTGGTTTGAGTCAGGTACAGTTGAGGAGATGGTTATCGAGGATAATCAATTCTTCGACTGCGGCGGCGAAACGCATGCAGTGATCACCATTGCGCCGGAGAATCGGGAGGTACATCCGGAGATAGCGGTTCATCGCGGAATTGCCATCGTGCACAATCGTTTCGAATCGGTGTGCGGCTTGCTGCTGTCCGCACGTTGCGTACAGGACTTGGTGTTTCGAGGGAACGAGATATCGCTGGCGTTCGCTGGGGAATTTGACCAGGGAAGTGCCGTCATCTTGGAGGCATGCCCGGATGCGGTGATCGCAGACAATGTGTTTCTTGGCGATGAAGAGCAGGTGAAGAGTAACTAAAGATCTGGTAGGGGAGGAAAACAAGATGGAGCAAAACACTAGGCTACAGTACGACAGACCGGCTGCGGTCTGGACCGAAGCATTGCCGATCGGAAACGGACGCCTTGGCGCGATGATTTACGGCGGGGTGGAACGGGAAACGATCAGTCTGAATGAAGATACGTTGTGGTCCGGATATCCGCGCGATTGGAACAATCCTTCCGCCCGGCAGGTACTGCCTGAGGTAAGGAAGCTGGTCCGGGAAGGCCGCTACGAGGAGGCGGATCAACTGGGGCGCCAGATGCTGGGGCCATACACGGAATCCTATTTGCCGTTTGGCGATTTACAGCTGACGTTCGAGCACGGAGCCGCCTGTCGGAATTACCGGCGCACGCTGGATTTGGCAAACGCTGTCCACGTGACGGAATACAACGTTGGGGAAGTAAGCTATAAGCGTGAAGTCTTCGCTTCCCATCCCGATCGGATCATCGCCATGCGGCTGACGTGCAGCCAACCGGGAGCGCTTGCTTTTCATGCGCGACTCGACAGCCCGCTCCGCCACGATACTGCTGTGGAAGATGGGGCATTCGTGCTGCGGGGGACAGCTCCGGAACGGGTGGAGCCGAACTACGTGAACGCAGATCGCCCGATCCGCTACGGCGATCCGGAAATCTCACCGGCAATGGCTTTTGAGGGACGACTGGCGGTTGCAGAAACCGACGGCCGGGTCAGCGCCCACGGGGACGGGATTCGCGTGCTCGATGCTACCGAGGCGGTATTGTATTTCAGCGCCGCGACAAGCTTTGATCGATTCGATCAAATTCCCGGTGCGGGGCGACCGGAATCGATTCCGGCGGAAGTGGCTGCATCTCGGGCCAAGGCGGACTTGGCTGGTGCATTGGGCGGCCGTTATCGGGAGATTCAAGCCCGGCATATCGAGGACTACCAAGCCCTGTTTAACCGAGTCAGCCTGCGGTTAGGGGAGACAGCAGCTCCGGAAGGACTGGACACGGAGCGGCGGATCGTAGAGTACGGAGCCGCTGATCCGGGGCTGGTTGAGCTGCTGTTCCATTACGGCAGATATTTGCTGATCTCCAGCTCCCGACCTGGGACGCAGGCGGCCAACCTGCAAGGAATCTGGAACGCGATGACTCGGCCGCCGTGGAGCAGCAACTGGACGCTAAATATCAATGCGGAAATGAACTATTGGCCGGCCGAGGTATGCAACCTGGCAGAGTGCCACTGGCCGCTGCTGGAGATGATCGGCAACCTGGCTGAGAATGGGGCGAAAACGGCCTCCGTCAACTACGGTACTCGGGGGTGGGTGGCCCATCACAACTCGGACATTTGGGGGCACACCGCCCCGGTGGGCGATTTCGGCGATGGCGATCCGGTCTGGGCGCTGTGGCCGATGGGTGGTGTCTGGTTAACCCAGCATTTATGGGAGCATTACGTCTTTGGCGGGGACGTCGCATATTTACATGATTTTGCTTATCCCATCATGAGGGACGCTGCGATGTTTGCCCTCGACTGGCTGATCGAAGACGAGTCCGGCTATCTCGTCACTTCGCCGTCGACCTCGCCAGAGCATAAATTCCGCACGGCAAGCGGTGCAGCGGGGATCAGTGAGGGAGCCACCATGGACTTGTCACTCATCTGGGAGCTGTTTACGAACTGCATTGAGGCGGCGGGTGTGCTTGGCATCGATGAAGCGTTCCGCGAGGAACTGCGGCAGACCCGGGAGCGGCTCTTGCCGCTGCAGGTTGGGAAGTATGGGCAACTGCAGGAGTGGAGCCGGGATTTCGAGGATGAGGATGTCCATCATCGGCACACCTCCCACCTGGTGGGTGTCTATCCCGGCCGCCAGCTCTCGGTCGAGGAGACGCCGGAGCTGTTCGCCGCTGCGCGGCAAGTGCTGGAGCGGCGGGGCGATGAAAGCACCGGATGGAGCCTGGGCTGGCGAGTTGCTCTATGGAGCCGGTTCGGCGACGGCGATCGGGCGCTGCGGCTGCTCGGCAATATGCTGCGGCTGGTGAAGGACGGCGAAACGGAGCGCTATAACCACGGCGGCGTTTACGCCAGCCTGTTGGGCGCGCATCCGCCGTTCCAGATTGACGGCAACTTTGCCGCTTCGGCGGGCATCGCCGAAATGTTGCTGCAGTCGCACCGCCCCGCGCTGGTACTGCTGCCCGCTCTGCCGAAGGCCTGGCCGGACGGCGAGATCCGCGGCCTTCGCGCCCGCGGCGGCTTCGAGGTTAGCCTGCGCTGGGCGAACGGCAAGCTGGCTGAGGCCAAGATCGTGTCGACGCTGGGCCATGCCTGCCGCGTTCGGGTCGGCCTCGACGGAGGGACGCCGCTGACCGTATACCACGGCGGTGTGAAGGTGGCCGTGGAAACGATGGAGGATGGCGACCTCCGATTTGAGACGGAAGCCGGGGCAACATATCGACTGATCCCGGACGACCGGATGGCTGCCGGCGAGGCGGTGGCTCGGCCATGAAGGTGAATGCAGCGGAGCATGGCGCAACCAAGCTCTGGTATGACAAGCCGGCTGCAGGCTGGTCAGAGGGGCTGCCCGTGGGCAACAGGCGGATCGGCGCCGTCGTGATGGCCGCACCGGAGCGCGAGGTCTGGAACCTGACCGAATCGACCTATTGGTCCGGCCAAGCGGAGGAGGTTGGCGCCGCCGGGCTCGGAGGCAAAGGCGGCGCTGGCCGCGATTCGCGAGCGGCTGTTTGTCGGCGACTACGCGGGCGGCGAACAGCTGGCGAAGCAAACGCTGCAACCGCCGAAGCGAAACTTCGGCACCCATCTGACGTATAGTTACAACATAAGCAAGCCAATGAGGGGGAAGGGTCGTGCACCGTAAGTTGGTTGAATATTGTTTGTCCAAAAAAGGGGCGGTCGAGGAGTATCCTTTTGGCCCGGATACGACGGTCATCAAGGTCGGGGGCAAAATGTTCGCTCTGCTGCCTGTTACCGCCGATGATGAAACAGCAAGCATCTCGCTGAAATGTGACCCCATGATCGCTGCCAATCTCCGGGAACAGCACGAATGCGTGAAGCCGGGGTATCATTTGAACAAAAAGCACTGGAATACAGTCACCGCAGATGGCAGCTTGTCGATGGACGAATTGCAGGCGATGATCGACCACTCGTACGATCTGGTGCTCCGTGGAATGACGAAAGCCGCCCGTGAGGCAATCCTGATGCGCATCGGTGGATAAGGCCCGGCTTGCTCTGGCGTGCGGGAGGCTGCTTTCGGGCATCATTATCCCTTTGGAATACGGCGGTATTCGGTGGGGGAGTACCCCATAATCTTCTTAAATATTCGCGAAAAATAATACGGGTCGGACAAGCCGACCGCACCGGCGATCTCTTTGACGCTTAAGCCGGTGAGGTCCAGGAGCTGTCCGGCCCGTTGCATTTTCAGCCGCAGAAAATATTCGATCGGCGGAAGCCCCGCCTCCCGGTTAAACAAGTAGACGAGATGCTGTTTGGAGAGCCCCACCTGCTTCGCCAGTTCGGACAGCGTGAGGCTCTCTGTCAGCCGCTCGGTCATGTAGCGAACCGCTTCATCGAAATAGCGCTCGCGTTTGCGGTCCTGCGCCGACCGCTCGGCGCTGAGCCCAATGCTGCTAAGCAGGTGGCGCATCGTCTGCGCGACATGAATCTGCACGGGCAGGGCGTAGTACTTGTCATGAAGCAGACGGTAGCACTGTTCAAAATGCTCCAACAGCTGGGCATGTACGCTCAGCGGCAGCCGGACCGGGCCGCCCTGGTTCAGGCCGTAGGTGTGAATTAATGCCTGGGTATCCTCGCCTTGCAGGTGAAACCAGTAGATACTCCAGGGTTTATCGGCCGAAGCCCCATATCGGTGCGGCGTATGTGCGGGGATTACCGCCAGCTGACGTTCTGTCAGCGGGTAGCTTTGCTGCGTGTTGCCCGCCTCCTCGCTCCATTCCACCCATCCTTCGCCTTCCACACAGTAGATGAAGATATGAGCGTCCGCCCCCTCGGGCCGTTCCCGATAATGGTGCAGGGCGTTCGGGAAAAACCCGATATCGCTAACAAACAGCGGGCACGTCAATGCGGAGTTTTTCAGTTCCTTCAGCATATAGTCCGGTTGCACAAACAGTTTTTGCGACTCAAAACCGTCCGGCTTACGAATTTGTTGATCCATGCAAGTCACCCCCATATAAGAATATAGTCCATCATTCCCCGTATTTCGTCAATTGGAATTCCTTCGGCACCGGGTTACATTGGGGTTACAACCGATTCAACCAATGACGGGGAGAAGGGGAGGATTTTTGAGATGAACGTTCAACAGCGGGAGGCGTCTGCCAAGGCGGCCGTTCGGGTCTGGGAAGAGGATAAGCTCATTCCGACGTATGGGGTTGGGGAGCCGGACAAGAACCCGATGTTTTTGGAAAAACGCGTGTATCAAGGCAGCTCCGGACGTGTGTATCCCTATCCGGTCATCGATAAGATTTACGACGAGAAGCGGGAGGTCAGCTATCGGCTGGCGATTTTGGAAAATGAGTACGTGCGGATCGAAATCATGCCGGAACTCGGAGGACGGATTTATCGCGCGCTAGACAAGACGAATAACTACGACTTCGTTTACTACAATCGCGTGATCAAGCCGGCGCTGGTTGGCCTGGCCGGGCCGTGGATTTCCGGCGGCATCGAGTTCAACTGGCCGCAGCATCATCGGCCGAACACGTTTGGCCCGGTCGAATATCGACTGGAGCAAAGGGAGGACGGCAGCGCTACCGTTTGGGTCAGCGAAATCGACCGTATGTACGGCACCAAGATGACGGCCGGGTTTACGCTTTATCCGGGGAAGGCCTATTTGGAGATCTCTGCGCAGCTCTACAATCGGACGCCGGAGCCGCAAACGTTCCTGTGGTGGGCGAACCCGGCTGTGGCGGTGAACGATCATACGCAGTCCGTGTTCCCGCCGGACGTTACTGCCGTCTTTGACCATGGCAAGCGCGATGTCTCACGGTTCCCGATTGCCACCGGCACGTACTACAAGATGGATTACTCGGAGGGCGTCGATATTTCTCGCTACAAAAATATTCCGGTCCCTACGTCCTACATGGCTTACAAATCCGACTTCAACTTTGTCGGCGGCTACGACCATGGCGTGCAAGCCGGTCTGCTGCATGTCGCCAATCACCACATTTCCCCGGGGAAGAAGCAATGGACTTGGGGGAACGGAGAATTTGGCCAGGCGTGGGACCGCAATCTGACGGATGAGGACGGTCCGTACATCGAGCTGATGACCGGGGTGTATACCGACAACCAGCCGGACTTCACCTGGCTCCAGCCGTATGAGGAGAAGTCGTTTAAGCAGTATTTTATGCCTTACAAAGACATCGGTGTTGTCAAAAATGCTTCCATCGAAGCGGCCGTTAACCTTGAAGTCGACGAGAAGGCGCGGACGGCAACGGTGCTGGCGTTTGCAACATCCGATTATGAAGGGGCGGTCGTGGAGCTCAAAGGCGCACGCCGAACCTATGTATCGGATACCGTGCGGCTGTCGCCGGTGGCGACGTACAAAACCGTGGTCTCGCTGGATGAAGGCGATCAGCCACATGACTTGCGGGTGACGGTGTGCGACCGCGAAGGACGGCTGCTGATCTCGTATCGCCCGGCGAAACCGTCGATCGAACAGGTACCGGAAGCCGCCAAGCCGCTGCCGAAGCCGGAGGAGCTGAAGACGAACGAGCAGCTGTATTTGGCGGGCCTTCATCTGGAGCAATACCGCCATGCTACGTTTGAGCCGGAGGCGTATTACTTGGAAGGCCTGAAGCGCGACGCCAGAGATATCCGCATTAATGTCGCTTACGGCACGTTGCTGCTGCGCCGGGGCCGGTTCGCCGAGGCGGAGGCGCATTTCCGCACGGCCGTGAAGTCGCTGACCTGGCGCAACCCGAACCCGTACGACAGCGAAGCGCTGTACCAGCTCGGGCTGGCCCTGCAGCTGCAAGGGCGAGACGAAGAGGCGTTCGCCGCCTTCTACAAAGCCGTCTGGTCCGCTGCCTGGCAGGACAGCGGCTACTATTCGCTGGCCGCGATCGCCTGCGGCCGCGGCAGCTATGCGGAGGCGCTCGAGTTGGCCGAGCGCTCGCTAATCCGCAATAGCCGCAACTATAAGGCGCGGCATTTGAAGGCAGCGCTGTTGCGGAAGCTCGGTCGGCCGGAGGAAGCGCTCGCCTACACGGGCGAGACGCTGGCGCTGGACCCGGCCGACTTCGGCGCCGCCAACGAGCGCTGGGCCGCGCTGCGGGCCTTGGGCGATGCGGTAGCGGCGGATGAAGTCCTGGCCGAGCTCCAGCGGTTGATGCGCGGTGACGCGCATAACGTCCTGCAGCTGGCCGCGGACTATCTCGGCTTCGGCCTGTATGACGAAGCCGTGCAGGTGATGCAGCGGATTGCGCCGGACGCAGACACGCCGGCTTACCCGATGCTGCATTACACCTTGGCCTACGCGTATGAGCGGACCGGCCAAGTCGAACTGGCCGCGCGCCATCGGCAGGCAGGCGCCGCCGCGCCGGCGGACTACTGCTTCCCGAACAGCCTGACGGACCTGCTCGTGCTGCAAAGTGCGATCGCGGCGAACCCGGGCGATGCGAAAGCGCATTACTACCTTGGCAACTGGATGTATGACAAGAAACGCCCGGACGATGCGATCGCTCACTGGGAGGCGTCCCGGGAGGTGGACGCCGGGTTCCCGACCGTACACCGCAATTTGGCACTGGCTTATTACAACAAGCGCCAGGATGTCAATGCGGCGCGGGAAGCGCTGGAGACGGCGTTTGCGCTGAACTCGGAGGACGCCCGCGTGTTTTACGAGCTGGATCAGCTCTATAAGAAGCTGGGCCGTCCGGCGGCGGAGCGGTTTGCGGCGTTGGAACGCCACCTTGCGCTCGTGGAGAAGCGCGACGATTTGTATCTGGAATACGTCACGCTGCTGAATACGTTAAGCCGCCACGACGAAGCTTTGCGGGCGTTGGAAGCTCGCAAGTTCCACCCTTGGGAAGGCGGAGAAGGCAAAGTGACCGGGCAGTACAGGTTCGCCCTTGTCGAGCTTGGGAAGCAGGCACTCGCGGCCGGGAATGCCGAGCAAGCGATCGAACGGTTGGAGCGGGCGCTCGTTTACCCGGAAAATCTCGGGGAAGGCAAGCTCGCCGGAGCGCAGGAAAACGACATCCTGTATTACCTGGGCTGTGCATTTGAGGGGTTGGGCCTGATGGAGCAGGCGATGCCGTATTGGCAGGCGGCTTCGCAAGGGCTGGAGGAGCCGGCCGGAGCGATGTACTATAACGATCAGCCGCCGGAGATGATTTTTTATCAAGGGCTGGCTTGGCGGAAGTTAGGCGTGGAGAAGGAAGCGAAACGTCGGTTTAACCAGCTGGTGGACTATGCCGAGAAGCATTTGTTTGATGAGGTGGAGTTCGATTACTTCGCCGTATCGCTTCCTGACTTCCTCGTGTTCGAGGACGACTTGAACCGACGTAACGTCATCCACTGCCGCTTCATGCGGGGTCTCGGCAAGTTGGGCCTTGGCCGGTCGGTGGAAGCCGCCGAGCAGTTCGATGAGGTGATGGCCCTGGAGCCCAGCCATCAGGGCGCGATGATCCATCGGCGGATGTGCTGATGGATTGCGGAGGGACTTTACAGACCCTGCGCTAACGCTTGCCACAGTGCTTATTTGGCTTAAAATGGCGAGTTTCAAATTCTAACGCTGACCAGCGTTCTTATGGGGGCGATTGAGCCCCCATTTTGCTCTAAAATGAGCAAATAAGGTGTCTGGTAAGCGTTAGAATTCGTACACCCGCTTTTTTGCCCAAATAGCGTCGTTCACAAGCGTTAGACAATCCAGCCCTCGCGGGAAAGAGAGCGGTCTGCGGCGAGAAGCGTCCCGCAGCCAGAAAGAATCTGTAGCGAGAAGGCATCCTGAAGCAAGAGTTCGTGCTGTTGCGAGAAAACATCCTGCCTGCGAGAGATCGTTATATGGCAAAACGCACTCACAAGCCACACTCACAAGTTACATTCACAAGTCATAAGTCACAAATCACAAGTCGCATAAGTTGCGATGAGCAAACAGACACGTCGCAAAAGTCTCAACAAACAAATTACAAACGAAGTAAGTCACCAGTATCAAACAGTTAGCAGCAAGAAAGTACATCATTAGTTATTAATTAGTTACCCGTTACTCTACAACAGTCAC
>Ga0310832_100604_pt1 | contig 23337 bp, 16 predicted proteins | sample WT_ome_7_FD_201303 | JGI IMG/M metagenome (GOLD analysis project Ga0310832, IMG submission 201303) | Sorghum-adapted microbial communities enriched on wild type (WT) sorghum from Joint BioEnergy Institute, Emeryville, California, United... ...
CGTTTCATCTTCATTCACCTGATCGACGATATCGGCATACATGGACGACATGCTATAGTAGAAGCGTTCATCGATATCCCCATAAATTAGGGTGAAGTCAACCCCATTTTCAACGTAGACCAGCTTCAATTCCAGGGTGTACCTGGCATTTCCGGCCAATCTCTCGAATTCCGAAATCGCGCGTTCCGCTTCCCGGAGCCTCAACTTGCCAAATCCCCGATCGGGGAAAAACTCGTTCTCAACCTTCTTGCGACACTCATGAAAGAAAGACTCTACCGCTTCATCGCCCAGTAATCTTACGGCGAGAAACTTCTCCATATCTTTGCTGGCGCCGTAACAAGCCCTCACCAAATCGATGAGTTGGTCATGATTTAACTGTTTCAGATGTTTGTTCAGAGCAGACTTCGTCAACTTCACAGGCTTTTTCCCTACCGGACGTTTAACCAGCGACTTGGGGATCAGCTTGTCCTTCTGCCGCTCAAGCTCCTGATTCACTTCTTCGCAGGAGAAATGCTCGGGATCGTATCCTTCGAGAACCCAGCCTATAAAATGCTCCCGCTCCGGATGATTGGGAGTAAGCATTACTTCCATCAGATGCTGATGCCCCCAAGCACCTCCCACATCTTCAGGCGGACAACTGCGAGCCCCATCCAGACACAAGGGCGCCGGATCGGAAATCGATGCATCAATGTTGATCAACGTGATCGTGTGCTGCCAATGATCGCCAAAATCATAGACGTATGTAAAAACGGCGTTTTCTTCTTGAACGTGCTTCTGAACGGTTTCTCTACGTGCATGCAGCAACTCGCGGTCTTCCAAATCGGCAAATGTCGGATCAGGCAGCCCGATCACCTTCTCGTTTACATGAAACTCGTACAAATGGTGATTTTCCCATCCCATGACCGATTGGATAATTTTGTGAAGCTGATGAAACGTCACACCAGGATGAAATTGAAACTCCCTCCAAATCTTCGGGGCAAGCTCATCCAGTTCGATTTTGCATCGATAAACCATGATCGTCTGTTCTCCTTTTGGGTATCCCGAATATAGAAACAATCCCACTGTATCCCGATTGGAACTACAATGGGTAGGCTAAATAGTAAGTAGTGGTGATGAATTAAACAGCTTGATCCCTACATTTTCTTGACTTCATCAGCCAACTGTTTTGCTTGTTCCGGTGTTAAAATCCCCGCCGACTCAAGTATGTCATCAATGGAATAGTCATCCTCGACTTCTATCGTTTGGTTATCCAAATTGATTTTGACTTTGCTTTGCGTAATATTCATCTTCTTCAAGATGGAACGAAGTTCATTAGCCGTTTTTTGATCCATCTTTTTGGGCAAAGACATGGTTAGAACACCACAATTCCGATTTAATATTCGCAAAATATTCCCGCATTTCCGACGTACTCCGGGCTTTTCCGGATTGAAATTCCAATCCGCTCTGTTCAATCATGAATTTCAAGCTCCGGATTCGCTTTAACATCTGCTTGTATCGATCGCTGTAAGTGTTATCAACAGTATAACATACACCAGTACAAGTCCAGAAGACGCAGAAATCCAGGCCCACCGGACCGGCTCTGCGGCCCATATAGATTGTCCACCGTCACCACAAAAACCGCCCGCTGCGCACAAAACGCGGCGTTTCCTGACGTCGGTTCATTGTTCACGAACCACTCCTTAGCATTAATCGAGTAGGAGGGGGCCTTCAGATTCGGCCTCGCGGCCGACACCCTTGCCCTTGGCTAATGGTAGGCGCTCGCCAGCCCCCATTCCGGACTTTCACCGTAGAGATGACGCCCATGCTGGGCGTACTAACAATCAAGCCCGGGATCGCTCCCGGGCTTGGGCTTTACGAACAACGGCTGTAGCCGCAGTTGGCGCATGTTTTGCAGCCTTCGCTGTTGATCAGCGAGGCGGTGCCGCAGGACGGGCACAGGTCGGTCGACTGGCCGGTTCCGCCGTGATGGTGCGGCTTCGCCGTCTCGACGGTGGCGGTGATCTCCTGCGTCGCCGTCACGTACGGCTCGGAGCCGGAGAAGCCGGCGTGCATTTCGAGCGCCTTGGCCACCGCATCGGCGATCGATTCGACGCGATTGGCGCCGAAGCCGATGGCGCCGGAGCCGCCGATGCCTTTCAGATGCTTGATAAGCAGCTGCACTTTGTCGCCGTGGTCACCGTAGCGCAGGAACAGCGAGCAGACGCGTCCGAGCGCCTCGGACATCGCGAACACGTCGGAGCCGGCTTTGCCCACGTTGAGGAAAATTTCGCTCGGGCTGCCGTTCATGTCGTTGATCGTAATATACGCCATGCCGAACGGCGTGTTGAACTTGTACGTCGCGCCATGCAAAATTTGCGGCCGTTTCTTGTACTGCTTGTCGAACACTTGCTTCGTCCCTTGGTCGATGTTACCCGTCAGCGTGTCGGACAACCGGGACAGCGCGGCGGAATCGCTCGTTTGCGCAGCCGGCTCGGCAGGAGCCGCCTGAACGGCTTCCGGCTTCGCTTCTTCCTTCTTGTCGTCCTTCTTCTCCGTCGAGAGCACCTGCACGTCGCGGCTGCCGTCGCGGTAAATCGTCACGCCCTTGCAGCCGAGATCGAAGGCAAGCTCATACAGCTTCTTCGTCTCTTCGACGGTGAAGTCGGCCGGGCAGTTCGCCGTCTTGGAAATCGAGCTGTCCACCCATTTCTGAATCGCCGCCTGAACGCGGATATGGTCTTCGGCCGTCAGGTCCATCGCGGTGACGAAATAGTCCGGCAGATCCTCGTTCGGGTGGGCGTCCTTGTACGCCTGGGCGATCGGCACGTATTGCTTGTCGAAACCGAGTCGGCTTTGCCGGTAATATTCGAAGGCGAAGTACGGCTCGATCCCGGTCGACGTGCCGACCATCGTGCCGGTGCTGCCCGTCGGCGCCTGCGTGATGACGGTGACGTTGCGCATCCCTTTTTTCTTGATGGCCGCTCCGACCTCGGGATAGGTGGACACCATTTGCTTCATGAAGCCGCTTTGCAGGAACAAATCCCGGTCGAATTGGGGGAACGCCCCTTTTTCCTCGGCGATATCGGCGGAAGACAAATACGCTTCCTTGGCGATGAACCCGTACAATTTATCCAGAAAGACGAGCGACTCGGCGCTGCCGTAGCGGATTTTCAGCTTGATCATCAGCTCGGCCAGACCCATCGTGCCGAGGCCGACGCGGCGTTCGCTCTTCTGGTTTCTTTCATTCTCTTCGAAATGGTAAGGCGTCTTGTCGATGACGTTGTCCAGGAAGCGGACCGAGTAGCGGACCGTCTTGCCCAGTTCGTCCCAGGCGACGTCCTGCTTTTTCTCGTCGTAAAACTTGGACAGGTTGATCGCCGACAAGTTGCAGACGCCCCACGCCGGCAGCCCTTGCTCGCCGCACGGATTCGTGCAGATGATCGGGTTGAAGTACCAGCTGTTGGACATCTGGTTGTAATATTCCATGAACACGACGCCCGGCTCGGCGGAACGCCATGCCGATTCGATAATCGTATGCCAGACGTCGCGCGCCTTGACGGTGCGGTACAGCTTGACGCTTTTGCCGAGCGACTTCCATTTCGCCAGGTCGCCGTCCCAAATTTCGTTGTACTCCGGATCGGTCGTGTCCGGGAAGACGAGCTCCCAGTCGAGATCCTCCTTGACCGCCTTCATGAAGCTGTTGCTGACGCAGACGGACAAGTTGGCGTTCGTAATTTGCCCCATCGTCGACTTGACGGTGATGAAGTCGAGCAAATCCGGATGCCAGTCGTTGATCATGAGCATGAGCGCGCCGCGGCGGCTGCCCCCTTGCTCGATCAGGCCGGTCGTATAGCTGAACAGGCCGCCCCACGATACGGCGCCGCTCGAGGAGCCGCTGACGCCGCGCACGAGCGAACGGCGGGGACGAAGCGAAGACAGGTTGATGCCGACGCCGCCTCCGCGCGACATAATTTCCGTCATTTCCGACAGCGTGGCCATAATGCCGCCGCGGCTATCGTGCGGGGACGGGATGACGTAGCAGTTGAACAGCGTCAGCTCGTCGCTCGCGCCGGCGCCCGCCGCGATCCGTCCGCCCGGTACGAGCCGCCAATCGTCGAGCACCCAGCGGAATTTCTCCTTCCATTCCTTCTGCTTCTCCGGAGTCGCCTCTACGGAAGCCATCGCCGTGGCGAGACGGTCCCACAGCTGCTCGGGTGTCTTCTCCCGGGTCAGCGTCAGTTTATCTATCGTCGATTCGAACAGCTCGCCGCTGCGAAGCCGTATTTTCACCTGTTTGCCGTTACGCTCGATCACTTCCCCGACTTCTTTGCTCGGAAACTTCGGATCGTCTTTCGTCAGGACGAGCACCAAGTCGCCGACGGACGTCAGTTCCGTGTCGGGTTCCTTCATCGCGTACCGGTCGAGAAATATTTTTTCGCTTAGTCCTTCCAATCGCTTCGCCTGAATAGTTTCCAAAAGTAGCCCTCCCGAATCAGAATCATAAGCAAAAGCCGGCAAGCCTTTATTTCATAGTATGTAACAGGTGCTAGCGAATGCGGGCGTTTTGCCACAATATATTGGTGCAATGTCCATTATACAGCACTACATGTTGTGTTTCTATCAGAAGATGGGCGATATACCCCGGAAAATTCGGATCAGCTTGCCGAAAGCTCCAATTATCTCCTTCGCACTCCTTTTCTCGAGATGGGCTCGTCCACCGATGCCGATCGGTTTCGTTTGGCTTAGTATTCCCATCGTATGGAAAAGCATCAAAACAATTGCCGCAGCTAGATTGGAAACGGTTTCACTAAGGCGGCGAAACCGATTGAACAGCCTTTGACTTCGCCGTTGCCGGTTGCTACTATATGTCGTATATACACACCGCGAATAGAGTCCGAATTTCGAAAATCGAGGTGTCCGCCATGATCCTGATCGACGACCGGTTCGTTCCCGAAACCGAGGCGCGCATTTCTTATCTCGACAGAGGTTATTGCTTCGGCGACGGCATTTACGAAGTGTTTCGCGTCTACAACGGACGCCTGTTCGAAAAAGAAGCGCATTACGAGCGGCTCGTACGAAGCGCGCGCGAAGTGAAGCTTCCGCTCCCTTGCCCGATCGGCGAGCTGGACGCGCGGCTGAGCAAGCTGCTGGCGCTAACCGGCGTGCAGGAAGGCACCGTCTACATGCAAATCTCGCGCGGCGCCGCCCCGCGGGCGCACGCGTTCCCGCCAGTGGGAACGCCTCCCGTGCTGCTCGCTTACTGCACCGAGCTGAAGCGGCCGGTCGAGACGATGCGCCGCGGCGTATCCGTCATTACCCGCCCGGACATCCGTTGGCTGCGCTGCGACATCAAGTCGCTCAACCTGCTGGGCAGCGTTCTGGCGAAGCAGGAAGCCGTCGAAGCCGGCGCCGACGACGTCATCCTGCACCGCGACGGCATCGTCACCGAGTGCAGCGCCGCGAACGCGATGATCGTCCAGGGCGGAGCGATCGTCACGCATCCGGCGGACCACCTGATTTTGCACGGCGTCACAAGGGCTGTTGTGCTGCGGCTCGCGCGCGAGCTCGGCATTCCCGTGCGGGAGGAACGGTTTCCGCTCGAGACGCTGATGGCTGCGGACGAAGCGTTTCTGACCGGCACGACGTTCGAAATTACACCGATTGTCCGCATCGACGGCCGCCCGGTGGCGGACGGAAATCCGGGACCGATCACTCGCCGCCTGCAAGACGCCTTTGAAGCACTGATCCCTCAAGTTGAAACCCGGATAGGGGAGGGAGCGCCGCGATGAAACTGACAGATGCGCTCGTCTACTGCATGTCCAAGCCCGGGGCGCGGGAAGATTACCCGTTCGGCCCCGAGCCGCTCGTCGTGAAAGTCGGCACGAAAATTTTCGCCTTTCTCTGGCAAAACGAATCGCACGCCGGTCTGTCGCTCAAATGCGAGCCGGAAACCGCCTACCTGCTCCGCCAGCAATACGCGGCCGTCAAGCCGGGATACCATCTGAACAAGCGCCACTGGAACTCGGTGACGCTGGACGGCACGATCCCGGACGAGGAGATCCGCGCCATGATCGACGAATCGTACGCGCTCGTCGTGCGCGGCTTGACGCGGGCGGAGAAGGAGGCGCTCGCCGCTTTGCAGCCGTAGGGAGCGGCGGGAATGTTCGTTTCGGGTACCCGCCCAATCGAAATTCTAATGCGATTGCGCTGGGGCCTGCCTGTCGCACCTTACCGCCGCAAGTTCCACTCGTCGTTTGCGTACTTCTCCTTGCTCAGCTGCGCCGCCAGTTCCCGCTCGTACGGCGTCAGCTCGCCGTCCTCGAGGACGATGCCGAGCCCTTCGGCGATGCCGGCGCGAAAGGCGGTTTCCGCTTCCTCGTACGTGACGGGAGCGCGCCCCATCGATCGGCAAATGTCGCCGATCGACACCGCCTTCGTCCGGAACGACGCCTTCAGCCGTTCCTTCACCCGTTCGTTGGAAAACTTGAGCATCGAAAACAGTTCCTCGACGTCCATCTCGAGCAAAATCGAGCCGTGCTGCAAAATGACGCCGCGCGAGCGCGTCTGGGCGCTGCCCGTGATTTTCCGCCCCTCGACGACGAGCTCGTACCAGGACGGCGAATCGAAGCAGGCGGCCGAACCGGCCGTCGACGCGTACTTCGCCTTCTCCTCCTCCGTCCCGAGATTGACCATCTGCGCGCGCAAGCCGAGGTTGCGGAAGCCGTGGACGAGCCCTTCGCTCAAGACGCGGTATGCCTCGTTGACCGTTCTCGGCATGTCGGGATAGTCCTCGGGCACGACCATGCTGTATGTCAGTTCCTGATCGTGCAGCACGGCGCGGCCGCCCGTCGGCCGCCTGACGAAGCCGGTCCCGCGGCGGCGCACCTCGTCCAGATCGATCTCGTCCTCCGCTCTCTGAAAATAACCGATCGACAGCGTAGGCGGATTCCAGCCGTAAAACCGGACGGTCGGCGGCGCCTTCCCTTCGCTCAGCGCGATGAGCATCGCTTCGTCGATCGCCATATTGCCGTCCGGCGTCCCCCGTCCCGACCGGATAAATCTCCATACCGGCTTCTGCATCGATTCCAGTCCTCCTTTTTCCCTGTCCGAACGAAAAAGAACCCCACAGCCAAACGCGGCGCTCTTCGTTAACGCAAGCTGTTCGATTGTAATCGTACTCCATTTCTGGCGGAAGGACAAATGCCTGTTCGTCGCGGCGTTTTGCGGAGTCGTCCCGTTTCGGCACGCCCGGCTATCGGCCGCCTAGCGTGCAAAAAGGGAGCTCCCGCTAACATACGGAAACTCCCGATGCGTTTGCTTTATTACTTCAGCCGTTTTGAGCCGTTGCTACATACAGCCCAGCCAGTCGCTTTCAACCCTTCAGCCGCAGGAGCAGTTCAGCACCGGCTTGCGCGCCGCTGTGGCTTCGTCGAGCCGTTTGACGACGGTCGTGTACGGCGCGTTTTGGACGAGCTCCGGATTTTGCTCCGCCTCCTGCGCGATCTGGATCATCGTGTCAATGAAGGCGTCCAGCGTCTCCTTGCTCTCCGTTTCCGTCGGCTCGATCATGATGCATTCCTCGACGTTGAGCGGGAAATAGATCGTCGGCGGATGGTAGCCGAAATCGAGCAGCCGTTTGGCGATGTCGAGCGTACGCACACCGAGCTTTTTTTGCCGCCGGCCGGACATGACGAATTCGTGCTTGCACGGCCGGTTGAACGGCACGTCATAGTACGGCGCCAGCCGCTTCATCATGTAGTTGGCGTTCAGCACCGCGTTTTCCGACACTTGGCGCAGCCCTTCCGCGCCGAGGGAGCGGATGTACGTGTACGCGCGGACGAGGATGCCGAAGTTGCCGTAAAACGCCTTGACGCGTCCGATCGATTGCGGTTGGCCGTGATCGAGCCCGTACGTGCCGTCCGGCTTGCGAACGACGTTCGGAGCGGGCAAAAACGGAATCAGCTTCCGCTTCACACCGACCGGTCCGGCACCGGGACCGCCGCCGCCGTGGGGTGTGCTCATCGTCTTGTGCAAATTGAGATGGACGACGTCGAAGCCCATGTCGCCTGGGCGGGCGATGCCGAGAATCGCGTTCGAGTTGGCGCCGTCGTAGTACAGCAAGCCGCCGGCGTCGTGGACGATGCGGGCGATCTCGACGATCTGCTCCTCGAACAGGCCGAGCGTGTTCGGATTCGTCAGCATAAGCGCCGCCGTATCCGGCCCAACCGCCGCGCGCAGCGCGTCCAGATCGACGAGCCCGCGGTCGTCCGACTTGATCGTCACCGTCTCGAAGCCCGCCACCGTGGCGCTGGCCGGGTTCGTCCCGTGCGAGGAGTCGGGGACGATGACCTTTGTCCGCTTCTCGCCGCGGCTTTCGTGGTAGGCGCGGATCATCATCAGGCCGGTCCATTCGCCGTGGGCGCCTGCGGCCGGCTGCAGCGTCACCTGATCCATGCCGGTAATCGCCGCCAAATCGCATTGCAGCGTGTACAGCAGCTCCAGCGCGCCTTGCACCGATTGCTCCGGCTGATACGGATGGATTTTGGCGAATCCGGGGAAGCGGGCCACGTCTTCGTTAATTTTCGGATTGTATTTCATCGTACAGGAACCGAGCGGGTAAAAGCCGTTGTCGATGCCGAAATTGCGCCGCGACAGCGCCGTGTAATGGCGGATGACGTCCACCTCGTACACTTCCGGCAGCTCGGCCGGCTTTTTCCGCAGCAGCTTCTCCGGAATGATGCTTTCGATCGGCGTCTCGGGGACATCGCATTCCGGCAGCGAGTAGCCGATGCGCCCCGGCTTGCTCAGTTCGAAGATAAGCGCCTTGTCATGCTTCACCGGCTTCACGTCCAATGCGGGCGCAGCGACTGCGGCAACGTCGCTTCGCGTCATTTCGGTTTGGCTCGTCGTGCTCATAGCAGCTCCTCCAATCGATCGGCAAACTGGTCGATCTCTTCCTTCGTGCGCTGTTCGGTGACGGCGATCAGCATATGGCCTTTCAGCTCGGGGTAATCCCGGCCGAGATCGTAGCCGCCGATGAAGCCGTGCTCCAGCAGCTTCGCATTGATCGCGCCGATATCGGCGTTGTCTCCGAGATGGACGGCGAACTCGTTGAAGAACGGCGAAGCGAACGCGAGCTTCATGCCGCGGCGCGAGCCGAGCGCGTTTGCGGCGTAATGCGCCTTTTGCACGTTCAGGTTGGCGACGTCGCGGATGCCTTGCTTGCCCAGCGCCGACAAGTAAACGGACGCGCACAGCGCGAGCAGCGCCTGGTTGGAGCAAATGTTCGACGTCGCCTTTTCGCGGCGAATATGCTGCTCGCGCGCTTGCAGCGTCAGCACGAAGCCGCGCTTGCCGTCGCGGTCGACGGTCTGGCCGACGATGCGGCCCGGCATGCGCCGCATCAGCGCACCGGTGACGGCGAAGTAGCCGCAGGACGGTCCGCCGAAGGAGGCGGGAATGCCGAACGGCTGCGTGTCGCCGACGACGATGTCGGCGCCGAGCTTGCCCGGCGGCTCGAGCAGGCCGAGGGACAGCGGGTTGCTGCTGACGACGAGCAGCCCGCCTGCGCCGTGAATGACCGGCTCGATGGCGGCGATGTCCTCGATGCAGCCGAAGAAATTCGGCGACTGGACGATGACGGCGGCGGTGTCCGCGTCAACCGCCGAGGCGATGGCGGCCGTGTCGGTGACGCCGTCCACGCAGCCGATTTCGACGACGTCCAGGTTGAGCCCGCGCGCGGTCGTCCGCAGAATGGCGCGCGCCTCCGGATGGACGGCGCGCGAGACGACCAGCTTGCGCCGCTTCGTCACGCCGTGCGCCAGCGCCCCGGCTTCGGCGAGCGCCGTCGCGCCGTCGTACATCGAGGCGTTGGCGACCTCCATGCCCGTCAGTTCGCAAATGTACGATTGGAATTCGAAAATCGCCTGCAGCTCGCCCTGGGAAATTTCCGGCTGGTAAGGCGTATACGCCGTATAAAACTCGGAGCGGGAAATGACATGATTGACGACGACCGGCAAATGATGATCGTAAATGCCGGCGCCAAGGAAGCTGGCGTACCGGTCGAAGTCGGCGTTCCGACCGGACAGCGTCCGCATGTGGCGAAGCATCGCCTGCTCGTTCAGCGGCTCGGAGATGTCCAGCTTGCCCTTGAAGCGGACCGCTTCCGGAATGTCGGCGAACAGCTCGTCGACGGAGGCGATGCCGATCGTCTTCAGCATTTCCGCCCGATCCTGCTCGGTCATCGGCAAATAACGGTGTTTCATCGGTATGGCTCCTCTCCTTATCGGTTCAGGAAAGCTTCGGCCGCCTGTAGAACGGCGTCGGCACGACTTTCGCTTTCAGCAGCTTGCCGCGAACGTCGACGGACAGCACCGTGTCGACGCCGGCATAAGCCGATTCGATCAACGCCAGACCGACATTGCGCTTGAACGTGGGCGACTGGGTTCCCGTCGTCACCTCGCCGATGCGACGGCCGTCTTCGGCGAAAATCGGATAATGCGAGCGCGGAATGCCGCGGTCGATCATTTCGATGCCGACCAGCTTGCGCGGGACGCCTTGCGCCTTCTGCTCAGCCAGCGCGTCGCGGCCGATGAAGTCGCCTTTGTCCAGCTTGACGAACATGCCGAGCCCGGCTTCAAGCGGCGAAATGTCCGCCGACAGCTCCTGGCCGTACAGCGGCAACCGCGCCTCGAAGCGAAGCGTGTCGCGGGCGCCGAGTCCGACCGGCACGAGTCCTTCGTCCCGGCCCGCTTCCAGCAGCGTATTCCAAAGCCGTACGGCATCGTCCGCCCGCACGTACAGCTCGAAGCCGTCTTCGCCGGTGTAGCCGGTGCGGGAGACGAGCGCGGTTACGCCGCCCACGTCGACGTCCGGGAGAAAACGGAAGCCGCGCAGCTGACCGATCGGCGCGTCGGTCAGCTGCGCAAGGATCGCTTCGGCGCGCGGGCCTTGCAGCGCAAGCAAAGCCGTTTCGTCGGACACGTTCTCGAGCTTGACGCCTTCGCCCGCATGCTGCTTCAGCCAGTCGAAATCTTTGTCGATGTTGGACGCGTTGACGACCAGCATGAATTGGTCGTCGGCCATTTTGTATACGAGCAAATCGTCGACGACGCCGCCGTTCGGGTAGCAAAGCAGGCTGTACTGCGCCTGATTCGCCTCCAGCCGGGATACGTCGTTCGTCGTGACGCGCTGCAGGAACGATTCGGCGCCGGGGCCGGTCACCCGAAATTCGCCCATATGCGAGACATCGAACAGACCGGCGCGTTGCCGCACCGCTTCGTGCTCGCTTTGGATGCCGGCGAATTGCACCGGCAGCTCCCAGCCGCCGAAATCGATCGTCTTGCCGCCCAGCGGGGCGTAGACAGGGTACAGCGGGGTTTGCTTCAAAGTAAACATGCGTTCACCTCGGTCTTGAAAGATTAGCGCTTGAAGGTAGCTTTCCTCCGTTCGGCCCATTCCACGCGGAAAATCCGCCGCGAGGCCAAATAAAAAAGGACAAAGCAAAAACGAAACACGCTTTCCCGCCTGTCTTGGCGGGCAGCTTGCTTCGTTTGCTCTGTCCTTTGTACCTGAGAGTTCCCTTCGCTGAAACGTCCGATCGCTCGCGAAGTTACCCCTTGGGTGGCTCGTACGATTCGCCTGAACGGGCTTCCATGTACGCCGTTCCGGGCCGAAAGCGCGAGCGCTCTCCAGAGTCGCGTCCGGGTCAAGTCCTTTTGCCTGAGAGATTCACCGCTTGCGGTTTACTCCTTCGGCGCCGCCGCAGTCGTTCCCGCTTCCCTCGCAGAAAGCGCGCCAACGCCCGGCAATCTCTCCTTGAACCTTCATTCGCCGTATCCGGTTGTAAGTGCCGTATTCATTCTACAATATTTGCGCTCGCGGCGAAAGGGGGTTTTTTGTCCGAATTTCAATAGGTCCAAAGCGATCCGTCCCGTTATGTTTCGGGCGGAACTGGTCAATAATAGACAAATAGGCAATCTAACGGTTATAGACGCGAAAGACGCGTACGCCGCAAGGAGGACAAGGATCATGCACTCGCCATCAACGGAACATGTACGCCGTCTGAACGAACATTTGGACATCCATTTCGACCGGAGCTGGTTCGACGAAATGGAAGCCCGCATCCAAAAAAACGGCCCGTGGGACGATCGGACGAAGTTCGAGCTCGCTTACGAAGCCGAGCAGGCTTCCCTGGTCCGAAGCTTCGACGAGCTGCTCTGCCTGGCGCATATTCCCCAACTGAAGCCGCTACCGCATCAGATCGAAACGGCGAAAAAAGTGCTGCACCAAATGCGCGGCCGCGCCATTCTCGCCGACGAGGTCGGGCTGGGCAAGACGATCGAAGCCGGGCTGGTCATCAAGGAATATTTGGTCCGCGGGCTCGTGCGCAAAGTGCTCATCCTCGTCCCCGCCTCGCTCGTGCTCCAATGGGTGCGGGAGCTGAACCAGAAGTTCGGCATTCCGGCCGTCGCCCAGAAGAAGGAATACATGTGGAAAACGTGCGACATCATCGTCGCTTCCATCGACACGGCAAAGCGCGACCCGCACCGCGACATCGTGCTCGGCGAAGAGTACGACATGCTGGTCGTCGACGAAGCCCACAAGCTGAAAAACAAGAAGACGTCCAACTACAAATTCGTGCTTGAGCTGCGCAAAAAATATTGTATGCTGCTCACCGCCACGCCGGTGCAAAACGATCTGGGCGAGCTGTACAACCTGATTACGCTGCTCAAGCCCGGCCAGCTTGGCGGGCAAGGCCAGTTCGCGGCCAATTTCGTCGTCGGCAAGCGGCTTCCAAAAAACGAGGACAAGCTTCAGGAAGAGCTCGCCAAGGTGATGATCCGCAACCGCCGGAGCGACGGAGAAATGGAATTTACAAAGCGCGTCGTCAAAAACATCCCGCTCACCCTCTCGCCTGACGAGCGGGCGCTGTACGACGGCGTTTGCAACTTCGTGCGCGGCCGCTACGAGGAGTCGCGGGGCGATCTTGGCAGCATGCTCTCCCTCGTGACGCTGCAGCGGGAAGTGTGCAGCAGCCGCGACGCCGTGTTCGTCACCCTCGTCAACCTGTTCAAGAAGACGGCCGAAGATTCCCCGCTGCGCCCGAAAATATGGGAGCTGGTGGAGCTGATCCGCAACGTCAAGTCGAACACGAAGGCGGAAAAGACGCTGGAGCTCATCCGGGCGATCGGCGACAAGACGATCGTCTTCACCGAATACCGGGCGTCCCAGGAATATTTGCTCGCCTTCCTCAAGGAGCGCAACATTACCGCCGTCCCGTACCGCGGCGGCATGAACCGCGGCAAAAAAGACTGGATGATGGATCTGTTCCGCAACCGCGCCCAGGTGATGGTCGCCACCGAAGCGGGGGGCGAAGGGATCAACCTGCAGTTTTGCCATCACATCATCAACTTCGACCTGCCGTGGAACCCGATGCGGGTCGAGCAGCGGATCGGCCGCGTCCACCGGCTCGGACAGACGGAAGACGTTCATATTTTCAACCTGTCGACGGTGGGCACGATCGAGGAGCATATTTTGTCGCTGCTGCATGAAAAAATCAACATGTTCGAAATGGTGATCGGCGGGCTCGACACGATCCTCGAACGGTTCGAGAAGCAAACGTCGCTCGAATCGAGCCTGTTCAAAATGTGGGCCGAAGCGAAGTCCGACGAAGACATACGCCGGCAGCTCGACCGGCTGGGCGACTCGTTCCGCCATATTCGCGAGGAAGTCGAGCAAGAGCGCAAGGAGCGCGCGCGGCTCGGCGCCATTCTGAACGCCGTCGGACAATCCGTCCCCCCGGAAGCGGAGGTGAATCCTTGAACGCCAGGCAAGTGCAAAAGTTCGTCATGCGTTACCTTGAAGCGACGGACTGCCATATCGTGGAAAAGCATCCCGCCTATGTGACGGTCAAGCTGTCGCCGGAGGCGGACAAGCGGCTGACAAACCGTTCGTACTATTGGAGCTTCGTGGAGCGGACCGGCGCCCCTCCCGAAACGATGACGTTCACGTTCGTATTCGATCCCGACAAGCTGAAAGCCGAAGCCGAAGCGAAGCAGCGCCAATCGGAGGCAAAATCGCGGCAATCCGCCGCCTCACCGCAAGCCTCGCAGCTACTCGGTCCTTCCGGCCAACCGATTGCGGGCGACTCGATTCTCAGCCGTTACTTCGGTATTACCCCGGCCCCGCTCGGAACGGGACGCATCCCGCGGGAGGAAGTGACGTTCGGCAGCAAACGGCTGCTGCAGCTGTTCGACGTCGTCAAAGCCGAAGGGCGGCACGTTCAGCTGTTCGAGGAACCGAGCGCCGCCGACCGGCGGAGTGCGGAGTCGTCAGGCTACGTCTCCTATTTGATGGTCAATGTGAAAATCGAGCTGGCTTGCGATATGAAGCGCGACGAGCTGCATTCCTTCGGCGTTGATCTGTCGACAGGCGAGCTGCACGAGTCGTTCATTGAAACGGTCGCCGGCAAAAAGCTGACGCCCCGGCTTCCCCCTCGCGTCTATATCGCTCGGCCCGCCGTTTCGCTGACCCGGGCGCGCACGATCGTGGAGCAGCATGTGGAAAAGCTGCTCAAGCGATACGACCACTCGTGGGCCGCGGCCGCCCATGAGCGTCTGATGGATGAGCTGTCCCGCGTGGACGGCTATTACGAGGATGCGGTGAAAGCGGCGGGGGACGAGGTGCGCCGAGAAGTCGAAAAGCAATGGAACAAGCGGCGCGAGGAGATCGACTGGCAATACCGGCCGAAAATTCGCGTTTCCGTCATCAACGGCGGATTGTTTCACCTGAAGCGGCCGTGAGCGGCACGAACCGACGGATCCCGATAAAACTTTTCAAAATAACAGGCGGCTTGTGTGACAGGAAGCAACAACTTTTTTCGGGCATATTCGCTACAATGGGTGCATATGCTAATTATCCCACCAGCCAAAAGCGAAGCGAATAAGCCCGAACCCCATTAGCGGCAGGTGATAAACCATGGATCGACGGCTGGTCGCCGTTACGGCGATGGCGCTCGGAATCGGGCTGTTGGTGCACAGCGCTCCCGGCAGCGCCGCCGTGCAAACTGAATTGAAAACGGATACGCCGAATGCCGTTGTCGCGCCGCACGGTGCAACCAACGAAGCAAAGGAGGAACCGGGCGCTGCGGCAGACGACGCCTCGTTTCGGGTGCAGGTCGACGGGTGGATTCGATCGCTCGCTTCGCAGGACGAATTCGCACACTGGCAGGGCGCCCGCTGGACCCGTTACCCGCTCGGTCCCGGCATGCACGGCTGGGTCGTCCTCATTCAGAAGGACGGCCGCGAAATCGGCTACCTGATCGTAAGCGCCGCCGAGGACGGCAGTCTGAAGCTGACCGAATACGGTAAGGGCGACAAGCCGCTGTTCGGCTTGGAAACGCTTTACCGATCGTTGCTGCGGCTCGGACGGATCGAATCGTCGATCGAGCTGTGGAGTGAACATGACGAATCCCCCGTTCGTCCCGAGCGGATCTACTTCAGCCCGCTCCACGCGGTCTGGAGGCTGGCCAGCGGGAACGAACGGATCTATATCGACGCTGCAACCGGCGAGCAGCTCCCTTTGACCGCGGCGAGCTTCGACGGGCTTGCGCCGTACGACGAGGCGCCGTCCGTTTCGGCTTCGGCTTCGCCGCGGCGATCGCTGGCGCTGCCGGCATTCGATCCGTTCGACAACACGCACTGGATCGCCGACACGCCGATCGCTAAGCCGCAAGACAGCCGTCCGTTTCTGGACGCCCTGGATGCAGGCGGCTCCCCGATCACCTTCGTCGCCAATCTGTACGACCGTACGATTTTGGCGCCGTTCGCCGTCACCGGCTATCACGACTGGGGCGGCGGCGCGGTCTACGTGCGGCTGGAGCAGGACGGCTCCCGCTTCGTTCCGCTCGATGTGCTGACGGAATACGGCGGCTTCTACCGCCGTCCGGGAGCGGCTTTGCCTGCACTGGCTATGCCCGACTAACGGTTTTTCTCCTCCTCTTCCCATAGCAAACACCCCGCCTCCTTCAATCGGAGGGGGGTGTTCTTTTTTTGCCGAACAGCATGCGGATGGACATCGGCACCATGCCGAACCAGTGCACGTGCCAGGGCGGCTTCGCGCTGCGCTGCTTCGTTCGCAGTTCCCGCCGCACCTCCCGCGGCGTGTCCATATACGTAATGACCCGTTCGGTCAAATATTTGATATACTCGTCGGTTTTGATCGTCACTCTGCTCCACCTCCGGGCATACGTGTCGCCATGATGCCACGAGTTATGATTCCCAGTATGCCCTTAACAAAGGCGAAATATCCGTTCGACCGCCGCGTCTTCGGGCGCTTTTCATGCGTCTTCGGGCGCTTTTAAAGAAGTTCAGCCCGTTCGCACAGCTCGTCCTCGGTATTTGCAGGCGTTCGAATCGCTCAAAACCAGCAAGCCCGAGCTGTCAAGTCTGTCGTGGAGCAAGCCGCTGCCTGTATTCGCTAAAAGGAAAAAAATATCCCCTGATGCGCCGGAAGGAGTGTGGCCGGCGCCAGGGGACCTTATTCAAGGCTTTTCGCGGAAGTCGTTTAGGTTGCAAAGCCTTTCAACCTTTGGGAGGGAAAATCCCTTCCAAATCGATAATAAAGTTGATCGCCACGTACGGCTGCATATTGTTGTGCGGCTTGCCGCCGCCCGCGGGGGCGATCGCCTGCGCAGCCATCTTCTCCGTCCCGGTTTCGGAATACGCGCGGAAGCCCGCTTTGCCTCCCGGGGCGTTGGCCCAAATCATGCCTTCCGGATTCGTCTGGTCAAAGGTCGATTGACAGTTGGCGGTATGGACGTGTGCCGGAATTTGCGATATCGACAGCGTCACCGCCGCTTCCCCGCCTTTCTCCCCCAATGCCCGCGGCGTCAGTCCGTTTCCATGTCCAAAGTGCATCGGTACGCAGCCCCGCATATCGGGCAGATGAAAATAATTTTTTCCGTCGCCTCCATACGTCGTTCCGATGACGGCGAACAGCGCCTGATTGGACTGCACGGCGAGTTGCTGTCCATGGCAAAACGCCCACCCTACCGGCGCATAATTCCCGGCAAACAGCCGAATTTCTCCCACATATGGATCCATAACCGATTCCTCCGATCAGTTCTTTGGCGGCCAGATGCCTTGCAGCGCAATGCAATACTGGACCACCGTATACGGCTGCATGTTTTCATGCGGCTGGCTGTTGCCGGAAGCGCTGAGCGCCGCCTGATTCATCGTCACATTCGCCGTCGGGTGGTACGGGGTCACCGTATCGGGCGTCGTCGCCCACACGTTGCCGGCGGCAACGTTCGTCGTCGCTTCCGCACCTGCCGTCACTTCATGCGTATGAGGCGGCATTTCGTCGATCGTTACCACGTGGGTCTCTTCGCCCCCCGTACTGCCGTACCGGATCGCGTCGCTCGGTGCGACCGGCACTTTGCCTTGCAAATCCGGCAGGGCGAACGTACGGACCCCGTCACCGCCGAAGGTCGTTCCGATTAAAGAGTATAAAGCCTGGTTTTGAGTGATCAACAAGAGCTGCCCGTTGCACTGCGCCCAGCCTTGCGGCGCAAATTTGAACGAAAACATGCGAATCTCGCCAAGAAACGGCTCCGCCAACGCCTTCTCCTCCTCACGTATCGATCGTTTAATTCTGGCTCGGATATATGCCTTGCAGCGCAATGATGAACGATACGGCGAAATACGGCATGACGTTGTTGTGTGCCATATTGCCGCCGGTTACCCCGATTGCGGAGCTGCCCATTATGCCGTTAGCAGCGGTACTCACGTACATTTTGCCCGAACTTGTCGCCCAGTAGCTGTTGGCCGGGGTCGACAACGTGCCGGCTTCGCTTTGCGCGTTCACGGCATGGGTATGCTTCGGAAGCTGGTCGGCGACGAGCGTAACCGTCTCCGTCCCTCCCTTCTGCCCCATCGGGTACACGGTGCCGGTCTCGGTGTTCTTCCCGGTATGAACGGGCACGCGTCCCTGCAAGTCGGGCAAGGCGAACGTCGTCTGACCGTCGCCGCCGTACGTCGTTCCGATCAGCGAAAACAGCGCTGCGTTCTGGCTGATCGACAGCAGCTGCCCGTTGCACATCGCCCACCCTTCGGGGGCATAATTGCCGGCAAACATCCGAATTTCGCCCAAATATTGGTCGCTCATGCGCGTTTCTCCTCTCGCTCCGATGACTCGGAGGTTTTGGGTATCGAAAATGCCGCTTCGTACACATAACCGTTCTCGTCTTCCCCGACAGGCACGAGCATCCAAAGTGCGGAGCCGACGGAGGGATGCTCCACCGCATACAAGCCTTGCGGCAAAAAACGGTCGGCGGAGCCGCTGAACAGAAGCGAAAATTGCTCGTACGGACCGGCAGCTCCTTTATCGTTCACCTTCACCAGCCGGAGGGAAAGTGCCTCCTTCCCCTCTAGCCGCACGAGAAACGAATCGCCGATCCTCTCGCGCGCTGTCGTGTAACCCCATTGCTTGCTCATCACCAGCTATCCACTCCATCCACGTATAAGGAACCGATTGTCCGATCGGGCGAAAACCGAGCCGCTCGTACAGCCGTCTCGCCCGATTGGCGGCGTCCACGCTGAGCACGACGGATTTGCCCGCCCTGGCGGCTTTCTGCTGCAGGGAAGCGATCAGCCGGCTGCCGATTCCTTGATTCCGGTAAGCTTCCAGCAGTGCCACATTGATAAGCCGTATGTAGCGTTCGCCCTCTTCGACGATCAGATGTCCGACAGGCGTTCCGTTCCAGACGATTACGCCGTGTTCCGCCGCCGCGGCCTGCATCGCGTAGGAGCGTCGCCGCAGTTCGTACTGCATGCGGAGAAACGTCTCCCGCTCGCTTTCTCCCCATCCCCAGGCGGACAGCTCCTCCGAACGCGATTCGGCATAGATGCGGTACAACAATTCGTCGTGCTCGGGAGCAGCCTGGACGATTTCCAACACGGACATCCCTCGCTTCTTCGGTTCCAGGAATCAAATTAACCCGGACTTCTGCAGCAGTCTTCGCACTAGCGCCGCAACTTCCGCCCGCGATATCGACTCGCCGGGCGCGATCCGGTCGCCATCCCGACCGGAGACGATACCCGCTTTAAGCCCCGCCGCCACGCCGGATCTTGCCCATTCCGACACGTCGTCCGCATCCGAGAACGAAGCGAGCGTCTTCTCCGCATCCGCCGGCGAAACGTCCGCCGTCAGCCCGGCAAGCGTCATCGCTTTGGCGATGATGACCATCGCCTGTTCCCGGGTGATCCGCTCCATCGGACGGAAGGTGCCGTCCTCGTAGCCTTCCAACAGGCCGTATTCATAGGCCGTCCGGACGACTCCGGCGTACCAGTCGCCGCTCTTGATGTCGGTGAACGGAACCGTTCCTTCTTCCGGCGCCAGCCCCAGTCCTCTGACCATGATGGCGGCAAATTCCGCACGCGTAATCGGCAGATCGGGCGCGAAGCTCTCGCTGCCGACCCCGTCGATCACCATCCGCGATCCCATGTCGTTGACCGCTTCCTCGGCCCAATGGCCCACCACGTCGCGGAACGCGAGCGGATGCCAGACGACTGAATAGATGCTGTTCGTCAGGCTGTTGATTTTGGCGTAATACTTGCCGTCGATGACGACGATTCGGGTCGGCACATGGCGAACCGTTCCGTCCGGTTCCACAACGACGCCGGTCGTAATTTTGCCGGGATCGGCGCCTTCGGGGATGGCGATCGTCCGTTCCACATACGCGTTGAAGCGCGACACCTCGACCGTCTGGTTGCCGTACGTCGCCGTCACCGTAAATTCGAGCGGCGGAACGACGATTGCGAACGTTTCGTTCGTGCCCAGGCTCTGGAGGACGCCGGACAGATCGGCAGCCGGCTCGGCGATTTCGATCCGAACCTTGATCTCTTCCAGCTTCACGTTGCCGCCGAGCTGCTGGGCAACGGAGTCGATGCGGATCTGCTCGGCGGGCAACGTATACGACGCTTGCTCCGTTTTGATCTCGACGACCGCCTGGCTCCGCTCCATGCTCTTGATGTTCTGCCCGGTCAATACGCCGGCGATGACGTCAGCCTGCGCTTGAACCGGGATGGTAATGACGGCGCGCTCGCCTTCCGCCGCCAGCTTCTCCTCCAGCTTGGCCGGATCGACCGTCACCGTGACGTGCGTCCGCCCGGCCTCCACCGTCGTCGTGGACGTGCCGGCGCGCTCCGCCTTGCCGTTCACGAGCACCTCCACACCGGCTTGCTCATTCGCCGGCGCGGCCGGATTCGGTGATCCCGCCGGAGGATTCGGAGCTTCCGTCGGAGGCGGCGAAGAATCGGATGAATCGTCTGCACGAATGACTTCGATGGTATAAGTTTTTGTTGTGATTCCGTCTTGCGCGGTTACTTCAATCATGACCGTATTCGTGCCGACATTCAACGGTACAGACTGCGACGGCTGGCCACTAAGGGCACCTTGTCCGTTAACGCGAATAACGGCGCCGGGTTCAACAGTTGCCGTAACCGAAAGTTCGGAAACTTCATAGTCCACCGAAACTTGATATGCAAGACGATCCCCGGAAAATGCAGGGTTCAGTTGGCCATGGCTTATGGACAAGCCGATTAAGTTTGCATTGCTGGAATAGGCCCGCTGTACATGCACAACGTAAGTTTTTTTCGTGACCTGATCCTGAGCCGTCACTTCCACGGAGATCAAATTGTCCCCTGCTTGTAGCGCGATCGGGGCGGATGACGATCCGTTTTGTACCGACACTCCATTGATTTTCAGACTCGCGTACGGACTATAGGTGACAGCCGTCACGCTCATTTCCATGACGTCATGGGGTACGGAAACATAGTAGTCAATGGTTGCAGGCTCGAAAATTGGCGTTAAAGCCCCGGCGGACACATTCAGCGATAACAGATCGGCGACTCCGGCAGGTATAATTTGAACCGTTATGATTCCGGTGCTCGTATTTACGCCATCGGACACCGAGAATTTAAAGCTGTCTGTGCCCGTTATTCCCGGCAGCGGTGTATACGTATATTGATTGCTTACGTATGTGCTTTGCGTTACCGTACCCAGATTTCCCTGTTGAACGATTGAATAGGTCAACGTCTGCCCTTCGGGATCCGTTGCAACCAATACGCCGTTCGTTGGCGTGTCCACATTGACGTATAATTGGCCGTTCTGGACGACAGGAGCCTCGTTCACGTTCGTCACTTCGATCGTGAACGGTTTTGCAAACGTATTGCCGACCGAGTCCGTCACCTGTATCCGCACGCTGTAGCTCGCCTTCGTCTCGTAATCGAATACCGCCGACGCGTTCGTCTTCAGTTCGTTCGTCTCGATCGTGAAGCTTCCGTTATCGCTGTCTCCTGCTCCACTCACCAATGCGTACGTGAACGTTTCATCCGCATCGATGTCCGCCGCGCTCAGCGTCCCGATCACCGTGCCTCCCGGCGCATTCTCCGCTACGCTCGTTCCCGACAGGGTGATATCCGTCGGTGCGTCGTTGCCGTCGATTACCGTGATCGTGAACGCCTTCTCGACGGACAATCCGTCCGAATCCGTCGCCCGAATTCGTACGCTGGACGATGATTTCGTCTCGTAATCCAGCGCGATGCCCGTCTTCAGCTCGTGCGTCACCGGGTCGATCGTGAAGCTTGCATTGTCGTCGCTGCCCGTGCCGTCGACCAAGGTGTAGGTAAACGTATCTCCGGCATTCGGGTCCGATGCGCTGATCACGCCAACCGCCGTACCCGTTGGCACATTCTCCGCTACGCTCGTTCCCGACAGGCTGATATCCGTCGGTGCGTCGTTGCCGTCGATTACCGTGATCGTGAACGCCTTCTCGACGGACAATCCGTCCGAATCCGTCGCCCGAATTCGTATGTTGAGCGATGATTGCGTCTCGTAATCCAGCGCGGCGCCCGTCTTCAGCGCGTTCGCCTCGATCGTAAAGCTTCCGTTATCGTCATCCCCGCTTCCACTCACCAATTCATACGTGAACGTTTCCCCTGCGTCCGGATCGGTTGCGCTCAGCGTCCCGACGACCGTTCCGATGGCCGCATTTTCCGAGATGTCCGTTGCCGACAACGAGATATCCGTCGGCTCTTCGTTCACGTTCGTCACTTCGATCGTGAACGGCTTTGCAAACGTATTGCCGACCGAGTCCGTCACCTGTATCCGCACGCTGTAGCTCGTCTTCGTCTCGTAATCGAATACCGCCGACGCGTTCGTCTTCAGTACGTTCGTCTCGATCGTGAAGCTTCCGTTATCGCTGTCTCCTGCTCCGCTCACCAATGCGTACGTGAACGTTTCCCCTGCGTCCGGATCGGTTGCGCTCAGTGTCCCGATCACCGTGCCCCCGGACGCATTCTCCGCTACGCTCGTTCCCGACAGGCTGATATCCGTCGGCGCGGAGTTGTTTACAACTGTAAATGTATAGGTCTGCGATGTGCTTACTTTCGTTCCTTTCCACGCTTCAACCTTCCAATAATAATTCCCTGGCACCAAGTTCGGAATATTTAAGCTGTTATTGGTAACAATTACATCTTGCACAAGTTCGGAAAAGGAGCTATCTTTGGAAACAAAAACGTGGTACTTATCGGCACCCTCCGACTCCCACCCGATCGTGACGGTTCCAGGCGGAACGTTAGCGCCATTCCCAACACTCGTATCCGCATCAAGCACTGGCTTTGGCGGTGCGCCGGCTTCTACCAGATAGATCGGATCATACGTGTCATGCGCATTCATGGTGTAGCTTGAACCGTTCCATGTAAAACTGATGGCCTGCCCCTCGGACAAATAGGTGCTCTCTTCGCCATTGATCACCTGATATTGATGCCCGACAGTTCCATCAGCATTTTCGATTCCGATTGTGGCGTATTTTCCGGTAGAGGCATGGGGCAAAAATATTGAATCGAATCCGTTCCATTCTACTCCAACCGAATCCATAAGCGTCCGATATTGAAGCTGAATTTTGTTGCTTCCTTCATACAGGATAACCTGGAAGGTGGCGAATTGATTAGGTTGTCCATAAAAATGCATATTGGTCCACTGCATGATAAACTTTTTCTGTCCTTCATCGGTCACGGTCGCATACAGAATGCTGGGTTGAAAATCATCACTCCCGTTGCTTTGCGTCGTAATGTCGTCCCAGAACGGGGCGATATATTGGTTTGGTGAATTCGGATTGGGAATCGACGCGTTTAGATAAGTTCCATCATAATCGGGATTTTCAGGATCAGGAGGCCAATTCGGGGTAAACTTTAAAATCCCATTCGTACTAACATAAACATATGACACCGGATCGCCAAAAAAAAGAAAGGGAAATCCGATCGGAAACGGAGTATCGGAGCTGACGTCATCTCC
>Ga0310832_100606_pt1 | contig 23284 bp, 22 predicted proteins | sample WT_ome_7_FD_201303 | JGI IMG/M metagenome (GOLD analysis project Ga0310832, IMG submission 201303) | Sorghum-adapted microbial communities enriched on wild type (WT) sorghum from Joint BioEnergy Institute, Emeryville, California, United... ...
AATGCCCGGCGTCACGAGCGCCGCCGTCAACTTCGCGATGGAAACCGCGCGCGTGGTGTATGTCCCGGGCAAAGTTTCGGTCGAACAGATGCGGGAGAAGGTGCAGAAGCTCGGCTACGAGGCGAGCGTCAAACGGGAAGACGATGCTGCCCGCGATCGCCAAGGCGACGAAACCCGCCGTCAGCAACGAAAACTGCTCATTTCCGCGGTGCTTTCGCTTCCGCTGCTATGGAGCATGGTCGCCCACTTCTCGTTCACCTCGTGGATCTATTTGCCCGAGCTGCTGATGAATCCGTGGTTCCAGCTGGCTTTGGCCACGCCGGTTCAATTTTATATCGGCAAGCCTTTCTACGTCGGGGCGTACAAGGCGCTCCGGAGCGGCAGCGCAAATATGGATGTGCTCGTCTCGCTCGGCACGTCGGCGGCCTATTTGTACAGCCTGTACTTAACGATCGACTGGTACGTCCGGGGCGGCCATATGCCATCGCTGTACTTTGAGACGAGCGCCATTTTGATCACGCTGGTTATTCTCGGCAAGCTGCTCGAAGCGCGGGCGAAAGGGCGCGCATCGCAGGCAATCCGGTCGCTGATGCAGCTGCAGGCCAAAACGGCTCTGATCGTGCGCGACGGCAAGGAGCTGACCGTTCCGGTGGAAGAAGTCGTCGTCGGGGATATCGTGCTCGTTCGCCCCGGCGACAAAGTGCCCGTGGACGGCATGGTACTCGAGGGCGTCTCCACCGTGGACGAATCGATGCTGACAGGCGAAAGTTTACCGGTGGAGAAAAAAGCCGGCGACTCCGTCATCGGAGCGACGATCAACAACAACGGCATGCTGCGGATTCGCGCGACGAAGGTCGGCGAGGAGACGGCGCTGGCGCAAATTATCCGGGTCGTGGAAGAAGCGCAAGGGTCGAAGGCGCCGATTCAGCGGGTGGCGGACGTCATCTCCGGCATTTTCGTCCCGATCGTAGTCGGGATTGCCGCCGTAGTGTTCCTGGCGTGGATTTGGCTGGTGACGCCGGGCAATTTCGCGGAAGCGTTGGAGAAGGCGATCGCCGTTCTCGTCATTGCTTGCCCCTGCGCGCTCGGACTGGCGACGCCGACGTCGATTATGGCCGGTTCCGGCCGGGCGGCCGAGCTCGGCATCCTGTTTAAAGGCGGCGAGCATCTGGAGCAAATGCACAAGATCGATGCGGTCGTCCTCGATAAAACCGGGACCGTCACCAAGGGCAAGCCCGAGCTGACCGACGTCCTGGCGCAAGGCGACGAGACGGAATTTTTAAGGCTTGTGGGCGCCGCGGAGAAAAGCTCGGAGCATCCGCTTGCGGAAGCGATCGTGGCGGGCATCCGCGAGCGCGGCATCGAGCTGCCGGAGGTCGAGTCGTTCGAGGCGATTCCGGGCTTCGGTATCCGGGCCGTCGTCGAGGGCAAAACGGTTGTGGTTGGCACCCGGCGTTTGATGGAGCGCCATCAGGTGGATGCGTTGTCCGCATATGAGGAGATGTCTCGCCTGGAGAAAGCGGGGAAAACGGCCATGCTGGCCGCGATCGATAACCGGTACGCCGGCCTTGTGGCCGTGGCGGATACGATTAAGGAGACGTCCAAAGCTGCCGTTAGCCGGCTCAAGGAGATGGGCATCGAGGTCATCATGATTACCGGCGACAACGAGCGGACGGCCAAGGCGATCGCTGCTCAGGTCGGCATCGATCACGTGCGCGCCGAAGTGTTGCCGGAAGGCAAGGCGGAGGAAGTGAAGAAGCTGCAAGCCCAAGGCAAAAACGTAGCGATGGTCGGGGACGGCATCAACGATGCGCCGGCTCTGGCGACGGCCGATATCGGCGTCGCCATCGGCACCGGCACAGACGTCGCCATCGAAGCGGCGGACGTTACCCTGATGCGCGGCGATCTGTCGGGCGTTCCCGACGCGATCATCATGAGCCGCAAGACGATGCGCAATATCCGGCAAAATTTGTTCTGGGCGCTCGGCTACAACACGCTCGGGATTCCGATCGCCGCCATCGGCTTGCTCGCGCCATGGGTGGCGGGAGCGGCGATGGCGCTGAGCTCCGTATCCGTCGTGCTCAATGCGCTTCGGCTGCAGCGGGTGAATATCAGACATTCAAACGGTTAATTCGGATAGGAGCGGCTGTGTTCATGAACAAAAAGATCATGATCCTCATTGCGGGCATGCTTGTTCTCGCCTTGCTGTCCGCTTGCGGCAAGGCGAAGCAAGCCGCCGGCCCGGCCGGCCACGAGGCGGGCGCGCACGGGAGCGGTTCAGGCGAACCGGCCGGCCATCACGGCGGCTCCGGCCACGGCGATGACGGGGCCAAGCGGCATGAGGCGGCAAGCGGCCTTAAGGCGTCGTTCTCCTTTGCGGCCGGCAAAGCCAAAGCGAACGAAAGCGCGGAGCTGGCCGTGCGCATTACCGATGCGGGCGGGAAGCCGGTCGACCATTTCGAGCTCCAGCATGAGAAGCTGATGCATCTCATCGTGGTGAATGAAGACCTTTCGTTCTTCAACCACATTCATCCGGAGTACAAGGGGAACGGAACGTTTACGGTCGCGACGACTTTTCCGGCCGGCGGCAAGTACAAGCTGTTTGCCGATTTCGTCCCGAAGGGCGGCGCGGCAACGACGATCAGCGAATGGGTGAACGTGGAAGGACCGGCGAAAGGGCATGCGGAAGTCAAAGCGGATTCGAGCCTGGTGAAAGTGGTCGACGGCAAAGAAGTCGCACTCGATTTGAGCAGCAAGAAAGCGAGCGGAGACGTGACGCTGACGTTTACGATCCGCGACGCGCAAACCGGGCAGCCGATCTCCGATCTTGAGCCGTATTTGGGAGCGGTCGGACATGTGGTCATTCTCTCCGCCGATGCGGAGCGGTACATTCACGTCCATCCGATCGACGAAACGGCGACCGGCCCGAAAGCGCAGTTTGCCACTTCGTTTCCGCAGAGCGGCACCTACAAAATTTGGGGGCAATTTCAACATCGCGGCAAAGTGTTTACCGTGCCTTTCACGGTCGATATCCAATAGCGCAGTCGCCGCAATGGAAGATCGGGGAAGCCGACATGGCGGAGCGCGGCGGCTCGGTGCGGCAAGCTGAGGCTTTAGGCTTCGCGCGAAATCGGGTGAATGCTCGGAATCCTTTCGGCAGGCTTGACATGAAACCAAAAGGTTTCGTATAATCAAATTGCGAAACCAAATGGTTTCATAATTCGGGAAGGGGCCGCCCGAATGGACGAGGACATCATCCGACTGGAAGGGGTTTGCAAAATGGAAAACAACGCGCGTACGCTGCCGCCTATTCGGCAGTCCGTACTGATCCATGCGCCGATTCGGAAAGTGTGGGACGCTGTCGCCACCTCGGAAGGGATCGCCGCCTGGTTTATGCCGAACACGTTCCGGCCGGAGCTCGGCTACGAATTCGTCCTGCATGCGGGGCCGTTCGGCGATTCGCCGTGCAAGGTGACGGAGCTGGACCCGCCGAAGCGGCTGTCGTTTACGTGGGGCAAGGACTGGACCGTTACGTTCGAGCTTGCCGAATCCGACGGCAAGACGGAGTTTACGCTCATTCACGCAGGCTGGGATCCGGATAAGGTTACCGAATTCGGCGAATCCCATACGGTCGTGCGCGAGCGGATGAACGGGGGCTGGGTCGGGATCGTGCAGAAGCTTGCCTCTTATGCCGGGGGCTGAGCATGCCGAACGCTTCACCCAAGCACGACGTCTTCCAGGCGATCGCCGATCCGACCCGGCGCAGCCTGCTCCAACTGCTCGTCGACCGGGAGCTGCCGGTCACCGTCATCAGCGGCCATTTCCCGATGAGCCGTACGGCTGTCTCCAAACATTTGCGCATCTTGTCGGAGGCGGGGCTGGTCAAGGAACGCAAGGTCGGCCGCGAGACCCGGTACCGGCTCGATCCCGAGCCGCTGATGGAGCTCAAGCGGTGGCTCGCGTTCTACGAGCGGTACTGGGAGAACAAGGTTCAGGCGTTGAAACGGTTCGTCGAGTCCGGCGAGGGAAACAGCGAAGCCGGCTATTCCGGGCCGAAGCCGGTCGAACGGGACGCGGATTCCTAGGCTTACCGTCGTTGAATCTCGGGGCACCGCAGTATATGTCCATAAAAATCAAGAAGATCGCTTTTATCCTGTTCGCTTACCCAGGATATTGGCGATCTTTTTGTGTTTTGGCAGGTGAAGGACATCAGGGCTTGCTGTCATGAAACAAAATATATGCTTTATGCAACAATCCTGTATGTTCCATGGCAAAACGCAATTTTATAATGAAATAAAAAATAAACCTGTCATTGGGTCATGATCTGGAAACCGACAATAACGAAGAAAGAAGGCTGGCTGGCGATGCAAGATCATTCTAAAAGAGAACAAATCAGAACGCAGGTGCTCGTCCTTGGCGGCGGCGCAGGCGGAATTGGTGCGGCGATATCGGCGGCGCGCGAAGGCGCTGAGACCCTATTGGTGGACCGGCAAGGATTTATCGGCGGGAATATGACGATCGGTTTGCCTTTGCTGGCATTTTTGGATGCGCAAGGCCGTCAGGTGACAAGAGGGCTTCCTCAGGAGATTGTCGACCGATTGATGGAGCTGGGCGGCGCATTCGGCCATCGGGAATGCCCTTTGCATAATTCGACAACGGTCATTGATCCGAATCTGATGAAGATCGTTCTCTTCGAAAAGATCAAAAAATACGGAGTTCGTCCTCTCCTTCACTGTGAAATTATTGGAACCAACGTGGAGAATGGCGAACTGAAGTCCGTGATTGTCAAAGGCAAAGGGAGAGAGATCGAAATCTTTGCCGACGTCTTTGTCGATGCGACGGGCGACGGCGACGTTGCCTATATGGCCGGGGCCGAATATGAGAAAGGGCAATACGCGAACGGCGAAACGCAGCCTCCTACGTTGATGTTTACGGTCGGCGGCTTCAATCTGGAGCGATTTATGGATTACTTGGCCGAGCATCCGGAAGAATTGAAGCACGGTTCTTCCATGAAGATTCGTCCCGGGTATACGGCGGAATTTTTGCGCGCCAGCGAAAACCATGTGTTCGTCGGGCTGAAACATACGATTTCCAGGCTGAGAAAAGAAGGAAAATGCCCAATCGACCGCGATACGATCATTTATATCAATTTGCCCAGAGAAGGATATATCGCTCTAAACTGCATCCGCATTCTGAACTTCGACGGCACCAAGCTCGAGGAGCTGAGCCGGGGCGAGGTCGAATCGCATTTGCAAATTCTCCCGCTCATCCAAATGTTAAAGGAGCATATTCCCGGCTTCGAAAACATTTATTTGTCCTCGATCGCGCCGTTTTTGGGCATTCGGGAGACACGGCGGATCAAAGGCTTGCAAATGATCCGCGAGGATGCGGCGGTGAACGGCGTCATCCCCGACGATACGATTGCTTTAGGATCTTATATTATCGATATTCATAGCGGTTCCGGCGATTCGACTCTGATCCGGTCTCTTGCGGGGCCTTACGGCATTACTTATGGGGCGACGATTTCCAAAGACATCAAACGGCTTATGCTCAGCGGCCGCTGCATCAGCGTGGATCCGGTCGTGTTCGGTTCTTCCAGGGTCATGCCCACCTGTATGGCCGTCGGCGAGGGAGTGGGCATCGGAGCAGCCTTGGCGGCAAAACAAAACATCCTACCTCAAGAGGTAGACGTGCAATCCATCAGGAAAAAGTTGCGGGGGTACGGGGCGATCCTTTCGTTGGAAGACGTTGTCCAGGAGGAGAAGGTGTAATGCGGGATGGGCAATTGACTTTTTTCGGCGGAGTAGGAAAATCGGGCGGTGTTCAGGTTCTTTATGGAAAGGGAGATCAAGGGTTGCTGTTCGACTTTGGCGTCGAACACAGCAGCCTGTTGTTCCCCAAGCAACGGACGCTGTATGAACCGGTGGGAGCTACGCCCGGGCGGGAGCTGAGGCAATTTTTGCTCGGCGGAATGACGGCTCCGCTGTTTCAGCTGTACGACCCGGAGCGAATCCGGGGACTGGATGAGCAGACGGTGTTGCGGGTTTGGGGCGGAAAGCAATTTCCAGCTTACGAAAAGATCAGCTTGTTTATCGGACATATGCATACCGACCATATGGCCGTTCTTCCTTATGCGAATCCGAATCTTCCCGTCTATATGAACCGCGACTCCTATTCCTTGTATCGGGGAATGGTGGCGGGAGGCCACGCCGAGGATACCGCTGCGCGGATAACGGCATGCGATGATTTGTCCGTTGTTGATTTCGGCGAATTCACCATGCAGATTGTGGAGATGGACCATAACGCAACAGGCGCGGCGGGCATCATCATTGACGGCGGTGAACACAAGATCGCCTATACGGGCGACTGGCGCCGTCAAGGCAAGCATCCGGAGAAGATCGACCGATTTATCCGGCTTTGCCGCGAGAAGCGAATCGACCTGCTGATTACGGAAGGAACCCGGCTTCCGTCCGACCCTTCCGCCGAAGTGGCCCGTCAGATGACAGAGGACGAACTGCTTGCCCAATATGCCGCTATTGTGGAAACCGCGGAAGGCCTCGTCTACCTGCAAATGTCGCCCCGCGATCTGGAACGGATGGCGAATATGATCGCCATTGCGAAGGAGCGCGGCCGAGAAATTGCCATGGAGGCCTCCCATGCTCTAATCTGGCATACCGCCGCCATTCGCGAGGGGGTGCGGATTCTGGAAGGCCATCCCGCCCTCGGCGCGGAGATCCGAGTGATTGACGCAACGGTGACAGCCGGCATGAAGGTGCCTTACGGGACAATTTCGTTGGAAGAACTGGCCGAACGCAAAGATCAATTTGTCTACTTCTTCAAATTTCCGGATCTTGCCCATATGATTGAACTGGAAACGCTCGGAAGCTTGCAAGGACGATCGCATTTTATCCAGTCCGATTACAGCGTGAAGATTGAGCATCCGGATGTGGCCAAATTTTTGAAGACCTATGGCATTACCGGCCATTCTTTGTGCAACGGAGGACATGCGCATCCCGAAGCGCTCTCCGACCTGATCGAACGCATTGCTCCCAAAGCGGTCATTACATTGCACAGCAAACATCCGCATTCGCAACATACAAGAGGAATCTACGCTTACAGCCCGGAAAAAGGGGAGACGGCGGCGATTTCGTCTATTCTTGCGAACGCGGTTCAAGCCGGAAACCGGTCCTAAGCTGCAACATTCCACAACGGGAGGAGCAGAAAATGGCGGTCATCACCTTCGTCAGGCACGGCATCACCAATCATAATCTTGAAAAAAGAGCGCAAGGGCATACGCAAAACCCGCTAAACGAGCAAGGAAGAGCGCAAGCGCAGCTCGTTGCCAAACGGCTCGCGAAAGAGCATTGGGACGTATTCATCTCCAGCGATTTAAGAAGAGCCCGGGAAACAGCGGAGATTATAGCCGCGGCGATCGGCAAGCCGGTCGATTTTTATGACGTGCGGCTTCGCGAGATGGACCGGGGCAAAATCGCCGACACTACGGAAGAGGAGCGGGTCGCCCGTTGGGGAGAACATTGGCGAAAGCTGGATATGGGCCAGGAAACCCATGAGTCCATGCGTGCGCGCGGAATTGAATTTGTACACGATATGGCGTCGCGTTATCCGGGCAAAAAGGTGCTTGTCGTCACGCACGGCTACTTTCTTGGCCAAACGTTAAAAGCGCTCATGAAGGACGAGTCGACGGGGAACGATTTGCGCAATACTTCCGTTACCACGATCGCGCATAACGGAGAGAAATGGGAGTATTTGCTGTACGATTGTGTCCAGCATTTGAGCCTCCAATCATAATCAGCCAGGCCGCATAGCCATCCAGCGATGCCTTTGGGACATCGGAAGGTATGCGCCCGAGCCTTTGCGGGCGGGCGCTCGCCAAGGTCCTAGCGGGCTGCAAGCTATCGCCCCAAGGGGGCGATTCTGCCGCCCACTGTTAGCACTTGTTTGCAGCGTGCGCGATCCGCGGGTTCGAGGGGTACGACGTATTGGAGCATATCGTGCTGGAGCACGACGATCTGAAAGCGGTGAACGGGCCCGACGGCGAGCGGGTAAAGCCGCATGCGGGCGGGCGCTCGCAGATGCGGGACGTTCTGCTCGAGGCGGAGTTGCCGAAACATTCGTGGTACGTGATCCGGCTGGGCAAGCGGAACGCGTAAAGACAAACAAGACCTCCACGGCATGTGGGAGGTCTTGCTTCTTGTTGGATGCCGGCGGTGGGCACGTACGGGATCGCCGGAGGTCCGGGGTTCAACGTCGCCTCGCTCAACGCCGTTACTCCGCGTCCGACGCGGCGCTCAGCCGAGCCGTCGAAATCGCCTGCGATGCGAAATCGCCGATGATCCGGGTGAGCCGTTCGCTCTCGTTCTGCGCCTGGCGAAGTTTCTGTTCGAGATGCTGGATTTTGACTTCCTTGTCGCGCTCGCGGGACTCCATTTCGCGCAGCTTGAATTCAAATTCCTTCTGGTTGCGGTTCAGATCCAGCATGAGCTGCCGGTTGGTCAGCTCACGCTCGGCAAGCCGCTCCTGCAGCTCGCGAATCTTGTTCTCCTGCTGCAGCCGCTGGGCGTTGAAGTCGGCGAGCAGCTGATCGTACTGCGTCTTCATCTCCAGCGCCGCTTCCTTCGCGCGGGAGAGCTCGGCCGCCGCCGTCTCCAGCTTTTTCTCCAGGAAGCCTTTGTCGTACTGCAGTTCGCGGATCTGATCTTCCTGTCCGACCAGCGCGCGCTCGCGTTCCTCGACCTGCTGTTTCAACCCTTCGCGGGACTCGATCACTTCGTGCACGATGTCGATCAGTTTCGTAACGAGCGGATCATCGGTGTGCGGACGGACGGGCGGTTTGCCGCCGCCTGTCTCCTTGGTCGGGTTTGCCGCCGCCGTCTGTTCGGACTGGGCTTGCATCTCGGGTTTTTTCATCGTCGTCAACCTCTGCAACAGATTCATTCCTGCATCTTCCCCTTTCTCATCAAGCGGCTGCCGCCGCCGTTATCGTCTTTCCGGCCTAGCCGGCGCGCAGTCTGACCATTGTGAAGCCTCGCTTTCTGTCGAATGATGGAACATCCGCTGTCCGAAATACGTATACATCTCTTTTATCGTCCAAACCATATGGTCTTCGTTAGACTTTTTAGTAAAAATGATTGACAAGACGACATTTTCCGACACAAAAAGGCGGGCGCCCCGGCCTCCCGCCGGAGCATCCGCCCGACATTTGTCCCAATCTTCATCATCCGCCGCCAGTCACCGTTTTACCCGTCTTTGATAACCGGATCAAACGTGGCCTTCGTCCGACCGTTGTCCTGCAGTCGTCCGGTCCGCGGCCATCCGGCCATATCCGGACGATCATGCCTCCTCTTCAAGTCCCGCAATACGTCCGGTACGGACGATCCGGTTTCGGCGGCACCGCGGAATCATCCGCATGGTCCGCATCGTAATCGTAAGGCGCCGCCTGCGCGGCCAGCAGCCGCTCCATGACGGACAAATCGCCGGATTCCGCGCGGCCAGCGCTTCGTCTTCCTCCTCTTCGCCGAACAGCCCCAGCTTGGCGCGCATGCCATCGCTCGCGGGTTTTACCCCCTTCAACCGGCATCAAGCTCGTCAATCCTGTCCGCATACTAAACTTTGTTCATCTCGCGATATTTAGAGGGTCTCATCCCCATATGTTTGGCAAAGACCAGACTTAAATAAAACCCGTTTTCGTAGCCGCAGCGTTCGGCGATCTGATCCAGCGTCATGTCGGTCTCCTTCAGCAGTTCAGCCGCTTTGCGGATGCGCAAATTCCGGACGAACTCCGACGGGGTGATGCGGAACGCTTTTCGGAACCGCCGGGTAAACTGGACGGGGCTTAGGCCGAGCAGGCCGGAAAGCTCGCTCATGCCAAATGGGGCATAGGTATGACGATAAAGCCATTCCGTCGCCCGGTTCATCAGTTCGTCTTCCGAAACGGGAACATTCTCAAACGTTTCTTTCAGCTGTCCATCTTCCCAATCTTCGCAGGCCAGCTGCCAAATATCGTTCAGCATCATTTGTTTTCGGTAAAAACTGCGCGGATCGCCTGCGAGATGAAGCTTGCGCAAATAGGCGAGGTTTGAAAACAGCCGTTTGTTGTCTGTCGGGTGCGATTTCACCGCAGGCAAAGCCGGTTTGATCTCAAGCGATTCGTTTCCGTCAAACCTGAAGCCGATATAATGGAGCCCGATCGGCGATACCATTTCGCGATGAAACGTTCTGCCCGGAGGGCAAAAGATGAGTTCCCCGCCGCTGATCTCACCGCTTTCGGCATCGATCCGATACCGGAATTTTCCCGACTCTACAGCGAACAGAACCCATATCGGATAAGTGTCCGAATTCATTTCAAATTGTTCTTTCCGTTCGAAATAGAAGTGATAAACCAGTGCCAGCTTACGGTCCCATAATCCCTGCGCGTCCATGGGCAAGCATCCGCTCCTTTCTTGAAATAAATTATATCCTAAATGATGCATTATCATATGTTCAAATGCATGTTATTTTTGGTCTAATGAAATAAAAGTACGGTTTTACATGTATTGTAAAGAACAGCAGATAAGAATTGCACTGTACTTTGGGTGTTGGAGTGTGATAAGAGAGACAAACTGTAACGATTCCAATGTTCAAAGGGAGGCACTTCCTGTGAGCAAGAAGAGGTTCACGTATTTATTGGGGTTGGCGGTTGCAGGAGCCGTCGTTTTGGCGGGCTGCGGCGGGAACGGTGGGTATAGCGGTAAAGGAAGCGAAAAAGAGACTGCGCCGGCACCGTCCAATACCGTAAACACGACGCCCGTCACGCTGAAGTTTGCTGTGCATTTGCCGATTAACGACGAGTTTATGCAGCTCTATATCGAACCGGTCAAGAAAAAATATCCTCATATTTCGTTTGAACTCTTTGACGCCAGCAACTTCAAAGAATGGGATCAGCTGATTGCGAGCAATGAAGTGCCGGATCTTTACATCTCGTTTAATGGCAACATGCCGGGACTTAAAGACCGCGGAGTCATCATGGATATGAAACCGCTATTCGAAATAAACGGGTTCGACCTAAACCGTTTCCAGCAAAATTATTTGGATGATATCCAATATGCCGTAACCGAAAAAGGCGAACTTTACGGCTTGCCGATTGAAACCGCATTCCATGCGCTGTATTACAACAAAGATCTGTTCGATAAGTTCGGCGTTGCTTATCCCACAGACGGAATGACCATGGAGCAGGCATTGGAAATTGCCAAGAAAATGACCCGCTACGAAAACGGCGTACAGTATCGCGGATGGGATATTGCCAGCGTCGTCAGATTGGCCCAGCCTCTCGGACTTGTCTATATCGATCCGAAAACCGAGAAAGCGATTACTTCAAGCGAAAGCTGGAGACGCGTCTTTGAGCTGGGCAAGCAAATCTACTCGATTCCCGGCAACGAACCGTCGAAAGACTCGAAAAAGAACGGATTGACCGGATTTACACAGGATCGAACCATAGCCATGCTCAATGAGACGAGCAAGTTCTCGCAAATGAAAGAGGCGGAAAAACAAGGTCTGCGCTGGGATGTCGTCCAGCATCCGTTTTATGCGGAAAAGCCTAATGTTTACGGCAATTCGACGGTATACATGGTCGGAGCCGTACCTACGACCAAACATATGGACCAAGTGCTGCAGGTGATCGAAGTGTTAACTTCCGACGAAGTCCAGATGAACGTTTCCAGATCCGGCCGCATCTCGCCTCTGAAAAGCGAAGAGATCCGGAAAGCGTTCGGGCAGGGAGACCCGGCTTTGGCCGATAAAAACGTTGCCGGCATTCTGAAAGGCACTCCGGTCAAATATCCGATTTACTTGTACAGAGAAATCGCGGAGCCGCTGATCAACAAAAAGTTCAACGAATTCGTCGGCCGCGCGGACGATGCCAATACGGTACTGAGAGAACTGGATCATGAAATCAACCAGGCGATCGAGATCGAAAAACAAAAGAAATAAGGAGCGAACGGCATTGAGACTATCCACGACAACGGGCACGTTCAGCAGGACGTTATCGGGCGGTTATACGCCCTATAAAGAAGCGATCCGCAGATTAAAAGCGGTCGGATACGATGTGGTGGACATTAATTTTTGCCGCGCGCTGACGGGCCAGACCGATCTGGTTAACGACAATTGGGAAACCTTGATGCACGAACTCCGGGAAGAAGCCGAGAAGCTGGGCATCGAGTTTTCCCAGTCCCATCCCGTGTTTTTGCCCGGACATCCGAATCAACAGAAGCCTGAGCTGCTGAAGACCTACCATGAAATGATGCGCCGGTCGATCATCGCCAGTTCCATACTCGGCGTGAAATGGGCAGTCGTTCACCCCCATGAGGACCGGGAGACAACCGCACTGGACACCGATGCGTGCATCAAGGACAATATGGAGCATTTTGCGCCAATTGTCGAGCTGGCTGTCAAGCACAATGTCGGCATCGCATTCGAAAATATGATCGAAAGGGAAACGTCCAAGAGACGGTTCGCCAGCCATGCCGCCGAGCTGGTTGCCTTGATCGATGCGTGGAACGATCCGCGAGTCGGAGCGTGCTGGGATTTCGGCCATGCCAATTTCCTGTACAAGGATCAGCGCCCGGCGCTGCGGATGCTGGGCAAGAGGCTGAAAGCGACGCATGTCAACGACAATTACGGCAAATCGGATGAGCATATGTTTCCATTCCACGGCAGCGTCGATTGGCGTGCCATCATGCCTGTGCTTGCCGAGATCGGGTACGAGGGGGACTTTACTTACGAAACGCACAAGGAATTTTACCATTTGCCCGAACATCTCAAAGACCCTTTGGCTAAAGTCGGACTTGATATTGCCAACTATTGTTTGACGCTGATGCAAACGCAAACCGTTAGCCGAACCGTTGCACAAACAAGATGCAATCAGCCGCCAGAACCTATCCAGCGGATATGAACAGAACCCCTGTCACGCGATGACAAGGGGTTTTTGCTTTTCTTCAAGCTCTGTTCCAGGACAAGCCGTCGTCCAGTCTCTGATTGAAATCGCAACAGTGCGCAGGTCATTGGGGGGCCATAGGGCTCATCTCCTTTCGATCGGAGTGCGGCAATAAATCATAGATTGGTGATATCATCCATTGTAAAAGTGAACGTTTTGGCCGGCTCGATTGTTTGTAAGGGGTGGAGGTGATGAAGTGACGGACAGGGAGCTGTACGAGGCTTACAAACGTGACGTATATTCTTTGAACTGAAGAAAATGACGATCTCGCCGCTGCAAATCCGCGTTGCGGCCAACAAGAAAAACATCATCGATGAGGCGGACGAATGGGTCAGCTACGATAAAATCGAGCTGCGAGTAGGCGATCGTACGATCGAGGGAGGGGGATTCGACGACGGTTCGAACAAAGCGTATTTCGGGTTTACGCCGAAGGAGTCGTTTATCTGGGACGGGGAGCCCGTTACGATGGTGCTGCGGGAAGCGCGAATCGAGAAAAAAGCGGCGGCGTCCGATATCGTTTCGTTGCCGAACCTTTCAGAGCGGCCGCAGACGGTGACGACCGAACTGGCAGGGTACCCGGTTCGACTGACGTATTCCAAGTCAGGCAACGATCTGATCGTCGAGTCCGAGAGCCCGAATCCGGAATTCGGCGGAATCGTGCAAATGTTCATCGAGCCGCGCGGCAAGCGCATCTACTCCAAGGATCAACAACCGGGCTACGGCCTTCCCGGTTCCGTCGGCAATAAGCGGGCAGCCGTTTTTTCCGGCTTTGCGGGCGACTCCGTTCAGCTTCATTTGTTCCTGTATATGGTCCTGGACCCTGACCGGAAAGTGGAAATACCGTTGATCCGGTAACGTTGCCGGGAGCACCTGCCGAGGGTGCTCTTGCAATGCGAACAAGGGCAAACGATGGAAATAGCCGGCGCATTGAGTTTGCGCCGGTTTTCGTTTAAGATGTTAGAGAAAAATGCGGCGGTTTCACCAACCGTAAACCGCAACTACGATGAGCAAAGCGAGCTGATGGCCTTGTTTCCCAGGCAGTTTCAATACAGGATGCCCCCGGAATGGGCGAAGCATGAACGGACGCTCTTGTCCTGGCCGGTCCGGGATTCGATGGTGTACCCGGACGATTATAAGCGGGTATGCGACGGTTATGCGCAAATTGCCAAGGCGATCGCGGAATTCGAGCCCGTGACGATCGTCGTCAATCCCGAAGACGAAGCGGACGTGCGGAGCCGGTTCGAAGAGCGGAATATCGGGCTTCTGCCGATCCCGCACAACGACGCCTGGCTGAGGGACAACGGTCCGACGTTTGTGGTGAACGATGCCGGCGATCTGGCCGCCGTGAACTGGCGGTTCAACGCCTGGGGAGGCAAATACGCGCCCTGGGATTTGGACGATGCGGTGGCTCCGACCCTTTTGCGTCAAGCGGATATTCGCACGTTCGACGCCGACCTTGTCATGGAGGGCGGATCGATTCACGTTGACGGGGAAGGGACGGTGCTGACGACGGCGGAATGCCTGTTGAATCCGAACCGCAACCCCGAGCTCGACCGGCAGCAGATTGAAGAGAAGCTCAAGCAATACTTGAATATCGACAAGACGATTTGGCTGAACAAAGGGCTGTACGGCGACGAGACGGACGGTCACGTGGACAATATCGCCTGCTTCGCCGCTCCGGGCAAAGTGATTTTGCAAGTATGCGACGACCCGGACGACGAAAACTACGCAATCACGCAAGAAAATGCGGCGATACTGGAACGCGAGACCGACGCGAAAGGCCGCAAGCTGGAAGTGATCCGCATCCAGCAGCCGCCGCGGGCGGAATACGGCGGGAAGCGGCTGACGCTGAGCTACCTGAACTTTTACTTCGTCAACGGCGGGATCATTTTGCCCGTATTTGGCGGGCCGGCCGAGGAGACTGACCGCAAGGCGATCCGCGTGCTGCAGGAAACGTTCCCGGACCGGCGCATACGGACGGTGGACGGGATGGCCATTATCCGCGAAGGCGGCAACGTGCATTGCACGACCCAGCAAGTGCCCGCAGGAAACCGGCCGTCCGGCCTATCCGCGAGCTGAAGGAAGGAGTGAATCAAACCGATGAGAAAAGTGAAAGTCGCGGCGACGCAAATGAGCTGCTCGAACCGGATCGACGACAATATCGCCAAAGCGGAGTCGCTTGTGCGGCGGGCGGCGGCGGAAGGCGCGCAAATCATTTTGCTGCAGGAGCTGTTCGAGACGCCTTACTTCTGCCAGAAGGAGAAGGCCGATTACTATGTGTACGCGACGGAGCTCGAAAACAACAAGGCGGTCAATCATTTCCGCGCCATCGCCAAAGAGCTTCAGGTCGTGCTTCCGATCAGCTTTTACGAGAAAATGAACTATGCCCGGTACAATTCGCTGGCTGTTATCGACGCCGACGGTTCCGTCCTGGGCCGATACCGGAAGAGCCATATTCCGGACGGGCCGGGGTATGAGGAGAAGTTTTATTTCAACCCGGGCGATACGGGGTTCAAAGTGTGGAATACCCGCTATGCCAAAATCGGCGTCGGCATTTGCTGGGACCAATGGTATCCCGAGGCGGCGCGTTGCATGGCGCTTATGGGCGCCGAGCTGCTGTTTTACCCGACGGCGATCGGCTCGGAGCCGCAGGATGATTCGATCGATTCGAAGGATCATTGGCAAACGTGCATGCTCGGGCACGCCGCCGCGAATCTGATCCCGGTCGTCGCCTCGAACCGGGTCGGAGTGGAGACGGACGAGGACTCCACGATCACGTTTTATGGCTCGTCGTTCATCGCAGGTCCACAAGGGAACAAGGTGGCGGAAGCAAATCGGACAGAGGAGACGGTGCTGGTCGCCGAATTCGATCTGGACCGGCTGGAGGCGCAGCGCATCGAGTGGGGGATTTTCCGGGACCGCCGGCCGGATCTGTACCGTGTGATCGCCTCGTACGACGGCAGCACCATCATCTGATCGTCGAGCTTCGACGAGGACTGGAGGTCCGTATGCTCGAATGGCTGACCGAGGATCATTTGAAATACGGACTCGAGCAGTTTCGTTCGCTCGGGCCGGTTCCGGGGATCGTCGTCACCTTCATGAAATCGTTCGTGCCGCCTTTGCCGACCATCGTAATCGTGGGCGTCAACGCGGCCGTTTACGGGCTTTGGCTGGGCTTCCTGTACTCCTGGCTGGGGCTCGTCACCGGATGCCTCACCACGTTCGCGCTGGTGCGCAAGCTGTCGGGGCACCCGCTTGTCGAGCGATGGGCCGAGAAGCCCAAAGTGAAGCGCGGCCTGCAATGGGTTCGCCGCAACGCGTTCGGCTACGTGTTCATCCTGAGCTTGTTTCCCGTCGGTCCGTTCGTCGTCGTCAATATCGCGGCGGCGATCGCCCGGATGCGATTCGCGTCGTTCGCCATTGCGGTTGCTTTCGGCAAGGCGGTCATGGTGTTCGTCGTGTCGTATGTCGGGCACGATGTGCAGCAATATGTGCGGGAACCGATTCGGCTCGTGTATGTGGTGCTGCTGGTGGCGGTTTCGTTGTACGCAAGCAAAAAGCTTGAGGCGCGATTTTCGAAGCCGTTGGCGGAGAAGGGAAGCGGCCGTCCGTACGACATGTCTTGACGAGGTGTCGGATGGACAGCCGCTTTTTCAACTTTAAAGTTTAAACTGTGAACTTCAAAGTTTAAGCGTTGAACGTTAAACGGCAAACGTTGAATTTTGGCGATTGAACGTTTGAACTTCAACCTTTGCACCGGGCAAACGTCAAAGTTTCGATCGAACCCTCCCAATTCGGACGCGCCTTCTCGAACTTCTTAATGAAGTGATGGGCAATCCAACGAATAACGGGAGGAGAGCGAATCTTGGCGAAACACGAGACGCTTGTGACAACGTTGATCCTGTCGGTCGACAACGGAAGCAGCCATATTAAAGGCATTTACGACGATTGGCACCAGACGTTCCTGTTTCCGAACGTTGTGGCTCAGCCGTTCGGGGAGCGGATTTTGCTGACAGAGCAAGGAGACCCGCTGGACTTCCTCGACGTTCAGATTACGTCGCCCGCGATCGAGAGCGAGCAGTATCGCCGCGTATACGTGGGCAATCTGGCTGTCGGGGACGAAGGGATCGTTCACGAGATCGTCGGGGACAAGGCGGCGCAAAAAAAGGCGCAGCGGCCGGAGACGATCGTCACGCTGCTGACGGCGGCGGCCTACGCGGTGGCGCGAAAGCATGAGGATGCGATCCGCAGCGGCACGAAGCGGATCAAAGCTGCGGTCAAACTCGGGACCGGCTTGCCGATCAGCGAAATCTCGAAGTTTCGCGACGAATTCACCGCCAAAATCACGGGAGGCGTCCATACGGTCGCTTTCGTCACGACGCCGGTGTACAAAGGCGTCTCCGTCGAGCTGGAGTTCTCGCTCCCGATCGATATCGGCATCGACGACGTCTCCGGCGTCTACGACATCGAGGCGACGTCCAGGGCGCAGCTTTCCCACAAAGGGTTCGGCATCGCCGATGTCGGTGGCGTCGATATGGATATCGCGTTCTTCCGTCCGGGGCTCGACCTCGACCAGCGCCATTCGACCGGAGCCAAAATTCATCTGAACGATGCGCTCGAAAACATCCGCCAGGAAGTGAACGCCCAAGGCGAGGAATGGATCGCGAGCACCGCCGAGCTGGCGCAAATGCTCGTGAACAAAGAATACGAAATTTACGCCGAAGGCAAAGTCGTCTTCGACATGACGCCGCTCGTGAACCGGCACATGCGCATTTTGGCGGAAAAGGTGCTCAAATACGCGCGGAGCGCGTGGAAGCATGTCCGTTATGCGAACGAATTCTGGTTCATCGGCGGAGGCGCTCTCGTGCTGCAGCCGTGGATCGAGAAGCTCAACGCGGAGCTCGGCTTGCCGCTTCGCTTCGATTCGCCGGAGTACAGCCAGTTCCGCAATGCGCGCGGCACGTTTCTGCTGCTCGACCATGCGCTTCATCGCACGGACGAGGCGGCGGCGGGACGCGAGATACAAGCGGCGGAGCCGGGCGAAGCCGGGAGCGGGTCGGATTGAGAAAAAAGCGGTCGACCGTCTACGTGCGCCCCGGCAAGGACGTCACGCTCTACATACCGGCGGAAACTCCGCCCGCGGTGATCGATTATTTGAACGGTTTGAAGCGCGACGGCGTTTTCAGCCAGGGCGTCATCGACATTATTACCCGCTATGTCGAGAGCATGCAGGATGACGCATCCAAGCGGACGGCTACCCGCGGCGGGAACGATGCCAGGGAAGACTTCGATTTCGACTTTGATTCGGCCGGACTGGACGACCCGTTCGCCCGGGAATACGATGGAAACGTCCTGTCGAGAAGCCGGGAGGAGAGCAAACCGGACATCGCACGGCTGTTCGAGAGGGCCAAACGGAATGCGGGGAAGCTGATCGACCCCTGATCGCTAGTCACAAAATGTTCAAATTTGTCGAAAATCGATTTTACCCAATCCGACGGATAGGGGTATAATAGACGTGATAACAGGTTCCGTTCCTACCTGCTCCTGCCGCCCTTAAGGGAAGGCAGGAGCATTTCCCTGCCGAAAACAGCTGATGATGGCCGCGATCGCGTCTTAACGGGCGATTGGGGCTCCATTTGTGAAAAATGGAACAAATATGCAAGCCGACTCCCGGTCGTCATCAGTTTTTTCATGCGAATGCCGACATTGACGTCCATTTCGCTTGAACGGGGATTTCGGTGAAACGGGCTTTGACTCAAAGCGAAGGAGGACGTTTTTCCTTATGTCTGACACATCGACGCAACAAGCGGTGTTGGCACCGGCCGAACCGGCTGCCCGGCAACAGACGGATGTGCTCGATCAACTGATGAAGCCCGAGGTGCAGCAGTCGCTCTCGGTGCTGGTCGAGCAACTGCCGAAGCTGGCGGAGTTGACCACGGTGCTGACGAAAGCGTACGATCTGGCGCAAAGCGTCGTCACCGACCGCGTCCTGATCGAAGATTTGAAAGGCGGTATGGAGGAGATCGTCAAGCCGATCACGGAGAAAGCGAAATCGATCGCTTCCGCCGCAATCGAAGCGGGGGACCGCGCGCAAGCGGACAGTTCGGCAACGATCGGGCTGTTCGGTCTGCTGAAAATGCTGAAAGACCCGCAAGTGCAACAGGCGCTTCGATTCGCGCAAGCGTTCCTGGACGTATTGGGCGAACGGCGCCAGTCGCGCTGATTCATCGAATAATCGGACAAACCTAGGACGGAGGATTTGTATGCCGAAGCAAATCGTAATATTAGGTGGCGGCTACGGCGGCTTGCTGTCCGCCCTGACGGTACGCAAATATATGTCGGCGGAAGAGGCGACCGTCACGGTCGTCAACCGGTACCCGACTCACCAGATCATCACCGAGCTGCACCGGCTGGCTGCCGGCAACATCGCGGAGAAAGCCGTTGCGCTTCCGCTTGAGAAGCTGCTGCGCGGCAAGCAGGTCAACCTGATGATCGATACGGTGCTTGAGATCGATCCGGAGCAAAAGCATGTGAAGCTCGCCGGCGGCGCATTCCTGAAATACGACGCGCTCGTCGTGGCGCTCGGCAGCGAGACGGCGTTTTTTGGCATTCCGGGCTTGCAGGAGCACAGCTTTACGCTGAAGTCGGTCGCCGACGCCAACAAGCTTCGCACGCACGTGGAAGCGCGCATCGAAGCGTACGCCCAATCGCACAACAAAGCGGACGCGACGTTCGTTGTGGGCGGCGGCGGCTTGACCGGCATCGAGCTGGTCGGCGAGTTCGCTGATATGCTGCCGCAGCTTTGCAAGAAATATGCGGTCGATTTCAAGGAAATCGAGCTGTACTGCGTCGAAGCGGCGCCCTCGATCTTGCCCGGCTTCGCGGCGGAGCTCATCGAGCGCGCCCAAACGAGCCTTGAGCGGCGCGGCGTGAAGTTCCTGACCGGCATGCCGATCACGGAAATGAAGCCGTCGACCGTGCTGCTGAAGGACGGCAGCTCGATCGAGACGCATACGCTCGTGTGGACGGGCGGCGTGCAGGGCAACTCCGTCGTCGCCAACTGCGGCATCGAAGTGAACCGCGGCCGCGCCACCGTCACGGAGACGCTGCAATCGACTTCGCATCCCGACGTGTTTCTCGCCGGCGACAGCGCCGTCGTTATGGGCCCGGAAGGCCGCCCGTATCCGCCGACCGCGCAGCTGGCCTGGCAAATGGGCGAGACCGTCGGCTACAACTTGTTCGCTTACTTCAAAGGCGCGGCGATGGACACGTTCAAGCCGGTGTTCTCCGGCACGCTGGCCAGCCTCGGCCGCAAGGACGCGATCGGCACGATCGGTGGCAATCAAACCCGCCTGAAAGGGATGCCGGCATCGTTCATGAAGGAAGCGAGCAATATCCGGTATTTGTCGCATATTAACGGCTTGTTCTCGTTGGCTTATTGATCGGCCGACCGAAACGACGCGAGGGCTCCCGGCGAAGGGAGCCCTTTTTGGCGTGCGAGAACCGGGGAACCCCCGAGAGCAATCAGATCCTGCGCATCCAATCTCGCGATTGCACTAGGCGGTCCCGCATCCGGGTTGCGTCACCAGCCCATTTTGCCCAGTCGCCCGAACGGGGCCGGATTCGCCGCCGATTCCGTTCGTTGCCGCAGAGCAGACTCACCCTCAAGCCGGGCTTCGCCATTCGCCTCTCCGTCTGCGGCTCCCCCTTGAGGGAATTGCAGATCGTACAGCTTCCGGTATTGGCCGCCCGCTGCCAGCAATTCCTCGTGCGTGCCGGACTCGACGATGACACCGCGGTCCAGCACGACGATCCTATCGGCCGATCGGATGGTGGAGAGCCGGTGGGCGATGACGAGACAGGTGCGACCGGCGAGCAGCCGGCGAAGCGCCTCTTGGATCAAATGCTCGGACTCCGTGTCCAGCGAGGCGGTCGCTTCGTCGAGCACGATCAGCCGCGGATTTTTCAAAATCGCCCGGGCGATGGACAGCCGCTGCTTTTGCCCGCCGGACAGCTTGACGCCGCGTTCCCCGATTTCGGTGTCGTAGCCGCTCGGGAACGACGCGATGAACTCGTGGGCGTTCGCCGCTTGGGCGGCCGCCATTATTTCTTCATCCGTCGCATCCGGCTTGCCGTAGCGGATATTGTCCCGGACCGTGCCGTTGAACAGCACGATGTCCTGGGAGACGACGCCCATTTGCTCGCGCAGCGTCTTCAGCCGGATATCTTTCAGCGGGTAGCCGTCGATCGTAATTTCCCCTTGCTGGGGGTCGTAGAAACGCGCGATCAGATGGGCGACCGTCGATTTGCCGGCGCCCGAAGCGCCGACCAGCGCCGTGACCCGTCCCGGCTCGATCGTCAGATTGAAGTTGCGCAGTACGGGCACATCTTTTCTATAACCGAAGCTGACGTTGTGAAAGACGATATGGCCGCGAATCGGCGGAAGCGGCCGTGCATCCGGTTTTTCCCGCACCTCGGGCTTCGTCTCCAGCACTTCCGTAATCCGCTCGTACGCCGCCGCCGACTGCTGGATCGTGTTGAGGATGCGGCTGAAATGGCGAATCGGGTTTTGCAGCAACCGCAAGTAGGCGAGAAAGGCGACGATGGAACCGACCGTCAGCCGGCCCCGCATCACTTGATACGCGCCGAACAGCAGGACGGCGGCCATGCCCGTATAATTGAGCAGGTCGATCACCGGCTCGTAGATCGAGCGCAGCCGCGCCGCCCGCAAGTTCGCCTTCATGTTGTTGCCGCTCCGCTCGGAGAACCGCTCCGTCTCGTAGCTTTCGCTGGCAAACGACTTGATGACGCGGATGCCGGACAACGTATCCTGCAGATGGTTGCTCACCTCGGCGACCGACTGCTGAACGGTCTTGAAGGTGGAGCGGATCCGCTTGCTGAATTTTCGCGTCGTCACCATCATGATCGGGAACGTCGCCAGCATGAGCAGCGTCAGCTGCCAGTCGACATAGAGCATATAGAGCGCGATCGCGACGAACGTGAACAGATCGGTTACGATCTGCATCATGCCCGAGGAGACGAGCTGCTGCATCATGCCGACGTCGCTCGTCACCCGCGACATGAGGTCGCCGGTCCGGTTGCGGTCGAAAAACGCCATGTCCAAAGTGTGCAAATGCCGGTACAGCTCGTTGCGCAAGTCGTAGATGGCGCGCTGGCCGACCTTGGCCATCGTGAAGCTGCTCAAGTAGCCGAATACGCCGAGCAGAACGGCGGTGCCCAAAATGCCGACGCCGACCCAGGGCAGCATATGAAACAGCTTACCGGGGATAATATGGTCGATCGTATAGCGGGACAGCTGCGGAATGACGAACTCGAGCAGCGAGTTCGCGACCAGACAGCAAAGCGCCAGCAGCATGAGCGCCCAATGGCCTTTAACATGGAAAAACATCCGCTTGTACATCTTCCAGACGGTCCGGTCCCGCGGCTTCCGGGCGGCCTCCCGATCGGCCGCTCCCCATCGTTGCAATCGTCCTTCCATCGCAACTTCGCCTCCCATCAAGATTTGGGTGCGGAATTCCCGCGGCCAGAGTCGGTTTCCCCGTCCGCGTCGGCGCCGAAAGCCGCATCGGCAGCCGTCCGTTCGCTGCGGCCGGCCGCGCGCATGTCGGCAAGCAGCTCCCGCAGATCGCGCAGCGCGCCGTCGAGAAACTGCCGGTACCGTTCAGCGTAGGACGGGTAACGGTGCGACCTGCGCTCCGCCTTTGTCAGCAGCCGGATCAGCTCGAAGGCGTCTTCCAGCCGGCGCTCGCGGGCGGAAGGACCGGCTTGCTTCGCATCTTCGCTCCCCTCGTCCGCCTGCGACTGGTCGTACCATTGCCGCAGCGCCTCCGATCCCGCCGGGGCGATGCGGTACGTCTTTTTCCCGTCGTTATCCTCCACGGTAATCCAGCCGCGGTCTTCCATCATTTGCAGCGTCGGATAAATCGACCCCGGACTCGGCGTATAGACGCCGCCGGATTGCTCCTCCAGCGCCTTCATCATTTGGTAGCCGTGCATCGGTTCGCGTTCCAGCAGCTCGAGCAGCGCGTATTTGATGCCGCCCCGGCCGAAGAACCGTTTGCCGGAGCTTCCCTGGCCTCCTTCGCCCCAGCCGCCTCTATGCCAGCCTTCGTGTCCCGGGCGGCATCGGTGGTGATGTTTGCTCACGACGCGACACTCCTTTCTATTTTATTACTCAACTTTCGCAGCTTAATTTTCCGAACAAACCCTTGATATAATTGGGCAAACTCGCAATCCATTGCTGGAGTTGACGAAAAACGGCAGACTGATTCCGTT
>Ga0310832_100614_pt1 | contig 22956 bp, 14 predicted proteins | sample WT_ome_7_FD_201303 | JGI IMG/M metagenome (GOLD analysis project Ga0310832, IMG submission 201303) | Sorghum-adapted microbial communities enriched on wild type (WT) sorghum from Joint BioEnergy Institute, Emeryville, California, United... ...
GGCGTCGAAGGTGAATTGCGGGAAAACGTAAATCGCGTAACCGGAGCCGACCGCTTTCGTCGCTTCTCTCGTCTCCGGCATTCCTTCCAGCTCGACTTCCAGTTCCTTCTTCTCCGGGAGCCGCGCCGGGTCGATCCCCGCATCCGCGCCTTCCGCGCGCGCAAGCTCGGTAATGGTCAGCACCTTGAGCGACTCGTCGCCTTCCACAGGCTCCTCTTTATATTTGAATCGGACGGGATCGTTCGTTTTCAAGCCCGCGAGCGCGTCCGCCACGCCTTCGCCGAGCTGGAACACGACCGGCGTGCCGCCCACCTCGATCTCGACGGAATGCGAATCGACCTGGCCGATGTAGACGCCGTGTCCTTCACGAATCGCCGTCTGTTCGCCATCGTCCGCCCCGCCGTCTTCCGTCTTGCCGTCGTTCTGCGCCGGCGCTTCGTTCCGCGCCCTGTCTCCGCTTTCCTGCCCGCCGTCCGCGGCATTGCCGCCCTTGTCCGCGCACGCGGCCATCGCCATCGCCGCCGCCAGCATGGTTGCCAGCAGCGCGGCTCGCATTCGGATTCCGGTTGTCATGTGAGCACCTCCGTCCTTTCGAACGAAAGTGTTCCCGTAATTGTTGCGGCGGACACCGAATCGGCAACATTTGCCGCCAAGGCGGCGGAACGTCACCTCGCGCGCAGACGGTACACGCGGCTGCGGAAGTCGCCGTGGAACTGCGGAACCGGCAGCCCGGCGTGCATGAGCTCGTCGCCGCCGTACACGATGCCGTCCGCGTCCAGCTCGTAATCGAGTCCGGGATCGAGCCCCTTCAGCCGGAACCGGTCGAGCGGCGCGTTCGGCTCCTGCAGCACCTGCACATAGACCGCGAACGCCTCCCGCCTGTCCTTCGCGACGAACATCCAGGCCGCAGCGTTGCCCTCGAACGGGCTGAGCAGCCGGTAGAAATCGCCGAACTGGACGAGATGGCGGATTTCTTTGTACAGCGCGACCTGCCCCTTGACGATCTCCTTCTCCTCGTCCGTGAACGTCGTCAGATCGAGCTCGTAGCCGAAGTTGCCGGAGAGCGCGACGTGGCCGCGCGTCTCGAGCGGCGTCACCCGCCCGACCTGGTGGTTCGGCACGGCGGACACGTGCGCGCCCATCGCGCTGACCGGGTAGACGATGCTCGTGCCGTACTGGATCTTGAGCCGCGAGACCGCGTCCGTGTTGTCGCTCGTCCACGTCTGCGGCATGTAGTAGAGCATCCCCGGGTCAAAACGTCCCCCGCCGCCCGAGCAGCTCTCGAACAGCACATGCGGGAACGCCGACGTGATCCGCTCCAGCACGCGGTACAGGCCGAGCATGTAGCGGTGCGCCGTCTCCCGCTGGCGCTCCGGCGGAAGGCAGGCCGAGCCGATCTCCGTCATGTTCCGGTTCATGTCCCATTTCACATAGGCGATCGGCGCGCTCGAGAGCACGCGGGAGACCGCTTCGACAATGTAGTCCTGCACGTCCTCACGCGACAGATCGAGGATGAGCTGCCGCCGCGCCTCGGTGCGCCGCCGTCCCTCGACGTGCAGACACCAGTCGGGATGCGCGCGGTACAGCTCGCTGTCCGGCGACACCATCTCCGGCTCGAACCAGAGGCCGAACTTGAGGCCGAGATCGTTCACGCGCTTCACGAGATCCTCGAGGCCGTTCGGCAGCTTGCGCCGGTCGACGAACCAGTCGCCGAGCGACGAATCGTCCGCGTCGCGCCGGCCGAACCAGCCGTCGTCGAGCACGAACAGCTCGATGCCGAGCTCCCGCGCCGCGCGGGCGATCGCTTCGATTTTCTCCGCGTTGAAGTTGAAGTACGTCGCTTCCCAGTTGTTCACGAGGATCGGCCGCGGCCGGTCGCGCCAGACGCCGCGGCACAGGCGCGAGCGGTACAGGTCGTGGTATTTGCGCGACATGCCGCCCAGCCCCTCCGCCGAGTAGACGAGCACCGCTTCCGGCGTCTGGAACGACTCTCCCGGCTCAAGCCGCCAGCCGAAATCGAACGGATTGATGCCGATGAACATTCGCGCCGCGTGGAACTGGTCGACCTCGACGCCGGCCGTGAAGCCGCCGCTGTAGACGAGGCTGACGCCGTAGACGTCGCCGTGGTCCTCGTCGGCTCCCTTCGCGAGCATCGCGACGAACGGGTTCTGCGCATGACTGCTCGCGCCGCGCCGGCTTTCGACCGCCTGCAGCCCCGGCGCGAGCGGCCGGCGGTGAACGTAGCGCTCGCGCGCCCACGCGCCGGAAAGCTGCAGCAGATCGTACCGGTCGTGCGCGAAGTCGACGCTCATGCTGAGCGCCCGCAGCACCTCGATCGGCGCGTTCCCCTCGTTGATGAGGCGGGCGGACCGGGTGATGGCGTTCCATTTTTCGAAGACGGTGTAGGACAGCACGACCTTGAGATCCCGGGCCGGGTCCTTCAGCGTGATCTCGAGCGTCTCGGCCTCGTCGTCCGATTCGGCATAGGTTGCGGGAAGTCCGGGCAGCTTCGGCTTGCCGGGCACGATCCGGTGGCTCTCGTACACGAGCTCCGATGCGGTCGAACCGTCGGCGAACTTCACCTGGTACGCCGGGTGGCGGAAATCCGACGTGCCGTAACCCGGATATTCCTGCGGCAGCGTGTCCAGCGAGAACGCGGGCTCCTCCGGAATCGTCGTCGGGCTGAAGGATGCCCTCGCCCTGAACTCGAGCAGCCTGTCCGGCCGCAGCCCGCGCACGCGCGCGCCCCAGTAGACGTGGGCGAGATAGCCGCGCGCAATCTGCAGCGCGTAGCTGGTGTCGTCCGTCCGCAAATGGAACAGACGGCTGGATTCATCATAAAGGATGGCCATGGTTCGTCCCGCCTCCGTATGACGATTGTCGGGCGATGCCCGTTCCCCATTATGCCATGGACGCCGCGCCGCCGACATGGAGGTTTGCCGGCCGGACATGGACGAATGCAGGATGTTGCCGGCCGCTCGGGTCCGCCGCCCTCACGCCAGCAGCCCCAGGATGCGCCGCGCGAGTCCCGCGAACCCGTCCGCGGTCAGATCCGCTTCCGGCACGGACGGCGACGCGCCGGCCCGCGCGTTGAACCAGACGGCGCGCCAGCCCGCCCCCGCCGCTCCGCCGACGTCGTTGACCGGCGAGTCGCCCACGAGCACGCTCGACTCCGGACGCGTCCCCGTCGCCCGGTTGACGTGGGCGAACAGCGCCGGGTCGGGCTTCGCCATCCCGATCTCGCCCGAGATGAACCAGCGCTCGCGCGGAATGATCCGCCCGATGCCGAGCGCCTCGAGCTTCCGCGCCTGATGGGGGCCGGGCCCGTTCGTCACGACGCCGAGCAGGCAGCCCGCCTCCGCGAGCTCGGCAAGGCATGCCTCCGCGCCGGGAAGGAGCCGGATCCGGTATTGCCCCTCCTGGTACGCTTCCTGGAACTTCAGGCAATCGCCCTCGTCCGCTTCAAATCCCAGGTCCGCGAGCGCCCGCCGGATCCGCTCGACCCGCATCCGCTCCAGCGGAAGCCGGCCCGCGCGATACGGCTCCCACAGCTCGTCGCTGTGATGGCGGAACCGGCGGTACAGCGCGTCCGCCTCCAGTCCGCCGATGCCGCCTCCGAACACCCCGAGCGCCGCCCGGAACGGCTCCAGCTGATCGTAAAGCGTGTCATCCAGATCGAAAAAAACGGCCCGCCGCCCGCTTCCGCCGTTCATGCCACGATCCGCCTCCGCTCCCCTACAGTTCGATGCCCAGCTCCGCCGCGGTCCGCCGGATGAAGTCGCCCGCCTGCCGGTACTCCTCTTCGGTCCGCAAATGCTCGACGATCATCGGCATGTCCGGATCGAGCTTCGCGATCTCGGTCAGGAACACCCGGTAATCGAGCGCGCCGGCGCCCGGCAGCACCTCTTCGAGGCGAACGGTCAGCCGGGTGTCCATCCGGATATCCTTCGCGTGGCAGTTCACGATCCACGGCCCGAGCTTTTTCACGAAATCGCGAATCATCTCGCCGTTCCGGAAGTAGACGCGCGGACTCGAAATCATGTTCACCGGATCGAAATGGACCGAGACCGCCTGCCGGTCGATCGCCCTGATGAGCGCCAGATACGAATCCGCCGAATCCGGGAACACCCACGGCATCGTCTCGATCGCGAACGTCGTGCGCGTCGGCTTCACGGCGTCGACGATCTCGCGCACCGTCTCCACGATCAGCGCGAACGTTTCGTCCGAGAAGTTGTCGGGATGCGGTCCGTCCCATTTTTCCGCGTTGCGGGAACCGGCGATGTTGACGCAGCAGCGCGCGCCGATCCGGTCGGCCAGCGCGAGCTGGTTCTTGCAGTATTCGATCGCTTCGCGCCGCGTCCGTTCGTCCGGACTGATCGGGTTGCTCCAGGCGCCGACTTCGGCGATGACAAGGCCGGCCTTCTCCGCCGCGCGCGCGTACGCGTCGATCACGTCGTCGCCGGCGTCGTGCCGCACCGGGAACACGGCCGCGCGATACCCCATCTTCGCGTGGGCCGCCGCCCACAGTTCGGGTTCCTTCCGTTCGGGAAACACTTGACCGCCCAATCGCATGTCGCTTCATCCTCCCGCGATGATTTTTAGTCACCGACTCGATGTCGACCATCAAGCCGAAGCGTTGGCGTCCTCCCGGTTAGTCTGCCTTCTTCTCCATCTGACGATCAGGAACGCGAGCACCGCAAGCTCGGCCGCGACGCCGCAGGACTGCGCGAGCGCGCCGACCTTCCCGTTCCATCCGGGCGCGGCCGCGGTCAGCAGGATCAGCGCCGCGATCGTCACGGCCAGATTGCCGGCCTGCGATCCCATCATGAAGCGCGTCTTCTTGTTCAGCATGGCGAGGCCGTTGCAATAGTCGACCCACGGATAGACGAGCGCGAACAGCACGAAGACGCGCAGCGCCCCGATGCTCGCGTCGAGCAGCTCGCCTTCCGCGCCGACGATCACGCCGAACACGGACCGGCCCGCGGGCGTCCAGGCGAGCAGGGCGACCAGCGCGGCGGGCAGCGGATTGGCGAAGAGCGCGAACCGTCTTACGGCCGCGGGATCCCGGCCGTGGAAGTTCAGCACGATCTGGTGCATGTAGGTGAAGAAGCTGTTCACCAGGTTCATGACCCCGAGCGCGACCGAATAGGACGCGATCGCGAGTTCGATGTCCGCCGTCTTGCCGAGCATCACGTTGATCGACGGCGCGAGCATGACCGAGAGGAACGATGTGACGACGAGCGGCCGGTAGAACGGGAACACGTCGCGCGCCCGCCGGATCGTCGACTCCCCGAGCCGCTCGGGCATCAGCCGGTAGATTCGCCGGCCTTCCCACGCGCTGACGGCGGCCTCCACGAACATCCCGGTCAGGAAGACGAGCGCGCCCGTCCGGCCGTCGATGGTCCATCCGGCGCGCAGGTACGTGAGCGACAAGCCGTACATCGCGACCAGCCGGAGACCCATGCCGATCGTCAGCCATTTCGTCTGCATGTTGCGGATGATGATGCCATGGAACAGGCAACGGATCGCCGAGAACACCGTCACGAGGAACAGGATCCGGTAGCTTGCGAGCGTCCCGCCGAGCAGCGATTCGCCGGCGTTGAACAGCGTCTCGAACACCCATGGCCCGAGCGGCGTGTAGGAGAGCAGCGAGCCGAAGCCGAGCGTGAACAGGAGCACGTACACCATCACGACCGCGACGGAGCGGAAACCCGTCCGGTCCGCCGCGAGCGCGGAGCAGGTCTGGCGCAGAAAGACGGCCGGCCGCTCCGTGATGATGAAGATGCTCATCGCGATCGTGTACGCCGCGATCGTCGATTCGGGATCGGGCGACCGCGCCAGCGTGCCGTTGATGATGACGTGCGAAAGCGAGACGAGGCTGGCGGACAGGCCGAGCGGCACGAAGAAGCGGAGCATGCCTCCCGCCGTAACCCTGTCGTTCATGAAAAGCATCCTGCCTTTCGCGGACAATGGCCGTTCTTGAGGTCCATGATAGCACAGCCGCCCGCGCTCCGGACGCGAACCGGGCGGTTCCCTGGCGCCGGTCGGCGCGCTACGCGAGCGGCCGGAGCCGCATCTTCTTCACGCGCAGCGGCTCCGTGATCCGGACGTCCGCGATTCCCCGCTCCCGACAAGCGGCCAGCAGCCGTCCGAATATGCGGGCAATCAGAAGCGCGTCCCCGAGCGCGTCGTGTCGTGGCAGATCGCGGTCGTCGACGCCGAAGAACCGGATCAGGAAATCGGTCGACGGAATCACGTCGATCTCCGGGAACGCGTACGTGAACAGCGCCTTCACATCCAGCAGCGAACCCGCGGGCGGATCGAGGCCGTGGCGGCCGCATTCGCGCGCGAGCAGCGGCCCGTCATACTCGTATCCGCATTGGGTGACCAGCGTCCGGTCCCCCGCGTACGCGCGGAACGGCCGGTACGCTTCCGGAAAAGACGGCGCGTCCGCGACATCTTCGTTCCGGATGCCGGTCAGCCGCTCGATCGGTTCGGGGATCGGGATCGGCGGGCGGACAAGCGACAGGAAGGTCGGGTTGCCGGGTGCGCCTTCGGCGTCCGGCCGCACCGCGCCGATTTGGGTCACATGGTCTCGATCCGGGTCCGGTCCCGTCGCCTCCAGGTCGAACACGCAATACTCGCGCTCGTGCAGCCGCTCGACGATCAGGCCGGATATTTCGTATTCTGTATCGGAAACATGCGCGATCCGCAAGCCGTGCATCCCCTTTCCGATTCGCGCGTCCGTGCATAAGCGTTTTCAATCGGCCGGTTCGGTCGGTCATTTCGGCAATTTTCCCCATTATGCTCCCGGAGGGCGAAACCGTCAATATGGAACGGAATGGAAACCGGGAAAAGATTGATTGCGTGAATTTTTAATGTCATTAAATATTAATGTTCGCGACGCTCGCCCCCGCGAAAAAGGCCGGCCGACGGCTTTCCCGCCGCCAGCCGGCCAATCCCGTCTTACGCTTACGCCGGTTCTTCGTCCGCTTCGCCCTGAATGCTGAACATGATCGCGTCCCGCTCGCACCGGCCGTCGGCCAACGCCTTCGCGAGCTCATCCCGGTCCAACACCGCGTATTCGTCATGGCCGGTCCGCACGACGTATTGCGTCCGGCCCGTTTCCCGGCAATACATCTTCGCCATATCCACCGCTTGCTGTCTGTTCATTCCGTCAACCTCCTCCCGCGGCGCCCCGGATCGCCGCCCCGATCCCGGAGCGTCGCCTGATGCGCGCCGCCCGAATTCCATTCGATGCGCCAGGGCCAAAATCCTTCGTGCCGCGTCAACGGACGGTGAATCCGACATCGGCCGCTTCCGGCGCCTGCCCGTTATAATCGCGCAATCCCCGGACGCCGTCCGGCGAGATCCGGATGACGCCTTCGGCGCCCGCCTCCGCTTCCGGAATGCGGAGCGTGACGACGTTCCCGTCGATTGAACCGCCGGTCGGCACGATGCCGCGGCCGCCGATCGTCAGCTCGAAGAAGTTGACCTGCCCGGAGAATCCGAGCACCGGCTCGCTGAAGATGACCCGCAACTCCCGCTTCTCCGCCTCGACCGTCTTGATGAACGGCGCGGGGTTCACCCGGTCCGAGCCCGGGAAGCGGACTTCGCCGCCGCCGTTCGACGGGTCGAGCTTCTTGCCCTCGAGATCGGCGATGTACGCGCCGCTTGATTCCCGGTACGTCAATTTGTACATCCGGTCGGGCAGGAGCGGCCCGGTCTTCGCCGCGTTCAGGTGAATCGTGACGCCGCGTTTGTCGGAAGAGACGACATAGTGTCCGTACTCGCTCTTGGCGATCGGCAATTCCTTCCCGGCCGTCTCGTCGTACAGCCGGTAGACGTTCAGTTCCGCCCCGGTTACCGGCTCGGTGAACCGGAGCTCGATCGTGTGCCGGTCGGCGGCGTACGCCGACTCGAAGCGCGGCGCGGCGTTCTCCGGTTCGACGCCCTGGAAGGTGAGCGTGTACGCCCTTCCGTTCTCTGCCGTCTTCCAGCCGTTCCAACCCGGCGCGTCCGTGACGCCCTGCATGAACGACAGCGTATAGACGTTGCCCGCCTTCACGCTCGCGCCGAGCTTCAGCGTCACGCTCGTCACGATCGCGCCGGTGCCGCCCGCGTCGTTCGAGGCGATCGGGACCGAGCTGCCGGACGGATCGGTCAGCCGGAAGACGTTATTCGCGATGCCGCGCACCGGCTCGCTGAAATGGACGACGATCGTCGTCGCGTTCACCACCGTCACATGGGTGGCGTAAGGCGCAAGGTTCGCGTTTCCGCTTCCGGCGAATGTGAACCGGTTCGCGCCGCCCGACGTTTGCATGCCCGAAAGGCCGCTCACCTCGGCGACATAGACGCGCCCGGCGCGGAACAGCTCGGGATTCGCGTTCCCCTTCGTCCGGAACTGCACGGTCAGCACCTGGTCATGGCCCGGCTTGCGATAGACGTAATACTGGACGCCGGACATGTCGTACGCGACGCCGTTCTCCGTCACGATCTTGATCGCGAAACGGTTCAGGCTGACATCCTTCATGGATTTCGTGAACGTCAGCTCGAGCGTGTTCATGTTCACCGCCTGGATGCCCGCGAGCGCGTATTCCGCCGGCGAAAGGCCCGCTCCGCCGAACACGACGGTCGTGTCGGGGGCGATAATGTTGCCCGCCCGGTCGCGAACGGCGATGATGCGCAGCGTGTACCGCTGCCCCGGCGTCTGGTCCGGCGTGAACAGAATGACGGTCTGCTTGTCATCGTCGTACACCGCGCGGAGCGGCAGCCCGATGCCGCCGTCGATGCTGTAGTAGTGGATCTGTTCGGCGGATTCGGGATCGAGCTTTTCGCTGAACGTGAGCTCCACCGTGTTTTTGGTCGAGACCGCCTTCGTCACCGTCGGAGGCGTCGTATCCACGACCGAGACGAAATAGAGGTCGCTCCGCTCATCCATCCGGTTGCCCGCGAGATCCTTCACGCCGCTCACCGTCAGCCGGTAGACCGTGTTCGGCTTCTGCCGCTCCGTCACGATCGTCACCGTCCGCCCGTCCTTGGACAGCGTGACGGACAGAATCTTCAGGCCCTGATCGAACGCGTAATTCGCGCGGCTGGTCGCCGAGGCTTCATCGAGCGGCTCGCTGAACCGGAGCGTCACGCTCGCGTCCGGATTGATGCCGTGCGAGACGATGCGCGGCTTCTCGCTGTCCCGGCTCTCCGGATGCAGGTCCCGGTACACCGCGTACGCCGCCTCCACTAGCTGGCCGCGACGCGCGGGTTTCGTGTAGTCGGACTGCGCGGAGATCCATCCGCGCCTGAGCGCAATGCCGACATCCCGCGCGGCCCAGGCCGACACGGTTCCCGTCACCCGGCTGCCCGCCTCGCCGCTTGCGCCGTAGCCGCGCACCAGCACGGCGGCGAGCTGCTCGATCGTCACGTGCAGCAGCGGCCCGAAACGCCGATTGCCGATCCCCCGCATCAGGCCGGCCCTGGTGACGGCCTCGATTTCGTCGAACGACCAGCGCGTGCGGAGCACATCGTCGTAGGACGGCCGCGTGTCGGCCGCGTCAAGCTCCCACAGCCGGAACAGGACGGCGGCGAACTGCTCGCGCGTCATCGGATCGTTCAGGCGCGCGCTGCCGTCATCGAAGCCGGTGAAAATTCCGTGCCGCACCAGAAAATTGTACTTCTCCTCCACACTCCGCTCTTCTGCCCCCGCTTTCCCGGGCGGCAACCATATCCCGAACAACAGGATCGCGGATACCAGCGTCAGCATCAGCCTTCGCATCGGAGCACCTCCAGATTCACCCGTACTCGGCGCCATTCCGGCAAGCCTGCCAAGAAAGACGCCGAATTGATACATTTTGTTTCGGTACTTGGATACATTTTGTTTCCAATTTCAACCACCTCTCCGATTCCGTCCGCGCGGCTTCCATCAAACGAACGGACAAAAAATAACATGCATTCCCCTTTTTCCATCGAAATTCCATCATTGTAGACAATGCAAACTTTGATATACTTAGAAGATAACAGTAAGCGTTTTCTTCCCGACGTTTCGACGTTTCGACGTTTCGACGTTTCGATGTTTGCCGTACCCGCTCCCATTCCCGGAGGGTTCGCCCATGAACAGGTTTGTGAAGCTTCACCACGACAAAAACAGACCGACCATCGGGATGCTCGGCGTCAACACGACCTATCGATCGGAAGCGCTGATCTTCGACGGCGCGCGGCAGGCCGCGAAAGAGCACGGCGCCAATTTCATCTATTTCAGCCCGTTCGTCACGGATCTTGATCTGATGCGCGAGCTCCGGGCCGCTCCTGACGCCGGCCTGCCGATTCGGCGGAAGATCGACCAGATCGCGGACCATCTCGCCGCGTTCGATCTGGACGGGCTCATCATCATCGGCTGGGCGCGCGAGTTCGACGAAGTCCATGTGCCCTATTTCCGCGACCGGCTGGCCCCGGTCAGGCTGCTGTCCATCGGCAAGCCGCATGCCGAAGCCGGCATCCCGTCCATCGTCGTGCCAGGCGGCGACTATATCCGCGAACTGGTGCGGCACCTGCACAAGGTGCACGGTCGCCGGCGGATCGGCTACATTCCTTCGTGGACGCTGGATGATCGCGCGGATTGCTATGCGATCGAATTGCGCGAGCTCGGATGCTACGACGAGCGGCTCATTGTCCCGCTGGAGGCGCTGGAAGGCATCCACGACGTGGGCGAGCGGCTCAGGCGTTCCGTCGAATGGCTGGTGGACGAGCAGCCGGAACCGGTCGACGCGATCCTGACGACGAACGAGACCGACGGCCTCGTCGTGCTCGATCTGCTGAAGGAGCGGGGCATCCGCGTCCCGGAGGACGTCGCCCTCGCCACCTACGAGGATTCGTTCCTCATCGCTTACTCGAAACCCGCGTTGACGACGATCGACTATCCGTTCCACGACATCGGATACGGCGCCGTCGAACAGTTGTGCCGGATGATGCTGGGCGAGGAATTCCCGCTCATCCGCGAAATCCCCTCGATCATCCATTACCGCGACTCCTGCGGCTGCACGGTCGACCGCATCCGGCCCGTGTCGGACGAGCCTCCGGCGGATGCCGCCCTTGCGCCCGCCGCCGATCCGGACCGGGAGGCGCCCGAAGCGTTGCGCGCGGAGATTCCGGTTCCGGCATCGACTGGCGCGAGCTTGCCGCCGGCGCACTGCGCGATATCGAGGCAGACGGCGGCAGACGATTCATGGAGGACGATTCATGGAGGCGCTCTGGCGCGCCTTCAGCGAGCATGAGCCGAACAACCGGCGTCTCGATCGGCTGCGGCTGGTCGAACGGCTCCGCGAGCGGCTGATGCCGGCGTTCGCGTCGGATCCGGACCGGTTCCGACTCGCGGAGACCGCGTGGCTCGCCGCCCGGTTCGTCGCAAGCTCCGCCGACGCCGCGGCCGTCATCCGGCATTGCATCGACACCGAGCGGGACCGCGGCATCCTCGATTTCATCAACCAGGAGCTGTTGTTATCGCAATCGACGGAAGACGTGCTGCGGGTGCTTAACCGATATCTGGGCTGGCTCGACATTCCGTCCCTTTATCTGCTCATGGAGGAGACGCCCGTACCCGGCGAGCGGCGCAAGCCGATCTTCGCGTTCACCGATTTCGAGAACATTGCCGGAGACATTCCGGAAAGCGCCCGTCTGGCGGACGTCTACCGGTTCTTCCGCGCCCGCAAGTCCGGCCGCTTCGATCTCATCGTCACGCCGCTCATCGTGAACGAGGCGAAGATCGGCCTGGCCTGGTTCGAGCCCGGCCGCAATTCGCTGGGCCTTGTCCACTCGTTCGCGCTGCAGATCGGCAAGGCGTTCATCAGCATCGGCATGGCGGAGGATACGCAAAGACTCGTCGAACGGCTGCGGCGCGAGATCGAGCTGCGCACGAAGAAAGAAGCGGAGCTCGCGTACTATGCCGACATCGACGTGCTGACGAAGCTGTTCAACCGGAGATTTTTCTACGACGCGCTGGCGGAAATGACAACCCGTGAACGGTCCTTCGCCATCTTCTACATCGACATCGACGGGTTCAAGGGAGTCAACGACACGTTCGGGCACCAGACGGGGGACGCGCTGCTCGTGCAGATCGCCGGACGGCTCAGGAACCTGCTCGGCGAATCCGCCGTCCGCCTGCGGCACACGTCGCCGGACGGGTCGGACGCCGAACTGGCCGCAATCTTCCGGCTCGGCGGGGACGAGTTCACCGCGCTCGTATCCGCGACGGACGAATGCACGCTCAAGCGGCTGGCGAAGCAGCTCAACCAGGGGCTCAGCCTCCCCTACGCGCTGGACGGCCACAAGGCGGTCGTCTCGGCCAGCATCGGCATCGGCGTCTATCCTGACGACTCGAAGGACGCGCAACAGCTCCTCCATTTCGCCGACATGGCGCTGTACGCCGCGAAGCGCGAGCGCAACCGCACGCGGCTGTACCGGGAGATTCGCTGAATCCGGTCACGCGGGGATCGCTTTTCCAACTCCGGCCCGATCATGATACAATAGGCGTTGGCATTCATGATCACCGGAGGTATTCATGCGCTACGTCATTCTCGACATCGAGTTCAACGGCCGCAAGTTCGCCAGCGACCTGCCGATGGAGGTGATCGAGATCGGCGCGGTCCGGCTGGATGACGGGCTTCGCCAGACGGACACGTTCACGGCGCTTGTCAGGCCGATTTACTTCTCGAAACTGAACAAGTTCATCCGCGAGAAGACCGGCATCACCCAGGAAGAGATCGATCGGGCCGGGCGCTTTCCCGCCGTCATCGACCGGTTCATCCGCTGGCTCGGACCGCCGGAATCGTTTCTGCTCGTCACCTGGGGCGGCGAGGATCTGAAGCGCATCGTGCTCGACACGCGGATGCACCGGCTGGACGATTCGTACTGGCTCTCCGTCCGGTATTACGATCTGTTGAAGGGTTTCCTGCGCCTCCATGACCTGAAGAACGACGTGAGCGTGGAGCGGGCACTGGAGATGCTCGGGATTGAGGCCGACGGGACGGCACACCGGGCGCTGGGCGACGCGGTCATGACGGCCGGCATCTTCCGGACGTTGCACGACCGGCTCGATCTCGACCAGGTCCGGCAGTTCCGTGACACGTACTCGAATGCGAAAGAGCGCCGGATGGTGAAGAGCGCGATCCGTACGATGCGGCTTCGCGGCTCGGCTCCGGACTGGGACACGATCGCCGGACACTTTCTGAAGAACAAGGTCGACCTCACGAATGAGAAAAAGCGGGACGAACTGCGGGCGTTTTTTGAGGAAGAGATGAGGAAAGAACGGCAATCCGAACCGTAAGGCGCGAATCCGGCCCCCCACCCGGGAGCGGCCGGATTGTGTTTTTTTGTGATTGTTGACAAAAATCGTCTTACATATCCATTACATTGCATAATTCGCGCAGATTATGGTAATGTGAAAGCAACATGGGTACACCCCAAATTCATATCAGAAAGGATGGAATTAATGAACGCCGCCGATACCTTGCACAGACGAAACAAGCTGCTTGTCAACATCATTTGGGGCATGTTGTTGCTCGGCATTGCTGTCGATTTCCTGACCGGAGCGCCTCCCGAGTCGATCGTCGCCCTTGCGGCCGTCGGCGTAACCGCCTGCGGCATGGCGACGCTCATGACGTACAAGCGCTGGTTCTCCGAATATGTCATGTACTTCATTCCGATCATCATCACCGTGCTGACGCTGCTGCTCGCCGTCACGGATCCCATCATCACGACGTATTTTCTCGTGTTCGTCAACCTGTCGGTCATGACGCTGTACAACAATTTCCGCGCGCTCGTCTTCACGGGAGCGCTCGGCCTCGCGCTGTCCGTCTATCTGTTCCTCAGCCCGTATCGGGAGGAGATGTTCACCGACAACTCGCCCCTCACGATCACGCTCTACCTGTTCATGATCGCGGTGCCGCTCATCGCGTCCACCCGCTTTTCCGAAGGGCTGCAGCGGGAGAACGACCGCCAGCGCGAACAGGCCATCGAAGAGCGCAACCGGATGCGCGAACTCTACACGAAGATCGCCTCTTCCCTGCAAGCGCTAAACGCCTTCAGCTCGAACCTGAAGGAGAACATCACGTCGACCAGCACGATTTCGCAGGAAGTGACGAAGGCGTTCCACGAGATGTCCGCGAGCATCGAGGCCCAGACCCGGGGCATCGGCGAGATCAACGATTCGATCCAGGCGATCGAGAAGGCCGTCGGCGAGCTGGCGGAACGTTCCGACGCGATGAAGGAACTCGCCGTACAGGCCGTCGGCCAGATGAACAGCGGACGTGACGAAGCGCTGCGCTTGTCGGAGGACATGAACCGGGTCAACGAGATGATCGACCGGACGGCGGCGATCATGACCGAACTGAATCGATACAATGTGGCGATCCATGAGATCGTCGCGGCGATCAACCACATCTCCGAACAGACGCACTTGCTCGCGCTGAACGCGGCGATCGAGGCGGCGCGCGCCGGCGAGCACGGCCGAGGGTTCGCCGTCGTCTCGCACGAGATCCGCAAGCTGGCCGAGACGTCGCAGCGGTCGACCAAGGAGATCACGGAAATTCTCGAGCGCATCCGGCTGAAATCGGACGAGGCGGCCGGCCAGGTCAACCTCGGCCAGCGGATGATTGTCGAGAGCCACCATTCCGCGAAGCGGATGGCGGACACGATCGGGGCGCTCGCCGGCGACATCGAGCATCTTGCGGAACAGTCCGCCCGGGTCCAGGCCTCGTCCGGCGATGTCTTCCGGCAATACCGGAACATCGCCGACCGGATCGCGTTCATCGCGGAAGCGACCGAGTCGAACATGGCGGCCGTCGAAGAGATGGCGGCAAGCATGGTCACCCAGGACGAGAGGATCAACAACGTGAAGGAAAGCTATCTCCAGCTCGACGCGCTGGCGGCCGAGCTCGAACGCATGAGCGGCGGGGCATGACCCCGCCGCTCCGGCATTATGCCGCAAGTGAATGGCCGTCATGATCCGGCTCGTCGGCATCGGATTGCCGGACTCGGTCCGGCTCGTCGAACCGGTTGACCGGCCACCGGTTTGTTCCCCGGTTTGCGGTTTCGGTTTGTTCCCCGGTTCGCGGTTTCGCTATGTATCGGTGCGAAATCCGTAAAGCCCCTTGGCATTCGCCCGGTCGGCTCATCCTGAGTCGTGCGCTAACGGTCCCACGGTCCGTTAGGGCAAAACTTGGCCGCGCCGACGACCGGCTAACGGTCCCACGGACCGTTACAGGCGTCATCACGCTGGCCGGTTTACCCGAAACTTCGCCCTAACGGTCCCATAATCGTTAGCGCAAACCCTGGCCCCGCCAACCCGATGCAAGGCATGCGCAACGTCCAGCTCGGCCTAACGAAGCCGGATGCCGAGGAACCGAATGTCCGTCATATCCTCAATCGCGTACTTGACGCCTTCCTTCCCGATACCGCTCAGCTTGACGCCGCCGTACGGATGGTTGTCCTGACGGTACGTCGACACCTCGTTGATTCACACTCCGCCGGTCTCGAGCGCTTCGGCCACCCGCACGGCACGGTTCAGGTCGTTCGTGAAGACGCCGGCCTGCAGCCCGAAATCGGAATCGTTCGCCATCGCGACCGCCTCCTCCTCCGTCCCGAACGGGATGACCGAGACGATCGGCGCGAATACCTCCTGGCAGACGACCTTCATGTCCGGCCGGACGCCGGTGAGCACGGTCGGCTCGACGAACGCGCCGTGCCGCTTGCCTCCGGTCAGCACCCGCGCGCCCTGCTCCGCCGCCTCGCGGATCCAGTTCTCCGCGCGGATCGCCTCCGCCACGCTGATCATCGGGCCGATGTCGGTCGTCTCAAGCGCGGGATCGCCGAGGACCAGCTTCCGCGCCTCCGCCACGAACCGGTCCAGAAACTCCCCGCAAATCGACGATTGGACGTAGATCCGCTGCACGGAAATGCACGCCTGTACCGCGAAGACGAAGGCGCCCTTGATGAGCGCGGCGACCGCCGCTTCCAGATCGCAGTCCTCGAACACGATGTTCGGCGAGTTCGAGCCGAGCTCCAGCGTCACCTTCTTCAGGCCGGTCCATTCCTTGATTTTGAGCCCGATCGGCACGCTGCCCGTGAACGTCACCTTCGCGACGCGCGGGTCGGTGCAGAGCGGCTTGCCGATCTCCGAGCCCCGACCGTACACGATGTTCAGCGCGCCGTCCGGCAGGCCCGCGTCGGCAAGCAGCTTCGCGAGCAGCGCCGAAGAGAGCGGCGTTTTGTCCGCCGGCTTGAGCACGACGGTGTTGCCCGCGGCGTAGGCTGGCGCGAGCTTGTGCAATACGAGATTCAGCGGGAAATTGTACGGCGTGATCGCCGCCACGACGCCGATCGGCACGCGCCGGACGATGCCGATCCGGTTCTCGCCGCCGATCGCCGCGTCCATCGGCACCGTCGCGCCGGTCAGCGTCTTCGCCTCGTCCGAAGCGAAACGGAAAATCTGGATCGCGCGTCCCACCTCCGCCCGCGCGTCGCGGATCGGCTTGCCCGCCTCCGCCGTGATCGTCCGCGCGAACAGCTCCGCCCGCTCCTCGAGCAGATCCGCCGCCTTGCGGAGAATCGCCGCTCGTCTGTACGCGGGCATCTTCCGCATCTTCTCCCGGAACGCGCGCTCCGCCGCCGCGATCGCCGCGTCGAGATCGTCCGGCGTCGCGTATTCGACGCGGCCGACGACGCGACCGTCATACGGGCTCGTCACCTCGCGCGTCGTCCGTCCGCCGCCCTTCCGTTCCCGTCCGTCGATCCAAGGCCCGGCATGCATGATTTCGTCCATGGCTGTTACCCTCCCGTTTCCTGATTGTCCGGTTCCGCCGAAGCCGTGTCAACCCGTCTTCCACGCGAGAACGGCCTTCACCTTCTTCACGATGTTTTGCGGCGTGAGACGGCATTCATCGGCGCACCCCCATCACGCTGAAACCATTCGCGCAGCTAATCGTTTAGATCAAGGCGAAATGAAGGGGCGCTTCGGCCGTCGCGGATGTCACCTGACGGAACTGCCGCATGTCTTGCGTACGACGAGCTCGACCGGCATGACGACCGAGCGCGGTTCCGCGTCCCTGTTCGCCATCCGGTCGAACAGCATCTCGGTCGCGAGCCTGCCCATCTCGTGCCGCGGTATGCGAATCGTCGTGAGCTGGATGTTGCGCAAGCCGGAAATGAACAGATCGTCGAACCCGATCACCGCGAGTTCGTCCGGCACCCGGACGCCCATGTCCTTCGCGGCGTCCAGCACGCCGTACGCCCCGAGATCCGTCAGGTTCATGATCGCGGTCGGCCGCTTGTCCTCAGGCAGCGAGAGCAGCATGCGCGCCGCCCGATAGCTCGCCTCGTACCTCGCCTGGCCCGGCGTGAGCCATTCGGGATGTACGGGCAGGCCGGCCTCCTTCATCGCCTCTAGGTACCCCTCGGTGCGTGTTTTGTTGATCCAGGAGCCTTCGACCCCGTTCACGAACGCGATTTTGCGATGGCCGAGACCGACAAGATGGCTCACCGCCATCATCGCGCCCCGCCGGTTGTCCGCGACGATCGAGTCGACGCCCAGATCTTCGAGCTTCCGGCTCGCCAGCACAAGCGGATAGCCTTCCCGGATCAGCTGCCCGATCTCTTCGCGGTTGTCCGGCAACGCCGACGTGATGACGGCCCCGTCCGCCTTGCCGCCGCGCAGCTGCTTGAGCGCCTCGCTCATCTTGTCCGGCGAGTCGTCGGTATTGACGATGTTGACCGTATAGCCGCGGGCCTGGGCTGCCTCCTGGCAGGCGCGGGCGATATCGGGGTAGAACGGGTTGGTGATGTCGGATACGATCAGGCTGATGGCGTTGCTCCTCTGGACGCGCAGCCCGCGGGCGACGGCGTTCGGCACGTAGTTCAGCTCCCGGATCGCTTCCATCACGCGCCTGCGCTTGTCCTCGTGCACCCATCGCGTATTGTTGATGACATACGAGACCGTCGCGACGGACACGCCCGCCCGCTTCGCGATATCCTTGATCGTGGCCATGCGCACTCTCCGTTTCCGGATTTCGTCAATTATTCCGTGCAGCGGCGTTCACTTCTTGTGGCTTGATCGCATTCTAAACGATTAGATTTCGTACCGTCAACCGCTTCCAAGCCGCCGGACACCGCTGGCTCCCTGGCTCCGGAGCGCGGCATCCTCGTTACAGTTCCTCCGGCGAGGATCCACGTCCGCCTGCAACGTACTAACCTCGTTACAGTTCCTCCGGCGAGGATCCACGTCCGCCTGCAACGTACTAACCTCGTTACAGCCTCACCGGTCACCACTTTTCAGCCTCCGGAACGAGGCATCCACGTTACGTCCTCGCCCCCTGTACGACCAGCACCACCCGGTTCCCCGAAGGGTCGATTGCCTCGTACCGGCCATCCATTTCCGCCACATCCTCGCCCATGCTCCGGAGATTCGCGACCGCGCGGTCCCTCGCCCCGGCGTCCGGATAGACCAGCGTGTACGAGCGGAGCCCGACGCTGTTCTCCGCGGGACGCGGCGCGCCGACGCCGTTCCAGGTGTTGAGCCCGATATGATGGTGGTAGCCGCCGGTCGAAAGGAACAGCGCCTGCGCCCCGTACCGGTTGACGACCTCGAAGCCGAGCCCGTCCGTATAGAACCGCTCGGCCGGTCCCAAATGCGACACATGCAGATGAATATGGCCCATCAGCGTGCCTTCGGGCAGCGCTTCCCACGGACGGTCGTCCGCCGCCGTGAGCAGATCCCGGAAATCGAGCGGATCGACGGCCATCTCCACCTCATCGCGCCTCCACGTCCACTCCGACGGGTCGCGGTCCCGGTAGATCTCGATGCCGTTGCCATCCGGATCCGACAGATACAGCGCCTCGCTGACGAGATGATCGGAGGAGCCGAACCGGAGTCCGATCCGGGCAAAATGCACAACGATCCGCGCCAGATCGGTCCGCGTCGGGAGCAGCAGCGCGAAATGGTACAGCCCCGTCGTCCTCCCCTGCTTCGGCATCACGTCCTCCGGCTGCTCGAGGATCAGCAGCGCCGTCTTGCCGTCCGCGGTGAGCGTCGCGGTGCCGGCGTTCCGCTCCAGCACCCGGAAGCCGATCACATCCCTGTAGAACCGCAGGGCGAGATCGAGGTCCCGCACCTTCAGATGCACTTGTCCGACATACGTGCTCGGCGCCTGATGAAATCGGGTCAATTTGCACACTCCTAACTAGTAACTTACGAATTGTTAGTAATTATACGCCCGCAGAATCCGGATGTCAATTCGACCATCCCGCCTAATAAAAAAGAAAGCGGCCATCGGACGGACGGTGACTGTCCTCCCGATGACCGCTTCTGATGACCGACTTTGCGATTACGAGCAGCGGCTGTAGCCGCAATTCGCACACGTCTTGCAACCTTCGACATTCAGCAGCGAAGCCGAGCCGCAGGACGGGCACAGATCGCGCGATTCGACGGGACCGCTCTTGCCCCCGGGCAGCGTCACGACCGGTTCGGCGGCCGCCGCGATCGGCGGTGCGTCGACCGGAACGCCCGCGGACGACTGATCCTGGCTCGCCGTGACGTGCATTTCGAGCGCCTTCGCCACGGCGTCGCCGATCGATTCGACGCGGTTCGCGCCGAAGCCGATGGCGCCGCTGCCGCCGATGCCCTTCAAGTGCTTGATCAGCAGTTTCACCTTGTTGCCGTGGTCGCCGTAGCGCAGGAACAGCGAGCAGACGCGTCCGAGCGCTTCGGCCATCGCGAACACGTCGGAGCCGGCCTTGCCGACGTTCAGGAAGATCTCGGCCGGCGTGCCGTCGATGTCGTTGATCGTGATGTACGCCATGCCAAGCGGCGTGTTGAGCTTGTAGGTCGCCCCGCGCAGCACCTGCGGGCGGCGCTTGTACTGCTTGTCGAACTCCTGTTCTTCCTGCTTCGAGACGTTCGCGTTGAGCGCGGCGTTCAGCTTGCCGATCGCCTCCGCGTCGTTCGAAGCCGAAGCCGCGGCCGCCGCGGAGGAGGTCCCGGCCTTCTCCTCCTTGTCCTTCTTCTCGTCGTCCTTCGCCGTCGAGAGCACCTGCGTGTCGCGGCTGCCGTCGCGGTAGATCGTCACGCCCTTGCAGCCGAGCTCGAACGCGAGCTCGTACAGCTTCTTCGTCTCCTCGATCGTGAAGTCATGCGGCGCGTTCGCCGTCTTCGAGATCGAGCTGTCGACCCAGCGCTGGATCGCAGCCTGCACGCGGATATGGTCCTCCGCGGTCAGCTCCATCGCCGTGACGAAGTAATCCGGCAGCTTCTCGCCCGGATGCGCGTCCATCCACTCCTTGGCGATCGGCACATACTGCTTGTCGAGGCCGAGGCGGCTCTGGCGGTAATATTCGAACGCGAAGTACGGCTCGATGCCCGTCGACGTGCCGACCATCGTCCCCGTGCTGCCCGTCGGCGCCTGGGTGATGACCGTGACGTTGCGCATGCCGCGCTTCCGGATCGCTTCACCGACTTCCGGATAGACGCTCACCATGTTGCGCATGAAGCCGCTCTGCAGGAACTTCTCGCAGTCGAACGCCTCGAACGAGCCCTTCTCCGCCGCGATCTCCGTGGACGCGAGATACGCTTCGCGGGCGATGAAGCCGTACAGCTTGTCAAGGAACTCGAGCGATTCCGGGCTGCCGTAGCGGATCTTCAGCTTGATCATCAGCTCCGCGAGCCCCATCGAGCCGAGGCCGACGCGGCGCTCGCGCTTCTGGTTCTTCTCGTTCTCCTCGAAATGGTACGGCGTCTTGTCGATCACGTTGTCGAGGAAACGGACCGACCAGCGCGTCACCTTCGACAGTTCATCCCAGTCGACGTCGTTCTTCTCTTCGTCATAGAACTTCGACAGGTTGATCGCCGACAAATTGCAGACGCCCCAGGCCGGCAACCCCTGCTCGCCGCACGGATTCGTGCAGATGATCGGGTTGAAGTACCAGCTGTTGGACATCTGGTTGTAGTATTCCATGAACACGACGCCCGGCTCGGCCGACTTCCACGCCGACTCGATGATCGTGTGCCATACGTCGCGCGCCTTGACCGTCCGGTAGAGCACGACCTTCTTGCCGAGGGAGCGCCATTTCTGCAGGTCGCCGTCCCAGACTTCGTCGTATTCCGGATCGCGGGTGTCCGGGAAGACGAGCTCCCAGTCGAGGTCCTCCTTCACGGCCTTCATGAACGCGTTGCTGATGCAGACCGACAGATTCGCGTTCGTCACCTGGCCCATGGTCTGCTTCACCGTGATGAAATCCAGCAGATCCGGATGCCAGTCGTTCATCATGAGCATGAGCGCGCCGCGCCGGCTGCCGCCCTGCTCGATCAGGCCGGTCGTGTAGCTGAACAGGCCGCCCCAGGAGACGGCGCCGCTCGACGAGCCGTTCACGCCCGCCACGACCGCGCGCCGCGGCCGCAGGCTGGACAGGTTGATGCCGACGCCGCCGCCCCGCGCCATGATCTCTGTCATCTCGGTCAGCGTCTGCATGATGCCGCCGCGGCTGTCCTTCGGAGACGGAATGACATAGCAGTTGAACAACGTCAGCTCGTCGCTCGTTCCCGCGCCGGCCGCGATCCGGCCGCCCGGCACGAGCTTCCAGTCGTCGAGAATGTAGCGGAACCGCTCCTCCCACTGCTTCCGCTTCTCGGGCGTGTCCTCGACGGAAGCCATCGCCTTCGCGAGGCGTGCCCACATCTCTTCCGGCGTCTTCTCGATCGTCAGCGTCAGCTTCTCGACCTCCGACTCGACGATCTGTCCGGCGCGCGTCCGCACGGTCACCTTGTTGCCGTTCCGCGCGATGACTTCGCCGACTTCCTTCGCCGGGAACTTCGGGTCGTCCTTCGTCAGCACGAGCACGACGTCGCCCACCTTCGTGCCGGACGGGTCGGGGTTCTTCCAAGCGTAACGGTCCAGGAAAATCTTCTCGCTCAAGCCTTCCAGCTTGCTGCTCTTCATCATTTTCATGCGCCTGCGCCTCCGGTTCATGCATAGATTTGCCGCAGTCGGCAACGGATTCATATCGCGTTATGTACACAATATATAGAGTCCGCAACCCATTTTACACCACAATATATAGTATTCCAAGTCCCATTTTCGGCAACAAAACGTATCCGCCGCAAACCGAAGTTCTGATGCCGCCTCGCTACAAAACGTCGCAACCCCTGCCAAGGACGGCGGGACTCCCGACTCAGTCCGCCACCCTTATGAATCGCAGAACGGAAGGTCATACTAACGGATAAAACAACCAGCCGGAGGAAGGAGAAGCCATGCATCCGATCCCGAGAGCGGACCGCGGCGCGGGCGGCGCGGGCAAGTCGCCCCACTCAAGCGTGGAGTTCGTCTTCGACCGGTCGTGGGTCGACGAACTGGCGGAGCGCGCGGCGCGCAACGGCCCGTGGGACGACTGGACGCTGTTCGCGCTTGCGGTCGAAGCCGAGCGCGCGAAGCTGGTAACGAGCTTCGACGAACTGCAGTCGCTCCGGTGCCTGCCGGCGTTCGAACCGATGCCGCACCAGATCGCGACGGCCCGCAAGGTGTTGCGCGAGATGGGCGGACGCGCCATTCTCGCCGATGAAGTCGGCCTCGGCAAGACGATCGAAGCCGGACTGATCCTGAAGGAATACATCGTGCGCGGGCTCGTCCGCCGGGCGCTGATCCTCGTCCCCGCGTCGCTCGTGCTGCAGTGGGTCCGCGAGCTCAACCAGAAGTTCGGCATCCCGGCGACCGCGCAGAAGAAGGCGCACACCTGGCATGCCGACTTCGTCGTCGCCTCGATCGACACCGCCAAGCGCGAGCCGCACCGCGAGCTGCTCCTGTCCCGCGACTACGACATGCTGATCGTCGACGAGGCGCACAAGCTGAAGAACCGCAAGACGTCGAACTATCAATTCATCCAGCAGCTGCGCAAAAAATACTGCCTCCTCCTCACCGCGACGCC
>Ga0310832_100617_pt1 | contig 22771 bp, 38 predicted proteins | sample WT_ome_7_FD_201303 | JGI IMG/M metagenome (GOLD analysis project Ga0310832, IMG submission 201303) | Sorghum-adapted microbial communities enriched on wild type (WT) sorghum from Joint BioEnergy Institute, Emeryville, California, United... ...
GAAGTGCGAAGTGTGTGACGGTCGCGGAGGATGGTATGACGGTATCGGACCAAATGCGGAGCCGATATCTTGTGAGATTTGCGGCGGTCTGGGTGAGATCACAACATACCTCTGCAAACAATGCGGTCGTCCGGGGGAACTGCGGGACAATCAGACATACTGCGACGCCTGCGGGCCGGGCGCGGAGCTAGTGGCTAAAGTAGCCAAAGAAATTGTGAAAGGATGATGACCATGAGAATATGCGAAAAATGCGGGGCAATCGGAGCGGAGCGCGTCAAGCGCGTGCCGCTCCCCGACGGCGATACCTTCACCCCGCTTATCGCTCGTCACCTGTGCAAAAGATGCACGCAGGAGTTAGCCGAAGCGGCACAACGAGCGCGGACGAAGGCGAACCATCTACTGAAAGGAGAAGGGCAATGAGCGAATATGTGAAGAAACAGGCGTTGTTGGGATTCCTTGATGTCAGCATCGAAGGCGTCCCGTGCAAACATATTTCCATCGAGCTGCTGAAAGAAAAAATCCAATCCGGCGCATTTGACCCAAAGGACGATCTCGACGAGATTATTCGAAAAAATCATTCGTTAGCAGTCAAGATGAAAGTTCGTACGCTCGAATTGGAGGACGAAATCCAACGGCTGCGGGCGGCGACAATAAAATTACATGAAACCCTGAATACCTACTGGCAGGGCGATTGTGAAAAAGCGGATGTGGTTGCGGTGCAGTCAAAGTTGTGTGATGTGCTGGGGGCGGATCGGGACGTGAGATGTGAAAAGAGGATGGACATGACCTATTACATTCGAAACAAGGACACTGGCGAAGATATCGTCATCAAGGAAATCTCCATCGAAGAAGGACTGGTGTATACCGCAGATGGAAAGACGTTGCGACTTGTTGAAGTCATCGAAAACTATGAATTCCGGTACGATATTTGGTGAAAGGAGCGAATCCAAGTGAGTGAATTTGACTTTCTGCCACTTTCGGAACAGGAAAAGAAAATGAACGATCCTGCCGTAAAACAAGCAATCCGAACGCTACAAGCGAAGGGCATCACGATAAAACAAATTGAAGAAGCTTTTCGGTATTATGAGCGGTTGAAAAGGAGCGAACACAAATGAGTGAATACCTGAGCAAGAAAGCGGTATTGGAGTGGTTGGAATCAGAAATGAGCATAAATAAAGGTCATCCTGACGATATCGACATTCACTGGACACTTAATAGAGTTTCAAAAAAAATCCAATCCGGCGCATTTGACGCTCCTGACGGCGAAGTCCAGCGTCTGCGGGCGGCGTTGGAGGACATTCGGTATCAAATTCAGCAGTCCGATCATCCGGCGGGACTTGGAATACTGGCGACGATCAACCAAGCCCTCTCCACAACCGAACCAACCAGTGCGGAACGGGTAAGAGAGATTGACGAACTGATGGCGATTCACAAAGAAAAAATCTCATACCATCGACAAAACGGTAATTTGACACAAGAGTATTTCTATCGCGGGTACAATGCGGCACTACATCGTGAACGTAATCGACTTGTAGGAGTCGGCATCAACGCACCGGAAGGAGACGGGAACGATGCGTGAGATACGTTTCAGGGGAAAGTGCATCGAAGATTGTGAGCTGAAAGGACAATGGCTATACGGGCACTACTTGAAATCGGCAAGTCACTTTATCGCGGTCGATCAAGGCTTGGTAGACGGGCATTTCAAACTGTACCAAGTCGATCCCGAAACGGTCGGGCAATACACCGGCCTCAAAGACCGGATTGGACGGGAAATCTATGAAGGAGACATTGTATTGGGATATTACTACGACACGTTTTCCAAAAAAGGAATCGAGATTATTTCTTATGTTCGCTGGGACGAATCCGGATATTGGACTTTTGATGGTGAAAGGCGCTTTTGTGGCGGTTATTTAACCGATGTGAAAGACATTAGAGTTGCCGGGAATATCTATGATAATGCCAAATTGCTGAAAGGAGAGGAAAGCGAATGATTCGGTTGACACTGTTGAACGGGAAACATTGGTACGTGAATCCCGACCACATTGTTGGAATCAAGAGCGGCCATAAGTATGGATCAGCGATAGAAAGCGATCACCAGACCGGAATAGAACACACAATAGACGTGACACAAGTGCAAGAATCCCCCGAAGTAGCCATCGTATTCAAACCGAAAGTCGTCGGGTCGTATGATCGCGTAATTTGTCCGCATTGCGGATTGGACTTCCAACACGGTCAGAGAGTCGAAATGCCCATGCCGTACTGCGAAAACTGCGGGAAGATTGTTTTCGACATTACGCAACGGTTTTGTTGTTGGTGCGGCAGTAAGTTTGAAAATAGGGCGGTGACGGAGGAATGACCATGGACAAGGAACAGGAGATCAAGAATATACGGGATGTGGTCGAACACCGAAGATCGCACTCATACTACGAAATGGTCTATTTCGAGAACCATGAAAAATACATCCGGTTCCTGCTGGACGAGTTGGAACAAACGCGCAAAGAAAGCAACATGTTGCGTGAAGAATTGCATAAGTTTCAGGAATTGGCGATCAAGGCCGCGAACCATCATAAGGCGGAACGTGACAAGCTGATCGAGGGGTTGCGAAAGTTATACCGCATATTGAAAACCGATCATGACGAAGCGCACGAAGCAGAAGCGTACGACGTTTGTGATCTTCTTGAAGAGCCGCTTGAAATTGTCCAAAACATTCTTCACGAAATCGGGGTGACGGTGGAATGAAAAAATACGATCGACCGATGGGCCACCGTTACCGCCCGGTCGTGACAGTCCTCAAAGTCAAAAAAGGCGTGCCGACTGTGATCCGGGTCAGCGAAAGGGAATACGTGTTTCGGCCCAAGGACCAATACGGGAACAGAAAGAAGGAGGCGAAAGCGAGGGAAAAATGATGAGCCGCGAAGAGAGATGAGAGTTTTACAAACTAATGTGCGAAAAGAGAGAAAAAATATATCAGAAGGTGTTGCCAAAAGGATACGTTTTGTGTTATGATGTAACCAGAAGGGAACAAGAGACGAAGGAGGAATCCGCATGAACCGCGTCCAAAAAGCCGTAGAACAAATCGAACGGGCGTTGGAACTGCTGAACCGTGCGAAAGAGAATCTCCGCTACGCCCGAAACGGCCAGCACATCCCTGTTGCGGTCAAGATCGCTGCGCTGGAGGAGACGTTGGACGTTCTCAAAGACCCGGAATGCACGCCGGAATATTACGAGGAGGACGACGCGGAGGGTTGATTTGATGGATAAACTGGATGTGATGATCGAGGCGGTTCAACGGGCGGAACAGGACTTGCGCGACTATCGCTGGATGGCGGATCGTGTGGCCGAGTTCTACGCGCGAAACCGTGACGACGACGTTTCCGCCGCGACGGCGAAATACGGGATCGAGGCGACGATGCCGCGGGCATCTGGTGTATCGGATCCCGTTGCGCGGGAAGCGCAAAAGCGGATGCGGGAGTATGAGCGGATCAAGCGATACGAGGAAAAGCTGAAACGAATCGACGAAACCGTGGCCCAGATCACGGATGAACGGGTGCGGGCTGTGGCCGAAGCACTGATGGATGGCGAACGGCTGTATATGATCGCCCAGCAGATCGGCGTGTCCAGATCGACCGCGTATGAACTGCGGAAGCAGGTTGTCCGTCATCTGGCGCTGTCGCTGTATGCCGCCGAACTGATAGCCTAAACCGGAAAAATCGGAAAATGCGGAAAAGCTGAACTTCGCTTGAAATCCGGCGCGGTTCCGAATTACAATACGGGCAACTGAATATGCCTCCGAGATCGGTCGAGAACTGTCTGGTTCCGGCCTTTTTTATCGAAAAAAAGTGTTGCCAAAAGGATACACGCATGGTATTATGGAATCAGAAAGAGATGACCGAACCGGAGGTAATGAAGATGCAAACGAAGTTCTGGAGTGAAACGGTGAAGCTGGCAGGCAACAAAGTGGTGGCCGGGCCGCGTGCGGTCACGGGCCGGGAAGGCCGCAAGATGGGCGTCGAGATCGAATTCTTCGGGGTCAACCGGATCGAAGTGGTTGCCGCCCTGCGGAATGCAGGGATCGCGGTTGAGTGGATGGGTTACAGCCACGCGACCACGCCCCATTGGAAGCTGGTCACGGATAGCTCGGTGACGGGCACCGGAACCGGGGCGGGCCGGGGGCTGGAACTGGTCAGCCCTCCGCTGGTTGAAGCTGAAATGATGCACCAGCTTGAAATCGTCTGCCGGGTGCTGAACGAGATCGGGGCGAAGGTTGACAAGACTTGTGGCCTCCATGTCCACCACCATATCGACGACTTTACGGTGGAGGATGTCAAAAACCTTTACCGCCTGTATTTCAAGCACCGGTTGGCAATCGAGCAAATTATGCCGAAATCGCGCCGGTACACGACGAATCCGCAATATTGCCGGGGGATTGATGATCGGATGATGGAACGGCTGGAGGAATGCCTCACGATTTATGATATTGCCAATAGATTCTCACGGTATCACGTAATCAACATGACAGCTTATCTCAAATATGGTACCGTAGAGTTCAGACAGCATTCCGGTACGATTGAGTTTGTGAAGATCGCCAACTGGCTGAAAATCACGCAGGCGCTGGTGGCAACCGCGAAAAACAAGAAGCGGATCAAGATGACGGGCGTTGCGAAGACGATCGTTCACCAGAATTGGGCGTTCCTCGAAGAACTGAATCTGCGGAATACCGAACAGGCCGCTTACTTCATGGAGCGGAAAGAGGCATTCCGGGAGTTGAACCAGATCGAACATGAGCGGGCGGCGGGCTGACGGCCCGCCCCTTCTTCCCGAAAGGATGGTGCAAGGATGGACGATGCTCGGGCGTATCTCGATAAACTGCGGGCGGAGCAGTATGCTGATTATTCGCACGACGAGTTCGTGAAGGTGCTGAAAAATCGGATTAGGCGATGGACCGGCGATTCGAGTATTATGTTCGCCAGCGAGGAACGGCTGGTCGAAGAATTGAGGCGGCTGGAGCAGTCGGGCGGGCGTTAAAACCAGCCCAAAATTTTTTGCGAAAGTGTTGCCAAAAGAACACAAAACGTGTTAAGATAGGAAACAGAAAGAGAAAACATCAGACGGAGGTAATGAGGATGTTCAAAGTTGGTGACAAAGTGAAGGTTACGGTCGTCTCGATGAACCGAGACGCGGTTTACAAGGTGGTGGCGGTTCACGATGACAAGTGGAAGGGACAGCCGATCAAGAGCTACACGATCACGGACGGGGCCGCGACCGTGAAGCTTCCCGAGGATGTGGTGTATGAGGCCTGAAAATGAAAAAGCTATTTCGCCCGCCAGCGAAATGACTTCCGGGGAAGTCTTAGGATTGCCGCCCCTCGACTTCCCCTCCATCATACCATATATGGAGGGATCATGCAATGAGCATGAACGTGTACAAGATCGTTACCGACCGGATCATCGCGAAGCTGAAACAGGGCGTTGTACCGTGGCGCAAGCCGTGGGTGAATGGGCAGCCGCCGGTGGCTATCAACTGGATGACGCAAAAGCCGTACCGGGGCATTAACCAATGGCTGCTGGAGCCGGGCGAATATGCGACCATCCTGCAAATCAATGAAGCCGGTGGCCGGGTGAAGAAGGGCGAAAAGGCGAGTATCGTGGTGTTCTGGAAGTGGATCGAGAAAGAAGACGAGGAAACCGGCGAGGTCGAAAAAATCCCGTTCCTGCGGTATTACAGCGTGTTCGAGATCAACACGCAGGTGGAGGGGTTACAGAGCAAGCGAAAGCCGGTTCAGCAGTTCGACCATGATCCGATCGAGGCCGGGGAGAAGATCGTCCGGGAGTATGTGAATAAACCGGAAATCCGGTACGCGCCGGGCCAAGCTTACTATCATAAGGGGCTGGACTATATCAGCGTTCCTCCGCTGAAAGACTTCCCAAACCCGAACGAGTTTTACTCGGTGCTGTTCCATGAGATGATCCATAGTACGGGCCACCCGGACAGGCTGAACCGGAAAGGGATTGCGACACCTGCGGCTTTCGGTGACAAGGATTACAGTAAGGAAGAACTGGTCGCTGAATTGGGCGCCGCGATGCTGTGCAGTCTGGCCGGGATTGAGGATACGACAATCGACAACAGCGCGGCGTACATCCAAAGCTGGATCAATCAGCTTGAGAATGATTCGAGGCTGATTATTCACGCCGCCGCGCAGGCGCAGAAAGCGCTGAACTATATCACCGGGAACCAATATCAAGCTGAATGACGAACGCCCCGTTAGGGGCGTTTTTTATTCGGCATCGGAGGGGTTCGATGATACTCAAGACAGTCAGGTTGGACGAACTGAATCCGGCACCGTACAACCCGAGGAAAGACTTGCGCCCGGGTGATTCTGAATACGAAAAGCTCCGGCGATCCATCGAGGAGTTCGGGTACGTCGATCCGATCATTTACAACCTTCGGGATTCTGGCGAGAAGGTGATCGTCGGTGGCCATCAGCGGCACAAAGTGCTGGCCGAACTCGGCTATGAAGAAATACAGGCCATCGAGCTTCGGCTGGATCGGAGCCGGGAAAAGGCGCTCAATTTGGCGCTGAACAAGATCGAAGGAGATTGGGATACCGAACGGCTCAAGGAATTGTTGCGCGAGCTGGAAGACGAAGGATTCGACATCGAGGCGACCGGCTTCGACCGTGACGAAATAGATGACTTGTTGGGTGAGTTCTACGTCGAAGGCGACGAGGACGATCCGTATACGTCGAAGATCAAGGCGCCGGTATATGAGCCGAAAGAGGACGAACCGCCGGAAGTGTACGAGCTGTTCGATGACCGGAAGGCCCGCGAGCTGATCGAGCGGATTGATGATAGTGATGCGCCGGAGGACGTGAAGGAGTTCCTGCGGCTGGCGGCTCACCGGCATATCGTGTTTGACTATGCGAAGATCGCGGAGTTTTACGCGCACGCTGATCCCGAGGTTCAGAAGATGATGGAGGATTCGGCACTTGTGATCATCGACTTCAACAAGGCGATCCGACAGGGGTTCGTCGATTTTGTGGCTGATGTTCTCCAGTCTGCCGACGACTACGGTGATGAAGATGTCGTATAGGTTCTGCATGTTCATCCTGTCGCATGGCCGCCCGGACAGGGTTTTCACCGTCAGGACGCTCGAACGGGCCGGGTACACCGGCGACTGGTATATCGTGATTGACAACGAGGATAAGACGGCAGATGAGTATTACCGGCGGTTTGGCGAGGACAGGGTGATCATGTTCGATAAGCCCGCTATCGCCAAAACGTTTGATACTGCTGATAACTTCGATGACCGCAAGACGATTGTGTTTGCCCGTAATGCCTGCTTCGAGATCGCGGATCGGCTCGGATATACGCACTTCATGGAGCTTGACGATGATTACACGTCTATCTCGTTCCGTTTCAACCGGAAAGGTGAGTTCAAGAACAGGCCATTGCGGAATCTGGATTATGTCATGCACCGGATGATCGAGTTCTACGAGAAGTCCGGGGCGACGTGTCTGGCGTTCGCGCAGGGCGGCGATTTTGTCGGTGGCAAGCAGAGCGATATGGGACGGGAGATTCGGATTAAGCGGAAAGCGATGAACACGCTTCTGTGCAGTACGCGGCGTCCGTTTCGTTTTTTGGGCCGGATTAACGAGGATGTGAACACCTACGTCCGGCTCGGAGCGGTAGGCAAACTGTTCATGACGGTGAACTGCATTGCGATCAATCAGCTTCAAACGCAATCGAACGCGGGCGGGATGACGGACATCTATCTGGAGAACGGGACTTACATCAAGAGCTTTTACACCGTGATTTTCGCGCCGGGAGCGGTGAAGATTGCCCGGATGGGGAACAAGTTCAAGCGGATTCACCACAAGATTCTGTGGCGGTACGCGGTGCCGCATATTGTCGATGAAGAATACCGGAAGCCGAGAGGGGGTGCGGGCGGTGGGCAAGATTGGAAGACCGACGAAAATCTCGAAGTTGCTTATTGACGAGTTCGCTCGCGTCGTGAAGGCCGGGAACTACATCGAAACTGCGGCGGCGTATTGCGGTATCTCGAAGAACACGGTTTACGACTGGCTTCGCCGGGGCGCCCGGGAAAAAGAACGGCTGGAGAAAAACCCGCGGGCGAAGCCAAAGAAATCCGAGGCGCCGTTCGTGGAGTTTTCGGACGCCGTAGAAAAGGCGCTGGCCTCCGCCGAGATTCGGGACGTGATGCTGATCGGGAAAGCCGCCGAAACTCAATGGCAGGCTGCTGCGTGGCGGCTGGAACGTAAATTCCCGGATCGGTGGGGCCGCAAGGAGCGGCTTGATATTGCGGCAGAGGTTGACGTGTCCGGCTATGTGAACGCGCTTAATGCGGCGGCTGACGAGGTTTGGAACGATGACGAAAAGTAACGCGGCGTTCCAGTGGCATCCTTTCAGCCGGAAGCAGAAAAAACTGCTGACGTGGTGGATGCCGCAAAGTCCGTATCGGGATTACGACATTATGATCAGCGATGGCGCGATTCGTTCTGGGAAGACGGTCGCCGGGATCGACAGCTTCATCATGTGGTCGCTTCACACGTTCAGGGGCCAGAACTTTATCATTGCCGGAAAGACGGTCGGGGCGCTGAAACGGAACGTTCTGCAACCCATGTTCCAGATGCTGACCGCGAAAGGGATTCCGTACCGTTATAACCGGTCGGAAGGCTATATCGCGATCGGGGGCAACAACTACTTTACCTTCGGGGCTAACAATGAGGCCAGTCAGGATGTGTTGCAAGGCTTGACGGCGGCTGGCGCGTATGCTGACGAGGTGGCGCTGTTCCCGCGCTCGTTTGTCGAGCAGTTGATCGGGCGTTGTTCGGTGCGCGGATCGAAAATCTTCATGAACTGCAACCCGGCTGGTCCGTACCACTACATTAAGACGGACTACATCGACATGGCCGATGAAAAGCGCATACTGCGCCTGCACTTCACGCTCGACGACAACCTGACGCTTTCGGAGGAAATCAAAGAGCGCTACCGCCGGATGTTTACCGGGGTGTTCTACCAGCGGAATATCCTCGGATTGTGGGTCATGGCCGAGGGTGTCATTTACGATATGTTCGACCGCGAGAAGCATGTCGTTCCTACGGTTCCGCGCCCATATACGCAATATTACGTGTCAATGGACTACGGAACACAGAACCCGACCACGTTCGGGCTGTGGGGATTGCATGACGGTGTTTGGTACAAGGTCAAGGAGTACCACTATGACGGCAGGGTGGCGTCTAGGCAGAAAACGGATGAGGAATACTATCAGGATTTGATCGAGTTTGTCGGCAATCTGCCGATCCGCTCGCTGATTATCGACCCGTCGGCGGCGTCGTTCATCGCGCTGGTCCGAAAGAAAGGCCGCTTCCATGTGCGGAAGGCCAAAAATGACGTGCTGGAAGGGATTCGGAACGTGGCGACCGCGCTGACTACAGGACGGATCAAGTATAACGATTGCTGTGTCGAAACATTCCGCGAGTTCGCTTCTTACGTTTGGGATGCGAAGGCGGCTCAGAAGAGGGGCGAGGACATTCCGGTGAAGGCGAACGATCACCATATGGACGGTGACCGCTACTTCGTGAACACGGTCGTGATGCGAGATTCCGCAATATCTTTTGTGTAAAGGCGGTGAGACTGTGCCGACGTTGACGGACGAAATCATCGAGATCATCGAGGCCGGCGCACGAGGGGCGCTGACGCTGGACGAGATCATCAAGCTGGAGGTTCAAGACTGGCTGGCGTCGAACGAACGCCTGCTGATGCTGACTGGCCAACGGTATTACGAGGGCGACGCGGATATTCTGGGCCGCAAGCGTATGATCGTGGGCGAGGATGGGAAGCTGGTCGAGGTTGAGAATCTGGCGAATAACAAGCTCGTCCACAACTTCGTGCGGAAGCTGGTCGATCAGAAGGTCGGCTATTTACTCGGCTTGCCGCTGACCGTGCAGACGACGAATGAGGAATATCAGAAGCGGCTGAATGAGATTTTCAACCGGGAGTTCCTGCGGATGCTTAAAAATCTGGGGAAAGAGGCTATCAACAAGGGCAAGGCGTGGTTGATGGTCTATTACGATCAGGACGGGCGGCTGTCGTTTAAGAAAATACCGAGTGAGGAAGTCATTCCACTATGGAGGGACGCGGCGCATACGGAGCTTGACGCAGTTATCCGCGTGTATGAAGTCGAAGCGTTTGAGGGCGCCACGAAGCGGATCATTATGAAGGTCGAGTTCTGGAGTAGGGAGGGCATCCTGCGATATGTCTACGAGAACGGCGTTCTGTTCCCTGATGTGGAGTCCGAGGAATATGCGCCGCATGTGATGCTGGATCGCGGTGACGGCAAAGCGGAGGGCTACAACTGGCAAAAGGTGCCGTTCGTCTGCTTCAAGTACAATGATGAGGAACTGCCGCTCGTGAAGTTCGTCAAGTCGTTGGTGGATGACTACGATAAGCACACGAGCGACAACAGCAATAATCTGGAGGACTTGCCGAACAGCATTTATGTGCTTCGCAACTACGACGGCACGAATCTGGGAGAGTTCCGGCACAACCTGTCCGTATTCCGGGCCGTGAAGGTGTCCGAAGACGGCAGGGTTGATACGATCAATCTGGAAATCGACACAGAGGCGCACAATGCGCATATCAAACAGCTTCGCAAAGATATTTATGAGTTTGGCCGGGGGGTGGATACGCAGGCTGAGCGGTTCGGCGGCGACCCGTCTGGCGTTGCGCTGAAGTTCCTGTACGCTGATTTGGACATGGATGCCAACATTATCGAAACGGAGTTTCAGGCGTCGCTGGAGCAACTGCGCTGGTTCATCGACCAGCACCTTGCGAATACGACTGGCGCTGATTATTCCGATGAGCAGGTGGACTTCATCTTCAACCGCGACATCATCATCAACGAATCCGACGTGATCAATAATGCGAAGGCCAGTGTCGGTATTATTTCCGATGAGACGATCATCGCTAACCATCCGTGGGTGACGAACGTTCAGTCTGAGCTGGAGCGCATCGAAGCCCAGCGCCAGCGGGATATGAGCGCCTTCGAGAGTTATCAGGGTTTCGGTGAGCAGGCGGGCGAAGCTGAATGACGCCGAATCAGGAATACTGGCGCCGCAGGAGCGAACAGGTCGCCTTGATGCAGTACGAGAAGGCCGACCATTATGCCGATCGCCTGCTGAAAGAGTACCAGAGGGCGATCCGAAGGATTGAGCGCGATATTGAAGCCTTTTACGCCCGGTATGCTGTTGAGAATCAGGTCACGATGGACGAAGCACGCCGTCTGCTGACAGCCGGGGAACTGCGCGAGTTCCGCATGACGCTGGAGGAGTTCATCGAGAAGGCGAAAAACAATGCCGATGGCCGTTGGACGCGCCAGCTGAACGCCGCGTATTATAAGGCCCGTATTAGCCGTCTGGAAGCTTTGACGCTCCAGATAAGGCAGGAGGTCGAACTACTGCTCGGAAACGCTCACGCGGGCACGCAGGAGCTTCTGGCGGGCATCTACGAAGACACCTACTACCGAACTGTTTACGAGGTTCAGAGGGGGCTAGGAATCGGCGTGTCGTTTGCCACGCTTGACAGGCCGACTATCGAAAAGGCCATTCAGACTCCGTGGCTCGGTGAGAACTATTCCGAGCGCGTTTGGGCGAACCGGGATAAGCTGGTGCGGGAATTGCAAACGAAGCTAACGCAGGCGTTTATCCGGGGTGAGGGTGTGGCGCAGACGGCGAAAGATTTGGCCGAGCGAATGCAGGTATCGTATTCCAGCGCCGAGCGGATCGTCCGAACCGAGAGCAGTTTCGTTACCCATCAGGCGGCGTGGGAAGGGTACAAGGCGAGCGGTGTCGTGGAGCAATACGAGTTCCTTGCGACGCTGGACAGCCGCACGAGTGAGATTTGCCGTGTAATGGACGGCAAGGTGTTCCGGTTGAGCGAGAAGGAAGTCGGGGTCAATTTCCCGCCGCTTCATCCGAACTGCCGCTCGACCGTGGTGCCATATTTCGATGACGAGGGTGATCCGGGCGAACGGATCGCCCGAGACTCCGACGGGGGGGTGTACCATGTTCCGGGAAACATGACGTACCGGGAATGGTACGAGCGTTATGTGGAGGGGAGATAAATGCCGAAGCTGACGATCAGCGAATTGAAGAAGATGTCTCCGAACAAGAAACTGCGGGTCTATGCTGGAGGCGAAGTCCGAACCGTTACCGCTGGTTGGCTTCTTAAAACGAGGCAGGATGCGGCGAAGAAGAAACGGAGGAAATAGCCATGCCGATCATGCGTTGTCAGAAAAACGGGAGGCCCGGCTACAAATGGGGAGAGCGTGGCACGTGCTATACGTACACGCCGGGAGATAGGGCGGGTAGGGAGAGGGCGCGGGAAAAGGCGCTCGCGCAGGGCCGGGCAATCGAAGCGAGCAAGCGGGCCAAGTAGGCCCGTTTCTCATTTTTCCGCCTCTTTGGTATTTCGGGCGCAAACTGCAAAGACACTACCGGACGCGACCGGGTAAAAAGCGTAAGTGAATGAACGGGAGGATGGTTTGAATGGAATGGCTCAAGCAACTGCTGGAGCAACACGGAGTTGCCGGGGAGGTGGTGCAGAACGCTGTGGCCGCCGCCGAGGAAAAGTTCAAGGAGTACGTTCCGAAGCACCGCTTCGACGAAGTGAACGAGGCGCGTAAACAGCTTGCCGATCAACTCAAAGAGCGGGACAACCAGCTTACGGAACTGAAAAAGTCGGCTGGTGATAACGAAGAACTGCGGAAGCAAATTGAAACGCTCCAACGCGAGAACAAGGAGCGTGAACAGGAATATCAGGGCCGCCTGCGGGATATGGCGATCACGACCGCGATCAAGCTGGCCGTGGCCGGTGAAGCGCATGATCCCGATTTGGTTGCGAGCCTGATCGATAAGGGCAAAATCGAAGTGGACGAGCAGGGGAATATCAAGGCGGGACTGGACGATCAACTGAAAGCCTTGCGGGATACGAAATCGTTCCTGTTTGTCCAGAAGCAGGCTGATCCGCAAGCGAAGCTCAAGGGCATGAATCCTGCCGACGGGCGCGAACCGTCGAAGGGCGGGGTTAAGAACCCGTGGAGTATGGAGCATTTCAACTTGACTGAACAGGGCCGGATTCTGCGGGAAAACCCGGAACTGGCCGAACAACTCAAAGCACAAGCAGGAGGTTGATTCTGAATGTCCACGAAAATTGCAGATGTTATCGTTCCCGAGGTGTTTACACCGTATGTGATTCAGCGCACGATGGAGTTGTCGGCGCTGTTCCAAAGTGGCATCGCCCAACGCACGGCGGAGTTCGACCGTCTGGCAAGTGCATCTGCGAAGACGGTGCAAATGCCGTTCTGGGGCGACCTGACCGGCGACGATGAAGTGCTGGACGACAACAACGCGCTTACGCCGGGCAAGATTCAGGCGAGCAAGGATGAGGCCGTGATCCTGCGCCGTGGCCGCGCGTGGGGTGCGAACGATTTGGCCGCCAACCTTGCTGGCGATGACCCGATGCGGGCCATTGGCGACCTTGTGGCATCGTATTGGGCACGCCGCTATCAGGCCGCACTTATTTCGACGCTTGAAGGCGTGTTCGACGCCGCTAACATGACCACGAACGTGCATGATATTTCGGGCGAAACTGGCGAAGATGCTATTATCAGTGCGAAGACGGCTGTGGATGCCGCCCAAAAGCTGGGCGATGCGAAGGCTCAACTGACGGCAATCATCATGCACTCCGCGACGGAGGCGGCGCTGAAAAAGCAAGACTTGATCGAGTATCTGCCCGCTTCCACCAATGGCACGATGCAGATTCCGACGTTCCTCGGTAAGCAAGTCATCGTCGACGACGGCGTTCCGTATGATTCCGTGACCGGCTCGTACACGACGTATCTGTTCGGCCCGGGTGCTGTGGCTTATGGCGAAGGCAACCCGGTTGGCTTCGTGCCGACGGAAACCGACCGCGATTCGCTGGCTGGTGAAGACTACCTGATCAACCGCCGGACGTTCATCCTGCATCCGCGCGGGGTGCGCTTCACGTCGCAAAGTGTGGCCGGTGTATCGCCGTCGAACACCGAACTGGCAGACGGTGACAACTGGACGCGTGTGTACGAACCGAAGGCGATCCGCATCGTCAAGTTCGTCCACAAGATCGCGTGAGGGTGGCGGCTATGAGTGTTACCGCTTTTAACCGCCGCAGGCGCTTGCTTGCGGCGGCCCCCCACGCGGCCCAGAATCGCCCCGTGGAGGCCGAGAAGGTGTCGGCAATGGTAAAGGACTCTTGCGCGTCTGTCGAGGCCGAGATCAGGCAAAGTGGCGCCCAGAAGGCCGAGAAAGGTGGGCGAAAGCATGGAAGAACGTCTCAAAAGGCTCAAGATGCTTCTGGAGATTGAGGGGACGGACGAAGATGAACTGCTGACGCTTATCCTCGAATCTACCGAGCAGAAGATTCTGAACTACTGCAACATCAAGTCGTTGCCTGCCGAACTCGAAACGGTGCTGATCGAAATGTCCGTGGACTTCTACAATGCGTCTGGAGGGGGCGTTCCTGCCAACTTGCAAGTTGGGGACACGTCCGTGCAATACCGGCGCGATGAGGACAGTATCATCCGTGAGTATAAGGCCCAACTGCATCGCTTCCGGCGGGTGGTCTGGGCATGAAAGGCTTGTACCGGGCGCACCGGATGGTGATCGAAAGGCTGTATGAGGACCGGGCTTCGATCAGTCGTTATGGGGAGTACACCGATCCGCATACGACCGAAACGAAGCTCGGTCTTTTCTCTGTTTACGAGAACGTTCCTTGCCGCTTGTCTCGTCTGGGAATGGGAACGAATCGGCAGACCGAGACGGTCAATGAAATCGCCTACGAGACGAAGCTGTTCATCGCCCCGGAATATGATGTTAAGCAGGGCGACGTGATCGAGGTTACGCGGGGAACTGTCAAGCGCGTTTATAAGGCTGGTGAGCCTGTCGTTTACTCGACGCATCAGGAGGTCAGCCTTCAACGGGAGGCGAATGCGTAATGCCCGGAGTAATTTTTACTGAGGAGAAGTTGCGTGAAAAGTGCGCGGAGTGGCAGAAAATCCTCCGCTTGCAGGACTGGATTATCAACGTTCGAATTTGCCGCGAATGGGATATGTTGAGTTCGGACTGCAATGCGGAGATCGAGATCGTACTTCCAAAACGGATGGCCACGATTCGCGTCTTGGACCCGGTGGACTATCCCGATAATCTTTCTGAAGATCAGGACATGGAATTATCGCTAGTTCATGAACTTCTGCATATCCATTTCTGGCCGTTCACGGAAAGACTGGATGGTTTGCATCAAGTGGCAGAAGAACAAGCAATCGAAGCGATTTCCCGTGGTCTGGTGGAGTTGTACCGTGGCGAAGTGGGGAAGTGTTGATTTCTCCGAACTTCGGCGGCTGGCTGGCGCATTCAACAAAGCGCTAGACGATCGCGTGATCGAGCGGTTTATCCGTGACTTTCTGCTGGAAATGGCGTTCCGTGCCGAGCGAAAGATCAAGAAGCGAACGCCCGTGAACACGGGGCATCTGCGACGAAACTGGAAAGTCGGCACGGTTGAGCGCCGAGGCAATGCGCTTGTGGTAGAAATTTACAACCCGGTCGATTATGCAAGCTTCGTCGAATACGGGTTCCGATCCCACTGGGTTCCCGGCTACTGGAAGGGCAAGTCGTTCGTGTATGATCCGAACGCCGAAACCGGGATGTACGTCGGGCCGAAGGATGGGTGGGTGCCCGGTCGATTCATGGCGACCATCTCCATGCAGGAGATCGAGCGCGAACTGCCGCGCTATCTGGAGCGTCGGGTTATGGAGTTGTGGGACGGCATCATGAATGGCAGGCCGCCGAGGAAGGGGTGAGGCGATGCCGGTTGTCGAGATGAATGACATTCGCACCGCTGTCATGCGGCGGCTGAATGAACGGTTCCCGAATATCAAGCGGTACGGTGAGGAAATCCGTCAGGGGTTCGTGGAACCGTGCTTTTTCGTGAAGCTGTTGAACGCTTCGCAAGCGCAAGAACTGAACACCCGGTACAGGCGGACGCATAGCTTCGACATCCACTACTTCCCGAAGGACAATTCCAACGAGGAAGCGCACGATATGGCTGAAAAGCTGTATGACGTTTTGGAGTTGATCGAGTACGACGGGGTGCAGTATCAGGGTACCGGAATGAACCACGAGATCGTGGATGGCGTTCTGCACTTTTTTGTGGACTATTCTTTCCGTGTCCGGCGAGAGGTTCCCGAACCGCCGAAGATGGAGTCGCTTGAACAGGAGGGTTGGCTGAAATGAAGAAGGAGCAGGAGGCCAAACAAAAGGCACCGGTTTTCACGAAACGGCAACTGGTGCGGGCGTATAACTTTTCGCGCGTTGAGCGTGATGTGCTGGCCGCCATTCTGGAGGACGACAAACAGTACACGCTCGACGAGGTTCAGAAACTGCTGAAAGACTTCAAGGCAAGGAGGGTTCAGTAACTATGGCAGGCGGAACGTGGGTTGCTCAAAACAAGGTTCGGCCCGGCCTGTACGTTAACTTTCGGAGTGAGGCGCAGGCTGTCGGCACGCTCGGCGACCGAGGCATCGTGACGCTCCCGGCTGTGCTTTCGTGGGGGCCGAGTAAGCAGGTCGTGATGATTGAGGCTGGTCAAGATGTGACGGACATTCTCGGCTATGATATCACGGCGCCGCAATTGGTGCTGGTGCGTGAGTCGCTGAAACGCGCCCGGACGCTTCTGCTGTACCGAGTGAATACCGGCACGCAGGCGTCCGCGACCATCGGAACGACCGATCCGGTCACGGTCACTGCCCGGTACGGTGGTGTCCGGGGCAACGACATCACGGTGGCCGTTCAGGCGAACGTCGATGATCCCGAGCTGTTCGATGTTATCACGTATGTGGATGGCCGCGAAGTGGATGTGCAGACGGTTGCAGAACGCGCTGAACTGCAAGACAACGCATGGGTGACGTTCGGAACGTCTGGCGAACTGGAAGCTACGTCTGGTACGCCGCTGACGGGCGGCATGGATGGCACGGTGACGAACAGCGACTACACGGACTATCTGGCCGCCATCGAGCTGTTCGACTTTAACACGATGGCCGCGCCGGTCAGCGATGTGCCGCTGAAAGGGGTCTTTGCTTCGTTTGCGCGCCGGTTGCGCGAGGACGAGGGCAAGAAGATTCAGGTCGTGTTGCCGGACTATCCAAACGCTGACTACGAGGGCGTCATCAGTGTCAAAAATGGCGTGGTGCTGTCCGATGGCACGACACTGAATAACGTGCAGGCTACTGCATGGGTCGCAGGTGCAACGGCTGGTGCGAATGTCAACCAGTCGCTGACGTACATGGCCTATGACGACGCTGTGGACGTGGATACGCGCTATACGCACACGCAAATCGTGCAGGCGCTCCAGAACGGCGAATTCCTGTTCGTGCCGTCCGATGGCCGGGCGATTGTGGAGCAGGATATTAACACGTTCACGAGCTTCACGCCCGAGAAACGCCGCCACTTCTCGAAGAACCGGGTTATCCGGGTGCTGGACGCCATCGGCAACGACTTGAAACGCATCTTCGAGCAGTTCTACGCCGGGAAGGTGGACAACAACGTTGACGGGCGAAACCTGTTCAAAAACGAGATCGTGAACTACCTGACCAGCCTGCAAAATATCGGCGCGATCCAGAATCTCGATTCGCAGGCCGATATTACGGTGGTTCAGGGGGCCGATGTGGATAGCATTTACGTCGAGCTGTACGTCCAGCCTGTCGATGCCATCGAGAAGGTCTACATGCAAGTCATTGTGCGATAAGGAGGGATCAGGATGCCGTTCATGAACGAAATGGACGCCATTTCCGGCAAGCACGCGAAAGCTTTCATCACGATCAACGGACAGGTCGAAGAACTGTTCTATGCCCGGTCGCTTGAGGCGACCATCGAGAAGAACAAGACGGATGTTCCGGTTGTCGGGAAAACGAATGTCGGCCAGAAGGCTGTGGGCTGGTCGGGGACGGGAACGCTGAATATCTACTACGTTACATCGCTTTTCCGTCGCCTCGTCCGGGACTACATCAAGACAGGCCGTGACTTCTATTTCGACCTCACGGTGTCGAACGAAGACCCGACTTCGGCGACCGGGCGGCAGACGGTTGTACTTAAAAACTGCAACCTTGATAGCGTGGTTGCCGCACAATTCGATGCGACGAGCGATGATCCGCTGAATGAGGATGTGTCGTTTACGTTCGACGACTATGACATTCTGGAACAATTTGCGCCGCTGAACTGATGCGGCGCACGGAAGGAGATCATACATGAGTAGTTTGCAGGCGTTTTTCGCGCAAAACGCGAAGGCAGAAATCATCGACGAAGTGGTTGTTTCCGACCGCTTCAAGGATGAGAATGGCAGACCGATCATGTGGAAGATTCGGGCTATCACGGAAGCCGAGAATGAACAGCTTCGGAAGGCGGCCACGCAATACGTGAAGGGGCCGGGAGGCCGCCGGGTGGCCGAAATTCAGCCCGAAGTCTACATGGCGAAGGTCGTTGTATCGAGCGTGGTGTTCCCGGACTTGAAAGATGCGGAACTTCAAAAATCCTACGGCGTGCTCGGCGCAGAGGATTTGCTGAAACGCATGCTTCTGTCCGGCGAATATGCGCGGCTCGTGCAGGCTGTTCAGGAGATTAACGGATTCGACAAGGACGTAAATGAACTTGTCGATGAAGTAAAAAACTGATCCGGGAGGGCGACGGCGAATGGAACTACGCCTACTATGCCCTCCACAAGCTCAATATCAAGCCGTGGGAACTTGCCGAATATTCGGTCGAGCAAAAGGCCGCGCTGTATGCGATGATCGATATTCGGATCGAAGCCGAGAAGAAGGCAGAAGCGCAAGCGAAAAAGAAGCCATCTTCTCCAAAACGGCGTAAAAGGTGATATAATGTTGCCAAAAGACGCATGGAGGGGTTCAGATGGCTGGTGCTTTGCTGTTTCTTCTGCTCATTCTGGCGGCGGTGTGGTTGTGGCGGAAAGAGGCCCGAGAAGCGAAGCGATTGGGCGCGAAGCTGTACACCGCCGCCTTCCATCTTCTCGGTGTTCCGGGATTGGAGCCGAAGAAGATCGTGCGGCTGTTTTTTGCCGATGACCGGCTCATTATCCGGTCTGGCAAGCAGACGTTTGAACTGAACTACGACAAGGTGACGGCCATCAAGGCCGCCCGCAAAACGGACTTGATACAGAAAAACAAGTCCGTTATCGGCAGGGGTGTCGTCGGCGGAGTGGCGTTTGGCGGTATAGGCGCTATCGTGGGCGCATTATCCGCTGTCGGTGGGAAGAAGGCCACGAAAGGAAATCTATTGATCGTATATTACAAGCCAGACGGGCAGGACGAGCCGCAACCGATGGCATTTGACTTGCGAAAGACATCTAGCCCGGTGAGGTTCGAGAAATTCGTTCTGAGCCAGCGCCCGGAACTTGCCGCACAGGACTACATAACGTTGTAAACCCACGCCCTACGGGGCGTTTTTTATTTGCTCGTAACTTGTATGGGAAGGCGGTGAGAGTGTGCCAACGGTAACTGCAACACTGAAAATGTTCGATGCGATGACGAGACCGCTCCAGAATATCACCAATAGCATGAACCTGATGATCCGGGCGATGGAACAGATGCAGAGTTCGGCCAACCGGAATCTGACGGTTGACCGCACGTTGACTGCGGCGAAGAAGCAACTGGCGTCTGCGGAGACGGAGATCAAGAAAAACATTGACGCCGCAAAGCAGGCGCAGGATCGGTTCACGCAGTCCGTAAGAAACACAAAACAGTCCGCGGATAGCCTGTCGTCTTCGATTAAGAATTGGGCGACTGGTCTGGCCGCCGCATATCTGACGGTTCAGGGGATTCAAAGCGCTTTGGGGTCGGCAGATACGTTTATTTCTGCTCGGGCGCGGCTGGATTTGATCGTCGATGAAGGGCAGTCTGTGGACGATTTGCAAGCGCAAATTCACGCCGCCGCTCAACGGGCGCGTGGCGATTTTATCGCCATGACCGACAATATTGCCCGTCTGGGGATTCTGGCGAGTGATGCGTTCAGTTCGAGCGGCGAGATCGTCGCGTTCGTCGAGACGTTGCAGAAGGCGTTCACCATCAGCGGCGCTGGGACGCAGGAACAAGCCGCCGCCATGTATCAACTTTCTCAGGCGATGGCGTCCGGGCGCCTGCAAGGCGATGAGTTTCGGTCGATCATGGAAAATGCGCCAATGCTGGCTGATGCGATTGCGAGGTATCTGGGTGTATCGAAGGGCGAACTGCGCGACTTGTCGTCGGAGGGTGCGCTGACGGCAGACGTGATAAAGGCCGCCCTGTTCTCGGCGGCAGATGACATTAACGCTAAATTCGCGGAAATGCCTATGACGTTCGGCGCGATGTTTCAAAAAGTTAAGAATGAAACGTTCCGGGCGTTCGCTCCGGTGTTCCAGCAAATGAGTGACTGGCTCAATTCGGAACGTGGTGCGGCTGTCATGAATAACATCACGAACGCGATCTATCTGGCCGCCGCCGCCGCGAGTGGTCTGCTGAACGTCTTGACGTGGATCGGTGACGTGATCGCGAACAACTGGTCGATTATCGAGCCGATCCTGATGATGGTGGCTGGCATTCTGCTGGCGATGATGATTCAGCAATTGTGGCGCATGGTCGTTGCGGCGTGGGCGATGGTGCCGCCGCTTCTGGCGCAGGCCGCCGCGTGGCTGGCGATGAACTGGCCGATTCTGCTGATCGGCGCCGCGATTGGCCTGCTGATTTACGTCTTCAACCAATGGGGAGATATTGCCGCGAAGGTCATTGGCTTCATCGGCGGGATCATTGGCACGCTGGTCGCGTTCGTCTACAATCAGTTCGTCTGGATCGCAAACGGCGTGCTGTCTGTGGCCGAATTCTTCATGAACGTCTGGCGCGATCCTGTGTATGCCGTAAAAAAACTGTTTTATGATCTGGTGATTACCGCCCTGAAACAACTTGAGAAACTAGCCTCCGGGATTGAGAACATCATCAATAAGATTCCCGGCTTGCAGGTGGACATCACGTCCGGGATCGGCAATCTGCTGGACAAGCTGGAGTCCGCCCGCGACAGCCTGCAAAGCGAGGCTGATGTCGTCGAGCTGATGCGGTTCGAGCCGATGGACTATGCGGAGGCGTTCAACATTGGCCGGGAATGGGGCGAGGCCGCCGGGAACTTTGTGGCCGATAAGGTTCAGGGCGCCTTCGATAAAATCCAGAACATGGCGAAGGGGTTCGGCGGCGGTGGCAATGCGATTGAGGACATCAATAAGTATCTCGCCAACATCGACAAGAACGGCCTTGCGAACGTTGATAAGGTCGGGAAGATCGAGGACACGGTTGATATCTCCAACGAGGATTTGAAGCTGATGCGCGAGCTGGCCGAAATGAAGTCGATCCAGAATTTTGTGACGCTGACGCCGACGGTGCAGGTCACGACCGGCGATATTCGGAACGATGTGGATGTGGATACCATCGTCCGGCGCATCGAAGAATCGCTGGAACGGGAGATTGTCAATTCCGCGCAGGGGGTGTTTGCCTGATGGCTAAAAAAGTGATGGTCTCGATAGGCGCTGAACAGTTTATCCGGGCTGTCGAAGGGCTGACTGAAGCCGTGAAAAATCTGACCGAAAAAATCGTTCAATTGGAAAAGGCGACTATTACGGTCCGTATCGCTGAAAAGAAAACTGCGATAGACGAGATTGTTGAAAGACTCAGACAAAGGTCCGCAGATGAAATTAAAAGGTGATGGCTATGCCGGACTACGGCATTTATCTTTCCGTTGACGACGGCGCGCAGGAAATCCGTCTTCCGGTCAACCCTCCTGAAATCGAGGTCGAGATTCCCGGGCAGGGGAAGACGTATCGGATCGTCAAGCTCGGGGAGATCAATTCGATCCAGACGCCGAGTCTGTCCGAAGTTAGCTTCGAGAGCTTCTTCCCCGCCCAGCGTTACCCGTTCGTGGTTGGCGAAGAACTGCTGGAGCCGTCGAGCTACGTGGAAATGATCGACGAATGGCGGCGCGCCCGGAAGGTTGTGCGGCTGGTCGTAACGGATGGGACCGTGGATATCAATATGCTAGCGTCCATCGAGGACTTCACATGGCGGGAAGTGGCTGGCGCTGTGGGCGACATCGAGTACGAAATGACGCTCAAACAGTATCGGCCTTATGGCCCGAAGCTGGTGCAGGTCAAGGTGCAGACGCAGAACGATCAGCCCGTGGCCGTGGCCGCGAAGAAGGAAACGCGCCCGCAGACGAAGCCGCAACCGAAGGTCCATGTGCTGAAAAGTGGCGAGACGCTATGGGCGCTGGCCCAGAAGTATCTGGGGAACGGTAGCCGCTGGCCGGAGATCGCCCGCCTGAATGGGATCAAGGATTCGCAGATGCGGAGCCTGCGGGTCGGGATGCAGATCAAAATCCCGACATCGTGAGGTGATTTGATGGCGCTGGAAATCCTCTTCGATAACCGGGATGGCAAAATTTATGACATCTCGGACATGGTGTCGTCTGTGTCGTGGAAAACCGTCCGCACCGGCCATCCCGGCGTTCTCGATGTGTCGCTGGTGAAGCATGAAAGCTTGCGGATTGATCCCGGGGCCGTTATCCGGGTGCGGGATGGCTCCAGCAAGATTTTCTACGGCTACGTCTTCGCTATCGAGCAGGGCGATGATGATGAAA
>Ga0310832_100620_pt1 | contig 22738 bp, 18 predicted proteins | sample WT_ome_7_FD_201303 | JGI IMG/M metagenome (GOLD analysis project Ga0310832, IMG submission 201303) | Sorghum-adapted microbial communities enriched on wild type (WT) sorghum from Joint BioEnergy Institute, Emeryville, California, United... ...
GCCGACCCGAGGGAAGCTTGACCTTTCGAGTCCCCCATGTAAAAGGGGATCTTTCCGCTCAACTGCAACGGATACATGTGCGCCGCAAAGTCGTCCTTTCCGAAGGAGAGCCGGTCTTTACATTCCAAGTGTCGTGTCAAGGGCGAATTACGGACAACCGGACCCATCTCGATTTAGGGGCTCCCGGAATCGTCCGGAAGGTGGAAAAAGCGTTCGTCAACGAACTCGAAGAAACGTACCGGTCGTTGTTTCAACGTTTGCAAAAAGAACTTCAAGCCGACAGCGTCGGGCTCGGAGCCATGATATCGCGGAAGTATCCGAATTTCTGGAAACAGATCGAGGAAGAATGGCCGACCCAATACCCGAACGTGAAGATCACCTGGCAGGTAAGCGGGAAAATTACCGGCACCGGTTCCGTCGGAGCTCCTCTGTACTTGCCGGAAAAAGAGGTGAAGAAGGATTGATGTGGCTCATGATCGGGTTCACGCTTGGAACGGCTCTTGTTACGATGCACCAGTTCCGGTATTGGCGGAAAGCGGGAGGAAGCCGCGAAAAATGGGTATTTGCGGGCTGGATGGCGGTCGCCTGGCTGACCGGCATCCTCTTCATGGCCGGCATTCTGAAGTTCCCGACGCCGACAGCTCCCCCGTTTCCCGCGTGGAAATGAGCATAGGCGGCGCTCCAATCATTTTTCCGCTAGAATGCGACCGGACGCTTTTCGTCCGCCGACAGCCGCGCTTTCAGGCAAGCCTCGGTGACGAGAAACGATTCTTCCGCGCTGATCCGGCACGGCGCGCCGGTTTCGATCTGGCGCACGAAGTCGGAGAACGGCTCCGTTTTGGGCGGCAGCGGCAGCTCCTGAATGCCGTCCGCATCGCCGTTGATCAGCGTGGCGCGGCCGTCGCGCACCTCAAGGACGCCGCCGGTGCCGGCGATCCGGATCCGGTCGTCGCTATGGCTCGGCGCCCGTTCAGGGCGCAAATAATCGATGCTGACGGAGGCGAACACGTCGTTTGTCATCGTGAAGTGGCAAAGCGCCGTCATTTCCAGCTCCCCGTGTCCTCGGTTGTCCGCGTTCGAATGCGAGGCGAAGACGGAACGGAACGACTCCCCGCTCATCCAAAGCACCCAGTCGACGGCATGGCTGCCGACCCAAGGAATCGTGCCGCCGTAGGATGCCCGGTTCCGGTAATGGTCGCCGCGCACGCCGAGCTTGTACGACTTTTGCCCGTGAATGAGCCGGACGCGGCCGATCGCGCCGTCGAGCACCGCCTGGCGGGCGGCGGCGAAGGCGGGCGTGTAGCGCATGCCGTGCATGGCCGCCAGTTGCTTCCCCGATCGCGCGTATACGTCCTTCAGCATGGCCAGATCCTCGAACGTCGTGGCTACCGGCTTCTCCACGTACACATGAATCCCGCGATCCAGCGCCTCCGCGGCGATGCGGGCGTGGTCGCCGAAATGGCAGGCGATCGCGACGATATCCGGACGCAGCCGGTCGAGCATCTCGCGATAATCGCCGTACAGCTGCGGAGAGCGGTTCGCCTGCTGCGCCCAGCCCGCCACCTTGTCCAACGTCTCGCCGACCGAGCCGGCTGCGGCGCCGACCCATCGGATATGCGACAGCTCCTTCAGGCCGGCCACTACGTAATTCAGATGTCCTGTCGTTCCGATCGTGCAAATGTTCATGCTGCTATTCCTCCGCTCCCCATCTATTCACCTTGATCCCCCCGTTGTCCATTAAGTTCATAATAGCTCATGCGGGCATGAATCGCGATTCGTTTTTTTTTTTGCATTCATCGGCATAGAAAAAGAGACGGATGCGGCGGTCCGTCTCTTTTCCAAGTTTGCTGCATGAATTGGCTCTGCGATTTCCGCATCCGGATTACGCGTCCGGCTTATCAGTTCCAAGCTTCCTTCGGGTCCTTGATCTTGATCTCGGCATTGATCTCCTGAATCATCTGCTCGCCGCCTTTCGCCTTCCATTCCTCGACCATTTTGTCCCAATCGGACAGCGGCCGTTGTCCGGCGATCATCTTCGTCTGCTCGGCGAATATATATTTGTTCAGGTCGGCGCCCTTCGCCAGCTCCGTGGCCGAGATGACCGAATAGTTCGGCGTTGCGTAATATTTGATCTGCGCATAGGTATTGCCGATCTCCTGAACGAGCTTGGACAGCGTCGGGTTCGTATAGCTTTTCGCGTAATTGATATCCGAATCCTTCTCCGGCCACGCTGTGTTGTCCGGGAAATACGTGATCGGGGCGAGCCCCTCGGTCGAGGCGTTCTTCTTGGCGACACCGACGCCGTTCACAATCTCGTAGCCTTGGCCGAGATTGCCCATGAACCAGTCGAAATTCGGATCCTTCTCGTTCATCCGGTCTTCCGGATAGTACGTTCGGCCGTAGTCGATCATCTCCAGTATGCGCTTGACCTTGCCCGGATCTTTGCCCACCTCGGCGGACAGGACGGTGATGCCGCTGAAGCCGCGTCCAGCCGTCATTCCCTTCGAGCCGTCGGGCGCCGTGAACGGCTCCAGATGGACGAACCTTGCGTTCGGATTCAGCTGCAGCAAGCCTTCCATATAGGGCTGGGACATGCCGCGCGGCGTTCCGATAAAGATGCCCGCCTTGCCGGAGTAAAATTCCTTGTTCGTATCCGCCCAGTTCATCGTGGCGAAGTCGCGCGTAATCGCATTTTCCTTGTACAAGTCGGCGAACATCGAAATGATGTCCTTGCGTGCGTTCGAGATGATGCCCGGGATGAACCGTCCCTTGTCGTCCTTGTGGTACCAGGCGGCCGGATCCCAATACGGCCCCTGGATCAGCGCAGGATTGATATTTATGCCGATCGCGATGCCGTACGTGTCGTTCTTGCCGTTGCGGTCCGGATCGTTCTTCGTGAAGGCGATCGCGACCTGCTTCAGTTCCTCGTAGTTCGTCGGCGGCTTCAGCCCCAGGTTGTCCAGCCAGTCCTGACGGACGATTGTCGTAAACCCGAACTTGGGGTAATAATTCGGAATGCCGTACACTTTACCGTTCACGCGCAGCTGATCCCAGATGTAGGACGGCACCTTGCGCAGCGTCGGATAGTCGTCGATGTAATCGTCCAGCGCGAGAAACGCACCCTGCTTCGCGAATTTGCTGTAGTTGTTCGCCAAATCGCCGCTCGACATGCCGACGATGTCGGGAATCGAGCCGGAAGCGAAGACGCTCGTCAGCTTCTCGGTATACGTTGCCTGCGGGATGAAGTTCATCTTGTAGTCGATCTTGAACTTTTCGTTGATCATTTTCACACCGCGGCCGTCCATCGGCGGAACGTCCCCGTAAATAAAGTCGATCCCGGTCACGGTATACGTCTTGTCGGCATCGTCGGCTCCTTGCTTTCCTGCCGGCAAGCTATTGTTCGAATTTCCGCCATTCGAACACCCCGCCGCCAATACGGCCAAAGCCGCCGCGCATGCGGTATGCGTCCACCATTTCTTCTTCATGTCCGATCCTCCCATACGATCATTTCGCGTAAAGCCCTTGTGCCCCCGTTTTGACTGAACCGCCGCTTATCCTTTGACTGCGCCGAGCATCACCCCCTTGGCGAAATGCTTTTGCAGAAACGGATAGACGAGCAGAATCGGCAGCATCGCAACGAGAATCGCGGCCATCTGGACCGTCATCGGCGGAGGCGGGTTGTCCAGCATCAACTGCTCGGCCGCGCCGAGCGCGTTGGTCGGATCACTCTGAACGACGATCTGCCTAAGAATAACCTGAATCGGCCATTGCTTTGGGTCGTTCAAGTACAGAATGCCGGCAAAGTACGTGTTCCAATGCGATACGGCATAGAACAGCCCGAACGCCGCCAGCGCCGGCTTGGACAACGGCAGGGCGAGCCGCCCGAACAGTTGCAGGTCGTTGGCGCCGTCCATGATCGCGGCCTCGAACAGCTCCTGGGGCAGGCTCATGAAAAACTGCCGGATAATGATCAGCGACACCGATCCGATCGCCGATGGCAGGATGAGCGCCCAGATCGAGTTGAGCAAACCCGTCGCCTTGACGACGAGATAGGTCGGGATCATCCCCGCGGAGAATAGCACCGTGAACAGCACGAGCAAGACGACGATCCGCTGGCCGTAGATGCCCCGCGTCAGTCCGAACGCCATCGTGGTCGTGAATAGCAGGTTGACGATCGTGCCCACCACGGTCAAATAGACGGTGACTCCGATCGCGCGCATGAACGAATCCGAGCGGAAGATGAACTCGTAAGCATCCGTCGCCCATCGGGTGGGCCAAAGCAGCAGATCGCTCTGCAAATATTGCTCGAACGTCGTAAACGAGACGGAGAAGATGTATAGAAACGGAAACAGCATCACCACGGCCAGCAGCGCGAGCAGCGCATAGTTGACGCCGTCGAACAGACGGTCCGTCCACGTTCTGTGATTCATGTGCATTCCCTCCAATGTTGGATGACCGTTTCGGACGTTAATAGACACCTTCTTCGCCGAACCGTTTGGCAAGCCGGTTCGCGCCGACGACGAGAACGAGGCCGATCGCCCCCTTGAACAGCCCGACCGCGGTCGCGAAGCTGTAATCCGACTGCTGGATCCCTTTGTAGTACACGTAGGTGTCGAGCACGTTGCCGACATCCATCGTAAAGGCGTTAAGCATCAGGAAAATTTGCTCGAAGCCGCTGTCCAGCACGTTGCCAAGCCGCAAAATGAGCAGGATGACGATGGTGCTGCGGATGCCCGGCAGCGTAATATGCCAGATCTGCCTCCACCGGCTGGCGCCGTCCACGATCGCCGCCTCGTACAGCTCTTGGCTGACGCCCGCGAGCGCCGCCAGGAAGATGATTGTCCCCCACCCGACTTCCTTCCAGACGACCTGCAGGACCAGAATCGGACGGAAGAACGCCGGAGTTGTCAAAAAGTCGATCGGAACTTCGCGGCCGAACGCGACTTCCAGAAAGCTGTTGATCAGCCCTTCGGCGCGAAGGAAGATCATGAAAATGCCGACGACGATGACCCAGGACAGAAAGTGCGGCAAATAGACGATCGACTGGATGATTCGCTTGTACAGCTGGCTGCGAACCTCGTTCAGCATAAGCGCGAGCAGGATCGGCGCCGGGAAGGCGAACACAATTTGCAGAAACGACAGCACCAGCGTATTCCACATGACCCGCACAACTTCCGGCTCCTCGAACAACGTGCGGAAATGGTCCAGACCGACCCATTCGCTCCGCGCAAACCCGAGGAACGGGCTGTAGTTTTGGAAGGCGATGACCAGCCCCAGCATCGGCACGTATTTGTACACAAGGAAAAACAAGGCGCCCGGGATGACGAGCAAGTACGCGTACCGATCCCTCCACAGCTTGGCTCGGATTTTGCCGCTTCGGCCTACCGGCTTCCCGATCGGTTTGGTCAATGTTGCTGAAGCATTCGGCACGAGGCTTCCTCCTTTTCTGATCCGGTATAAAACCGGTATTTAATAGGCGATCATGTTTGCGCTTTCAACCGAAGGAGCGCGCTTTTCCCGTTTGGCGTCCATCGCAGACGACGATATGCCGTTTCCGGGGCTTTTCCCATTATCTCACCTGGCTCGCGTGAAGCGCCGACGATTTTTTACTCGCAACGACTATCATTTTACTTCTTGCCGGGCAATCGAATTTTCCCTCATGACGATCGGCATGTCCTGCAGCCCGATCGTCTGGCTTATCGAATCATTCTGCTTGCCGCCCGCACCGGCCGTTTGCTAGCCCGCCTCGGACAAGTTTTTGCGCAAATCGGTTGAATGCTCGCCCCCTCGCGTGTATACTGGAGCAAAAAAGTCCGGGGGAGGAAAAAAACGGCATGGACATTCGAATCGTTTCCTTGAACGTAGGCAAACCGCAGTCGGTCGAATTCCAGGGCGGGACCATCGAAACCGGTATCTACAAAACGCCCTGCCAGACCCGTGCCGTTCCGCTGACGACCCTCAACTTCGAAGGAGACGGCCAGGCCGATCTCGTCAATCACGGCGGCCCGGACAAGGCGGTGTGCGTATACCCGTACGAGCATTACGACTTCTGGGAGCGGGAATGGGGACGCCGGCCGGAGCCCGGCGCGTTCGGGGAAAACTTGACCGTCCTCGGCATGACCGAGGATCTCGTCTGTATCGGGGACATATTCGCGATCGGGGACGTTCGCTTGCAAATCTCGCAGCCCCGCCAGCCTTGCTTCAAGCTGGGCAAAAAGCACGGAATGCCGCAGCTGCCGCTGCATGTGCAAAATACCGGCTTCACCGGATATTACTTCCGCGTGCTGCGGCCCGGCCTGTTCGATCTCAATCTGTCGATGACGCTATACGAACGGCATCCGGCCGGGCTGACCGTCGCTTACGCGAATCGTATCATGCACCACGACAAGGGCGACATCGCCGGCATCCGCCGGTTGCTCGCCGTCCCGGAGCTGTCGGCGAGCTGGCGGGCGACGTTCGAGAAGCGGCTCGCGGGGAACGAGCCTTCGAGCGAGAAGCGGCTGCAGGGCAACTGATGCCCTGCCGTCCATGCTCTTTATAGGTATTTCCTATGAAGTTGATATGAACTATATATTTCAATTATCGTCGGGGACTGTTTACAATGGGGAAAAAGGCGGCACGCCAAGGAGGACATGCGTATGAACGACAACGTAAAGCGAAAATTCGACGAGGCGGCGGCCGACTACGACAGCCAGCGGCGGCAGTTGATCCCGTGCTTCGACGATTTTTACGGCACGGCTGCCGACTGGGTCGTGTTGAACGAAGATTCGCCGCAAAAGGCGCCCCGCATTTTGGACCTGGGTGCGGGAACGGGTCTGTTGTCCGCATTTATTCGGCGAAAATATCCTCACGTCCAGCTCACGTTGGTCGATGTGAGCGCAAGCATGCTCGCGGTCGCCCGTTCCCGCTTCGAAGGCGATCCTCTCGTGGACTATATCGAGGCCGACTATACCGGACTGGACTTCACGGTACAGTTCGACGCCGTCGTGTCCTCCCTGTCCATTCACCATCTGCCCCACGCGGACAAACGCCGGCTGTTCCGTCGCATCCGCGATTGGCTGAAGCCGGGCGGATGCTTCGTCAACGCCGACCAGGCGGCCGGCTCGTCCGCTTATTTCGACCGGCGCTACCGCGAGCTGTGGGAACGAAGCATCCGCGCCAGCGGCTTGCCGGAAAGCGCCGTCGCCTCCTCGATCGAACGCCGGAAGCTGGATATGAACGCCACTGTGGACGATCAGCTCCGGTGGCTGCGGGAGGCCGGCTTCGCGGAGGCCGACTGCGTGTACAAATATGCCGAGTTCGCGGTATTTGCGGCGCTGAAGTCTTCGAATTAATGGAACGGCAGCCGCGATAACGGCAGGCTCGATGGCGCGGACCGGATCCGCGTTTCGAAGCGGACCGCAAGTTCTCGAACCGGCGCCGTTACAGCCGGATGCGCGTGCCGGCCGCGTCCGACGCGAACAGCGCGTCCATGGCGCGCACCTGTGCCATAATTTCGTCGGGGCCGTCGGTGGAGCGATCGCCGGCCAGCGCCAGCTGCGCGAACCGCTGGGCTTGCCGCGCGTAAGGCGTCACGCGGTCGGACGAGTAATCTTGCGTCTCCCCGTTCACGGTGACGCGAACGGTAATCGTTTGCGCATCGGCGAACTGCTTCACCTCAAGCTCGCCCTGCGTGCCCTTGATGGCGTATCCGCAGCCGTACGGCATGTCGATGGCCCCCGTCAAATGGGCTGTGCCGCCGCCGGGGAACAGCAGCGTCCCCGCGTACCGCAAATCGACGCCGGTGCCGTCCTTGCGAATGAGCCGGCAATCGGCCGCTTCCGGTTCCTCTTGAAAAAAATACCGGCTCCAGGCGACCACGTAGCAGCCGAGGTCGTACAGCGCCCCGCCGCCCCATTCCTGCACGAGTCGGGTGCTGTCCGGCGTCGCCTGAAACGAGAAGTGGCCGCGGAAAAAGACAGGTTCGCCAATGCGCCCGTCCCTGACGAACGCGCCCGCTGCCGTATGGCCCTCCATATGGCGCCAGACGAACGCCTCCTCCACGCGAACGCCGTGCCGCTCGGCCAGCTCGACGATTTCCGCCGCCTCGCGGGCGTTCATCGCGAACGGCTTTTCCAGCAGCACGTGCTTCCCCGCCCGAATCGCCTCGATGGCCCATTTCGCATGCAAATGGTTGAGCAGCGCGATATAAACGGCATCGATGTCCGGATCGTCCACCAGCTCCCGGTACCCGGCGTATGCGCGCGGCACGCCGTACGTCTCCGCCGCCTTCTTCCCGTTTTCCGGCGTCCGGCCAGCCACCCCGATCCATTCGCCGTTCGTCGTCCGTCGTATCGCTTCGCCGCCCTTGGCGACGATTTTGCCTGTTCCGAGCACGCCCCAGCGCAATTTGCTCATCAGCCGTTCCTCCTCCGCTTCGTTTCGGGCTTTCGTCCTCATTATACCTGTTCCCGGGCGCCCCGCGCATCACCGGGAGCGCTCCTTTAAAAGGAACGGAAGGTGGGAGAGAACGGTCAGTTCCCCCACTCCCTGGCGCAAAAGAAAAAGCCGGCCCGACCACCGCTCAGGCAAGTTCGAGCGCGGCCTTCCAACCGGCTAAAGGAGTGCAAGTCCAAGTCCGCCTCAAGCTTCTGCGTTGTAAACGCGGAGGTGGCGAAAATGCGGCTCTGCGACCGACCGCAAGACGCGGACGCGAATGGCCGATGTCTTCACGGGATCGAACCGGTCGATCTTCTTGTGTCCAACCGCGCTGCCGCCCGCCACGGGCGCCCAACCGCCGTCGGCGCCGCGCGCTTCCACGACGTACTCGCGAATGCGCTCGCCTTTGGATATGTCCTCCATTAAAATGACATGATCGACGGTCGTGCCGTTCGGCAGCTCGACGGTCAACTCATCGCCCTTACCCGAAGCTTCCGCCAGCGGATGGGCGAATCGCCGCCGCACCTCGTCCAACATCGCGATCGCCGCTTCGGCATCGGCGTCCGGGATCAACCCGCGGTCGTCCGGGGCGAGATTCAAGAGCAAGTTGCAGCCGTGTCCGACGGAACGGTAATAGATGTCCAGCAGCTCTGCATGCGGACGGATTTTGCTTTCCTCACCGGGATGCCAAAACCACGATTGGTTGCGGATGGGCACGTCGCATTCCGCCGGCACCCATTTGGGCGTATCGGGCAACCACGTCAGCATATCTTTCGTAAACATGCTCACCCGTGCCGTCTCCGCCGTGTTCCAGCACGGATACGGAGCGACGCCGTCCTCGTTGCCGACCCAGCGGATCGTCGGCACGCCCATGTTGAAGCGCATCGCGTCGGGCTGGTATTTCTCAACCAGCGAAATGATGCGGCGCCAGTCGTATTCGCGTCCTTCCGAGCCGGCCCCGTCGAACCACACTTCGACAAGCGGGCCGTAGCCGGTCAACAGCTCGGTCAGCTGTTCGGCATAAAAGTCGTCGTACGCCTCTTTTTCGGGGTAGCACGGCTCGTGGCGGTCCCAGGGGGACAAATAAATGCCGAAGCCGATGCCGTCCTCCCGGCACGCTTCCGCCACTTCCTTGACGACGTCGCCTTTGCCGTCCCGCCACGGGCTGCTCTTGACGGAATAATCGGTCGTGCGGGTCGGCCACAGACAGAACCCGTCGTGATGCTTCGCCGTCAAGATCAAGTAACGGAAGCCGGCGCGCCTCGCCACGCGCGTCCATTGCCGGGCGTCGAACTGCGTCGGATTGAACAGCGAGGCGGGGTCGGTACCGTCCCCCCACTCGTTGCCGGTAAACGTATTGATGCCGAAATGACAAAACATGCCGAGCTCCATATCTTGCCAACGCAGCTGTTGCAAGCTGGGGACGGCCAACTGCTCGATGGACATTTTGAAATTCCTCCGTAATCGTCAGGGTATCGCAAGTTAACGATACGCCCGCTCTCTTCAGGGTGTCAACGCGACAAATTCTCTGCAATTTGCCTTTTTTTAAGGTCGGTCGCTTTGCAGGCGGCCATGGCGGGCACACGGAAGGACCGGCCGCATCCCATACCCCATGCGGTCGCGTCAACCCGACGGCGGCCGAAAAGCCGGCACCCGGACGGTCGCGCCCGGCTCCATCTCGTTGGCCGGAAAATCCGGGTACAGCCACCGCTCCGGCGTATCCCGGATGCGGCCGGGAACCCGCAGCTCGAAGGCATCCGGTGGAAACTTCTGCGAGCGGACGTACAACCGGTTGCCGTCGACGCGGACCGCCTCGATCGGAGCGAAATGGTGCACCCCCTCCGAACGGAATCCGACGAACTCGCGCGCTAGCCGCTCCTCTTCGGCGGCGATCCGCTTGTTGAACGAAACCATCGCCTCGTATGCGCCGATGCGGGTTGCCTGAACCGGCGCCGGCCGCTCCTTGTAAATCGGGCCGCCGATATGGTATTCGTACGCGGTCCAGGCGGCGTACCCTTCCTTCTCCGCCGTCGCGGCGAATGTCTCGATCCAGTCGCGGCTGCGGATCATGTTGCGCGAGGAGCCGATATCGGCCTGCACAGCGAGCGGCAGGTCGGGGTGCGACTTGCGGATGTCTTGGACAAACGGCGCATAGCCGCGGACGTAATCGGCGCGCAGCCGGGGATTGCCCCAGTCGGGCCAATGCGTTTGCAGCACGTGCAGATCCGGACGGACGGCAGCGATCATCGAAGCGGCGTCGTTGCCCTGCATCTCCCGCAGCAGCTCGAGCGAACGCGGACCGGCGTTTACGGCCAGCGTCCAGGTGGCGACGGCTATATCTGGTCGTTTGCTGCGCGCTCCGCCGGGGCCGTTGATGACCCGGTCGACGAAGCCGTTCACCGCGTCGATGCGAAATTGAACCCATTTCCGGTAGACGGCGGGAACTTTTTTGTAATAGCGCGGGGACGACTTGCGGACGAAGTCCGGCATCTGTTCTCCGTACTTGCGGCGGAACGCCTGCTGCGCCAGCGGACCGACGTCCCCGTATACGCCGCTGTCAAGGCCGTTCCATTCGGGAAAGTACGGCTCGGCGATCTCGATGCCGTCGAACGGATAGTCGACGAGGAGACGGGTAATGGCCTCTGTCTTCCACTCCACGAACTCCTCGTTGAAATACGAAAATCGCGTATACCCGTCGTTGCACGGCTTGAGTAGCTCCATCTGCCAGTTGGGCCACTGGCTCGGATATCCTTCCGTCGAGAACGACCCGTTGCCGAGCACCATCGCCCAGACGAACATCCCCCGTTTGCGAAACGCCTCGATCAGCTCGCCTTGCACATGCCGCTCGTTGACAACGAAATAATGGACGACGGAATAACCGGCCAGCTCGATCTCCTCCGCCACGCTGTCCGGCGAGCGGCCTTCGTAATACGGAAACAGCGGATCGACCTGGATGCTTCTGCCCGCCAGGCCGTCCGCCAACGGCCGCACGGTCCGCATATGCGCTCACCCCTTGCTCGTTTCGGCGAATTCGTATACTTAAAGCATATTCGAAACGGCCGTTCCAATTCGCGTCTAAACCGCAGCCAACTTCTCCGCTTTAAAGGCGAAAAAGAGGCGCACGGTATGAACCGCACGCCTTTCTCATTCGGCTTCCTAAATTTATTTATCATTCAAAGCGGATCTTATTTGAAAAACGGAGCTTACTTGCCAAAGCCCAAATCGTTCAACTGCTTCACGGCCGAATCGACGTACATCTTGTATCCCATCGACTCAAGCGTCTTCAGGAACGCGTCGTATTCGCTAAGCGGACGTTTGTTGTAGATGAACTTCGTAATTTCTTCCTGGATATACCGGTCCGCGTCGGTCGGGTTGTAGCCGTCGGGGATCGAGACGAACCCGTTGAGCGTCTTGATGCGCGGCTGATTGTTGGCGAACTCGATATAGGGCTTCTGCGGCGCGAACTTCACGGACAGGTACTCCAGCTCCGGACGGCCGGTGAATTGGTACAGCCACGTGTAAGCCGCTTCGCTGGCCATCAGGCTCGTCGGAACGACTTTGCCGTTTTCCAGGTTGTAGTGCTTGCCCTCGATACCGAACTGAACGAGCATCGAGCCTTCCTTGCCGGAAACATAGTTCAGCAGATCGAATACCTTTTGCAGCTTCGCCTTGTCTTTCTCCAGCGCTTTCGGAAGCGAGAACAATCCTGCGGCGCTGCCGATGTCGTAAGGACCGTCGTACTGGGCGACGGGGCCTTTGGGCGCGACGATCTGAATCCATTCGGCGTTCGGATTCACCTTCTTGATCTGTTCGGCGAACTGCTCCTTCGTCACGTTCGGCCAGTCGATGTAGATGATGCCGACTTGCCCCTTGATCGCTTTCTCCTGATGCTGCAAGCCGGTGTTGGCCATAATTTCCGGCTCCACCGCGCCGCTTGCCACAAGCTTGTTGATGAATGCCAGCGCTTCCTTCATGTTCGGATCGTACAGCGAGTTCAACACCTGGCCGTCTTTCTCGTAAAAGCTGCCGGGCATCGGGACGCCGAAGCCGCCGAAAATCGGCGCGAACGTGGAAAACTGACCGCCGGTCAACCCATACGTGTCCTTCTTGCCGTTGCCGTCGGGGTCGTTCTCCGTGAACGCCTTCGCGACCGCCATCAGCTCGTCGATCGTCGTCGGCACTTGCAGGTTCAGCTTGTCGAGCCAATCTTTGCGGATCCAGTACGTGTTGTACGGAATTTGCGGCGCTTTGGCGATCGCGTATACTTTGCCGTCTACGGTGCCCTTTTTCAGACTTTCCTCGCCGATGAAATCTTTGACCGGCTTGAGCTCTTTGTCCAGATACGGCGTCAGGTCAAGCAGCAGCCCCTGCTGGGCGAATTGCTTCAACGACGCCTTGTCGACGGCGAACAGGTCGGGGAAGTTGCCGGATGCCATCCGCACGTTGAGCTGGTTTTTATAGTCGTCGCCGGCTGCGTAAGCGGTCAGCGTAATTTCCGCGTTGAGCGCCTTGTCGAGTTGCTGCTTCACGAAATCTTTGTCCGGAGTAGGCAGTCCGCTCGCGTTCTCAATGATGTCGAGTTTGATCGGCTTCGCCGGTTCGGTAGTCGTCGGCTGCGAGCCTTGGGAAGGCGCGGACGACTGGCCCGAATCTGTTCCTCCGCTCTTGCCGCAGCCGGCAAGCGCGGCGCCGGCCAACACGACGGAGGCGATGGAGAGAGACAGCGCTTTCTTTGCGTTCATAGATTCCCCTTCTTTCTTTCATGTTTGATGTGTATTGACAAGGATCGCCGGACGTCCCTGCAGGTTGACGCCCACCTCTCCCGATCAATCGGCTAATGAAGTTGCGCCAAGGTTGAACCTCTCGGTCAATCGTGCGCATGCGGACTCAGCCCTTGATCGAGCCGAGCAGCATCCCTTTCGTAAAATGTTTCTGCAAAAACGGATAAACGACGATGATCGGCAAGCTGGCCATGACGACCGAAGCCATCTGCAGCGTTTGTGTCGGCGTAATGTTCTCCGCGCTCTCGAGCGGCTGCTGCGACTGGACCAAAATTTCCCGGACGATTACCTGCAACGGGAACAATTGCCGGTCGGTGACGTACATGATCGCTTGGAAAAATTCGTTCCAATGCCCGACCGCGTAAAACAGACCGACGGTCAGCATGACCGGCACGGACAACGGGAGGACGATTTGGAGCAAAATGCGAAACTCTTTGGCTCCGTCCATGCGCGCCGATTCGAACAGCTCCTCGGGCAGTTGCTCGAAAAAGCTTTTAACGATCAGCACGTTGAAGCTCCACACCACATTGGGCAATATCATCGCCCAGACCGAATCGAGCAGGCCGAGCGACTTGACGATCAAATAAGTCGGGATAATCCCGCCGCTGAACAGCAGCGTAAACACGATCATGAGCAGAAAGACGCTGCGGCCCGGCAACTGCTTGCGGCTGAGCGGATACGACATCAAGGCGGTGAGCGCAATGTTAAGCGCTGTCCCTACGACGGTGATGAACACGGTCACCTTAAACGCGTCGGGGATCCCGGAATCGTTCAGCAGCTTTTCGTAGGCGGTGAACGTAATTTCCCGGGGAATCAGGATGAATCCGCCGTTGCGCAGCACTTCGCCCATTGGTGTAATCGAGACGGATACGACATAAAGCAGCGGGAAGACGGCGGCCAGGCCGCACAGGGACAAAATGACGATGACGAACGCATTGAAAATTCGGTCTCCGGTTCCGGTTACCATATCCCGTCCCCCCAACGCTTGGCGATCTTGTTCGAGGCCAGTACGAGCACGAGGCCGATGCCGGCCTTGAACAGCCCGACCGCCGACGCCAAACTGAAGTTAAGCTGCTGCAAACCGGTGCGGAACACCCATGTGTCGATAATGTCGGCTACCGGATAAACCTGAATGTTGTACATAATGTAAATTTGCTCGAAACCGGCGTCCAATATATGTCCGAGCCGCAAAATGAGCAGCATGATGATGACGCTGCGGATGCCGGGCAGCGTAATGTGCCAGACCATGCGCAGCCGGCTTGCGCCGTCGACCCGGGCCGCTTCGTACAACGTCGGGTCGATGCCGGTCATCGCCGCCAAATAAATGATCGCGCCCCAGCCGAGGTTTTGCCAAATTTCCGAACTGACGAGAATCGATCGGAACGTCGACGTCGACGTCAAAAACGGAATCGCGTCGCCGCCCGCGTTTTTGATCCACTGGTTGATAAGACCCGAACTCTCCGACAGCAAGGCGATCAAAATGCCATAGATGATGACCCACGACAAAAAGTGCGGCATGTATGTGAGCGTCTGAACGAGCGACTTGAACCAGCCGATGCGGCATTCGTTCAAAAGCAGCGCCATGAGTATGGGCGGAAACATGCCGAACAGCAGCTTGTACAGGCTAATCAAAAACGTGTTGGTTAACAGCTGCGAGAAGTACGGCGAGTTGAAAAAGGCGATAAAATGTTTGTTCCAGGGCTGAGCCCAATCGCTGTACCAAATGCCGTCCATCATGTTGAAATCTTTGAACGCGATAATGACGCCGTACATCGGAAGATACTTGAACAAAATGTAATACACGACGCCCGGAGCGAGCATGACATAAAGCGCCTTGAACTGCCACAGCCGTACGGCCAGACGGGCAAGCCGTGTTTTGCTTCCGGTTACGGCTTCGGCGTGGCCTGCGGCCGCTATCGGTTGCCGCATTGCGGGATCACCTCTACTCTTGGATGCGTTTTCAATTGCAAGTCGTATTCGTAGTATAGCAAAGCTGAAAACGCCTTCACTATACAGAGAAACTGCAAAAATACGCATAAAATCGATAACGTTTGCCCGTCAAACGAGAAGGGCTGTCCGAAAAGTGAAAACCCAAGAATGCGGCAGGATTGATATGCTCCCCTCAATAGCAGCCCTGATTTTGTTATTTCAGGTGTCTACTTTGAGGGGAGCATATCAGATCAACATTCTTGGGTCTTCATTCGATGTTGGCTTGCGCAAAATGGTCGTTCGCTTCTCAGGAGCTGCGGTGGCCGACGGCCGATCGTTCGGTCTTGACGGCGGGCAGCGTAATCGCCACAATCGTGCCTTCGTTTTTCACGCTGTAGACGCGCAAACCGTAAGGCTCGCCGAAATGGATGCGGATCCGGTCGTGCACATTCGGCATCCCGATGCCGGTAAACCGCTCTTTCATCTCTTTGGCGGTCCGCTCCCTCAGCACCCGGGAAAGCTGACTCGAGTCCATGCCGACGCCATTGTCGCGGATGACGAATTTAAGCGTGCCGCGGCTCACCTTGCCCCGCACGACGATGCGTCCCGGTCTCCTCGACGGCACGATGCCGTGGAAGATTGCGTTTTCGACGATCGGCTGCAAAGTCAGCTTCAGAATCGAGCACGACATCGCTTCCGGCTCGACGTCGCATTCGAACGAGAACTTGTCGCCATAGCGCGTCTTTTGGATTTGCAGATAATGAAACAGCCCGACCAGCTCCTCCTCCACCCGCACGATCTCCGCCGTTTTGTCGAAGCTGAACTTCAGCACCCCGACGAGTCCGCGAATCGCCAGGCTCACCTCCTGAATCCGATGCTGGCGCGCCAAAGAGCCGATGCAGGCGAGGGTGTTGTACAAAAAGTGCGGCGCAATCTGGCTCTGCAGCACTTTCAGCTCGAGCTCCTTCTTGCGCGCTTCCATCTCTTTCGTCTCCATCAGCAACCCGCGTATCCGCTCCATCATCGCGTTGAAACTGCGCGCCAGCTTGCCGATTTCGTCGTCACGGTCGATCTTGATGCTCGGCACGATATCCACGTCATGCACCCGGTCCATCTTCGCCGCCAGCATCCGGATCGGTCTCGTAAGAAATCTCGACATCGTGAACGCCGCAAACAGCAGCATTGCCAGCGCTAAAATCGCCGCCGTCTTGTAGCTGTTATAGAGAGCCGCCATATTTTGGTAGAACAAACTTTCCCGGATGAAGAAAATGAGCGTCCAGCCGAGCCGGTTTTGCGCCGATTTGACAGTGGCCAGCTTGCCCTTCGGTCCTTCGAATTGGCTCGTGCCGACCGGCAGTTCGGCGGCAAATGCAATGAATTCGTCGGTCAGTTCGGTCTGGTAGGCGTTCGGCTTGCCCGGCAGCAGGTCGGTTTGCCGATCGTAGGAGACGACGTTGTTTTTGTCGGAGAGCAGCACATACGTCTGCCCGCTCGGCGTCACCTCGGCAATTTTGCGATCCAGCTTGTCGAGATCAAGCTCGACGACGGCCACGCCGATCCCGTTCAACATCTGCTTCGCGATCGCGACCGTCGTCCCCGACAGCGGCGATGCGTACGGCTGGCTGACGATGGCAAAGTAGCTGTTCCGCGCCTGCTCGACCAGCTTCGGCAACATCGCGTTGCCCATCACCTCGTAGAACACCTGCGAGCTGCTCAAGACGGTTCCGTCGTTGCGAACGACGTACAGCGTCTTGACGATCGTGCTGTTGTTCTCGGCGATGGAGCGCAAAAAATTGGCGGCCTCCTTCGTATCCTCAGAGCCGAACAAGTCCGAACGGGCGGACAGCATGAGCAAAATGTTTTGCCCGTTGTCCAAATACGTGTCGAGAAACTGGTTGGTCCGCATCATGAGCGTCTGGGCGTCGGAAACGATCTGGTTTTTGAACAGCTCCGCCGACCGGGCGTAATTCGTATAGGCGAGAAAGGCGAACAGCGTGAACGTCACCAGAAAGAGCAGCACGAATTGCTTGGTCGCCATGCTCCACGAGCGGAACTTGCGCGGCATGCCGTCTCACCCCTTCTTGTATTCGGTCGGCGCCGCTCCGGTATATTCCCGGAACGTCGCGGAAAAATAGCGGTAACTCGGAATACCGACGGCGTGAGCGACCTCGTAAACGCGCATCGAGGTCGTCCTGAGCAGCAGCACCGCCTTCTCCATCCGCTGCTTCGTAATATAATCGTTGAACGAGATGCCCGTCTCTTCGCGAAACAGGCGGCTCAGATAGTGCGGGCTCAGGCCGACATGCTCCGAGACGACCTGCAGTGTAAGCGGTGTCTCCAGGTGCGAATCGATGTACGCGATCGCATCGGCCACTTCCCGGCGCAATTTTTTCTTCCCGGCTCCTCCCGTCTCGACCTCATGAGCAAGCGTCGCCACCAGTTCGTGGATCGTGCCGGCGGCGGAGATCGCCTTGGCCGTCTCGGCCAGTTGGGCCAGCGATCCGTTTTCGCGCAGCCAATCGCGGCGCCAGTCGGTCACGAGGCATTTGAGCACATCGGGATCGACCCGATGCTTGATCGCCCAGCGCGGCAGCTCGGTGCGCAAACATTCGACGAGCTTTTCCCGGTCCCACCTCGTCTCCCGCAGCTTCTCGGTCATTTTGGCGATCGCCGCATCCTCCAGCTTGGTGGAAGCGTTTGCATTCCCGCTAATGAAAATGCGTCCGGCCCCGTCGTAAAACCGGTGCACATGCACCTCGGTCAACGTCCGGTAAACGTCCTTCAGCTGCTCCGGCGACTTTAGCGGCTCGCTGATGACGGCGTACAGCCGGATCGCGCCGCTCAAGTACGGCAACTGACGATCGATCGCCTCCTGCAGCGCGTCGACGACCGCCTCCAGATTTCCTCGCAACATGCCGTGTCGCTGAGCTTCGTGTCCGAACAGCAGCAAATAGACGCCGTCCTCCGCGGGCAGCCAGCGGAACGGATGCCGCGACTCCAGCCGAGTGAGCGCTTCCCCGACCTCGCGCTGGACGAGCAGCCTATTTTCCTTTCTCGCTTCGGCGTGGACCGCCGTCAGGCAGAGCGGAAGGGCGAGTCCGAACGATTGCAGGAAGGACGCGAACTCATCGGGATCGGGTCCGTTCTCCTTGAGGTGTCGAAGAAACTGACCGGACAACGTCCATCGCCGGCGTTCGGCTTCGCTTTCCCGCAGCGACTTTTCCCGGCGCAAGGCGTCCTTGGCCTTTTCCAGCGCCCGGATCAGGTCGGCTTCCTCCATCGTCATCTTTTCCAAATATTCAATCGCCCCGAGCTGAATCGCCTCGCGAGCGTATGCGAACTCGGAATGGCACGTCAGCAGGACGACCTGGGTGAGCGGATGCTCCTCCTTGAGCGCGCGGAACAGTGCGAGTCCGTCCAGAACCGGCATCGTGATGTCCGTTATGACGACATCGGGAGCGAAATTGCGGCAAAACTGCAACGCTTCCTCCCCGTTATCCGCCTCTCCCACCAGCTCGTAGCCGTGCGCCTCCCATGGAAACACCCGCAGCTCCTGGCGGATCGGCAATTCGTCGTCGACGACCAGTACGGTCAAAAGTTCGCGAGTCATGGACGATTCCTCCCCGTTCGTTGGGATGAAACAGCCCCACATCGTGGGGCTAGGCTTCTTTTCCAATCGGGTGCTTGATTTGCGGGTCCGGAGAATTTCGTTCCCTTCGCCTGCGGGAAGAAGGAGGGCTAAAATTCCCCTCATTTCATCTTACCATGTACGGTTCGCCGGCGATATGCAGCAATGCGACATTTTTAGTCACAAATTTTGTCATTCCCTCCTTCCCCCACTTCTTCATTTTGCTTTACCGGATTCAAAGGGCCCCTCCGCCCGCTCCCGCCATTCATATTTCGAAGCGATTGCCTTGATAGACTGTCGGTAACAGATTCCGGTTCGAACCGTCATCGGCACTTTCTGCCGTCAGTCGGTCTCACCCGTCATTTTCATCCGTAAGATGCGTTACGCTTCCCGGTGCAAGTTCGACCGGCAGGCCATCCACACCGATCCAGACGGGGATCGCCGACGGATTGCGCACCATCGTCTCGTCGACGGAAAATTCGAGCCGCTTCAACGCCTCCATGTAGTCGACGATCTCGATGTTCGTCGCGTACCAGATGTCGTCCCGGCCGGATAGGAGGCGACAAAACGTCTCCATGTCTTCCCAGTTGCCGTTGTTGTCGAACTCGTAGCTGTGCCCCCAGACGTAAAGCAGCTGCATCCGGTTGTACTTCGGCCGTTCGTTCAGAAACGCTTCTCCGTGCTCCATCATCGCCCGGTGGTGGCAGGTCGGATGCCATTGCAGGAAGTCGTCCGGCAGCGAAAAGCGTCCCGTGCTCACAGTCGTGCGGGCGTACTTGATCCCGAGCATCGGCAGCAGCTGCGTGACGTCGCGGTTATACGTTCCAAACGGATAAGACATGCCTCTCACCGGATAGCCGACCGTCCGCTCCAGCGCCCTCCGGTCGTTCATCAACTCCGTGACGACCCGCTCCCGCGGCGTCAGCTCGAGAAACGGATGCGTCGCCGTATGCGCCGACACTTCATGGCCCGCGTACAACGCGCGGACTTCCTCCGTTACGATGTAGCCGTCCCGGCCGAAAAAGCCGGAATTCAGATGAAACGTACCCTTGATACCGTACTCGTTCAAAATGCCGACGAGCCGCCGGTCGTGGATGCGCCCGTCGTCGTAGCTCAGCGTCAACGCCTTGGACCGTCCGCCGGGGAACCGGTCGAATTGAATGCGCATGCTGCCTCTTCCTTTCTGGTGAAAATGCGAGAAGCGGATTTCCGTTGTCAGCCGCAGCCTCCCTGTTTTATGATTATACCGTCCGCATGAACCGGACGCCATGGCCAAGCCAAAAGGGCGCAAGGCAATCGCATTGGAAAATTGGAATGGTGCTGGAAAGGCGGAGGGAGCCCTTTGAATCCGGAAAAGCGAAGCGGTCGCCTTTGAAATTGGATTCCAACCTCTCCCCTTTTATCAAGAAGTGAAGTGGGGGCTCCCCCAAAAGTACTTGCATCTCCAACGGAGCTTCGCTTCACTTTTGGGGGAGGGGCAGCGATTGGAGGATCAGAGGGATCCCGCAGCCGCTCATTTGCGCCGGTTAAAACTCTAATGCGATTGCCCTGCTATAAGGGCGGGCCGTTCCTGGAATCAAGGGGGTATGGCGCATGCAATGCCTCGAGCTGAAGCTTCCTCCGCTGCCGCAGCTCATCACCGTCGGGCACGCCGTCTGGCCCGAATCGACCCAGCATGCCCGCCGCAGCTTCGCGGTTTACGATTTAATCTTCGTCAAGAGCGGCACGATTTACATGGCCGAGGACGATCGCCGCTACGAGCTGTCCGGCCAGCATATGCTGACGCTGGAGCCGGGGCGGACTCATTGGGGGTATCGACCATGCGACGACCGGGCGGAGATGTATTGGGTGCACTTTCTGCACCCCGCCCCGCTTCGTACGCTGGATCGCGACGACATCCCCTGGTCGACGATGCTGCGCAGCGGCACCGACCGCGATCTCGAGCCGCCCGAACAATATATGTACGTTCCGAAATTCGCCCGCATCGACCTGGCTCCGCTCGAACCGATTTTCGAGCAAATGTGCCGGCTCCACCGGACGCTGACGGTCGGCAGCGCGCTTCAGCTGCAAAGCTTGCTCGCCCATTTGCTGGACCGGCTCCAGTCCGCCGCCCGGCCGCGGCCGCCTTCCCGCTCGTCCGCGCTATGCGCCGCGATCATCGACTATTTGCACGCGCATATGGAGCAGCCGTTCAGCTCGGCGGAACTGGAGCGCAAGCTTCATTTCCAGTTCGACTACCTGGCCCGCTGCCTGAAAAAACATACCGGCCTAAGCCCGTTGCAATATTTGCAGCGCATCCGCATCGAGAAAGCGCGCTCGCTGCTCGAGCAAACCGAACAGCCCGTCCAGTCGATCGCCGAGCAGGTCGGCATTCCGAGCTACAGCTATTTCAACCGGCTGTTCCAAAGCATGACCGGCGTGACTCCCGGCCGATACCGGGCATTGCGCGGCAAAAGGTGACCTTTTTTCGTCATGGCGCGCAGTCCGCGATTTCGGTACAATTGTTGAAGAAAACGGATACGCGACTTTTCGCGGAAAAGGAGAACCTATGATTCGAACCGGACTTTTATCGATCACGTTCCGCAAGCTTTCGCCGGAAGAAATCGTGGCATTGGCAGCACAAGCCGGCATTCATGCGATCGAGTGGGGCGGTGACATTCACGTTCCACACGGCAACGCGGCAAAAGCCGCCGAGGTTGGGACGATGACCCGGGAAGCGGGACTGGAGACGGCATCCTACGGCTCCTACTATTACGTTGGCGAGCCGAACGAGGACCGGCCGTTTGAAGGCATCGTGGAAACCGCAGTGGCGCTTGGCGCCCCGACGATCCGGGTATGGGCGGGACGCAAAGGCTCGGCGGCAGCCGACGAAGCGTACCGCGCCGGCGTCGTATCCGATTCGCGCCGCATCGCCGACCTGGCGGCCACAGCCGGCCTGACGGTCGACTACGAGTACCACGCGAATACGCTGACCGACACGCTGGACTCCGCGCTGGCGCTGCTCAAGGAGGTTGGCCGTCCGAACGTCCGCACGAACTGGCAGCCGCCGCTGCCGCTTTCTTTCGAACAAAGAGTGGAAGACTTGAAGGCCGTCGCACCTTATCTGGCCAACGTTCATGTCTTCCACTGGGCCGGAACCGAGCGGCTCTCTCTCTCCGAAGGCGAGAACGACTGGCTCGCTTATTTCGAGATCGTCCGGGCTACGGGCAGGACGCATTACGCGATGCTCGAGTTCGTCAAAAATGACGATCCCCAGCAGTTTCTGCGCGACGCCGCGACGTTGATCCGACTGGCCGACGCGAGCGGGGCGAAGGCGTAAGGGAGTCGAGCGAAAGCGTAAAGGGATGTGTGAATGCGTATGCTGAGCGACGGAACCCCCTCCCCGACGCTGCTTCAATGTCCGCTTCGCTTATCGTTCTCCATGTGCCAACCGTGCTCTTTCGATATGCAGTAGAGCCGGTTATTCTTCCCCTCGGGCGCGCTCCCGTCCGGGGGCATGCCCCGACTTATATCACACCCCTAAAGCGTCAGAACGTGCGAAAACCCGGACAGCCGATGAATTGAACCTCCAACTGTTAGAATGTGTCTAACCATTGGGGTCATTTCACAAGAACTGCCGGGTTTTCGCTTTGCCTCTACATTTACGGCGATCTTGATCGGTCGATTCACTTGGGAGCCGGACTCCCGGGACCCGAGAACATATCGCCGAACCGAACCGCTTTTCGCGCCTCTTCCCGTCCGACTCGAGCTCGACGACGCGCATTCGACTGCTCATCCGGCCGCGGCGTATCCGGTTCGATGACCGCAGCGTCATCTCCTACTGCCTGCGATGTACGTTCACCGCTTCGTACACGTTGCCGATGATGCGGATCGGCACGTCCTCCGTCTTGACGACGCCGTTGGCATAACGAATCCTGAAATGGACCGGCATCACCCCTTCCGGAAAGCCGTCCGTCTCCGACATCCACATCTCGTCGAACAG
>Ga0310832_100626_pt1 | contig 22636 bp, 19 predicted proteins | sample WT_ome_7_FD_201303 | JGI IMG/M metagenome (GOLD analysis project Ga0310832, IMG submission 201303) | Sorghum-adapted microbial communities enriched on wild type (WT) sorghum from Joint BioEnergy Institute, Emeryville, California, United... ...
CAGCTGCAAATGTCCGCTTTCACGATGAGCGTCAACGACGTATTCCTCGTCGCCACGGTCATCGCGCTGGTCGCGCTGCCGCTCAGTCTCGCTGTCGGCAAGCTCAAGCCGAAGGCGGCGCCGGAGCCGAAATGGTCGGCGGAGGAAGCGAGCGTGTAAAGGCGGACGCTGCATGCTCGGTATCGGGCCTCGGCCCTATGCGCATTTCAAAGCTTTTCAGACGGCGGAGCCAATGGCGGTTCCGCCGTTTCGATTTGGCGCCGCCCGTTTGAGCCGCGCCGGAACTGTTTTCAACGTTTCCAACCTGTTATAATGAAAGCATCGAACCTGTTCCACATTTTGGAGACCGGCTGGTGCTGAAACTTATGATTCCGCAATCGAAATTTTTCCGTCTCGGGTACGGCATTTTGCTCGTTTTCGTCATCATCTGGGTCGGGACGAAGATCAGCTTTGTCTTTTATCCGCTTCAGGTGCTCGTGCAGACGCTGTTCGCTCCGCTGCTCGTCTCGGGCGTCCTGTACTATTTGTTCCGTCCGCTCGTGAACGCGCTGTCCGCCGGGCGGGTTCCCCGGTCGCTCGCCATCCTGATCGTCTATGTGGCGTTCGCCCTCGTCGTGACGATCGTCGCTATCTTCGTCGCGCCGGTGCTGAAGCGGCAGTTCACCGAATTGATCGGCAGCCTGCCGGCGTTGCTGGAGGCGGCGATCCGCAAAGCGCAAGAGCTTGCCCAAAGCGATTGGTTCATCCGGTTTACGGGAAGCTTCAATATCGATTTCAATCAAATTTCGAACAATGTTTCCGATTACTTGGTCGTCGGCCTCAACGTGATCAGCTCGAATTTCCGTTCCGTCGTCGGATTCGTGGTGAATGTGTTTCTGCTCGTCATTACGGTGCCGTTCATCCTGTTTTACCTGCTTCGGGACGGGGACAAAATTCATAACGGCTTGCTGAAGCTGTTGCCGAAGACTCAAACGGACAGCGCCAAAGACATTTTGGGCAAAATGGACGAGACGGTCAGCCTGTACATACGTGGCCAAATTATCGTCGCCTTCGTCATCGGCGTGTTGTCCCTCTTCGGCTATTTGATCATCGGCATCGACTACGCCTTCCTGCTCGCCCTCGTCGCCATGCTGACGAACGTCATCCCGTACGTCGGCGCGTTTCTCGCCGCGGTGCCGGCGCTGCTTGTCGCCATCGTCGACTCGCCGATTATGGTGCTCAAGGTGCTCATCGTGGCAGTCGTCACGCAGCAGATCGAAGGCAATCTCATCTCTCCGCAAATTATGGGCCGCCAGCTGGAAATCCACCCGCTGACGATTTTGCTGCTGCTGCTCGTCGTCGGCAGCCTCGTCGGCCCGATCGGCTTGTTGCTCGCCGTCCCCGTCTACGCAGTGGCCAAAATCGTCGTCACCCACATCTACGGATTGATTCGGCTGCGCATCAATCCGCCGGAGTGAGCCGATCCCTTTACAATGAAAAAAGACTGCCCGCGGGCAGTCTCGTTTTCGCAGCGCGCAGGCGAACGTCAATCCAGATCAAGCAGCCCGCGCTGCAAATAGCGTTCCATTTCCTTCGTCACGTCGTAGATCGTATGCGAGGAGTCGACATTTTCGTAAGTATGCTCGCATTCGCTGCGATACTCCATTTCCTCGTCGTAATGGGACAAATATTGCGCGATCCGCTCCTCCGAATCGCCGCGTTTTCTCAACCGGGAGACGATTTCGTCCGGGCTTGCGTATATGAAAAAGCGGACGACTTTGTCACCGTACCGTTTCTTCAAAATGTCCGCACCGTACCGGTTCAGGATGAGATAGATGCAGCCGAACGATTGCAGCTCGTGCTCGATGTCGCTGCTTTTGATCCCGTACAGGGCGCCGTCGATTTCCACCGTTTCCACGAACTCGCCGTTCCGTTCGGCGCGGTCAAATTCATCGCGGCTGATGAACCGGTAATCGACGCCTTCCGTCTCGTTCGGTCGCGGCGGGCGTGTCGTGTAGGAGACGACCCGCTTCATCTGAATGGTGGTGCCGGCCATCTCGGCGATCGTTTTGCGTCCTGCGCCGGTCGGTCCGGTAAACACGAAGATGATTTCCTTGTCTTTCAGCTCGTACATAAGCTTCCCCTCCTGGCGTTATGTAGCGATTCGAATAATCGAGCGGCCTGTTGTTCCTAATCGATTCGACGCCGTGGGGGCGAATTCCTACAATTTTTTTCGAATTTTCTGTAAAAAATCCCGCCGTTCAAAAAAGCCGGCCGCTCCCGCGGGAGCGGCAAAGCGATCGAACGTTTGGAAAAGTGTCGGGCTACTTACTCCGCGTAACGCACGCGTATCACGATCTTGCCGCGTGCCCGGCGGCTTTCGCTTCTTTCATGCGCTTTCGCCGTCTCCTCGAGCGGAAATTCCGAATCGATCGTCACGCGCAGCTTGCCGTCGTCGATCAAATGGGACAATTTTTCCAGTATGGCTGCGGAAAAGGGCGGAAACTGCACATCCTGGACCGTAACCGACGCTTTCGCCGCTTTGCCCGCGGTATGGCGTCCAAATGCGATCGGCACAAGTCTGCCTCCCGGCTTGAGCGCATCAAGCAGCCAATCCCGATCGCTTCCGCCGACCGTATCGAGGACAAGGTCCGCGCTGCGGACGAGCTCCGCAGGCAATCCGGACGCATAGTCGACAAATGCGTCGGCGCCCAGACTCCGCGAATACGTCTCGTTGCGGGCGGAAGCCGATGCGATGACGCGCGCCCCTTTCCAGCGGGCGAGTTGCACCGCCAAATGGCCGACGCCGCCGGCGGCGCCGTTGATCAGCACGGTTTGGCCGGCTTCCAGATTCCCTTGCTCGAACAGCGCATGCCAGGCGGTAAAGCCCGATTGCGGCAGCGCCGCCGCTTCGATAAACGTGGCGGCTGACGGCTTGGGCGCCAAATGTCCGGCAGGCACGACGGCGTATTCCGCGCAACCGCCGCTGTTCGCCGTCATCCCGTAGACCGCATCGCCCGGGCGCAGGCCGGATACCGCTTCACCTACGGCGGCGACGATCCCCGATACGTCCCAGCCGGGTATGTAGGGAAGCTTGAAGCGGTCGCCGGCGAGACCGGAACGGATTTGCCAATCGCCCGGATTGACGCCCGCGGCATGGACGCGAACGAGCACTTCGCCTTCGTCTGCGGTCGGCACCGGCACTTCCTCCAGACGGAGCACGTCAGACCCTCCGTAAGCGGAATACCGGATCGCTTTCATCTTCTCGGGTATTTGCAAAGACATGATGCGGTCTCCTTTCCGTTGTATATGTTGAATCTGCGCATGTCATTCACTACAATTGTAGAAACTGCGGAATTGAGGAACAACGGACAATGGGGGCCGCGCGTCGGATACCCGACAAACGGGCGAAATTGTCGGGGAATGTACGCGTCGGGATGTGCGAAAAGGAGCGGTGCAAACAGTGGAAGCAGACAAACACGAAACGGATCGGCGTCGCAGGCGGTCGCGGGAACTGCTCAAACGATCGTTTGCGGAGCTGATGAAGGAAAAAGGTTTTACCGCGATGACGATCCAAGATATAACCGACCGGGCGGATGTGCATCGAGGGACGTTTTACGCGCATTTTCCCGATAAATTCGCGCTGCTCGAGCAGTCCATCCGCGACAAGTTCCGCTTCCTGCTGGAAGAGCGGCTGCCCGCGGACGCAACGTTTAGCCCGGAACATCTGCGCCTGCTCGTGCGAACGGTGCTGGAGCATGTCCGGTCGCTGTACGGCCGCTGCAACCCGGTGGACACGGTCAATCCGCTGTTCGAGCGGTCGGTCCGCGACGAACTCGCAGGGCTGCTTAAGAGTTGGCTCGAGCAGCTGGATGCGCAGCGAATGAGCGGCAGCGTCCCCGTGGATACGTTGGCGCTCATGATGAGTTGGTCGATCTTCGGAGCGGCGTTCGAATGGAGCAAGGGCAGTGAAGCCGTCGGCGTGGAAGAAATGACCGATCGTGTGTTGGCCGTACTGACCGAAGGGGCGCGCAGCCTGATGCGAGACGAAGATTGATCAGGTGGAGACACGAATTTACCATCTATTTCTTGAATACTTCGTAATAAAAAGAGTACAATAAATAAGATTGCCTGCTTGGCACCGCTCGCCTTGTATTGCGAGGGCAGTGCCAAAGGAGGGGACTCAGGCAGGACGGGGGGGCAACCATACATGCGCTGGCATGAAATTACGATACATACACGCGAGGAAGTCGTCGAGCTGATCGCGGACGCATTTCACGAAATGGGGGCCGGAGGCGTCGTCATCGAGGAGTCCGGTACGCTCAACAAGCAGCGGGACACGTCGCTCGGCCAATGGTACGAGCTGCCGCTCAACGATATTCCCGAGGGAGAGGCGATCGTGCAGGCGTATTTCGCCGAAACGGAGAACGCGGCGGCGCTGGTGGGCGAGCTGATGGAGCGCGTCCGCTTCGTGCGCGAGGAGCTCGGGTACGACACGGGGCCGGCCGAAGTGAAGACGCGGCTGGTCGACGAAGAGGACTGGGCGAACAACTGGAAGCAGTATTACAAGCCGCTTCGCATTTCGCAGCGGCTGACGATCAAGCCGACGTGGGAGACGTACGAGCCGGAGGACCCGGAGGAGCTGATCATCGAGCTCGACCCCGGCATGGCGTTCGGAACCGGCACGCATCCGACGACATCGCTCTGCCTGCGGACGCTGGAGCGGGAAGTCGTCCCTGGCGACGACGTCATCGACGTCGGCACCGGTTCGGGTGTGCTCGCGATCGCGGCGGCCAAGCTCGGCGCGCGGCGGGTGTTGGCGCTCGATCTCGATCCGGTGGCCGTCTCCAGCGCCACCGAGAACGTGCGGTTGAACGGCTTGGCCGATCGCATCGCCGTCGTCGAGAGCGATTTGCTCGGCGTACTTCGCGGTGCGGAAGTGGATGCTGAACGAAAGACGCCGGACATCGGCAGCGGGGGCGCGCAGCCGGACAAAGAACGAGACGGCGAACCCGGCTGGCAAGTCCGGGAGCTCGGCGTTCGGCTTCCGGTACGCCTCGTCGTGGCGAATATTTTGGCCGAAATTATTTTGCTGTTCATCCGCGATGTTTATGAGGTGCTGCAGCCCGGCGGCATCTATATCGCTTCGGGCATTTTCAAAAACAAGGAAGACGAAGTCGAACGGGGACTGCTCGAGGCCGGATTCGAGATTGTGTGCAAGGAACGGGAGCAAGACTGGATCGCTTTCGTGGCGAGGAAACGGTAGGTGAGCGGCATGGACGGGATCAACAGTTTTTTGCGCTATCCGCTGGAGGAGCTTCCTTTCATTTTTATCGTGCTCGTGCTGGCGTTTACGGTGCATGAATTCGCGCACGCGTATACGGCTTACAAGTTCGGCGACCCTACCGCGAAGCGGATGGGCCGGGTGACGCTGGACCCGCGCAAACATTTGGACGTGCTCGGCACGATTCTCATCTTTATCGCCGGCTTCGGCTGGGCGAAGCCGGTTCCGGTCAACCGCAGCCATTTTCGCAATCCGCGTCTGATGGGCATCATCGTGTCGGCGGCCGGTCCGCTCAGCAATTTTGTGCTGGCGTTCGTCGGCGTCGTGCTGTATCACGTGTGCTTCGGCACCGGCGTGCTCGACGGCGCGTCGACGGGCGTCATCGAGGCGATCAACGTGTTTTTGCTGCGGCTGATCGAGCTGAACGTCGTCCTGTTTATTTTCAACCTCATCCCGTTGCCGCCTCTGGACGGTTACCGCATCATCGAAGATTTGGCTCCCACGTCGGTCCGGATCAAAATGTCGCAATACGAACAATGGGGTATTTTCGTTTTTTTGCTGCTCATCTTCATTACGCCGTTGAACCGGGTGACGATTCAGCCGCTGTTCGCATGGGGCGGAGACATCGTGACTCGCATGAGCAAGTTCGTTTCCATCTTTCTCTAGCAGCTATTTAATGCGATTGCTTCGGCTTGCCTTAGCGTTCCAGTGGAAATTCGCCGCAAAACGTTGTAAGATGAAGGTTAGTCTGATTTCTATCCAGAAAGACTGGTAGGTCGCATGCAGCGCTATTTCATTCCGCCCGGTCAAATGACGGAATACGAGGCGGTCGTCACCGGGGACGACGCCCACCATATCGCCAACGTCATGCGCGCGCGCGTCGGGGACAAGTTGATTTTGAGCGACGGCATCGGGCGCGAGGTGCTGGCGGAGATCGCCGAGCTCGGCAAAAACCGGGTGGTGGCGCGCGTCGTCGAGACGTTGCCGATGGCGGCGGAGCCGGCCGTCAACGTCACGATTGCGCAAAGCTTGCCGAAAGGCGACAAAATGGAGACGGTCATTCAGAAAGGGACGGAAATCGGCGCCGTCCGTTTCTTGCCGTTTTTGTCCGAGCGCACGGTCGTCCAATACGACGAGCGCAAGGAAGCGAAGCGGCTCGACCGTTGGCGCAAAATCGCCAAGGAAGCGGCGGAGCAGGCGCACCGCAACCGGGTGCCGGCGGTGGAGGCGCCGATCGGCTGGAACGAGCTGCTGCAGACGGCGGCGAAGACCGACGCGTCGTTTCTGTGCTACGAGAAGGAGGACGTCCGCACGCTAAGGCAAGCGGTGCGAGACGCGCTTGCGGCGCGCAGCGGCGGTGCGGGGGGGATGAACGTCATGTTCATCATCGGCCCTGAAGGCGGGTTCTCCGAACGCGAGGCGGCGGAAGCTTTGGCGGCGGGCTGCGTGCCCGTCAAGCTGGGAAGCCGCATTTTGCGCACGGAGACGGCGGGCATGGTCGCCCTGGCATGCTTTTTGTACGAAACCGGAGAGATGGGAGGTTGAACGCTATGCCGACGGTCGCGTTTTATACGCTCGGCTGCAAAGTGAATTTTTACGACACCGAGGCGATCTGGCAGCTGTTCAAAAACGAAGGCTACGAGCAGGTCGATTTCGAGCAGACCGCCGACGTATACGTCATCAATACATGCACCGTTACGAACACGGGAGACCGGAAGAGCCGGCAAATCATTCGCCGCGCGATACGGCGCAATCCGGATGCGATCGTCGCGGTAACCGGGTGCTACGCGCAGACGTCGCCGGCTGAAATATTGGCGATTCCGGGCGTCGATCTCGTCATCGGCACGCAAAGCCGCGACCAGATCATTCCGCTCGTCAATCAATATCGCCAGCAGCGCCAGCCGATCAACGCCGTCCGCAACATTATGAAGACGCGCGAATTCGAGGAGCTGGACGTGCCCGATTTCGCCGACCGGACGCGGGCTTTCCTGAAAATCCAGGAAGGCTGCAACAACTTCTGCACGTTTTGCATCATCCCGTGGTCGCGCGGCCTGATGCGCAGCCGCAAGCCGGAAAGCGTCATCCGTCAGGCGCGCATGCTCGTCGAAGCCGGGTACAAGGAGATCGTCCTGACCGGCATCCATACCGGCGGATACGGCGAAGACTTCCAAGATTACGGCCTGGCCGATCTGCTGCGCGATCTCGACAAAGTCGAAGGCTTGAAGCGGATTCGCATCAGCTCCATCGAGGCGAGCCAAATTACCGACCGCGTCATCGACGTGCTGAACGAATCGGACAAACTGTGCCGCCATCTCCATGTGCCGCTGCAGGCGGGAGACGACACGGTACTGGCGCGGATGCGGCGCAAATATACGACGGCCGAGTTTGGCCGCAAAATCGAGCAGATTCACCGCGCGTTGCCCGGCGTGGCGATTACGACGGACGTCATCGTCGGGTTCCCCGGCGAGACGGACGAAATGTTCAGAAGAGGCTATGCGTTCATGGAGCAAATGCAGTTTGCCGAAATGCACGTGTTTCCGTACTCCAAGCGGACCGGGACGCCGGCTGCGCGCATGGACGATCAGGTCGACGAAGAGATCAAAAACGAACGGGTGCATGAGCTGATCGACTTGTCCGAACGGATGCAGCTCGATTACGCGCGGCGTTTCGTCGGCGACACGCTCGAGGTCATTCCCGAGCGGACGTACAAGGGAGCGCCGGACAGCGGCCTCATGATGGGCTACTCGGACAACTATCTGAACGTGGTGTTCCCGGGGACGGAAGCCATGATCGGGCAAATATGCCGGGTGAAGCTGACCGAAGCCGGCGTCAACGAGTGCAAAGGCGAGCTCGTAAGCATAGCCGAAGAGCCGCCCGCGAGCCGGCCGGCGGTCAACATGTAACGGCCTGTCGGGGCGGACGGCGAGGCGGCTCGCGCCCGGCGGGGCATGACGGGGATTTCGTGATCCGGTCCGGAGCCGGAAAGCGAAATCCTTCTTCTGTATGGCCGAAACTTTGGGGGAGGGATGATGTTGGTCAAGGAAATATCGGCAGGCGGCGTCGTGTATCGGATACGAAACGGAGCGAAAGAAATTCAGCTCATTTTGGATCGCTACGGGAAAATGACGCTGCCCAAAGGCAAAATGGAGCCGGGCGAGACGGTTGAGCAGACGGCGCTGCGCGAAATTCGCGAGGAGACCGGCATCGAAGGCCGAATCGTCGATTTTCTGGAGCTGGTTACGTACCGGTATGAGCACGATGTCCGCGGGACGGTGGACAAGGAAGTGCATTATTTCCTGGTGGAGGCGGTCGGCGGCGATTTGCAGGCGCAGGTCGAGGAGATCCGCGGCGTCGAATGGCTCGAGCCAAGCGAAGCGTGGCGTCGGCAGCGTGGGTCCGGGTACGGCAACAACGAATCGGTGCTTCGAAAAACGTTGGAACGTTTGCAAATCGAGGTGGAGCCATGATGGACGACTTTCGCGGCACGTTCGATTTGACCCGGCTTCCGCGCTACATCGACCATACGCTGCTCAAGGCCGATGCGACGGCCGCCCAAATGGACCGGCTGTGCGAAGAAGCGGTTACTTATGGCTTTTTCAGCGTCTGTGTAAACAGCCGGTGGGTGCCGCACTGCGCCCGCGTGCTGAGCGGCAGCGAAGTGAACGTTTGCACCGTCGTCGGATTCCCGCTCGGCTCCGCCGCCAGCGAGGTCAAGGCGTATGAGGCGGCGTGGGCTGCGGACGCCGGAGCGAGCGAGATCGATATGGTGCTGCCGGTCGGCCTCTTGCTTGACGGAGACGAGTCCGCCGTGCTGAGCGACATCCGGGCCGTCGTGAAAGCGGTAGAAGGACGGGCGATCGTGAAAGTCATCTTGGAAACCGGATATTTAAACGGGGAGCAAAAGCGGTCCGCGTGCCGGCTTGCCGAAGCGGCGGGCGCGCACTTCGTCAAGACGTCGACCGGCTTCGGACCGGGCGGAGCGACGGTGGAGGACGTCAGGCTGATGCGGGCCGCCGTTTCGCCGCAAGTGCAGGTGAAGGCGTCGGGCGGCGTGCGCGATCTGAACGCGGCGCTGGCGATGATCGAGGCGGGCGCGACCCGCATCGGGACGAGTTCGGGCGTGGCGATCGTCACCGGCGCGGCGGGACGGTCGGACCAAGCGTATTGATGCGGCGGCCGGGGTGGCGCGGCAGCGTCGTCTATGCGTCGCGGATGTCTCGTCCGGGCGGCATGGCTGCATTGTCCATGCGTCGCGGCTGCATCATCCGGCAGAGATGGCTGCTTCATCCATGCGTCGCGGCTGCCTCGTCCGGGCGGCATGGCTGCTTTATCCGTAAGGGCACCTGCCTTGTTCGGCGTCCGCCTCCGCTCAACTTTCCCGGCCGAGACGCTGCAGCGCGGGCAAGTAGCAAATTGGCAAGGCGAGAAGCGAGCAGACGATGTTGAAAATCGTTTGCGCGTGGGCGATCTGGCCGGACGGGTTGGCCGAGAGCAGCGCCGAAGCTTGATGCAAAAGCGGCAGCAGCGGGAGGAACAGGAGCGCGCCGCCGACATTCAGCGCGATGTGCGACCAGGCGACGAACTGGCCGCTGCGGGAGCCGCCGATGCCGGCGATGAGAGCGGTGACGCACGTGCCGACGTTGGCGCCAAGCACGATGGCGATGCCGAGCTCGACCGGGATCGCCTCGACGGCGGCGAGCCCCATCGTCATCGCGATCGTCGCCGCGCTGCTGTGAATGATCGCGGTCAGCACGGCGCCGGCGATGACGCCCCAAAGCACGCTGCGCTGCGCCTGCTCGACGAACCAGCCGAACAGCCCGCGCGTCTGCAAGGCGGGCACGATCGTCTGCATCACCTCGACGCCGAGCATGACGGCGGCGAAGCCGCATACCGCGAGCGAAAGCGAGCGGACATGGTGGAGAAAGCGCCGCAGCCGGAACGAGCGGGCTGAGCCGCTCGCCGCGAGCGTTCCCAGCCAAACCGTTCCGGATACGGTGAGCAGCGGCCAGGCGAGTTTCGTCAAATTCAGTCCGATCAGTTCGGTCGTGATGCACGTGCCGATGTTGGTGCCGAGGATGATGCCGAGCGTTTTCGGAAACGTCATAATGCCTGCGTTGACGAGGCCGATCGTAATAACGGTAATGGCGCTGCTGCTTTGCAGCGCGGCGGTAATGCCCGTGCCGATGAGCAGGCCTCGCAGCGGCGTGCGTGTGAACCGCTCGACGAGGCCGGTCAAAAAAGACCCGGCCCATTGGTGCAGCGCCAGCTCCATCACTTTCATGCCCGTCAAAAAGATACAGAGGCCGATCGACAAGGGAACGACGATTTGCGCGAACATGGCAGGCTCCTTTGCATAAGGACGGTTTGTACCAGTTTATGACGGCGTGCGGACGGGCATGACAAGCGTGGCGGGCGCATCCATATTGGAAGCTGGAGGATGAAGGATGGCAACGGTCATATTGGACCGCAAGCGGAAAAAACGGCTGGAGCAGGGTCATCCCTGGATCTATGCGAACGAAATCGAAGCCGTCCGGGGCGAGTTCGAGCCCGGCGATATCGTGGAAGTCGCCACCCATACGGGGCAAACGGTGGCGTACGGCTATATCAATCCGAATTCGCAAATTCGGGTGCGCGTCGTCTCTTACGAACCGCTGGAAGAGATGGACCGCGGCTTTTTCGTCGAACGGTTCCGCCGCTGCTTGCGCCACCGGGAACGTTTCGTCGCGGATACGAACGCGTACCGGCTCGTTTACGGGGAAGCGGACTTTCTGCCCGGCCTCGTCGTCGACCGGTTCGCCGACGTGCTCGTCGTGCAAGTGCTGTCGCTCGGCATGGAACGGCGCAAGCGGTTGATCGTGGAGACGCTGGCGGAGCTGTTTCAGCCGCGCGGCATTTACGAGCGCAGCGACGTGCCCGTGCGGGAGCTGGAAGGGCTGGAGCAGACGAAAGGGCCGTTGTACGGCGACTGTCCGCGCTTCGTGGACATTGTTGAAAACGGGCTTTCCATCGAGGTCGACATCGAGCAGGGACAGAAGACCGGATACTTTTTCGACCAGCGGGAAAACCGGGCGGCGATCGCCAAGCTCATGACCGGCTGGGGCTGGCGCAGCGGCATTCGCCTCGTGCCGGGGGGAGAAGCGGGAACGGCAGCGGAGAAACTGCCGGCATCGACGGAAAGTTTGTCGGCAAGCGGCAACGCGGCAGGGCAATTGGGTACGGAAGCCGATGGGCGGCATTCCGCTGATCCGGCCGTTGCGGCCTCCGGCGAGCCGCGGCTGATTCCCGTCAATGCCAGCGGCAAGCCGGTGACGTTCCCGTACTGGGACGGCGCCACCGTGCTGGACTGCTTCGCGCATACGGGCAGCTTTACGCTGAACGCCTGCCGGTACGGCGCGAAAAAAGTGACGTGCCTGGACGTCTCCGAGCACGCCATCGAGACGGCCCGGCGTAACGCGGAGCGAAACGGGTTCGCCGACCGTGTGGAGTTCGTCGTCGCCGACGCGTTCGACTATTTGCGGGCGCAGGTGAAAGGGCTCGAGGAGCGGAAGGCGCGGGCGAACGCCGGCAAGCCGGGCGTCAAGCTAGACACGTCGAAGCCGGTCGGCGCCGAAGGACGGACATGGGACGTCGTCATCCTCGACCCGCCGGCGTTCGCCAAGACGAGGAGCGCCGTGGAAAGCGCCTGCCGGGGGTACAAAGACGTCAACCTGCACGCGATGAAGCTGGTGAACGAGGGCGGATATCTCGTGACGGCCAGCTGCTCGTACCACGTCCGTCCCGATCTGTTCCTGGAGACGATCCTTGCGGCGGCGGCCGACGCCCGCAAAGTGCTCCGGCTGATCGAGTTCCGCGGCGCCGGCAAAGACCATCCGCATATTTTGGGCGTGGACGAGGGCGACTATTTGAAATTCGCCATCTTCGAGGTGCGGTCGAGATGATCGCACTTCCTTTTTTCCAGCCGCTTTTTTGATCGCGGAGTCGGCTACAGCCTAGCCCGATGCCGAAGTAGGCGGCGTTGAGCAAAAACGTGTTGCCGAACGCCGATCATCAGACGTCGCGGCGCAAGGCGCGCAGCACGTCGATGCGGGTCGCCCGTCTCGCCGGACGCGCACCGGACAGAACGGCGACGCCGAGCGAAATGGCGGCGGCCAGCGCGGTCAAAACGGGCGGGATGAGCGAGAAGCGGAAGCCGTCGGGCAGCTTTTCCTCCACAAACGATTCGATGAGAACCGGCAGCGTGGCGTTGACGGCGACCGACAGCGCGTAGGAAACGACGATGCCGATCGCCGCGCCGGCCAGGCCGATCATGCCGCTCTCGAGCAAAAAGACGCGGCGGATCGCCGACGGATGCGCGCCGATCGCTTTCATGATGCCGATGTCTTGCGTGCGCTCGGTCACCGCCATCGTCATCGTGTTGTAAATGCCGATGGAGGCGATCAGGACGGCGATCGTGCCGACGAAGACGAGGCCGATTTTCATGATCAGAAACACGATGTTGATCTGCTCGAGCTCGTTGGCGACGGAATGGTTCAAATATCCCGCGGCGCGGAGTCGCTCGCCGATTCCTTTTACATATTGGGCGTTTTCGGCGATCACCTGAACTTCGCCGTACCGCCGGGGCTCGTCCGGCGAGCGGGGCAGCTGCTCCTTCGGCACGTTTTCCGGCTCCGCCGGCATGACGGCGCCGAACTGCGTTCCCGTTATCGCTTCGATTTGCTCCAGCAGCGGCTCCCCGATGTAGACGACGCGGTCTTTCAACCATTCGCGCGTCGGCTGCTTCGTGACGCCGACGATCGTGGCGTCAAGCGGCGTTTTTTGCTCGGCGCCGTTCACCATTTGCGTCACTTCGAGCCGCATCGTCTTGCCGATCCAGCCGCTGGCCGGCTCGGACGGCTGCTTCGGCTGTGCGGCGGTTTCATCCCGCCCGTCGGCAGACGGTACGGGGTCCTGCTCCCGGATGTTGTACCCGATGACGATTTCGTTCGCGGCTTGCGGCAGTCTGCCGGCGCTCAGCTCGAAGCCCGCCTTCGTCTCGGCTTCGAAGTCAACGATGATCGTCGGTCCGGATACGTTCGTTCCGTCCACCGTTTTGCCCAGCGATTGCTGCACGTGATTGCGGTACGTGACCGTCTTGACATGCTCGAATGCGCGCAGCGCGTTCAGGTCGTCGTCCGTCAGCTCGTTGCTCGTCTTGCCGCCGCTTTCCTTGCCCCAGATGTCGATTTCCGTAACGAGACGGTCGCCGACCAGTCCGTCGACGATACTGCTTTGCAGGCCGAATCCGACGGACGCGAGCACGATCAAAAACGAGCAACCCATTGCGGTGGCCAGGACGGTCATGAACAGCCTCGATTTGTTTTTCTTCATATTTTGCCGGACGAACCGGAATTGGTCGGACAATCTCAACGTGATCTTCCTTTCCGCGAAATGAAAATCGCTATAACGTGATTTGCGGGTCGATGCGCCCGTCCCGGATGGCGATTCGGCGATGCGCGACGGCGGCCACCTGTTCATCGTGGGTAATGATGAGAAACGTAACGCCGTGCTCGCGGTTCAGCTTACGGATCAGGCGCAGCAATTCGCGTTCGTTCTCGCTGTCCAGGCTGCCGGTCGGCTCGTCGGCGAGCACGATCGGGGGGCTCAAGACGAGCGCCCGGGCGACGGAGACGCGCTGCTGCTGGCCGCCGGACAGCTCCCCGGGATAATGGGAAGCGAACTCGGCCAGGCCGACGCGCTCCAGCATCTCATGCACCCGTTTGGTCCGCTGCCGGGGACTTACGCCTCGCAGCACGAGGGGCAGCTCGACGTTTTCGAAGGCGGTCATGCTCGGAATGAGCTGGAAGCTTTGAAACATGAAGCCGAAGTGGGCAAGCCGGAAATTCGCCCATTCGCCTTCGCCAAGCTTCGTCACCGTCTTGTCCATCACTTTGATTTCCCCGGACGTCGGCCGGATGTAGCCGGAGATCAAATTGAGCAGCGTCGATTTGCCCGAGCCGCTGCGGCCGACGATCGCCACGATTTCCCCCCGCTCCACCCGCATGTCGATATGATGAAGAACGGGCACGATTCGTTCCTTTCCTTTTTTGCCGATCATGAATTGATGGCTGACGCCGTTTAGTTCGATCATGGGTCTCCTTTCGCATCCTTTCGTCCTTTTACGACTTGCCGGTTTTGGCTGTACGGAACTTTTATACCGGACAACGCTTAAATAAATCGAACGCAAAACGTTAACTTTTTCTTAAGGAATTCTGTGCAAATCTGAAGTGCAGGCGGCTCGGGCGCAAACGAAAAGCGCCGCAGGGAAAAAATCGGTATAGCGTAAACATTCCCTCACGCGAGCCGGCCGGTTGGGGTAATGTGAAAACGTATTTACCTTTTTCCCCCAATCGGGTATAATGAAGCAACTACCAATCCAAACGTACGTTCGCGAACGGGAGGTCCGGTTTCCTTTGAATTTCGTCGTTCGACTGCAATGGTTTTTCAAGCAGCGGTGGACCCGCTACGTTTTGACTGTCGTGCTGATGACCGCCGTCAACGTGCTGAACGTCATTCCTCCGAAAATGATCGGCAACGTCATCGACAGCATCCGGCTCGACAAGCTGACCGCGGCCGGCCTGACCCGCACCGTCCTGCTGCTGGTCGCGCTCGCCGTCTTGCTGTATGTGCTGAACTTCATCTGGGTGTATACGCTGTTCGGCAACTCGTTTTTGCTGGAAAAGTCGCTTCGCGCCCGGCTGTTCGCGCATTTGACGCGCATGACGCCGTCGTTCTTCCATCGCAACCGGACAGGAGATCTGATGGCGCTTGCGACCAACGACATTTTGGCGATCAGCAACACGGCCGGTTACGGGGTGCTCACACTGGTCAGCACGATTTCCGGCACAACGATCGTGCTGGTGACGATGGTCGCGCTGATCGACTACAAGCTGATGCTGGCCGCGCTCGTTCCTCTGCCGTTTCTGGCGCTGGCGATCAACGTGCTCGGAAGGCAAATGCGCAAACGGTTCATGGCCGCGCAGGCGGCTTTCGGGAAAATGAACGACCACGCGCTGGAGTCGATCTCCGGATTGCGGGTGCTGCGCTCCTACGTCCAGGAGACAAAAGATATCGGGGCGTTCGGCGATGTAACGGGCGAGGTGTTGGAGAAAAACCGGAAAGTCGCCGTCATTGGCGCGCTGTTTCAGCCGGTCGTCCAGACGATCGTCGGGCTCAGCTATGCGATCGGCATCGGATACGGATCGTATTTGGTGTTTCGCGGCGAAATTACGCTCGGACAGCTCGTCTCGTTCAATATTTACCTCGGGATGCTTATTTGGCCGATGATTTCGTTCGGTGAATTTATCAACGTCCTGCAGCGGGGAAGCGCTTCAGCCGACCGGGTCGACGAGACGCTGAAGCAGACGCCCGACGTGCTCGATCCGGAAGCTCCGGTGGAGGTGACGAGGCCGGACTCCATCGAGTTCGCCGGGCTTTCGTTCCGTTATCCCGGCGCCGAATCCGACAGCCTGTGCGATCTATCGATCCGGCTTAACCGCGGGGAAACGCTCGGCATCGTCGGCCGCACCGGAAGCGGCAAGAGCACGTTGCTTAAGCAGCTGCTGCGCCAATACCCGATCGAGCCCGGCAAGTTGCGCATCGCCGGCGTCCCGATCGAACGGATCGCGCTGGAGCGGGTTCGAAGCTGGATCGGCTACGTGCCGCAGGAGCATCTGCTGCTGTCCAAAAGCATCCGCGACAACATCCGCTTCGGCTGCCCGGATGCGGACGAGGAGAAGCTGCACCGCGCCATCGAGATGGCTTGCCTGGCCGAAGACGTCGCCCGGATGAAAGACGGGCTCGACACGGTGATCGGCGAGTACGGCGTTATGCTCTCCGGCGGGCAAAAGCAGCGGGTAGGCATCGCCCGGGCGCTGCTCGCCGATCCGGAAATTTTGCTGCTCGACGACGCGCTGTCCGCCGTCGATGCGCGTACGGAGAGCCGCATTTTGCGGCAAATCCGCGAGGTGCGCGCCGGCAAGACGACGCTCATCGTCACGCACCGGCTGTCCGCGGTCAGCCACGCCCACCACATTATCGTGCTGGACGAAGGGCGCATCGTGGAGAGGGGCACGCATGAGGAGTTGATGGCGGCGAACGGCTGGTATCGCCGTCAATATGACCGGCAGCAGATGGAATCGAATCTCCTGAGCGAACTGGAGAAGGAGTGATCCGATGGAAACCGCAAGCTTGGAAACCGTAAGCCGCAAATCCGTAGCCAGGCGGCTGCTCCAATACGCGCTTCGATACAAGGCGGGCATCGTCTTCGCGCTGCTGCTTCTGGTGGCGGCGGTCGGAGCCGAGCTGGCCGGACCTTACATCGCCAAAATCATTATCGACCGGCATCTGCTGTCGATCGAAAAGCGCTGGTACGCCGCGGAGTCGTCGAACGTCCCGGAAGGAATCCGTTCGGTTTCCCTGGATGGGAAAGCTTTCATTCGGGAAGATTGGATGAACGGCGCGCCGGCCGATCCACTCTGGCAGCCGGTGACGATCCGCCAGGAAGGGGCGGGATTCGTGCTGACGGCGGATGGATCGGAGCCGAAACGTCTTTCCAAGGAACAGGTGCTCGACCTGTACCGCTTCGAACTGGCGCCGATCATGCGCTGGCTCGGTCTGTATCTCGGTTTGCTGGCGCTGTCCGGCCTGCTGACGTTTGCGCAGTCGTACAAGCTGCAGACGACGGCGCTCGCCATCATCCGCAACATGCGGATGGATATCATTCGCCACATTCACCGCATTCCGGTCCGCTACTTCGACAACACGCCGGTCGGGCAAGTCGTCTCGCGCATCGCCAACGACACCGAGGCGATCCGCGACCTGTTCATGAGCTTCATGGCGACGTTCGTCGTGAGCGGCGTTCACTTGCTCGGCATTTTGGTGGCGGTGTTTCTGCTGGACGTCCGGCTGGGCTTCCTTTGCCTGCTGCTCATTCCGTTTTTCGCGATCGTCATGACCGTCCATTTGAACTTTTCCAAACGATACGTCGCCGTCATGCGCGCGCGGCTCTCCGACATGAACGCAATGCTGAACGAATCGATCAACGTCATGCCGGTCATTCAGGCGTTCCGCCGGGAGAAGGCGCGGCAAGCCGAATTCGCGTCGCTCAACGAGGAGCGCTACGTCAATCAATTGAAGCAGATGCGCCTGTTTTCGCTTTCCTCCCGCAACATCGTCGGCTTGACGGGAAGCTTGGTCACCGCGGGCGCGATCTGGTATTTCGGCGGAAAGTCGCTCAGCACGGCCATATCCTTCGGCGTGTTCTACGCCTTCATCGACTACTTGGGCCGGATTTTCCAGCCGATTATCGGCATTTTCGACCAACTGACTAACGCGCAGCGCGCTTTCGTATCCGCGGAGCGGGTGTTCGAGCTGCTCGATCGGGAAGGGCTGCCGATCGAAGAGAAGACCGAGAAGCCGCGGCCGCAAGGCAACGTCAAGTTCGACGATGTCTGGTTCGCTTACAAGGAAGGCGATTACGTGCTGCGCAGCATCTCCTTCGAGGCGCGCCAGGGCGAGACGATCGCGCTCGTCGGCCATACCGGCTCCGGCAAAAGCTCGATCATGAACTTGCTGCTCGGCTTCTACGAGCCGACGCGCGGCCGCATTACGATCGACGGCGAAGACGTGACGCGCATGCCGAAGCAGGAGCTGCGCAAGCATATGGGCATCGTGCTGCAAGATCCGTTCCTGTTTACCGGCGACATCAAGTTTAACGTGTCGCTGTACGAGGAAGGGATCGACCGGGAGGCGGTGATGCGGGCGCTGCGCGAGGTCGGCGCCGACGGCTTCGTGACGGCGCTGCCGAACGGCTGCGACGAGCCCGTCGTGGAGCGGGGCAACACGCTGTCCGCCGGCCAGCGGCAGCTGATCTCCTTCGCCCGGGCGCTGGCGTTCAACCCCGCCATCCTGATCCTGGACGAGGCGACGTCCAGCGTCGACAGCGAGACCGAAAGCATCATCCAGCATGCACTCGAAGTGCTGCGCGCCGGGCGCACGACGTTCGTCATCGCCCATCGGCTGTCCACGATTCGCGACGCCGACCGGATTCTCGTCCTGCACCGCGGCGAGATCGTCGAGTCCGGCAACCATGACGAGCTGATGGCGCGGCAAGGGCGGTACTACAAGATGTACAAGCTGCAAAAAGGGGAGACGTCGGAACAGGCTGCAACCGCAACTCGCGATTTCGAGGCGCAGCTTTCGGGCGGGGAAACATGAGTCGGCTCCTCCGCCGCTGCTGGTCGAAGGGCCGGCGGCCCGGATGATCGGGTGCAGAACGACGATTCCGGCTGCGGAGCCGGCGCGAGCCCATGATTGTTTTCCAGAAAAACCGGTGGTACTGAACGGCACCTCCAACTGTTGGACGGAGTCTGGATTGGGGTGCGGCTCACTGCTGCCGGTTTTTTTATTTTTCCGATCCGGCCAAAACGGAAATGAGAGGCCGGTTTCGGCATGTTCTTCTAAACGGATCAAGGCTTGTCCGTCGCTATACGGGTTTCGTTGACAGCAAAATCTCGTCGGAAATCCGCTGCCCGGGCTGGTATTGTGTTACTTTTGATTACGCAGTAAGTAAACTCGTGGCGATTTTTTAAAAATTTTGCTAAATATCCGTCTTTCTCGCCAGTTTGTGTTATAATAGTTAACAAATAAGTCCGAACATCGGCTGGGAGTGGACCGAAATGAAGACGACAATCTACGACATCGCGAAGGCGGCGGGGGTATCGATCGCGACCGTCTCGAAGGTGATCAACGAAACGGGACGGATCAGCGCGGAGACGCGGGAGCGCGTCAAAGAAATCATGCAGGAGATGGATTATCAGCCGAGCGTCGTCGCGGCGGCGTTGACCGGCAAAAGCACGTTTACGATCGGCTTGCTCATTCCGGATCTGGCCAACCCGTTCTATGCGGAGATTGCCCGTGCCGTCGAGGACCGCGGCCAGGAGCTCGGCTTCAACCTGGTCATGTGCAGCACGGACAACAAGCCGTCCAAAGAAGCCCAATACATTTCGCTGCTGAAGCAGAAAAAAGTGGACGGCATTATCGTTTCCACCGGCTTCAGCGAGGAAGCGCTGCTGCAGAGCCTGATCGAGCAGCATATTCCGATCGCGCTGCTGGCGCGGGACATGCCGTCGCTCGAGGCGGACAGCGTCAAGGTGGACGACTTATGGGGCGGCTATCGGGCGGTATCCCACCTGATCGAGCTTGGGCATCGGCGCATCGCCGTCATCGCCGAGAATTTGAAGCTCGCGAATATGCGAGAGCGGGTGCAAGGCTATTGCCGGGCGTTGTCGGAAGCCGACATCCCGTTCGACGATGAGCTCGTGGAAGTCAGCGATTTTTCGGCTGAAGGAGCAAAGGACTGCGCCTATCGCTTGCTTGAGCGGCCAAAACCGCCGACGGCGATTTTCGCTTGCAACGACCTGCTCGCCACCGGAGTGATCCGGGCAGCCCGCGAGCTGGGGCTGACGATCCCGTGGGATTTGTCGGTCGTCGGCTTCGACGACATCGCGGTCGCGGAAATCGTCGATCCGCCGCTGACGACGATCAACCAACCGATTGCGCGTATGGGCAGACAAGTAATAGACCTGCTCGTCGAAGAAATTCGCGGCCTGAAGCGAATTCCGCGCAAAGTGGTGCTGACGCCCGAATTGGTCGTTCGCCAATCGACGACGTTTCCGCGTGCCGTCGATTGAACCCGGGCGGGTAAAGCGAGCGGGCAGAACCGCTGCGAAACGGTTTTGCCCGCTTTTGAACGTCACAGGGACGATGTGGAATGCGCAGCTTCCCGTAAAATGGCTTTCTTTTCTTCCTCGGGCAAACGCATCCACCTTTCTCCCCGGATCGCTCCCCCAAGCGCCAGGCAAGCATGCGTGCAATCCCGATGCGGCGCCACCTTTTGCAACCGGCGCCATGCTTCGCCCACGCCAAGCGATTGCAATGTTTCCAACGTGTCAATCCCCGCCTTGCGCAGATCGGCGCTCAGCTTCGGGCCGATATTGACCGCTTGCTGAATATCCATTCTCCTTCATCCTCCTCGCCGTTGTGGCGTCCGCCTTGACCATCGAGTTAACATTCAGTATACCAGACAACCCCCCGATCATGTGCTACAATACGATTCAGAACGTTTGTTTCATGACGGGAGGGCGAAGATGCCGATTCGCTATATCATCGGAAGAGCCGGAACCGGCAAGACGGCGCGATGTCTGGAAGAGATTCGCGACGCGCTGCGCCGGGAGCCGGAAGGGCCGCCGCTTGTGCTGATCGTACCCGAGCAGGCGACGTTTCAGGCCGAATACGCACTCGTATCGACGCCCGGCCTGGGAGGTTCGATCCGGGCGCAGGTGCTCAGCTTTCGCCGGTTGGCGTTTCGCGTCATGCAGGAAGCGGGCGGCTTGGCGCGCATACATATCGATGACAGCGGCAAAAAGATGCTGCTTTATGATTTGCTTCATCAACATGAGAAGGAATTGAAACATTTCCGTTCGTCCGCCGGCCAGATCGGATTCGTCGACAGCCTGAACCGGATGTTCCGGGAATTTCGCCATTACTGCATCACGCCGGATAAGCTGGAGCAGTTCGTGCGGAAGCTGGACGGCGCGGCGGGAGCGCCGGCTGCGGCTGCGGCTGCGGCAAGCGGAGCGGGCGAGGCACCCGCAGGCGATAGCGGCGTACCCGGAACGGAGGGCGCGCACGAGACGAACACCGCCGTATCCGGAACGGACGGCGCGCGCGAGACGAACGCCCTCAATCCGACAGCGGACAAGCTGCGCGATTTGCTGTTTTTGTACAAGCGGTTCGAGGAGCGGCTCGCCTCGCGCTATACCGATTCCGACCATCTGCTGGCGAAGACGGCGGAAGCGATCCCGGAATCGGCATTCGCCCGGGAAGCTGTCGTTTGGATCGACGGCTTTTACGGCTTTACGCCGCAGGAGCTGCAAATCGTCGGCCAGTTGATGCAGTTCAGCCGGCATGTGACCGTTACGCTCGGCGTCGACCGCGATTACGGCGCGGACGAGGAGCCGGACGAGCTCGATCCGTTTCACCCGACGGCGCGTGCGCTTGTGCGCCTCAAGCGATTGGCCGCGCAGCTCGGGATCGCGGAGGAACCGGTCGTTCGGCTGGACGGTCCGCCGCCGAGGTTCGCGCAAAGCCCAATGCTGGCGCATTTGGAACGGTCGTTGGTGGAAATCGGGGCTAGACCGTATCGGGGGACGCATGAACAACAGGAGGGTAAGGGAAGCAAAGGCGTCTTTCTCGCCGCCGCGGTCAACCGGCGCGCCGAGGCGGAAGGCGTCGCCCGCGACATCATCCGGCTCGTCCGCGACGAAGGCTGCCGCTGGCGTGACATCGCGGTGATGGTGCGCGATCTGGAAAGCTATGGCGATGTGCTCGCCGTCACGTTCGCCGACTACAACATTCCGTACTTTCTCGACCAAAAACGGACGGTGCTGCACCATCCCGCCGTGGAGCTGGTCCGCTCCGCGCTCGAGGCGGTCATCGGCCGCTGGCACAACGATGCGGTGTTCCGCTGCGTCAAAACCGAGCTGTTGTTCCCCATCGGCGTTGACGAGGATCCGGATAGCGCCGCCGCGCTGCGCGATGCGATGTGCCGCCTGGAAAATTACGTGCTTGCCGCCGGCATCCAGGGCTACCGCTGGACGGAGCCGCGGCGCTGGACGTACCGCGTCGGCTCGATGCTGGACGATGTGCAGGAGAGCGCGATGGCGGACGCGGACGAGGCGTTCTATGAGGAGATAGACCGGCTGCGGCAAATGATCGTCCGTCCTTTGTCCGAGCTGGAGGACGGGCTGCGGAAAGCCGGTACGGTACGGGAAATGGCCGAGGCGCTGTACCGGTTCCTCGAACGCCTCGACGTCCCCGGCAAGCTGGAGCGGTGGAGCCGGGACTGCCTGGAGCAAGGCCGGCCGGAAAAAGCGCGCGAGCATGCGCAAGTGTGGAGCAGCCTCGTCGATCTGCTCGACCAGATCGTGGAGATGATGGGGGACGAGCGGATCGATCCCGATCGGCTGGCCGGCATCGTCGATGCCGGACTGGAAAGCGTGAAGCTCGGTCTCGTGCCGCCGTCGCTCGATCAGGTGCTCGTCGGCTCGATGGATCGGACCCGATCCGGCACGGTGCGCCACCTGTTCGTGCTCGGTGCCAACGACGGGGTGCTGCCGGCGCGGCCGAAGGAGGACGGCGTCCTGTCCGAGCCGGAGCGGGAGAAGCTGATCGCCGGCGGCCTCGAGCTGGCCGAAGGAAGCCGGCGGCAACTGCTCGACGAAACGTTTCTCCTTTACGCGGCGCTGACCGTGCCTTCGGAATCGGTTCGTATCA
>Ga0310832_100648_pt1 | contig 21929 bp, 15 predicted proteins | sample WT_ome_7_FD_201303 | JGI IMG/M metagenome (GOLD analysis project Ga0310832, IMG submission 201303) | Sorghum-adapted microbial communities enriched on wild type (WT) sorghum from Joint BioEnergy Institute, Emeryville, California, United... ...
TGAACGAAATGAGCGACTGCTTTTGGAACTTGGAATGGTCGGCGACGATGACGACCTTCTGACCGGCCGCGATCATCGCGCGCTTCACTTCGGCCTCGTAAATGTCGGAGCTCGTAAACCCTTTGCGCAGCGAAATGCCGGACGTGCCGAGGAAGGCGAAGTGGGCGTTATATTTTTGCAGTTCGATTTCGGCTTGCGGGCCGACGAGACTCATCGATTTTTTGATCAGCTTGCCGCCGATCAGAAAGACGGACGAATCCTCGATGTTGCTGCACTCGTCGGCGACGTTGACGCCGTTGGTGACAATCATCAAATTGCCGACGTTGCGAAGATGCCGGGCGATGCACCAAGTCGTGGAGCCGGAGTCGAGAATGAGAATCTGCTCGCTTTGGACAAGTTCCGCCGCCTTGCGGCCGATCGCGTCCTTCTCCTCGAAATGCTGGAACTTTCGCTGCTGAATGGGAGGGACCGTAGCCGTCGCGTTTTGCAGCTCCTCGACCAGGATGGCTCCGCCGTAATTTTTTTGGATCAGCCCTTCCCGCTCCAGCTGGTTCAAGTCCCGGCGAATCGTTTCCTCGGACACGTTGAATTCGCGGACGAGATCGGCCACCTTGACGCTGCGTTCCTGCAGCAATATTTCTTTGATTTTGTTCCTTCGTTGGACGACGATCATGCGCAATTCCCTCCCAAGGACAATCCTTTCCCATTATAACGCAAAGCGGTTATTGTGTCTGTAAATGCTCGAGCGCCTGGCGGAAAAAGCCGGGCTTGCCGAAGCTGCCCGACTTCAGCACGAGCAGCACGGGCGGCGACGACAGCGTGACGCACGAAGGCAGCCCCGGCTCGATTTCCTTCCAGACGCGCAAACCGCGGACGCCGAGCCGGGCGCATACGGCCGCAGAAGTGTCGCCGCCGGCGACGAGCAGCCGGTTTTGTCCGGTCCGCTCCAGCACCCGAAAGACGATTTCCGCGATCGACGCCGAGACGAGCCGGGAGACTTCCGTATTGGAGAGCCCCCGGGCCGCGCCTGCCGCCTTCGTCCGGGCAATGGCGCCGGGGTCGTTCGACGAATGGAACAGCGCGTGCCGGCCTTGCAGCAGCACGTCCGACAGCCGCTCGGCCAGACGCCCGATCTGCTCGGCGCGCGCGGCGGAATCGATGAGCCGCGTTGTCTCGAGCTCGAAGCCGGCGACGCCGGATCGCTTCAGCGCGTCGATCTGCGCCGCCGTTTGCGGCATCAGGCTGCCCGCCGCGCACAAAATGCCGACGCCCTCGCGCTGCTCGGGCAATAGCCGGTTCGCCTCGCCTTCCGGCTTCGCCCCCCAAACGATCGCCAGCTCTTCGGCAAGCGCCGAGCTGCCGCCTACGATCCGCTCGCCTTGCACCGCCTGCGCGATCGTCGCAAGCGCGGCCTGATCGGTCACGTCGACGATCAAATAGCCGCCATGCGCCCGCCTCGCCTCGATCGCCTCGCGCAGCGCCTCGGCCCCGAGCTCGACCGTGTCGTGGCGAATCAGCTCCACCTTTCGCTTCGTCTGCGCCTGCAAAATGCCGACCAGATCGGACCGGCGCATCGGATGGACAGGGTCGTTGCGGAACTCGGACTCCTCCAGCTTGCGTCCATGCACGTAATGGATGCCATCCACCGTCGTTCGGCCGTTCTTCGGAAACCCGAGCACGACGACCATAAACGACTCGCCGAGCGCGTCGAGCATCGCGTCGAATTCTGCCCCGACGTTGCCTCTGAAAACCGAGCATGTTTTGTTGTAGAAAAAACGGCAACCCGCTTCCGCAAGCCGCTTTGTCGCGCGGTACGCCTTGTCGTAGGCGACGGCGCTCGCATCCAGCCGGGAGTCGGTGTCGAGGACGACAACGTCCGGTCTTCCCTGCACCCGGACCGCCGCTTCCGGCTCAAACGGGTAAACGTGCGTCACATAGTTTTGCTTGGCGAACATGATGCCGATGTCGTTCGCCCCGGTAATATCGTCGGCCACCACCCCGATCATGCCGGCCACTCCCTTCTCGGTTTGTAGCCGGAGAAGTTCAGAAACTGCTGCACCGTCTCCGGCTCAAGCCTCCGCAGCGGCACGCCCGCCTGCATCGCGGTTACGATCATGCGGCAGGCGACCTCCAGCGTTTGCAGCGCCATGCGGGCTTCCCGAATCGATATGTCGTAGACGAGCACGCCGTGGTTGGCAAGCAGCAGCACGTTCGCCTTGCGCGCCTTCTCCCGCACGCCGGCGCCCAGCGCCTCCGATCCCGGGTGAAAATACGGCACCCGTTCCACCCGCTCGAGATAATACATCGTCTCGACGAACAAATCCGACGGCAGCTCCAGATCCGAACAGGCGACCAGCGTGCTGTAAAAGGGCGACGCGTGCAGCACGGCGTTCACCTCCGGCCGTTCCTCGTAGACCGCCCGGTGCATCGGCATTTCCTTCGACGGCTTGCGCCCACCCGAATGGCGCGTATGTCCGTCAAACGCACATTCGACGAAGTCGTCCTCCGTAAGCTCCCCCAGGAACGTGCCGCTCGCCGTTATCAGGCAGCGGTCCGGCCCTGTCCGCGCGCTGATGTTGCCGGCGTTGCCCCAGGCGAGCCCGTGGGCCATCATATATCGTCCCGCCGCGCTCAGCTCCGCGGCCGCTTCTCGGACATCGAGCATCGCAATCGCCTCTTTCGTCATGAAAAATGGTGGATCGCCAAGGAACAATCAGAGCACCACAGCATGCACCGCATGGAAACCGGAAATTTCCAGTCCCCGCTCCCGCTCGGGCACGCCGTCCCACTGGACTTCGACCGAAAGGCTTTCGCCAGGCAGCAGATGAAAATGGTTGTCGCTCATATAGACATACCCTTCCGCTTCCGGCGATCGGACGTCGTCCAGCCGTACGCCCGCCGCCAGGACGGAACCGTCGTTGCGCAGCTCCACCGTCCATTCGTCCCCGCGCCGGCGCGCAGTCGCGGCCACCTGCGCCCGGGGCAGCCGCAGCACCGGCTCTAGATCGGCGGTGCGGCTGAACAAGTAGCGGTTGCGCGCGAGCTCACCGCCGCCGGGACCGACCAGCAACAGATCGAGTACGAACAGGTCCGTCCGCAGCCGATCGAGGGCAAAGCCGATTTCACCGATCAACGTCGGCGCGTTGGCCGCAAGCTCGAAGCCATAAGACGCCTCGTGCACGATTCGACCGTTCGCGTCCTTCGCGGCGGCATGCAGCCGCATGCCGGCCATCGGTGCCACGGACGAGCTGTTCGCCCACAACCGGGCCTCGAACGACTCCTGCCCGGCCCAAGCTTGGGCGGCGAACGACGCCGTGACGGTGATCGGCGCGTAAGCGCGCGCGACCGCGTAATAGGCCGGCTTCGGCGTCGCGTAATAATCGAGCGCCGACGTGCAATAGCCGTTCGGGTACGGCTCGTTGAACTGCCAGGGCAGCGAGCCGCTGTTGCGGTATTTGCGCCGGCGGTTCGACTCGACGGCGTAGCGCAGTCCTTCCGCCTGCAGCAGCTGGCTGGCGCGGATGAGCGTATCGATGTCGGCGATCCGTCCGCCGAACGCGCTTTGCACGAACGGCTCGTTCGTCCACCACGCGCCGCGGTGGAAGTAGACCGGGTTGTCTTTGCTCGCCGGCCATTGGTTTTCCCGGCTGATCGTGGCGTCCAGCGCTTTCCGGTTCGTCATGCCTTCGACGCCGAACTCGCTGTGCATGAGCGACGTTCCCCGATTGTACAGCGTGTATTGCTCTGTCAGCCCCTGGTGCTCCCAAGGCCCGTGGACGTCATGCAAGCCGTCGGGATCGGCTCCGATGTTGCTCAGACTGTTGCTGAACAACCGCCCGGTCGGCGACGTCGCCAGCCAGTGGCGGTCCGGATCGAGACGGCGAACCGCGTCCCGCAGCGCTCCCAGCACCGGCTCGGTATCGTCCAGCGGCCGCTCGTCGACCGTTTGCAGCTCGTTGCCGCCGCACCAAAGCGCGAGCGACGGATGGTTGCGCTTGCGCGGGACGATTCGCTCCGCCTCGTCTACCATCATGGCGATGAAGTCCGGTTGCTCCGACGGTTTGTTCTCGATCCCCGAGCTCGACTGGATAAATTCCTGCCAGACGAGTATGCCCAGCCGGTCGCACGCTTCGTAGAACGACTCTTTCTCGATCAGGCCGCCGCCCCAGACGCGCAGCATGTTGACGTTGGCGCGCTTCGCCAGCTGCAGCAGCCGATTCAGCTTGGCGGGCCGCTCGACACCGTACATCACGTCGACCGGCACCCAGTTCCAGCCCCGGATGTACAGCTTCCGGCCGTTCACGACAAACGTGTACGGCAGCGCCGTATCGTCGGGCGTCTCGTTGCGGACGAGCTCGATCGTGCGGATGCCGAATCGGATCCGCTTTGCATCGGAGTCGGCAACGCCGCCGATGCCGCCCGCATCGCCCTGGCTGCCAGACGCTCCGGCCGCGCGGCTTGGGGAGCCGTCCGCTCCGCCATCCGGCACCAGCCGAACGGCAATCTCCGCCTCATACAGCGGCTGCTCGCCGGAGCCGTTGGGCCACCATAGCCGCGGCTGGGGTACCGAAAGCTGCAGCCGGACGGCCGTCTCCCCGGGAACCAGCTTGTACCGCTCCGCCGCCGCTGCCGCTTCGCAGCCGTCCAGCGTGATGCGGACGGCGACCTCGGCGATCGCGTCCATCGTTGCGTTCAGCTTCGCCGCCACTTCCACTTCCGCCGCGGCGTGATCCGCCGCCAGCTTCGGGCGCACGAACGGTTCCTCGATCGCAACCGGTCCGGTAATCTCCAGCGCGACTTCGTCCCAAATGCCGACATGGATCATCCGCGGGCAAAAGTCCCACCAATACGTCATCCGGCTTTTGTGCGTCCGCACCTTCGACGTCCGGCCGACTTGCGGCTGCTCGTCCGGTGCCCGTTCGAGCACGACCGCGAGCAGATTGTCCTCGCCGTACCGGAGCGCATCGCCGATCTCGAAAACGGCCGGCGTAAACATGCCGCGGTGGGCGCCGATCCGGCTTCCGTTCAAAAAAACTTGCGCCTCGTAATCGATCCCCTCGAAGACGAGGCGGATCCGCTTGCCCCGCCAGTCGGGGTCGGCCCGGAACGTTTTTTTGTACACCCAGGTCCGCTCCGGCACCCATTCGATGAGCAGGCTGTTGCGCTCATAGTACGGGTTCGGAATTTCCCCGTTTTGCCACAGATCGTGATGCACGCTGCCCGGAACCGTCCCCGTCCGCCACCATCGGACGTCGCGCGTATCCGGCATCACCGAATGCCGCCATACCCAATCGTCGCCGATGAAGTCTTTGTATGACCAGTCGCTGCCGTTCAGCGATACGCGCATAGCCGCACCTCTTTTCTATCCGTTATCGCCTTACCATTCGAGCAGGTTCGTCTCGACGACGGGCAAGCTCGCGTCTTTCGGCACGCGGAACGTTTTGATCTCGCAAGGGCCGAACTTCGCCGTAATCGTCCGGTTCCACTTCGGCAGCTCGATCGTCGCCTCGGTCGCCGTCTTGGTCGTCTCGTAGGCGCGGACGATCAGGTCGTCGTTGTCCTCGGCTTTTTTCACGGCGCTGACGATGACGTTGTCCTTGTCCACCGACAGGAACGAATCTTTTTGCGGCAGCGGACCGTCATGGTACGTCTCGATGATCGACACCGGACGCTGGTTCAGCTCGGCCGCCAGCTTCACCGTGCCCGCCTGCTCCCAGTTGCCTAAATGCGGAATGATCCGATAGTGGAACGTCTGGATGCCCTGATCGATGAATGAATAGTGGCCGTCCGGATCGGGGACGAGCGGATCGTGATGCGCGTAGATCGGGCTGCGCGTTACGGTGATCGCCATTTCCTTGTTCAAAATGCTGTAGCTGTACTTCGCGTCGTTGGCCAGGCTCAGGCCGTAAACGAAACCGCCTTCGCGGGTGACGCCGGAGAAGTCGATCCACGTCTGGCCCGGCTCCTCCTCGCCGTTATGCTCGCGCTCGATGTAGCCGTACGGAATTTCGTACGACTGGCGGGTGAAAATGAGATTGACCGGGAAAATCAGCTTGAGCATTTTGAAATGTTCGCGCCAGTCGAGCGTCACTTTGACGTCGATGTAGTCCAGCTCGCGGTAAACCGCAAACTCCTGCACGAGCTTCGAGCTGCCGTACTCGCTGACGACGCGGACGACCGACTTGACCGGGCCGCTCTCGACGAGCTTGACGCTTCTTGCGACGAAAGCGCCGGATACGTTGTTGAAGTGGAACACGTTATGGCTCCACGTATCGCTTCGATCGTCGATCACGACCGGCTTGGCGGCGTCGCCTCGGAACAGTTCGACGCCGTGCGCCTTGTCAAATAATGATTGGATATAGCCGGTCTTCGGATCGAACTCCAGGCGGAATCGGTCGTTCTCGAGCGAGTAGTCGTTGCCTTTCACCGCCGGGACGTCGGCTTTGCGCACCGAAGGATTCGCCGTCACCCGATACGTCCGGTAGCCCATCGGCGGCAATTCGGCCACGAAGCTGAGCCGGTTGCGCCCGCCGGCCGTGGCCAGCGACTGCACCCGCTGCACAGGCACGAAGCGGCCTTCCTCGTCGACCAGCACGTGCTCCTCCTTGAAGGGGCCGAATTCGACCTCGACGTTCGCCTTGACGGTCCACGCGTGCGGGTTGAACACGACGATCGGCTTCATGCCGTCCTCGTGCTCGATGCGGATGCTCCACGAGATCGACTGGAGCGCGTAGTTCATATGGCGATCGGCGATAGACATCGCTTCGCCGTACTGGTTGCGGGCGTCTTCGTAGGCGGGCTCGATGCTGGTGCCGGCCAAAATGTCATGGAACTGGTTGAACAAAATCGCTTTCCACGCCCGTGTATAGTCGTCCCGCGGGTACGGCTGCCCCGTCAGCCAATCGGCGATCGCGGAAAACTTTTCCGCCGCCACGATTTTGTTTTCCGCCTTGCGGTTCCACATCTTCACCCCGGAATGGGCCGCGTAGCAGCCGCTGGCATGATGCTGCAAGTCGTCGTGCACGACGGGAAACGGCAGCCCCTTCTTCTCGACTTCGGCGAAAAATTGGTTCGGCGAGCTGAATTCCATCGCCGGAAAATCCGGATCGGCGGCCATCCGTTTCAAGCTCTCGATGTTTTCCTTCGTCGGACCGCCGCCGTGGTTGCCGACGCCGTAGAAGCACATCAGCTCGTCAAACGGCTCCTTCAGCTCGGTCGCGCAGCGGCGCACATGCTTGTCGAGCTCCTTCGGCCAGGTGCAATATTCGAACAGGATGCGGAACGTCAGCACGCGCGAGCCGTCGTCGGATTCCCAGTAAAACAGCCGGCCCGGAAGCCCTTTCTCGTTCGGCATCGGGCGCATCATGACGTAATAGTCCATGCCGCTCTTCTTCAAAATTTGCGGCATCATTCCGAAATGGCCGAAGCTGTCGACGTTGTATCCGACTTTGGCGGTGACGCCGAACTTCTCCTTGAAGTAGCGCTGGCCGTACAGCCCCTGGCGGACGAACGATTCGCCGCTCGGGATGTTGCAGTCCGGCTGGATCCACCAGCCGCCGACGATGACCCAGCGGCCTTCGGCTACGCGCTGGCGAATTTCCTCGAACATCTTCGGATCGTTGTTCTCCACCCATTCGTACGTCGCGGCGGAGCTGGACGTGAAGATGAAATCGTCGTAATCCTTCATCCGGTCGAGCGCTGAACGGAATGTCGCCTTGATCTCCTGAAAGCCTTCCTGCCATTGCCACAGCCAGACCGGGTCGAGATGGGCGTTGCCGATCAGGTGCAGCTTCTTGTTTTTCATCGTCATAAGTCGTATCGATTCCTTTCGTCGGGCGGGCGGCCTAAGCCCGCACGCGGGTTATCGTTCGTTTCGAAATGCACGACGCTCAAAGACGCCGGACGGTCATGACCGCCTCGGCATGCTGGCCGAACCGCTTCCCATCGGCCGTCACGTCCAGGGCGATTCTCGCCCTTCGCACCGGCTCCGCTTCGGGCGGAATCCGCACGATGAAGCTTGCCCGCCTCGTCTCGTTCGGGCCGAACGTCTCCCGGACGACCGGCGGCTCCGCCCGCCATCCGTCGGGGAGAACGGGAGTCAGTTCGAGCTCCGCGGTTCGGCTAAACGGGTTGATCGCTTCGGCTTCGAAAGCGATCGTCTCCCCCGGCGATACCGTCGATTGGTAAGGCTCGAGGCGGGCGGCGAAGCCTTCGGCGCCCAGATCGGCCTCCTCAAGCGGCAGCAGCTCGCGATGCAGCCGCTCCAGCTCGGCGCCGCGCTCATCGAGCTCGTCGAAGTAGCCGGGATACACCCACAGCGGCTCGGCGTGGCCGGTGACGATGACGTCGGGCGCAAGTTCGCGGAACCGTTTGGCGCTGGCCGAATAGTCGGTCATCGCGAACCGGTTGCGGTAGACATAGTTCGTCCGGGTGCCCTGGTATTGGTCGCCGGCCACAAGCACCCGCTTGCCGTCGACCTCAAGCGCGATCGCCGCGGCGTATTTCGTATGGCCCGGCAGCTCGTACAATGTCATTTCATATTCTTCCCAACGGATCGGCTCCCCGATCGGCAGCCGCCGGTCGACCGGGATCGGATCGAACCAGAGGCATTGCAGATCGTATCGGTGCGGCCGCTCCAGCACGTCGGCGAAATGTTCCGGCACCCAGACGGCCGTCCCCTCCACCTCGCGCAGCAAGTTGATGCCGGCGACATGGTCGTCGTGATAATGCGTCGGCAGCACAACTTCGATGGCGGTAACGCCGTAATCCCGCTTGAGCGCGGGAATCGAGTACAGCCACGGGCGGCGCGCCGCGCGCACCGTCTCCGTCGCCATGCCGGTCATGAAGTCGTAGCCGAAGTCGAACAGCAGCGCCTTGCCGCTTCGCGACAGCAGCACGTAATAATCGGCGAAGCTGGCGCGGCTGCGCAGCAAATGTTCCGTCACATGCTCGTACGGCTGCGCCCGCAGCGACAACAGCCGCGGATTGTGGCCGCGAAACGCGAGCAGCTCGCGAATCCGCTCCACGGTCACATCGACCGCCCGGGACGGATCGCCGATCGGCCGGCCGTGGGAGGGCAGCAGCACATCGGGCTGCCGGTCTTTCAAATCGAGCAAAGATGCCGCCGTCGCCGCCAGCCCTTCGCCGCCGTTGTACGTCCATTGCGTCGCGGCGAGCGACCACAGCTTGCCGGGGGCGGCGATCAGATCGCCGGTAAACGCCTGCCGCTTCCCGTCGATTTCGCCGAGGAAGGTGACGGACCCCGGCGTATGCCCCGGGGTCGGCACGACGGTGAGCGTCCACGGACCGAACGTTCGCCGCTCGTAGTCTTTCAGCGTGCCGGCTAGCGGTACGGAGCCAAGCGGCGCAAACCGGTCCTGCCGGCCGCTGTAGTTGTTGTACAGCTGCAACGACTGCCAATGCTCATCCGCGCTCTCGAACAGCTCCTGCTCGGCTTGCGGGGCGAACACCGAGATGCCGGCCTCCACCGCCCGCCGCAGCCCTTGCCCCTGATCGCGGTGAAAATGCGTCATCCAGACGGCGGCCGCCCGCTTCACGCCGATGCCGCCGAGCAGGTCCAGCACGTCCCCGCTGCCGAAGTCGATCAGCAGCGCCTCCTCGCCGTGGCGGACGACATAGACGTTGCACGTATCTTCATATCGATACAAATGGTCGGAAATCGGCTGCAGCATGGGCTATGCTCCTCCTTTCGTATGGCCGTCCCGGCCGGATGACCGCGCGGCGCATCTCGCACCGGCACAGGTGCGGTCAGCGTGCCGGATCAAAACGCAAACGTATCGGCACGGCCGGCACTGCCGAGAAAATGCGTCATCTTCTCGGCGACCGTCGCCTCGACCGCGGCGCGGCCTTTCTCAAGCTGCGCGGCGCCCAGCGACTTGCATTCCGCGTTCGTCATCCGCTCCGTACGTCCGAGCGAGTCAAGCAGCGACAGCTCCAGGTCGGTGGCGATGTTCACCTTGCTGACGCCACCGCCTTCGAGCTTGATCGCCTTCTCCATCATGTCGGCCGGGACGCCGGAGCCGCCGTGCAGCACGAGATGCACCGGGGTCAGCTTGCGGATCGCCCGCAGCCGGTCATAATCGATCTTCGGCTGGCGCACCCTATAGACGCCGTGCGCCGTCCCGCACGATACCGCAAGCGCGTCGACCTTCGTCTCTTCGACGAAACGCCGCGCCTCCTCGGGATCGGTATACAGCTCCTCGTCCTTGTCGGTCTCGACGAAGTCGGTCGTACCGATCATGCCGAGCTCGGCCTCGATCGACACCCCGTGCGCGTGGGCGTAGGCGGACGCCTTTTTCGTGATGGCGATGTTTTCCTCCAAATTTTTATCGGACGCGTCGATCATGACCGATGTGAAGCCCGCGGCGATCGCCGCCTCGATCACCGCCATCTCCTTCGTATGGTCCAGATGGAGAACGACGGGCACCGTAATGCGCTCCTCCTCCATCACGCGGTAAAATTCGTCCGCGAACTCCTTCGGCGCAATGCCGTAGCGGTCGAGCTCCTTGCTCGAAATTTGTACGATCAGAGGCGACTGCCGCTTCTGGCCGGCCCGCAAAATCGGAGCGATCATCGGCGTATATCTGGGAGAGAAAGAACCCAGGGCGTAGCCGTGCCGCTCGGCCGTTTCCAGCGCGCGCTTCAGCGTAATGACATTTTGAGGTCTTGTTGTTCGGTTCACGTCAAATCTCTCCCTGGGCGAATGTATGGTAAAAGGTTCTGAGCGGAGCCTGCAGCGGCATGTATCCTTCCTCGAACAGCCGCCTGTACCGCCGATGGGCTTCCTCCCGCGGAGTTTGCCACACGACGTTCCGGCGACCGGACGCCGCATCGGAAGCTTGCGCGGCGTCGCGGTACAAGCCCGCGGCGACGCCTGCGAGCAGCGCGGCGCCGAGCAGCGTAGCCTCCGGCAATTCGGCAATGCCGATCCGGCAGCCGGACACATCGGCCTTGATCCGCATCCAGTGCGGATTTTTCGTGCCGCCGCCGACCGCCACGACGCTCTTGATCGACAGGCCCGCCGCCCGTTCGGCCGCGCGGCGAATCGCCTCCAGCTCGAAGGCGCATCCTTCGAGCACCGCCTGCAGCAGCTCGGCTTTGCCGTGCGACGCCTTCAGCCCTACGAACGCGCCGCGCGCCTTCGGATCGGGCATCGGCGCTCCGCTGCCCGAAAGATAAGGGAAATAGAGAATGCCCGTCGGCTCCGGCGGCCGGGAATCGAGCAGCGCGAGCACCCGCTCGTAAGCGAGGGGCTCGTCGCCGAGCTGCGAGCGCAGCCATTCCACGGAGCCGCCCGCCGCCGACAAGCCGCCCATCCAAAAATGGCGGCCTTCCACAGCGTGAATGCCGAAGGCGAGCCCGGATTCGTACTCGGCGGCGCCAAGCGGCTTTTCGGGCAGCGTGCCGACGAGCGTCTCCGCCGTCCCCATCGAATCGTACACGTCGCCGGGCGATACCGCGCCGACGGCCGGCGCCGCGCATACGTGATCGTGACCGGCGACGGCGACGGGGATGCCGGCGGCAAGTCCCGTCGCTCTCGCCGCATCTGCGCTTACGCCGCCCACTTTCGTCCCGCAGCGCGAAGCTTCCGGGAACAGTCCGGGAGCGAAACCGAAGCGGCCGATCCATTCGTCGTCCCATTGCAGCCGTTCGATATCGAACGCATACGTGCGGGCGGCCAGCGTGTAGTCGGTCGCCATCGCTCCCGTCAGCCGGTATACGATATAGTCGGCGGCGGACAGCCAGACGGCGCCGCGAAAAGCGCCCGCATCCCGCTCGCGCAGCCAGAGCAGCTTCGCCAGCCCTTGCTTGAAGCTGGCGCGCAGTCCCGTTTTGGCGAATCGCGCCCGCGGATCGTCAGCCTCGCGAATCCGCTCCGCATGCGCGGAGGCGCACGTTTCGAACCATGGCAGAAACGGCGACTTCGGCTCGCCGGTGGTGCGGTCGACAAGCAGCCCGCTCTCCGCCATGCTGGCGACGCCGACGGCGGCGACACGCTCGCCCCCGGTCGCTTCCCGAATGACGGCGGCGACCGTATGCCACATTTGCCCGGGATCGTAATACGAATACCGTTCGCCGCTGCGATGCGTCACCGTCGGGCGCGATGCGATGCGGACCGGCTCGCCGTCCTCGCGGAACAGCCCCGCCTTGCAATGCGTCGTGCCGATGTCGATTCCGAGCAGAGCCATCTTGTCAACGACTTCCTTTCATGACCCGGTTTACCTGCTGCATGCCCAGCTCGGGGCTGGACAAAAAATGCGGCCGCAAATGTTCGGGAAGCGTATCGACGACCCGGGCCATCGACGCCTGCGCCAGCACGACGACGTCGGTCTTGTCGCGGAGGACGGCCAGCGCCGCGGCCAGCACGCGGTCGTGGCCCTCCTTGTCGCCGGCCATGAGCAGGCGGTACGCTTCGTCCGCGAGCAGCGGCTCGAGCTTCACTTCCCGGCCGAGCGCCGCGGCCTTGGAGCGAAGCAGCCGCATCGTCGGCTCCAGCGTCGTCCGCACCGTCGCCGCCACGCCGATGCGCGTGCCGACGGCGACCGCCGTTTCGGCCATCGCCTCGTCGATGCGCAGCACCGGGACGCCGACATGGGCCCGTGCCCGTTCGACCAGCTCGCCTACAGACGAGCAGGCGCTGAGGATGCAAGACGCTCCCGCCTGTTCGGCGAAGCGGGCGTACTGCACCCATCGCTCCTCGATCGCGTCGATGTTGCCGCCGTTTTCGGAGAGCTGCGGAAGTATGGAATCGTCGACGAAGTTGATCACCTCGCAACCGTCGATCGTATCCATGGCAAGCCGCTTTAGCGGCTCTACCGTAACCGGTGTCGTATGAATGATTGCAAGCTTCCGGCTCATCGCGGCCATCGCCTCCTTCTTTTGCACTCGGCATGGGTCAAACCCACAAATATGGACGAATCGATACCCGAATCATACCGAAAAAACGTCACAACCGCAATTAAAAATTCAAAATACCACATCCCAAAACCGTGAAACCCACAAACAAGCCATCTCCGCCCTCCAAGCCGGTCAGCAGGCGCAGACGTTCCCGACCCGCTGGCGGCCGGGCAGGCCTAACGTCTCCGGCCGCTTCCTCGGATATTCCGACACGAAACGACTTCTCGGACCTGGCGGGTTCGGCAAGTCCGGCTTCGGCCTTTCAGCGCTTTACCCCTTCGTCCCCGCGCTGATGTTCATCCCTTCAATGAAGTAACGCTGGAAGAAGAAGAACAGCGCGATCACCGGCGCCAGCACCATGAGCGAGCCGGCCATCAAGTAATGCCATTGGACCGCCTCGGTCCCTTTGAACGTTTGCAGCCCGAGCTGCAGGTTGAACATGCTTTCGTCGCTCACGTAGAGCAGCGGGCCGAGAAAATCGTTCCAGGCGCCCTGGAACGTCATGATCGCCACGACGATGATCGCCGGCCGGGCGAGCGGTATCATGAGCCGGCTCCAGATGTAGAAATGGTTGGCGCCGTCGATTTTGGCCGCTTCGATCAGGTCGTTCGGAATGCCCATGTAAAACTGGCGCAAGAGAAAAATCTGGAACGCCGAGCCGAAAAAGCCGGGAACCGTCAGCGGCAAGTACGTCCCCACCCAGCCGAGCTTGGAAAACAAAATGTATTGCGGAATGAGCGTACAGAAGCTCGGAATCATCATCGTCGACAGCATGACCGAGAACAGCAGCCCTCTTCCGGGAAACTTGATCTTGGCAAAGCCGTATGCGATGAACGAGTTGGACAGCACGTGGGAACAGACGCCTACGCCGGCCAGAAACAGCGTGTTGAGCGTATACCGGGCGAAATGCCCCTTTTGCCAGGCGTACGCGTAATTTTCCCAATGCCATTCCGACGGAATCCAAGTCGGCGGATATTGCATAATCTCCTTCAACGATTTGAGCGAGGTCGCGATCATCCACCAGAACGGAGCCAAGATGATGACGGACAGTCCGATGAGGACGATCGTCAAGACGATTTTGACAATCAACTGCTTCGTCTTGCGGCTCTGAAAATGGCTTGTGCCCGCGCCCGCGATCGTACCGGCGCTCATCGGTTGTCCCCTCCCTCGTAATGAACCCAAAATTTGGACAGCGCCATATTGATCGCCGTCAGCACCATGACGATGGCGAACAGGAACCAGGCCATGGCCGAAGCGTAACCCATTTCATAGACGCGGAACGCCTTGAGGAACATGTGCAGATTGTAGAACAGCAGCGAGTTCATCGGCGATCCGGGGCTGTTCTGATCTTGCGCCATGACGTAGCCTTCCTGGAAAATTTGAAATCCGCTAATAAAGTGCGTAATCAGTTCGAAGAACAGCACCGGTGTAATCATCGGAACGGTGATGTGCCAAAACTTCCGCAGTGCACCCGCGCCATCGATTTCCGCCGCTTCGTACAGCTGCTCGGGCACGCCTTGCAGACTGGCCAGGTACAACAGCATGCCGCCGCCGACCGCCCACAGCTTCATCAAAATGACGGCCGGCTTCGTCCAGGCCGGGTCGACCATCCATGCCGGACCTTCGATGCCAAACCAGCTCAAAGCGACGTTGACCAGTCCCGAGGTCGGGTTGAGCAGCATCATCCACAAAATGAAGACGGCTACGCCGGACAGCACGGACGGCAAATAAAAGATCGTCCGGAAATAGCGCATGCCGGGAATTTTCTGATTCAGGGCGACCGCCAGCAGCAAGGAGCCGATCGTCGTCAGCGGTACGTTCAGGGCGACGTAAAACAGCGTGTTTTGCAGCGATTTCCAAAACAGGGCGTCGTGGTTGAACATCGTATCGTAGTTTTGCAGTCCGACCCAGTCCATCCGCGACGTAATATCGTAGTTCGTGAAGCTGGCGTACAGCGAAAACAGAAGCGGTCCCAGCGTGAACACGAGGAATCCGATGATCCACGGGGAGACGAACACGTAGCCCCATATCGACTCTTTGCGTTCCAGAGACAATGACTTGCGATTTTTGCTCGTGGAAACGGCCACGGCATTCACCTGCTTTCCATCCCTAAATAATGTTGAGTCCGGTACCACGACGCGCCGGCGCCGCTTGCGGCAAAAAAGGTGGAGCGGCCACAACAACCACTCCACCCCGTACGCTTCAAGCTCGCTTCCCGATCACTTCGTATTTTGTTTGATCAAGTTCTCGACGTCCGCCTGCGCCTTGTCGAGCGCTTCCTTGGCCGGCGTTTTCTTCAAAATCGCCGCATCCCGCTGCGGGTCGATCAGCTTCTGGAAGTCCGGCGCATTGAGCGGTGTCGGGAATACTTTGGTCCATTTCATGTTGTCGACGGCCGCTTTGTAGATCGGGTTTTTGGCCAGCTCCGGATCTTCCGCCGCCTTGATGTTGGCGACGTTGTCGAAGTTTTTCTCCGCCCAGTACTTTTGCGCCGCGACGTCAGTCATATATTTCATGAACTCAAACGATTCGGCCGGGTGTTTGGCGCCTGCCGGAATCTCGATGACGAAGCCGCCGCCGATGCTCCAGTGGCCGGAGCCCGGGGTTTTCTCCGGAATCGGGGCGATGCCGAAGTCGAGTCCTTGGCCGTAGTCGCGAATTTCCGTATAAAACGTCGTGTTGTTCGGCCAGATGGCGACTTTGCCGGCGATGAACGGGTTCGCCTGCTTGCTGCCGAATTCGGCCTTGAACGCGTCGAGGTTTTTCTGGCCGATGCGGTCGGCGTTGGCGATGACGTATTCCATCGCTTCCAGCTTGGCCGGCGCGTTGACGACCGGTTTTCCGTTTTCGTCGAACCAGTTGCGGCCGCCGTCGAAGTTCATCGCGATGCTGCCCCAGTCGAAGCCGCCGTATTGCGGCGAATAGCCGATTACCGTATATTTGTCGCCTGATTTTTTGTCGAGCTTTTTCGCCGCTTCCTCAAGCTCCGCCCACGTGTTCGGGAATTTTTCCGGATCGAGGCCGGCTTCCTTGAACAGCGTCTTGTTGTAGAACATCATGCGAGTGTCGGTATTGAACGGAAGCGCATACGCTTCGCCTTTGTACAGCACCGTGTTCCACAGCTCGGGATAGAAGCGGTCCTTGATCGACTGGTCTTTGGCCAAAAACTCTTGGAGGTTGACGTTTTGTTTCTTCTCGGCGCGGATCGCCGTCGAGTTGATATCGTTAATGATGACGTCGGGAGGATTGCCTGCCGCGACAGCCGCTAATTCTTTCGTCCAAATGTCGCCGAACGGATAATAGGTGTGCTTCACTCGGATCCGGTTTTGCGATTTGTTGAAGTCGTCAATCAGCTTCTCGATGACCGGTCTGCGCTGTTCGGAACCCCAAAACGTCCAGAAGTCGAGCTCCACGACTTCGTTGGAACCGTTGCCCGTCGTCCCGCCCGAAGGTGCGTTGTTGCCTTCGGATGCGTTGCCCGGAGCTTTGCCGCCGCAAGCCGCCAGCAGCATGCCCGCACCCAGAACGACGGCGAGCGTTGCCCCCGCTGCTCGTTTGTTCACCATTCCCGTAAGACCTCCTGTTTTCATTCAATAGTAAGCTTCAAAATCCCACATCCACCAAATGAACGTTTTTTACTGATATAGCGCTTTCATCGGTGAATCGCGAAGCTTATATCTAAAATACTTCACATTCGTCGACTCGTCAAGTGGGATTTTGAAAGATTTCGACTTATTTTTTGTTTTCTTTCTGACGGATTTGTTGGAAATGCTTTGACTTTTCCCCCGCTCGCTTCCGTTCCCGCTTCTTCCCTCGAGTTCCAAACCTTTCATAGATTGCGCATCGCCCCGGTCGCTTATGCATTCTTTTTCCGCACGGAAAAAGGGCGCCGTTTAAGGCGCCCCTTGGGTTTCCAACACGTTCAAGGCAACGGACAAGCTCGCCAAATCGCCGACTTGCTCGCCGAGTCCGGCCGGTACGACGGCGCATACACCGAGCGAAATCGGCAGCGCCTCCTGTTTCAGTTCCCCCAGCACGATCGGCTCCAATATCGCCAGCTGCCGCCCGTAAATGCTGCCGATGACGATTCGCTCGGGGTTGAGCAGATCGACGAGCACCGCCAGGCCGCGGCCCAGCTTTACGCCGACGGTGCGGTAAATATCCAGCGCCAGCGCGTCGCCCCGCTCGGCCGCATCGCCGACCGACTTGGCCGTGACGCCGTCCAGCATGTCGATAGAAGGACAAAATGCCGGCGGCCGCCCTTCCCGGATCGCCCGCTCCGCCTCCTTGCGCGCCAGCTGGGCGATGCCGCCGCCGCTGCAAAATCCTTCGAACGATCCGGCTTTGCCGTATCCGACCGGCCCGTCCGGCTCCATGCGCATATGTCCGATTTCGCCGGCCATGTCGTTCGTTCCCGCGTACAGCCGGCCGTCCAGGATGAGGCCGGCGCCCATGCCGGTGCCGAACGTCAGAAAGATCATGTTGCGCGTTCCCCGGCCAGCGCCCCATTTCCACTCCGCCAAGGCGCAAGCGTTGGCGTCATTTTGCAGCGCGACGGGCGCTCCGAACGCTTCACGCAGCGGCGTGACGCAGTCGATCCTGTCCCAGTTCGGCAAATTCGGCGGCGAAAGGATCAGGCCGGCCCGGCTGTCGAGCGGCCCTCCGCAGCTGATGCCGATCGCCTCGGGCCGCCCCGCTCCGCAGCTTTCGATCAGCTTGGCCAATTCCTCGCGGAAACGGCCGATCGCTTCCTGCGGCGTTGCCGGCGTCGGAAACTGCGTCTTCCCGACCACTTCCACGCTGTCCGCATTCGCCTTGCCGATACTGACCGCACACTTGGTGCCGCCGATATCTACCCCGCCCAGTATGGTCATGCTCGCCCCGTTCCCCTTTCGCTTCGTTCAAATTTCTCCCGGTTTTCCGAACCTTATCGATCCGGTTCCGGATACACGCCTTATTTTCCCGCAACAAACCACAGCATGTCAACGCAAGTCCTTCGCGATCCCCGCTCTCATCCTTCTTCGCCCATATAGGGCGCAAACGTATTCGGCAGCCTGACCGTGAAGCACGAGCCCACGCCAAGCTCGCTCTCCGCCTCGATCGTGCCGTTGTGCGCCTCGACGAGCGCCTTGGCGATGCTCAGGCCGAGCCCGACGCCGCCGCTGAACCGCGAGCGCGACTTGTCGGCGCGATACAGCCGGTTGAAAATGTACGGCAAATCGTTCGACCCGATGCCGATGCCGTTGTCTTCGCAGCGGATGACGGTATGGTCGACACTCCACGATACCCCGATCGTCACCTTCCCGCCTTGCGACGTATATTTGATCGCGTTGGACAAAATATTGGAAATCACCTGCACGATCTTGTCCCGGTCGACCTCCGCATAGCACGGCACGTAAGCCGGCTCGAACGTCAGCTTGATCCCCTTGCTGCGCGCCAGCGGCAAAAAGTTGGAATAAACCGTCCGCGCCAGATCGACCATGTTCGTCCGCCGCACGTTCAGCGAAAACCGGGCGCTCTCCGCTTCGGACAGCCGCTCGAGGTCATTGACCAGCCGCGAAAGCCGGATCAGCTCGTCGTAAATGTCCTGCAACCGCTCCGTATCCGGCTCGTACACGCCGTCGACGATCGCCTCGATCTGCGTCAGCAGCGTCGTGAGCGGCGTGCGCAGCTCATGGGTCAAGTCCTCCATCAGATGATGCCGCCAATCCTCCTGCTTCTTCAGCTCCTTCGTCATCTCCATGAGCGTGGAGGCGAGCCGCCGCACTTCCTCCGGCCCTTTGAGCGGAATGCGCACGTCGCGCTTGCCGGTGCCGATCTCGTTCGCCGCCCGGTACACGTCGTTCAGCCGGCGGGACAATACCCGGGCGATCATGAAGCTGAACAAGACGGAGACGGCCACGACACCGATCAAGAGCAGCCGCGAGCGCAGCTGGATCGATTTCATGAAATCGGCGTAAGCCGGCTCCAGCTCGCTGGCGCTCAAAATGTATTCCATGCGCAAATACCCTTGCAGCTCGCCTTCGGCGTTGTAGGGAATTTCGACGGTCGAGTCGGAGACGCGGACGTTCGCCTTCGAGAACGTATCGAACCAGATCTCCTTGCGGTCTTTGCTCTCGTAGCGCAGCAGCATGCCGTACAGGGCGGCGCGGCGCTGCAGCCACTGGCGCTGCTCGTCCGTAAGCGGACCTTTGGCGATCCCCTCGCGGCGCATGTCGTCCATGATGAGATAGCCGTTCTTCTCCATTTCCATCGACTGAAAGCGGGTGAACAGGCTGTGCCAGTTCATGTTGTTGGCGGCGGAGATGAGCAGGACGAAGACGATGGAATAGAGCAGGAAGCTGCCGAACAGGATGACGGACATTTTCCTGAAGAAGGCGACCAGCTTTTTCATGACTCGGGCTCATCCGGATGCATCGCGAATTTGTAGCCGGTCCCGACGACGGTTACGACATAGATCGGGGTGCCCGGATCGGGCTCGATTTTTTTGCGCAAATTTTTCACATGCGCGTCGATCGCCCTGCCGTCGCCCTGAAAGCGGTATCCTTGAACGGTATACGAAAGATCCGCGCGGCTGTATACTTTGCCCGGCTTGCGGATCAGCACGGAAAGCAGCTTGAATTCGGTGGCGGTCAGCTGCGCCTTGCGGCCGGCTGCGATCACTTCCTGCGTGTCGAAGTCGACGACGAGCTTGCCGCTGTTGAAGCGGATCACCTTCTCATCGTCTTCCTCGCGTTTTACCGGAGCGATGCGGCGAAACAACGCGTGGATGCGGGCGATCAGCTCCTTCGCCCGGAACGGCTTGACGATGTAGTCGTCGGCGCCCAGGTTCAGCCCGGTAATCGCGTCGGCTTCGCGCGACTTGGAGGTGAGCATAATAATGGGGACGTTCGATTTCTCGCGAATGCGCTGGCATACTTCCTCGCCGGGAATCCCCTCGAGCATCAGATCGAGGATGATGAGATCGTGCTGGTGGTAGTCGAACTTTTGCACCGCCTCGATCCCGTTCGGCGTATAGTCGGTTTTCCACCCTTCCTTCTCGAAATAGGCGATGAGCACGTCGCGAATTTTCGGCTCGTCCTCAACGATCAATATATGCATAAGACAACCCCCCTTACCAACCCGCAAAGTGACGTCGTAGCTTTCAAACGATCCTGTTGCACGAAAAAAGCCGGCGAACGGGCGCGCGAAAGGTTGACGCAAATCGTCCTTTCGTCGATCCGTTCGCCGGCGCCGTCTTCTTTGATACGTTCAACGAAACGGCGGCAAAATCCTGCCGGCATGCAACATCCGGACTATTCTACCAGACCGGTCCGCTCGACGCCTTCGACGAACCAGCGCTGGGTGAACATGTAGAGCACGAGCGGCGGCATAATGATCAGGAACGACGCCGCCATTTTCAGCGGCTCGTCGAAGATCGAAGGGCCGAACTCCGCCGCCTGCTGCTGAAGCACCGCCGATATTTGCGCGATGCCCATCGACAGCGGCACCTCTTTCACCCCGGTCAAGTACATGCTCGGCAAGTAATAGTCGTTCCACGTCCAGACGAACGAGAACAGGAAGACGACCAGGATGGCCGATTTCGCCAGCGGCAGCATAACCCGGAAAAACACCCGGAAGACGCTGGCGCCGTCGATTTTGGCCGCTTCCTCCAGTTCCTTTGGCTGCGTGGAGAAAAACTGGCGGTAAATGATGACGAACAGCGCGCCCTTCAGCCCGTGTCCGAACAGCGCCGGGACGACGATCGGGATATACGTCTTCATCAGGCCGAGCTGGCTTGCCGCGATCAGGTTCGGCAAAATGACGACCTGCGTCGGCACGATGAAGCAAAGGATCAGGCAAAAAAACCAAAACCGTTTGAACGGAAATTCCAGCCGAGCGAAAGCGTATCCGGCGACCGCGCACGATATCGTCTGGCTGACCGAGACGACAAGCGCCAGCAATGCACTGATCGTAAACGCGCTCGGGTACTTGAGCTTCGTCCAGGCGTCCTGCAGCATCCCCGTGTAAATCGTCCGGGGCACCCAGTTGACGGCCGGATCGAGCAGGTCGGCCGCGTTTTTGACCATGGTGGAAATCATGAACAGGATCGGGTTCAAATAAATGTACGCCGTGTCGATGAGCACCAGGTACAGAAACAACCGGAAAATCAGCCCTTTGTCCGCTTCCTTCCCCAGCACGACGTACTTCGTCTTCGTCAGCGCGGCTTTCCACGGCAGACGATCGAGACGTCTTTCCTTCAAAGCCGGCAGCAGTCTGGCCATCGTCTTCCCTCCTTCAGCGGGCAACGCCCGCGGCTTTGTTCACTCGGTGGAATATGCCCAGGATGATACCCAGGAACACAAGTATGATGACGAAGTAAATCCAGGCCAACGCGCTCGATTGCCCGTAGTTCGACGTGCTCACCTGGGTTAAAATCGGGTTCGTCGGGAACGTGAACAGGTCGACCGTCGTATAGATCAGGTTGAGCATGATGAACGGAACCATGCCCGGCAGCGTAATTTTCCAGAACACTTCCCACGGCGTGGCGCCGTCGATGCGGGCCGCCTCGTACACCGAGCTGCCGATCGTCTGGCGGCCGGCGAGGAAGATCAAAATTTGCACGCCGGAATACCACAGGATGAGCACGAAGGAGCCCATGATGCTGACGATCGGAGAGGCCCACGAGTGCGGCAAGTTTTGCGACACGAGCGCGGTGATGTTGTACCGCTCGAGGAAGCCTATGTCGCCTTCGCCCTGGTTCATAAATTCCCGGACGACCTGCCCGGTCGTAAAGATGACGGGCAGGAAGAAGATCGAGCGGAATATCGCGCGTCCGGGAAACTTCTGGTTCAGCATAATCGCCACGAGCAGCGAGAAGACGATGATGATCGGGAGCATGATCAGCATCTGGCGAAAGAACGGGAACAGCTGGTCGTACAAAATGGCGCCGTTCTCGAGCAAGATGTACTTGTAATGCTTCAGGCCGACCGGGAGCACCTCGATGCCGGTGCCGAGAATGCGCACCTGGT
>Ga0310832_100651_pt1 | contig 21726 bp, 15 predicted proteins | sample WT_ome_7_FD_201303 | JGI IMG/M metagenome (GOLD analysis project Ga0310832, IMG submission 201303) | Sorghum-adapted microbial communities enriched on wild type (WT) sorghum from Joint BioEnergy Institute, Emeryville, California, United... ...
CAATCGGCTGCTTATTGTAGAAGCCAAATCCAGCTCCCCCAATCATGGCAGCTCAATTGAGAGATTCGAGCAATTTATCGACGAAATAAGCGAAAAGCTGAATCATGCCTGGAATCTGACGTTATCCATGTTATTACGACGACACGAGAGCTTTTATGATGAATTGCCGGTCGCGTTTAAAGAGCTGGATTTTGCTTCGTTGAATGTCGTACTCCTGTTGGTCATTAAAGGCCATAATAGCAAGTGGTTACCTCCATTACAGGAAGCATTGCAGAAGAGCTTGAAGAATTTTTCCAGGATTTGGAAAACCCGTGTTTTTGTAATCAATGACAAGCTTGCAAAGTCTTATGGCTTAATAGTCCCCACCAAGTCTGCTTGCGTGTCTTCAATTGAATCGGGTAATTCAGAATGAAGTAATAATCGATGATGCAAAGGTGTCAGCTTATCTAATACATAGATATGGTGTTTGACTGGGCTTTTATCAATCTTAATTATGGGGGATTTCGATTCAATCTACTTCTTTTAGTTCTGCCCGATATTTCTCGAGTATTTCGCTTCTTTTCATTTCGGCAAGATCAGCTCTGCGTTGGTCTGGTCCGAGGCGATATCTCGTTCTCCATGTCACGAACGTTTCTTTTGGTACCCCTAACTCATCTGCAACAGGCGGTCCGGGCGAGATTCGGATGTTCCTCGCTTCCGGAGTAACACAGGGGTTGCCGGAACCAGCACGATTCAACGGTTCATTGCTGCGGCATGTACTTGATCATTTCCCGGCTGCTTCATCCTCGATTTAACCCTCGTATAGGAAATATAATTGTCGGTATTGATCCGGCAGAAACATCAAGGTTTGCGCGCCCGCCGCAAATTTTTGCGGCGAGGCGCGTAATGTTTTGCGCCCGGGCAGCGAATGTTTGCGCGTTCCGCACTTTCCTCCTGGATTAAGATAGCCTCAACCGAAAGCACTTGAAAAAATCCGGGAGGTCGGATGAGCGCATGATTACTTTGAACCAGGCATCGAAAGTTTTCACCACCGAAGCGGGCGGCTTCAAGGCATTGAAGGAGACGGACCTTCACATCAAGAAGGGCGAGTTCGCCGCCATTATGGGCCCGAGCGGCTCGGGGAAGAGCACGCTGCTGCAGTTGATCGGCGGTCTGGATCTGCCGACGACGGGCAGTATAACCGTCGACGGCGCGCCGCTGCACCGGATGAGCGAGCAGGAGCGGACGCTGTTCCGCCGGACGCGGGTCGGCTTCGTCTTCCAGAACTATCAACTGCTTCCGATGATGACGGTGGCGGAAAACATCGCCCTTCCGCTTGCCGCGAACCGGGCTTCGAAGGGCGAGATCCGGGACCGGGTGCGGCAACTGCTGCGGGATGTCAATCTGGAGGGCAAAGAGCACCACTATCCCGCCCAGCTCAGCGGAGGCCAGCAGCAGCGCGTCGCCATCGCGCGGGCGCTCGCGATGAAGCCGAAGCTGATTCTCGCGGACGAGCCTACGGGCAACCTCGATCAGCTGAGTGGCGCGAACGTCTTGTCGCTGCTGACCAGGCTCAATGAAGAGCATGGGATCACCATTGTCATGGTGACGCATGACCAGCTGGCAGCCGGCGCGGCGAAACGCGTCATTACGATTCAGGATGGCGCGATTGTCGGGGATCGGAAGCAAGGAGGTGAGGTCCATGATGTTGCAGATCGCCTGGCGTAACCTGTTCCGGCGCAAACGCCGCACATACCTGACGCTGCTCTCGGTCATCATCGGCGTTGCCGCGGCCTTCGCGGTGATCACGGCCGTGAACACCACGGAGAAGGCGATCCCGATCTTCCTGAAAGAAGCGTTCGGCAAATCGGACTATAACATCCTCGGCACGGAGACGTACTTCTCCGAAGACGTCTACCAGGCGGCGCGACAGCAGCTCGGGAACGCAACGGCGGTTGCCGTGCTGAAGGAAAATACGAAGCTTCATCTCGAACAGGAAGGCATCGCCGCCATTCAGAAGCGCGTCGTGCTGACCGGGTACAGCCATCCGGATACGCCTGTCACGAACTTCAAGGTGATCGACGGCGACCTGAACGCCGGGGGCGCGATCATTACCGACCAAATGGCCAAGGCGATGAAGCTGAAAGCGGGGCAGACGCTGTCGTTCGAGACCGATCAGGGGATCCGGACGGTTCCGGTCTCCGCCGTTGTCGAATACACGCTCGATCTGATGGGTCCCCGCAATTGGTTCATGGCGAAATACCACCATTGGTCGGTCGCGCTTCCGCTATCGACTTTGCAGGAATGGTTCGACCGATCCGGCCAGATTCAAGCGGTGCTGATCAAGGCGGCGCCCGACGCCGGCATGGAGGAGCTGGAGCAACAGGTTGACGCGCTGACGAAACAGCACGAAGGCACCTATATGCAGCCGGTCTCGATCTACTTCCATGTCAGCATGAAGGATTCGTTCTTCCTCGCGCTCTATCTGGCCGGTTTCCTCGGCATCGCGCTCAGTGCGTTCGTCATTTTCAACTCGCTCTATGTCAGTGTGAACGAACGGAAGAAGGAATTCGCGGCGCTGAAGACGATCGGGTACACGCCCGGCCAGCTGCGGCGGATGGTGTTCGGCGAAGTCCTGCTCTTCTCGGTCATCGGCACGTTGATCGGTCTGCTGTTCGGGTACGGCTTCGCCATTGTCCTGAAAGAGCTCGTCTTCATGATCTTCGGCATTTACAGCGAAGTCGAGTTGGAATTGTGGAAGGGGCTGCTCGTGTCCGCCGCGGCCGGCCTTATCATCCCGGCGATCGCCGCCTGGGTGCCCATCCGCAAGGCGGGCCAGGTCAGCGTCATCGCGGCGCTGCGGGACAACCCGGAAGAAGCCGGGAAAGGCGCGTCGGTCCTGCGCCTCGTGCTCGGCGGCGCGCTGGTGCTATCCGCCTTCTTCATCAAAAGCCTGCTTCTGGTCGTGCCGCTCTTGGTCGGCGTATCGCTGCTCTACCCGCATCTGTTCGCCGCGGTCGGCTACATCTTGAGACCCGTCTATCGGTACGGCTTCGGATTCACCGGGGAGCTCGCCGCGCGCAATTTGCGGCGGAACCGAACCCGCACCGCGATGACGTCCCTGGTGCTCAGCCTCGGCATCGCGATGATCGTCCTGATGAGCTCGCTGAACTGGGCGATGCTGCAAACGTACGAGCGCATCATCTACTCGTCGTATGGCGGCAACCTCGATGTCATGTTCCACCATATCGAAGCGGATGATTTGGAGAAGATCCGCGGCCTTGAGGGTGTGACGGATGCCGTAACCTACGCGCATACTTCCGTTATCTGGATGTTCGAGGGGCAGAAGCGGAAATTGCCCGTCTTCGGCGTCGGCGCCGATTGGATTGACCGGTTCCCGCTGTTCGAACCCGGAGACAGGGAGCATGGCGAACTGATCCGTGAGCTGCGCAGCGACGAGATCATTCTGGACCGCGTCTCTTACGGCGTGTGGGGCGGACAGATCGGCGAGACGATCACGCTGCAGACGGTGGACGGACTGAAAACGTTCAAGGTCGCGGCTGTTGTCGATTCGATGAAAAACAACGGGTACGGCGCGTTCATGAAGGATACGGACTTCCAGACGCATTTCGGCATGAAGTACGTGCGCAATGCGCTCATCCTGAAGGACGCGGACACGAGTCCGCTGCAACTGAGGGAACGCGTCTTCGACACGTTCGGCGAACGGGTGGAAGAGATGTGGGGTCCGGAGGACTGGGTGACGGTCATCAATTTGCAGAATACCGGTTCGTTCAGCATCATCAACGGACTGATCGTCCTCGCGCTCATCGTGTCCGGGATCGGCATCTCCAACACGCTGATGGTGGGCATGATGGAACGGATCCGCGAACTGGGCATGATGCGGGCCGTCGGGGTGACGCGCAAGCAGATCCTCCGGATGATTCGGCGGGAAGGTCTGGCCTTCGGATGGGCGGCTTCGATCATCGGCTGCGCCGTGGGCGTCCTGCTCATCTTCCTGACGTCATCGTTCCTGCAGATGAACATGTTGACTTTCAAATTCGAAGTTTCCTGGGAGATTATCCTGGCTTGCGGAGTGTTCGGTCTGGCCATCAGCTGGTTTGCCAGCCTGCCGCCGGCACGCAGAGCGGCGAAGACACCGCTCGGCGAAGCGCTTCGTTACGAGTAATGGAGGCCCGCGAACCCCGCATCGATTTGCGGGCGTTCGCCATTTTTTTGCGCGGTGGCCCCTCGGGGTTTCGTATATAATGGGTTCAAGCGGTTGTTGGGAAGGGGATTCGCGCATGGAGAATTTTCAGACCGGCCATCAAGATTTGTACCGCATTATAGCGGAGAATACGATCGACACCATCGTCGTGGTGGACAATCGAGGCGTCGTCCTGTATGTGTCGCCTTCCCTCTACGATCTGATCGGCTATCACCCGAGCGAATACAGCGGAGGCGACGCCTTCCGGGTCATCCACCCGGAGGACCGCGCCTACACGCAGGCGATGCACAGACTTGCCCTGGAGACGAGGCAAGCGGTCGATCTGGAGTACCGCGCGGTGAACGCGCAGGGGCAAGTGGTCCATGTCGAGGCGCGGGTGAAGCCGGTACTTGACCGGAATGGCGAGGTGCAATATGTCGTCGTGGCGGCGCGGGATGTCAGCGAGCGCAAGCAAGCGGAGGAGTTTCTGGAGAAAATATTGGACAATGTGCGCGCCGCCGTGTTCTCGGTCGACAAAGACTTCACCCGCTACCACTACCTCTCGAAGAACGTGGAGAAGATTACCGGTGTGCCGAGGGAGACGGCTTTCCACCACCCCATCCGGATGCATGACCATATTCACCCGGACGACCATCAGATGATGATGGGGGAGATGAAGGAGCTGCTGGACCAGGGGGTGAAGCTGGAGCGGGAGATCCGGAATATCCGGAACGCGGAAGATCCGGTCTACATCAAATTGATGATGCACCCCTACCGTTCCCCTTCGGGCGAGATCGAGCGGTTCGACGGACTCATGATGGATATTACGGAGAAGAAACGGTCCGAGCTCGCGCTCGAAGAAAGCGAACAGCGCTACAAGTCGTTGTTCGAGCATAATCTGGACGGCGTATTCTCGATCGAGCTCGACCACTATTACTTTGTCAACGCCAATCCGGCGTTCGAACGCATCGCGGGAGTCGAACTGAAGACGCTGACGGACCGCTGTCTGCTCGGCATGATCTGCGAGGATGACCATATGGCGGTGTACGAGGCGCTGCACGAAGTCCGGCGGTCGGGCAAGCCGATCGACCTGGAATGCCGCCTGAATCCGTCGAGCCGCGGCGAAATTATTGTCAGCATTACTTTCGTTCCCATTTTCCTGTCCGGGCGGCTGAACGGGATACACGGCATCGTCAAGGACATTACGAAGCGGAAGCAGGAAGAGCGGAACCTCATCAACAGCGAGAAGCGGTACAAAGAGCTGCAGCAGAGCATCAACCGCTTCGCGAACGACCTGGCGAACGTCATGAAAGTGTCCGAGCTGGAGCGGCGGCTGCTGGATGAGGTGACAGCGGTGCTCCCCGTTGCGGGCGCGACCATTACGGAGATGCCCAGGGGGCAGGAGCCGCCGCGGGCGGGCGGCCGCGAGATGTGGATCCGGATCGGGGAGAAGCAACATCCGGTTTACTTGCGGCTCGAATGGGAGCACCCGCTGACCGGCATGGAGAAGGAGTGGCTCGAGACCGCCGTCCATTATGTGACGATTCTCTATGATAATCTCCACCGCATTGAAGACTTGATGACCAGGCTGGAGGAACTCGTCTCCGCCAACGAGACGCCGAAGTGGATGCTGCGGCTGCTGTTCAAGCTGTCCGAGAAGGAGCGCGCCACGTTGTCGAGCGATTTGCACGACACCGTGCTGCAGGATCTCATCAACTGGTACCGCAAGCTGGAATCGCTCAGGTCCACCCGGGACTTCGAGCGGGAGACGCGGCAGGCATTGATGCAGGTGGAGGAAGGCCTGCTCGATGCGATTCACCAGATCCGCATCACGTGCAACGAGCTTCGCCCGCCGTTCCTCCTGAAGATGGGCCTCGTCGAGTCGCTGAGAAGCCTCTTCGAATATACGCGCATGTTCGCCAACTATGAGATCGCGTTCTCCGCGGATGATTTCCGGGCCCAGTTGAACGAAGAGCAGACGCTGGGGCTGTACCGCATAGTGCAAGAGCTGCTCAATAACGCGAGCAAGCATGCCAGGGCGGATCAAGTGACGATGACGCTGGCGGATACGCCGGACGGGATCGCGTTCACCTATTCGGACAACGGGGTCGGGATGGATATGTCCGCCTTCAGCGGCACGTTTCAAAATATGGGCCTGGCGGGGATGGAGAAACGGGTGCTCAGCCTGGAAGGCACGATCGATATCCATTCCGCGCCGGGGCAAGGTTTTCATGTCCATATCCGATTCCCGCATGATGATAGCGGAGGGAAGCAGCAATGGAAATCCTGTTAGTCGACGATCATCGTTCCGTCGTGGAAGGGACGAAGATGCTCATCGAATCCGAACCGGGGATGAACGTGACGATCGAAACCGATGTGTACCTGGTGCCGGATCTGGTCCGGCTGAAGAAGTTCGACGTCATGTTGTTCGATCTCTACATGCCGAATATGAACGGCGCCGATCTGACCCGCAAAATTCTCGAATACGTGCCGGACGCGGTCATCCTGATCTATTCCGGCTTCGAGATCGCGCCGCACTTCAACCTGTTGATGGAAGCGGGCGTCTCGGGCTTCATCGCGAAGACGTCCACGCGGGAACAGCTGATTCAGGCGCTGCGTTGTGCGGCGAGGAAGGAAGCGATCGTGCCGATGCAGCTGCTGAAACAGCTGAGGCGGCAGGAGATCGTGGTGAAAGGAGAGCGGGCAGGCGAGGAGACGACCATCACGATGGAGGAGGACAAGCTGCTGCGCGAACTGGCGAAAGGCAAGAGCAACAAGGAAATCTCCGCCGCGCTCATGATCAGCCAGCGGTCGCTGGAGTACAATCTGACCGAGCTGTTCCAGAAGCTGCGCGTCAGCTCGCGGGTCGAACTGATCCGCAAGGCGAAGAGCCTCGGCATCCTCCCGATGGAAGATCTTCGCTGAATCCGTATACCCCCATGCGGGACCGTCCGGGCCTTGTGCGCCGGCGGTTCTTTTTTTTGTACGACAGACCAATTCGCGTACAAAAGCAGTGCCGAATTCGTCTGTAACGAGGATACCTCGTTACAGGGGCGCGCGGAGGCGGGCAGAAGCGTGTGTAACGAGGATACCACGTTACAGGGGCGCGCGGAGGCGGGCAGAAGCGTGTGTAACGAGGATACCACGTTACAGAGGCGCACGGAGCCGACCAAAAGCGTGTGTAACGAGGATACCACGTTACAGAGGCGCGCGGAGCCGACCAAAGGCGTGTGTAACGAGGATACCACGTTACAGAGGCGCGCGGAGCCGACCAAAGGCGTTTGTAACGAGGATACCTCGTTACAGACCTCCATGCCGCTAGAGCGGCACCATCAGATCATGAAAATATCCATCAGCCCGCAGAATAATCTTCTTACACCGTGGAGGTTTAGTAAGATGGTGGCCTTTTTGTGCTTCCATGCGGCTGTATTTTCGGGATAGGGGTGCGTTGAGCCGACCAGGTGCCACAGCATGCATGCCGCGTTGCAAAATGAGGCGAACCGACGGTCGGTCAGAAATCCATATTTTTGTATGTTAATTGGTCAGCCGTAGTTTTTTTTGTCGTCCAAAACGGCTGCTTCTTGCGTGTCCGGCGCAAAGTTTTGCGGGATGCGCCGCAACGTTTGCGGGATGCGCCGCATCGTTTGCGCGATGCGTGGTTCTCCTCCGGATTATGATGAAGGCATCAACCGACAGGGAGATGAACCGTTGTGCAAGGAACAGCGTCAAGACGCATCATGTTGCTCGCGGTTGTGCTGGGCATGCTTCTGATCGGCGCATGCGGCGGTCAATCGGCTTGGGAGGACGAACAGCTCAATGAAGACGACATCAGCACGCGCATTCTCGCCGATCATGTGAAGGCAGATTGGCAGTTGTCGCCGTCACCGACAGGCGAAGGCGAACTCATCCGGGTCGCGTTCCGGCTTCCCGACGGATCGTCCGTGAATGACTTCGAGCTGACGCACGAGAAGCTGCTGCATCTGATCATTGTCAGCCGGGATCTGTCCTGGTTCAACCACATCCACCCGGAATACAAGGGCGAGGGCATGTTCGAAGCGGTGAATGATTTTCCCGCGGGAGGCAAGTATCGGGTCATCGCCGACTTCAAGCCCGCCGGAGGCGACGCGATGACGAAACTGGCCTGGCTTGACGTCGAGGGCAAGCCCGCCGATCCGGCGCCGATCGTCCTGACCGATCCGCTGGAAGCGTCGGCAGACGGCAAGCGCGTGAAGCTTCAGATCAGCAGCCTCGCTCCGGATGAAGAATCCGTGCTTGCGTTCCATGTGGAGGATGAAGCGTCCGGTCAGCCGATTGCCGACCTCGAACCGTATCTGGGCGCGATCGGACATGTGGTCATTCTCTCCGAAGACGGCGAGCAGTACGTGCATGTTCACGCGGAAGAAGACCTGGGCTCGGGGCCCGATGCCCGCTTCGAAGCGACCTTCCCGAAGCGCGGGGTGTACAAGATCTGGGCGCAATTTCAGCATCAAGGACGGGTCTTCACCGCATCTTATGCGGTTCAAGTCCGATAGGCCGTGATGGGTGCGGGGTCAAGGACGGGCACGCGGGGGGCGTTCGCATGAGGGTGTTCCGGCGATTTCTGCCATATGTCAGAAAACAATTGAAGCTGTATATTACGGGGTTTATCGGCAGCCTGTTCCGTTTCCTCATTCCGCTGTCCGTTCCGCTGGTCATGAAATATTTGCTCGACGACCTGCTGCGGAACGACGCCATATCGGACGCCGGGAAGATTCGGCAGATTGCGCTCATCGCAGCGGTCATGCTGATCGTCTTCTTCCTCGTCCGCGGCCCGATGGAATACGTGAGACAGTTCTTCCTGCATAAGGCCAACAACAAGATGATCAAGGCGCTCCGGACCGACACTTTTCGCAAAATCCATGCGCTGGACGCGAAATATTTCGCCGAGCACAAGAGCGGGGAAGTCGGGACGCGGTTCTTCGATGATATCGAGAAGATCAGAGGGTACATGACCGCCGTCTTCTCGAACATCTGGATCGAGATGATCGTGCTCCTCTTCGTCGTCGGGGTGATGGCGGTGCTGAATGCTCCGCTCACGCTGCTCGCGGTCGGTCTTGTCGGCACGCAATTTGCTTTGGCGCATTGGCTGTCGAAGAAGCTGAAGCTGACGACGAGCCGGATGATGAAGTACCGCTCCGTGCTGAACGGGTTTGTGCTGGAGAAGATTCAGGGCGCCTTCCTGTCGAAGCTGTTCCTGACGGAGAAGAAGGATGCGGAGGAACTGGAACGCCATTTGGTCCACTATGAGCAGCTTACCGACCGGCAGGCGAAGATCAACGCCATCAGTCTGGCGGCGGTCAATGTGCTCAGCGACGCGACCCCGTTCATCGTCGTGCTGACCGGAAGCCTGAGCGTCATCCACGGAAACTTGTCGTTGGGATCTCTGATCGCGTTCTTCGCCTATGTGGATCGGATGAGAAGTCCGGTCGCGGCGCTCGTCCAGGCGTTTCCGGCCATCGCGGAAGGGAACGTGGCGCTTCAGCGCATCTTCGAGTTCCTGGACACGCCGGTTGCGGTGAAGGAGCGGGAGCGGGCGGTTCCGCTGAACGGATTTCACCATGCCATTACGTTCCGCAACGTCTCCTTCTCCTATCATCCCGACCGCGAAGTGATCAAGAACTTGTCGTTCACGCTGCGCAAGGGGCGCACCTATGCCTTCGTCGGCGAAAGCGGCGGCGGCAAGAGCACGATCCTGCAGCTGCTGACCCGGATGTACGATCCCGACAAGGGGGAAATCCGGATCGACGGCATTCCGCTCCGGGATCTGTCCATCGCGGGGCTCAGGGAGAGAATCGGCATGGTGACCCAGGATAACTTCCTGTTCAGCGCGTCCGTGAAGCACAATATCCGGCTGGCAAGACCGGAGGCTTCAGACGAAGACGTGATCGCCGCGGCGAAGAAAGCCTATGCGCATGAGTTCATTTGCGCCTTGCCTGACGGCTACGACACCGAGATCGGGGAGCGGGGCGTCAAGCTGTCCGGGGGGCAGAAACAGCGGATCGCGCTGGCGCGGGTCTTCCTGAAAAATCCGGAGCTCCTTCTGCTCGACGAGGCGACCAGCGCGCTGGACAACGAGAGCGAGCAGCTCGTCCAGAAGTCCATCAGCGAAGCGGGACGGGACAAAACCGTCATCATGATCGCCCACAGGCTGTCGACGGTGCGCAGCGCCGACACGATATTCGTCATCCGCAGCGGCACGATCGTGGAGCAAGGCAGCCACAGCGAGCTGATGCGGCGGGGCGGTTATTACCGCGAACTGTACGAACAGCAGAGCCGGGAGAACCCCCGGGGACCGCTGTCCGGCTGGCAAGACCGAAAAATTCAATGAAAAGCGAGGATGAATTTGATGAAAAAACGTTCGAAACTTCCGCTTCTGGCCGCTTCCACCGTCATGATTCTGGCGCTTGTCGGGTGCTCCGACGCGGTGACTGCAAATGTTGAACGCGTCGAAACCTCCCTGATCGGGCCCGAATCGGCACCGGGAGGCAAGAACGTGCAGGAGAAAATCTTTCAAGCCGACGCGTTTGATCGCATCGATGTTCGTTCGGAGGCGATGGAAGTCTATGTGGAGCAGTCACCCGATGATCAGGCCACGGCCCGGCTGATCACGGACAAAGCCATTGACAACCCGTTCGTGTTCGATGCCTCGGTCGAGAATGGCGTGCTGCGTCTGTCCGTGGATGAGCGAACGAAAATCAATATTCTGGACCGGGTGCAGAACGGAGAGCGCAAGCTTATCCTCTCACTGCCGCAGAAACATTACGAGGAAGTCGCCATTCGCAATGAATTCGGACGCGTGGATATGGCCGATCTGGCCGCCGACCGTGTCGTCGTGGAGCAAAGCGCCGGCGATATCCGGTTGTCCGGCGTCTCGGGCGAGCTGGAGCTGGAGACGGAGACCGGCAAGATCGAGGCGGAAGGCGTCACGCTGGATCACGATATTTTCGCGAGGACGAGCGTGGGGGATATCGAAGTCCGGTTCAGCGCGCCGCCCGAAGCGGGATCGATCCGGGCGAGGACGACGCTCGGGGATGTCCGGGTCGATGTGAACGGGTTGCGGTACAGCGAGAATTCGGGCAATTCGATAACGGGCAGGTTCGCGACGGAAGGCCGCGTGATGGAGGCGGTCTCGGAAGTGGGCTCGATCCGGGTCGGTGTGCTGCCGTAACGCGGCGCGTCGCAGCCCACCGACACAGGGGCTCGCCGGGCGACTTCTCTAGCCGTTCCCCAACAATTGCAGGATGGGGTCATAGACGAAATGAAGAACAAGAAACAAAACACAGCCGATTATGGCCCCGACTACGGCGCCGTTGAGCCGGATGGCTTGCAAATCTTCTCCGACTTTGTCCTTCACCAGTTGCTTCAGGCGTTCATCGGTGAAAGATTCCAGGGTCTTGTGAACAATTTGCCCGATCCGGTGATATTCCTTCTCGACGACGTGCACGATCAACTGACGCGCGTATTGATTGAGCGCGTCTTTCTTCATCTCGTCCTGCCTGAACCGATCCCAGTAGCGGTTGACAAAATCGATGGTCCACGCCTTGATGTCCGAAGTGCGCAGCTCTCTGTCCCAATACTTGATGGGTTCGTCGCGATTCATATACGCAATGAAAGCATTCAGGAGCTGGCTGATGACGGGTTGGAAGGAGACCCGATGGATGGCGTCATTCTTCCATTCGTCGACGGCACGTCGGATCGGGTTGATTTCGCCGGTCGAAAGCGTCATGCCCGACTGCAAATCGTCGCCGATTCGTTCGAGTGCATCCTTGACCAGCAGGCGCAGATCGTGGTTGCGGTCCTCAAGGGATTTCACCAGTTCGACGATTTCACGATACAGGGCATCCGCAGCGTCGTCCAGATCCAGAACGCCGGTCTTTTCCGCCATCGATTCCATGAATTTTTTGGCTTGACGCTTGAAGAAATTTCCCTTGTTCACATACTTGCGTCTCTCACTTTCCAGGAGGTCGCGGATCGCCGACCGCGTATGGGTTCCGTGGAGCCGTTCGCGAGCAAACCCGACGAGATGATCCAGCAGCCGATCCAGATGTCCTTCCCGCGTCGACCATCGAATCGCTTCGCCCGCCAGGGAGCTTACGTTGGCCGATTTGAGCGCTTCCTTCAGTTTCTGCTCGATGAAGGCCGAACTCTTGTCGATATCGAGCGACAACAACAACTGCCGCAAGGCGACCCAAACCTTCTCGCCCACGGTGGTCTTGTTCGCCGCCAGATGTGACTCCAGCCATTCCATGCCGATATTGACAAAATGGATATCCCGCACATGGGACAGCAAGGTTGCCTTCGGCAGCAGCTCCGACTCCACCATGCCGACGATGCCTTTGGTCAGGTTGGCTCTGTTGCGTCCAAGGAGATCGGTGTGCCATTTGATTCCGAGCGGTCTGGTGAACAACGCGCTTACCGCGTACCAGTCGGCCAGCGTCGCAACCAATGCGGATTCCACCGCAAAGAACAGGAAATGTACGCCCCGGCTGTCGGCGAATCGGAGATGGAAATACAGCGTTGCCAGAAAAAGGACCGCCAACACGATGAGCCAAAAATTCGCTTTTCTGTACATGTGCCGATTACCCCGCCATCGCGATCAGCCTATAGAGCATATAAAGCGCCATGCCGATCAAGCCGCCAACCATGACGCCGCTGATGCGGATATAATGGAGATCCTTGCCGGCTTTCGCTTTGACCAATGCAATGATCTGTTCATTGCTGTACTTCCCCAGTTCGTTCCGGACCACCCCGGCAATGGCTCCGTGCCAGTAAGGAACGGATTGGAGCAGCTTGTCTTCCGCCCAGTCGGCGATCTTGCTCCAGGCGTCATGTTTTTTCGGATCCAATAGCTTCTCCATGACATCGACAAGCCAGGGGAACGGGGGAGTTCCGGACAAATCCGGATGTTTCTCCGTTGCAGCGGCCACTTCCCGGTAGGTCTGAAGATGGGATTGAAACCAATCCGTCAGCTTGACCCGCCTGTCGATGAGCGCCAGGACCTTCATTTTCCCGTTCTCCACCTGTTGTTGCAATCGGCGATCCTCCCGCAACTGATTCTCCAGCGATGCCAGCCATTTCTTCACAGTCCGGCGTTCGGAGCTGTGGGGATCCTGGTACCGGTTCAGCATCCCGTCGAGCCAATGAACGACACGGTCGATCATCTTGTCCCTTCCCAGACTGACCAGCGACTTGAAGATGCTGCGCAACCAATGCCCTTCCGAATAGGTGCTCAGCACCGCATCAATCGTGGATGACACCAGCGACCGGAACGTGCCGGAATGAGCGATCTTCCGGAGCTCCTCGATGAGGAAATCCGCAACCTTGTCGTCATATCCGTTCCGGATCGACCAGGCCAATATATCCGCCAACAGTTCGTGAACCTGAACATGGCGGGCCTGATGAAGCAGCGTCCGTTGGATCGAGTTCACCATCTCGCCGGGTTCCAGTTGGCGCACGATATCCGCCGCCAACTGCTGGACCAGGCTGATGATCGCTTCCTTGCCGCCACTCCGATTGAGATAGCTGTCCAGAAGTTCAATCAGATCCAATTGCCCGAGCGCTTGCCGGATGCGTTCTTCCGTCAGAAGATCGTATTGGACCATGTGCACCAGACCGGCTTCAAGGACATCCCTTCTCTTGCGGATGATGTCCGTGCGGATCCAGGGAATATCCATTTTGATGCGAAGTTTTCTGAGCGGATTGTCATACAGCGCGCTGACCGCGAACGTGTCGGCCCAACCGCCCACAGTGGCCGCGCAGAAGCCGGCGAAGAGCAACCCGCCGACCGGATGCTGGGCGAACGGGTAAGCGATGAACGTGCCGGCCGTGGACAGTCCCAGCGCCAGATTGGCCTTGGATCGAGGCGTCAGCATTACGGCCCTCCAAAATGTCCGTCTTGTCCGCAACGGTTCTTCCTTCCATTTTCCATATTCCAAACGTCGCAGTCAATAAGTCCCAGATTCCATGCGTGAAAAGGTGGACATCTCCCCGACATGTTCCGGCGCTATACTCGGAGGCAGATCATGAGACTGCGGGGAGCCCCCATGAAAATTGCCTTGCTCGCGGCGGGCGAGCCGGACGAGATCCGGCTGTGCCTGGCCCTGGCGCTCGGACTGCGCCATCTGGGCCATCGCACCGTCCTCGCCGCGCCGGAACAGGCAGCCGCCTGGATCGGGAAATATCCCGTTGTATACTATCCGCTGCCCGGATCCGGCGAGCCGGGTCCGGGCTTGACGGGCGACGGGCCGATCGGGCGGCTCGAGGAGCACGCGCTGCGGCTGGCGCTGCTGCTCGTCTGCCGGGACTGCGACGCGGTTCTCTGCCCGCCCTCCCTCCTGTTCGAAGCCGGCGTCATCTCCGAAGCCTTGCGGATTCCGTTCCTGTTCGTCCAGACATCCCCGCTCCTGCCGGCGACATTCGCTGATCCGAATTTCGCGGTCTCCCGGATCTTGGGCCGGCACTCGCTTCGCCTGTTCCGGAGGCGGGACGAGCGGCGCAGGATCCCCGGCGTGAACGCCTGGCGCGCCCGCCTGGGGCTCAAACCGCTTGCCGGTTCGTATTGCCGGCGGATCGGGGCGCTGAAGGTTCCCGTCCTGCACGCGTACAGCCCGACGCTCGCGCCGCCCCCGGCGGATTGGGGGGAACATCACGGCGTGTCCGGCGCGGTCTGGCTCGATGGCCGCCTCGTCCCGCGGGAGGCGGCCGAGCCGCTATCGGACGCGTTCGCGCGGTGGCTGGCGCAGGGAAGCGCGCCGGTCTATATCGAGGCGGACTGTCTGCCCGCCCCGGACGCGCGGCGGATCGACATGGCGGTCGATCTGGCGGCGCGGCTGCGCGCCCGCGCGGTCATCGCCGTCGACCGGGGATTCGCCGGGCAGCCGGAACAACCGCTGAAAGGCGACGTATGGCTGACGAGGCGGGCCGATCCCCGCCCGGTCCTGGCCGGATGCGGGCTCGCTGTCCATCGCGGCGACCCGTGCACGACGCACGCGGCGGCGGAGGCGGGCACGCCCGTTCTCGTCTGTTCCGGGACGGCGGAGCAGGCATTCTGGGGTAAGCGCATCGAACGCCTTAGAATCGGGCGGCACCTGCCCGTCCTGCGGGCGACGACGGCCCGTCTGGCGCGGGAAATCCGGGAGATGACGGCGGATGGGACGACGCGGACAAGGGCGGCCGCCCTGGGCGGCGCGATCCGGGGAGAGAAGGGGTTGCTGCGCGCGTTGGAATGGATCGAGCGGCAATTGCCGGACGCTCCGGTGTTCACGAACGAGCCGTTGTAACGCCGGAGCGCCGGTCAAGCGGGTTATTTTTCGTCAAAAGGCAGCAGCAGGGTAAACGTCGAACCGGCCGGACTGGAGTCGGTCAGCACGAGATCGCCGCCGAGCGAACGGGCGATCAGGCGGCTGAAGGGCAGTCCGATGCCGAGGCCGCGCACCTTCGATTGCTTCTGCCGGCCGCGGTAGAACGGCTCGAAGATGTCGAGCTGCTCCTCGCGGGGAATGCCGTGGCCGGTATCGCGCACCTGGATGCGGTAGCGCGACGAGTCGGCCAGCAGGCGGATGGCGATGACGCCGCCTTCCATCGCGTCCCGCGCGTTGTTCAGCAGGTTGACGAGAATTTGCTCCACCCGGCCCGGGTCGGTCCGCGTCCGCCAGTCCGCGGCATCCGAAGCCGTCTCCACCTCGACCCGCACGTCCGCTTCCCGCTGGCCGTCCCGCCACCGCTCCGCGATCTCCCCGACGAGCGCGGGCAGATCGCGCGTCTCCTTCACGACGGCGACCGCGTTGCCGGCGAATCGGTTGAACTCCAGCAAGTCGCCCACCATTTTCTGCAGACGCTTACTGTCGGCCAGACAGACTTCGAGAAAACGATCCCGCTCCTCGCCGCTCACGACCCCGTCTTTCATCGCCTGCAGCAGCCCGCTGATCGAGGCGACCGGTGTCTTCAGCTCGTGCGTGACGCCGGCCAGCAATTGGGTGCGCAGCGTCTCCAGCCAGTGCAGGCGGTCGGCCATTTCCCGGAAGGAGCGCGTCAGTTCGTAGATCTCCTTCTCCTTCGGCGTCTGGCCCGGTTCAAGCTTGTAGTTCCCGGCGACGACCTGTTTGGCCGCCTCGGACGCCTCGCGGATCGGGCGGGCAAGCCTGCGCGTCAGCACGTAGATGACGCCCCAGCCGGTCAGCGCGATCATGCAGGCGAGGATAAGGAGATGGAACTTGAAGTCGGCGAACGACCGCACAAGATTGACCTCGGGGAGCAGGAGCAGCGCGTACCCGTCGCCTTGGCCGACCGGGTGGACGGCGGCGATGAACGTCTCGGGCGCGTTCGCCGCCGGGAGCCGGAAGACGCGCGCCTCGCCCGACAGGATCCGCTCCCGCCATTCGGCGAGTCCGGCTTCGACATCGGGCAGAGCCGGCGGAAAATGCTGCGTCATCTCGCCTTGGCTGTCCCAGACGAACACGACGACGCGCTTGTTCCGGATGTCGTACTTGTGGACGAGGCTGTCCATCCAGCGCTGCATTTCGCCGCCGCCCACGGGGATGCGGCCGCCGCTTAGTTCGATCCCGGCGGCGATCTCCGCGGTCATCCTCATCATGCTCCGGCGCTGATCGCCGTCGATGGTCAGCTGGATGACGTACACGGTGATGACGCCCATGATGCCCATGCTGGCGAAAAGGATGACGAAATACCGGACCGACCAATACCGGAGCATGCCGATGCGTTTACGCGTGGACACGGAATTGATACCCCATTCTTCTGAGCGTTGCGATCTCGCCTTCTTCCGCGGGCCAATCCGCGAGCGTCTGCCGGATGCGCTTGATCGCGAGGTCGACGGCGCGGTCGCTGCCGTCATAGTCGATGCCCCAGACGTGCTCGATCAGCTGCTCGCGGTCGAAGGTCCTGTTCGGGTGCCGGGAGAGGAAGAGGAGCAGTGACAGGTCGCGCGGCATGAGGCTGACTTGCCGCCCGCTCAGTTCCACGCTGCGGGCTTGATAGTCGATTTTCAGGCTGCCGAAGATGGCCTGGTCCCCGTCGATCACCCGGGGCATGCGGCGCAGCACGGCGCCCACGCGCGCGACGACCTCCTCCGCGACGAACGGCTTGCCCAGGTAGTCGTCGGCGCCCCCGTTCAGTCCGGCGAGGCGGCTGTCGATGTCGTCGAGCGCCGTCAACATGATGACCGGGCACGCGCTGCGCTCCCGGATCCGCTTCAGGATCGCCCAACCATCCATGTCGGGCAGCATCACATCCAGCAGAACCAGCGACGGCCGCCAACGCTCGAAGAGCGTGACGGCCTGCTCGCCGGTCCACGCCTGTTCCACGGCATAGCCGGCCTTGCTCAGGTAAGCTATCAGCACCATCGCGATGCCCGCTTCATCTTCGACAATGAGAATTTTCTTCATGCGGCCGGTATCGTTCCTTCCGGGGTTGGATCGGCCGGATCCGGGCTTCAGCCCGGAGATCCCGCGAGCGGAATCGTGAACAGGAACCGGGTGCTCTCCTCGTCGCTCTCGAAACGCACGGTTCCGCCCAGGGCCTCCGTTGCCTTGCGCACCGCCGCCAGACCGACGCCGCGACCCGACACCCCGCTGACCGTACGCTTCGTGGTGAACCCGTCGCGGAAGACGAGCATGAGCTGTTCGGCTTCCGTCATGGACTCGAGTTCGGCGGGCGTGACCAGCTCTTTGGCGAGGGCGGTGCGGCTTATGGCGGCCGGATCCGCTTTTCTGCCATTATTCGACAAGGTCAGCCGAAGTTCCTTGTCATCCCCGGAGATTTCGCACCGGATGGCGCCGCGCCGCTCCTTGCCCATCGCGATCCGCTCTTCGGGCGGTTCGATGCCGTGGTCGACCATGTTGCGGAACACGTGGATCAGGGTGCGCGCGAACGGCGTGTAAATTTTCGGATCGACGAGCTGCTCGCCGCCGGCGATGCGGACGGGATGGATCTCCTTGCCGCTCGTCTCCGCCAGCCTGGCCGCGTATTCGGGATACATCGCGAGCAGTTCCCGGAACGGGCGGTGCTGCAGCTTGCGCAGCTCCTCCGCGATCGCTTTCGCCTCCGGTCCCGGCAGCATGGTATGGACGAGCTGTTCAATCCGCCGCAGCCGGTCGATCTTGACCGTCACGACATCCTGGTCGATGTCGAACTGGTCGCCCAGAATGTCCCGCAGCAGGCGCAGATCGTCCTCGAGCCAGGCGAGCAGATTCTGCCGGCCGCACCAGTCCGCGAATCCGGCGTCGGCCTCTTCGTCCCGCGCATCTGGTGTGGGGGCGGCGGATTTCGTTTTCCACCCTTCGAGCTGGGTTTCGAATTCGTGCAGCCGCCGGGTCATGTTCGCGAAATCGAGCTGCGCGAAGTTGCCCTTGAACGTGTGCGCCACCCGCGCCAGCTCCTCGCACTTCTCCCGGACGGACAGCGGCGCCTTCACGATGGCTTCCAGGCCGTGGCGGGCGAAGTGGCGGTATTCCTCGAGCATGTCCTTGAAATCGCGATAGTGCCGGATCACGTGGACGACCATGCGCAGCACCTGCCGCTCGCGGGCCATCTGGTCTTCCAGCCGCCGCTGCTCGCTGATGTCGGTCAGGATGACCATCACCTTGCCGGAAGCCGTCTCGTGATCGGGGATCCATTTGTATTGCAGCGATACGCGATAACCCTCCACTTCCGCTTCCGTCGGCAGCAGCGACAGGCATACTTCGCGGTGCAGTTCGTCGCCGGCGAACACGGAGCGGAGGATTTCGGCCTGCAGCTCCTGCTCGTCCGCCTGATGGGGAGCCACGAGCTCGACGTAACGCTCACCCGCGATTTCTTTTCCGAAAAGGCGCACGCATTCCTGGCTGTACTCCTTCTGCACCACCAGCCGCTCGTCGATGCTGAGGAAACCCTGTCCGGCGTGGTCGAGCAGATTCCGGATCGCGCGGGTGCGCTCCCGGACCGTCGCTTCGAGCGTCTGGTTCCAGCTTTCGAGCTGCTCGTTGTAGGCGCGGATCTTGCGGTAGACGTCCGCGAAGCCCCTGAACGCGATGATGCCGAAGAAGACGGTGCACACGAGCAGCGAATATTCAAGCAGCATGATCAGGACCGGCACGAACTCGAGCGGCTGCCAGCCGACCCGGCCGATGTTGTGCTCGATGTAGACGCGCAGCGGGTGGCCGATCATGTTGACGAGCAGATAGCAGGTGAGGCCGGCGATGAACCATTTTCCTTCGGCGTTCACCCGACCGCGCAGCGCCAGCAGGCCCAGGACGAGACAGAGCGCGCACAGGGCGGCGAATCCGAACCGCTCGAAGTCCGCGATCTGCCCGGTGTACCGTTCCCACAGCCCGGGCGCCGCCAGCTTGAGGGCGAGGGCGATCAGGCCGCCGGCCATCAGCGCGCGGCCGATGTAGCGGATGATCCGCTCGAACGCGGGTTTCAGCACGTGGGCGAAATAAAGCGCGAACATGTACATCGTGAAGCCGGCGAGCGGCTCCCGCGCGTAGACCCTGAGTTCGAAGAGGTCGATGAACTGGACCGGCGACCGCAGGGAGAACAGCACCCGGCTCAGGCTCATGGAGAGCGAGAAGAGGGCGAAGAACAACATGGATCGGTTCTCGCGGTTCATGAGATACAGGATCAGCGCCCCGAAACCGACCAGGAAGAACACGAACGCGATCAGGAGGTTGATCAGGTCCCGCTCGATCAGATGGAGCTGGAGCTCCGCGAGGGATCCGTACATCACGGGGCCGATTTTGCCCTCGAGCACGTGGCTCCGGTTGGTATGGATGCGCAGCATCAGGTGCCGGTCCGGATCGTGGCCTTCGAGCGGGACGAACACCGCGTCCTGGATGTGCAGCCGGTTCGCTCCGCCTTCCATGTCGCCGTGGCGGTAGAGCAGGGTCGTGCCCGAGTACACTTCGAAGTCGTAATCGGCGCCGCCGAACATCAGGTGGGCATCGGGCGCCAAGCGCTCCCCGGATGACCCGGGCAGCATGCCCGCGAACCAGATGGACGATTCGCCGTCCGGACCGGCGTCAAGGACGGGCGTGAAGCTCCAGTCCCGCAGCGGTCCCGGCATGGTCCATTCGAACACGCCGTCCGCGGTCAGCGGGGAATCGCCGTGGCGGTAATGCGACCAGGCCAGGAGCGGACCTTCCGGCGGCTGACCGGGCGGTTGACCAGGTGGAAGCTGGCCTTGCGGCGGTTGTTCGGGCTGAAGCTGACCCGTGGTCGGTTGACCGGGCGGGAGTTGGCCCTGCGGCGGCTGGCCGGCGGGCAGTTGGTTCGGCGGCGGTTGGTCCGCTCCCGTTTGCCCCGGCGGCATCCGGCCTTCTGCGGGCATCCCGCCGGGGCCGGGCGTTGGCGTACCCTGCGGCGATCCGCTCGGGGATGCGCCGGGAAGGGCCGCCGACGCCGGCTCAGCCGAAGTTGCGATTGCGAGCGCGAGCGTCAGGACCAGTGCAAGCGCCAGCGCCAGCGCCGTTGTCGACCGTCTCGCTTGCATATGTTCCATGGCCGATCACCACTTGATGTCCGTATATGAGCGGTATACACAGTCTCCGACCTTCGCCTTCAGCTTCGACGTCAGGACGGTATCATCCGTCACGAAGACGACCGTGCCGTTGCGGGCGCGCACGTGGGCGGCGAACTCGACCACGAGCCGGAACCCTTCGTCATGGGTGATCGGTTCCCAGAATTCGAGCACGTATTTCGCCCTGCGGAAATAGAGCAGGCCCACGAGGCTGTTGTACAGGTAGCGGACATTCATCTCGTTGATGATCTTCTGGACGATGAGGACGATCCGCCCGTCCTTGATCACGAGTTCGAACGGCAGCGCGGTGAGCGCGGGCGGCTTCAGTTCGAGCGGCTCCCGTTTCTTGGGCGCGGGGGTGTTCTGCTGCCATGGAGCCGATCCGTCGGGTTGCGCGGCCGTCTGCGCGGGAGCGGCTGCGTCGGCCTGCGCCGCGTTGCCGGCCGGTTCCGCACTCGGCAGGATGCCGAGCACGGCGTTCACCACCTTGACCACTTTGTCATCGGTGAACGGTTTCAGGATGTAGTGCTTGGCTCCGGCTCTGATCGCTTCGAAGACTTTGCTCTTGTATTCGAGGGTGCTGATCATGATGATGTCCGCGTCCGGCTTCTTGTCGCGAATGCGGCGCACGGTCTCGATCCCGTCGATGCCGGGCAGCTGGATGTCCATCGTGGTCAGGTCGATCCGGTATCGATCGAACGCCTCCAGCGCTTCATAGCCGTCCGCGGCTTCCGCGACGACGTGATGTCCCGTGTTCTCGAAGATTTCGCGCAGATTGCGGCGGATGATCGGCGAGTCGTCGACAATGAGAACGTTGGCCATCGGTCTTCCTCCCTGAAAGCGATGTTTCTCACCTCCCATCATACGTTAAGCTTCTCGGAAATTCATTTCCGTTGTGGACTCTAGCTTTCTGGCCAGGGTCCTTTATTGTTTCACCCCCAAAATAGGGATGCGAACAAACTTTCCTCTTGACATTTTCGAAACTCCCCAACAA
>Ga0310832_100654_pt1 | contig 21584 bp, 17 predicted proteins | sample WT_ome_7_FD_201303 | JGI IMG/M metagenome (GOLD analysis project Ga0310832, IMG submission 201303) | Sorghum-adapted microbial communities enriched on wild type (WT) sorghum from Joint BioEnergy Institute, Emeryville, California, United... ...
GGAAAATTTGTTCGCATCCCCGTTTTGGGGGTGAAACAATAAAAGACCTTGGCCAAAGGGCCAAAGCCGGTGCGGAGTTTTTAATTCCGAGAGGCTATGAAACGATAAAGCGGGGGTTATTTTTTGGTGAGGCGGAGAAACAAGAAAAATAAAACGGAACCGGGAAGCGTCATGGGCACCATCAGCGGTCAAAACCGGCGGATTGCACGCCCATGACGACTTCGGGTTCCGTTGAAATGCCGAACCGGCCGTCTCGGGATCGATATACGTTCACGGCAACAGAAAGCGCAGCTTGTCCTTGCGCCGCAGCAGTTCCGTGAGCCTGTCCGCGGGAATCGGCGGACTGATCAGGTAACCCTGGATCTCGTCGCACCCGAGCGCCCGGAGGACCCGAACCTGATCCGCCGTCTCCACGCCTTCGGCGATGATCCGGAGTCCGAGGCGCCGCGCCATCGCGACAATCGCCATCACGATGGCCTGATCCTGGGCATTGTCTGTCAAGTTCCGGATGAAGGAGCGGTCGATCTTGATGCTGTCTATCGGCATTTCCCTCAGATAATGAAGGGAACTGTAGCCCGTGCCGAAATCGTCGATCGACACCCGCACACCGAGTTTCTGCAGCCGCTCGAGGACCGGGAGCGCCCGCTTCGGATCGACCACGACGCCCTCGGTAATCTCAAGCTCGAGACCGCTTCCGTCCAGCTCGGCATCGGCGAGCGCCGAAGCGACCGTATCGACGATGTCACCGCGGGACAGCTGGACCGCCGACACGTTCACCGCGACCCGGAGATTCGCGATGCCGGCCTGCCGCCACGACCGGCTCTGCATGCAGGCTGTCCGGATGACCCACGCGCCGATCTCCGCGATGCGGCCTCTTCCTTCCGCCAGCGGAATAAATTCGGCGGGCATGACGATCCCCCGCCCGGGCAGGCGCCAACGGATCAACGCCTCCGCGCCGACGATCCGGCCGGAGGAAAGGTCAAGCTGTGGCTGATATTCCAGAATGAACTGTTCCCGCTCCAATGCCGACTCCAGCGCCTCCGCCAGCCCGCATCCGGCGACCGGGCCGCTCCCGGTCTCGCCGCTTGCGGACCGCTTCATGAAGGCCGGTTCACCGAATAAATCCGGCACGCGAACCCTCCTCTCGCATCATTACAATTACAAGAACGCCATAATGCTGGAGAACATGGCAGGCAGTTCCGCCTGCGCATCCGCAAGCCCCGCCTCGTACACGGCCTTCGGCATGCCGTATACGACGCACGATTGCTCGGCCTCCGTCAGCACGAGGCCTCCGTTTGCCTTCACCCGGCGGCAGCCCTCCAGCCCGTCCTGCCCCATGCCGGTGAGCACGACGGCAAGCATCCGGTTCCGGTAGACCGGCGCCACCGAACGCAGCGTGACGTTGACGGATGGCCGGTACAGCATGTCCGGCTCTTCATCCACGTGCAGCACGACCCGTCCGTCCGCCAGCTTTCGCGCCGTCGTCTGAAACCCGGAGGGGGCAAAATAGATCGTCCCCGCCCGCAGCGGATCGCCTTCCTCCGCCTCCTTCACGCGCAGCTTGCAGATCGTGTTGAACCGTTCCGCCAGCGCTCCCGTGAAACCGGGCGGCATGTGCTGCACGACGAGCACCGCGGCCGGATAATCCTCCGGAATATGGGGCAGAATCGCCTGCAGCGCCGACGGACCGCCCGTCGAACAGCCGATGACCAGCAGATCGTAGGCCGGCGCGCCGCTCTTCGTTACTCCGCGTGAAGCGGCGCTTGCCTTCTCCGGCGCGGTGTGCACGGTGGGCCCGGCAACGACGGCCGGTCCGGCGGCCGGCGCGCCGCCCGCCACCTTCGCCGTCGCCGCGATTTTCAGCCGCGTGTGAAAATCCCGCAATGCCTCTTCATCCGGCGCATCGGCGACCAGGCTTTCCTTCAGGAAAAAGTCGACCGCGCCGAGCTCCAGCGCGCGGATGGTCGATTTCGTGCCCGCGCCGGTCTGGCTGCTGAGCATCACGACCGGCACGGGCCGCTCCCGCATGATCTTCTCGAGCGCCTGCAGCCCGTCCATCACGGGCATGGCCACATCCATGGTGATCACGTCGGGCGAAAGCCGTTCCAGCTTGTCGAGCGCTTCGACACCGTTGCGGGCGATGCCGGCAACGTAAAGCGCCGGGTCCCGCTCGATGAGCAAACCGACGGCCCGGCGCATGAAGGCGGAATCGTCGACAACCAGGACGCCGTATTTTCTCACGCCGTTCCTCCTTCCTTCCGGTAGTAGAACGTGGACGGCGCGTTGATCGTATGCAGCCCCGGCACAAGGCCCGAGACCGTCTCTGCGTGTCCGAGGAACAGATAGCCGCCTTCGGCGAGCCGGCCGCTCAGATGCGAAGCGACCGTCCGGATCGAAGCCTCGTCGAAATAGATGAGCACGTTCCGGCAGAAGATCACGTCCATCACCGGCAGCAGGCCGGCGGCATCGTGGAGCAGATTCCAGCGCATGAACCTGACGCGATCACGGATGTGTTCCTTGACGCGAAAGCCTCCCGGCTCTTCGTCGAAATAGAGCTTCTTCATCCGCTCCGGGGTGCGGCGGAAACACATCGACTGTGCCGGGTAGAAGCCCTGCTCGGCGCTCTTCAGCACCTTCCGGTTGATGTCCGTCGCATAGATCCGGACCTTGTCGAGCGGCACGACCCCCGATTCCAGAATCGCCATCGCCAGACTGTACGGTTCCTCGCCCGTCGAGCATGCCGCGCTCCAGATCCGGATCTCGTCCCGGTCCGCAAGCTCGGGCAGCACGACGCGGGCCAGTTCCTCCAGTTGGCACTCCTCGCGGAAGAAATACGTCTCGTTGACGGTGATCGCCTCGATCAGCGCGTCCCACTCCGTCGGATGTTGATCGAGATGACGGAGGTATCGGGCGAACGTAACCCCCAGCGCCGTCACGCGCGCCCCCGCTTTGATGGCCAGGGAATACAGGTTGCCTCTGTAGTCGATGCCGCATCGCGCGTGGATCGCCCTGGCCAGCCGGCTGACGTCCGGATCATGTTCCAGCGCGGCGTAGTCCAATATTTCCGCCAACATGGGCACTCCCCCGCAATCACGGCATGAACATGAATGTGTTGCGCACGATCGCCGCCTGATCGATCAGATCCTTGATCGCGGATGCCATCTGCCGGATATCTTGGGCACCCTGCTGCGCGGATTTGTCGGCATCCGCCCAGTTGCCGCTCATCGTCCGGAGTCCGGCGGATTGCGTCCGAAGCGCGCGGGAGAGGTCCTCGGCCTGTCCGACGGCCGACTCCAGTTCCCTTGCGGCCGTTCTGCCGTGCGAAGCCTGCTCCTGACTTGCGGCGGCCGCGCGGCGGATCCGGTTCTCCGCTTCGATGACGCCCTTGCCGATCTCGTCCATGCCGATCAGTTGCTCCTTCACGGCCGTCGTGACCAGCTCCGATTGCTGTTTCACCTGCTCCACGGTGCGGACGATATCGCGGCTGTGCTTCGCCTGCTCCACGGTGGCCGCGCTGACCTGGCGGACCTGATCCCGCACGTTCACGATGCCCTTGCCGACCTCGGCGATGCCGGCGGCCTGCTCCTTCACCGCCTGCGCCACCATGGCCGACTGACTGGACACATTCTCGACGGCGCGGACGATCTCGCCGCTCTGCTTGCTTTGCTCGGCGACGGCCGTCGTAATCTGGCGCACCTGCTCCCGAGCGTTGACGATGCCCTGAATGATCTCCTCCACGCCGGCGGCCTGTTCCTTCATCGCCTGGGCAACCTGCGCCGACTGGTCGCTCACAATGCCGATCGCACGCGCGATGTCGCTGCCGAGCTGCGCCTGCTCGACCGTCGCCGTCGTCACCTGATGGACCTGATCGCGCACGTTCGCCGCTCCCCGGATGATCTCATCCACCTGCGAAGCCTGATCCTGCGTCGCTTTCGTAATTTGCGCCGCCTGCTCATTGACGTTCCGCGCCAGCGCGAGCAGCCGATCGCCCTGCTCCGCGTTTTCGCCGATCCGCTCCGAAACTTCGCTGAATTGTTCGCGCGTGCTCACGATTCCGCGGACAATCTCTTCGATGCCGGTCTGCTGTTCCTTCACGGCCCGCGCCACTTCCGCCACCTGTCTCGTCACATCCGCCGCCGCGCCTGCGACCTCCCGGCTCTGCCTTGTCTGCTCTTCCATCGCGACCGTAATTTGCCGCACCTGCTCGCGCGCGTTCACGACGCTCTTCAGCACTTCTTCGACGGCGGCGGCCTGTTCCCGCGCCGCGCCCGTCACCTGATCCGCCTGATCCGTCACATTCTGGACGAACCGGACGATATTCTGGGATTGCTTCGCCTGTTCGACCGTTGCCGCCGTCACCTGGCGCACCTGTTCGCGCGCGTTCACGACGCCGCGGATGATCTCTTCCACCCCGGCCGTCTGTTCCCTCGTGGCCCGCGTAACGCTGCTTGCCTGATTGCGGAGACCCTCGACGGCCTTGACGACCTGCTCGCTGCCCTTCGCCTGCTCGATCGTCGCGGCGGAAATCTGCTCCATCTCGCGGGTGATGCTCTCCACCCCCGAGACGATTTTCTCGATCGCCTGCCCCGTCTCTTCGGACAGCTTGTTGCCTTCCTCGACCTTGGCCGTTCCGACCTGGATCGCCTTGATCGCGTCCTCCGTCTCGCTCTGGATGCCCTTGATGAGCAGCGCGATCTCCTTCGTCGCCTTCGCGCTGCGCTCGGCCAGCTTGCGCACTTCGTCCGCGACGACGGCGAAGCCTTTGCCGTGTTCGCCCGCGCGGGCCGCTTCGATCGCCGCGTTGAGCGCGAGCAGATTGGTCTGCTCCGCGATATCGTCGATCACTTCGATGATGCTGCCGATCTCCTCGGAGCTCTTGCCGAGATTGTTCATGACGCTCGCGGCGCGCTGCACGACTTCGCCGATCTCTTTCATCCCTCTGACGGAAAGCTCGATCGTCCGCCTTCCCTCGAACGCGTCGGACTGCACCTTCTTCGACAGATCGTTGGCGTTCTTCGCGTTGCCGGCGACCTGCTCGATCGACGCCGCCATCTGCTGAATGGACGCGGAGATGTCCGAAGCCGTCTGCTGCAGCTCATCCGCGTTGACGGCAACGCCGCGGATGGACTCGCCCATCTCCTCGATCGAGGCGGAAATTTCCTCCACCGAAGCGGCGCTGCTTTCCGCGTTGCCGGCCACCTGTTGAATGGAGACGACCATTTCTTCCATCGCGGCCGACAGTTCCCTGGCGGAAGCAGTCAAGCTCTCCGCGTTCCCCGCCACGCCCTTGATCGACTTGCCCATCTGCTCCATGGAAGCCGAGATCTGCTCCACGGATCCCGCCGTGCTGGCCGCGTTGCCGGCCACCTGCTGGGTCGAGGCGACGAGCTCATCGATCGAACGGCTCGTCTGTTCCATGGAGGCGCTCATGCTGACGGCGTTGTCGGCGACGCCCTTGATCGACTTGCCCATCTCCTCGATCGTCGCCGAAATTTGCTCGACCGCCGCGGCGGTGACGTCGAAGTTTTTGGACAGCATCTGGATGGAGGATACCGACTCGTGGATGGCTTCCGTCGTCTGTCCGGCGATGGCCGTCAAATTTTTCGCATTCTCCGCCACTCCTTTGACCGAGCTTCCCATCTGCTCGATGGCTGCCGTAATCTGCTCCACCGAGCTCTGCACGCTGACGGCGTTGCCGGCCACCTGCTCGTTGGAAACGACCATTTTCTGAATGGCGCCTTCCGCTTCTTCCGCCGATGCCGTCATGCTTTCCGCGTTCGCCGCCACGCCCTGGATCGACTTGCCCATCTCCTCGATGGCCGCCGAAATTTCTTCGACGGACCCCGACGTGCTCGACGCGTTGCCGGCGACCTGCTGGATCGAAGCGGCCAGCTCCTGGATCACCGCCGCCGTCTGCTCCGCGGAGCCGGTCAGGCTTTCCGCGTTGTCGGCCACGCCCTGAACCGACTTCGACAGTTGCTCCATCGAAACCGCGATCTGTTCCACCGAACCGGCGGCGCTCTCCGCGTTGCCCGCAACTTGCTGCACCGAAGCCGCAATCTCCTGGATCGAGGAGGCGGTTTCTTCCGCCAGCGCCGTCAGGTTCTCCGCGTTGCCGGACACGCCCGAGACGGACTCCCGCACCTTGCCGAGCGCCGCGCCCGTTTCCTCCACCATCTGCAACGCGCCGGCCGATTCTTCGGCGAGCCGGCCCGCGGAAGCGACGATCGCCTGGCAGGATTCCGCCGCCACCTTCACCGAAGCGGTCAGACGTTCCGCGCCTCCCGCGGCGCCCGCGGTCGACCGCGCCAGCTCATCCAGCGCGCCGCTTCCGGCCGTGAATTCGGAAGAATGGCGGGAGGCGTCTTCCGCGATGCGCCGGGCCATGCCGTCGAGCTCCGTCAGCTTCGCCTCCAGCACGCGGGCGCCGCTGATCGACTGATCCATCCACTGGTTGAATCGCGCGGATTGTCTGGCCCATTTGAGGCCGATCGACTCTTTCAAGCTCATCCTGATCTTCCTCCTTGTTCACGTTTACAGTTCATGGTGGACAACTTCCATCGTGCCGGGATCGAGCAGTTCGTCCATTTTCAGCAGGATGATGATCCGGTCGGACATCTTGCAGATCGAATCCGCGTAGCCCGTCAGCCGGGTCCGGATCGCGTCCGGAACGGGCTCCAGCTCGCCGCTCTGGATCCGCAGCACCTCCGTGACCTCGTCCACGAGCAATCCGATCACCTTGCCGCAGGATTGCGTCACCACGATGCGCTGCCGCTTGGTGGCTTCCCCCTTCGGCATGGCGAACAGTGTGCGAAGGTCGATGACGGGAATGATCTGCCCCCGCAGGTTGATGACCCCGATGATCGATTCCGGCGCCCTGGCGATGCGCGTCAGCTTCGGAACCGAGATGATCTCGTACACCTGCATGATCGGGATGCCGAAATGCTCGTCCTCCACCCGGATGGTCACAAGCTGTTCGATGTGCTTGCCCATGCTCCTCCCCCGCTTTCTCCGTCCGCCGCCTCCGGCTGCGCCGTGATCGGGCTTTCCTGTCCGGAAGCCAGCTTCAGCACGCCCGCCGCGTCCAGGATGAGCGCGACGCTGCCGTCGCCGAGAATGGTGCCTCCCGACACGCCGTCCACTTTGCCCAGATAGGAGCCAAGCGGCTTGACCACGATTTCCTGGTTGCCGATCAGTTCATCCACCACAAGCCCGAGGCGCTTCTCCGCCAGGCCGATGACGACGACGAACACATTTCGTCCCGCGCGCTTCTTCCTTGGAATCCGGAAATGGTCATGGAGCCACGCGATCGGCATGATCTGCTCGCGGATCTGGACGACCGGGCGCCCCTTCACCGACCGGACTTCCTCCTGCGGAATCCGCACGATCTCCACCACGCTGCTCATCGGCAGCGCGTAGGTCAGATGGTTCAGCTTGATCAGCAGGCCGCGGACGATCGCCAGGGTGAGCGGAAGCTTGATCGTAAAGGTCGTCCCTTCCCCCGGCTTCGTATCGACATCAATGAGCCCCTGCAGCTTCTCGATATGGGAGCGCACGATGTCCATGCCGACACCGCGGCCCGACACCTCGCTGACCGCCTCCGCCGTCGAGAATCCGGGGGTGAAAATGAGCTGAATCGCGTCCCGGTCGCTCATCGCTTCCGCCGCCGCCGCGGTGATCAGACCTTTCGCCGCCGCGGAAGCCCTGATCTTGTCGGCGGAGATGCCCCGTCCGTCGTCCTCCACCGTGATGACCACATGATTCTCCTGGTTCATCGCGGACAGGCGGACCGTTCCCCTCGCGGGCTTGCCGGCGGCCAGACGTTCCTCCCGGGATTCGATGCCGTGATCGATCGCGTTCCGGATCAGGTGGATGAGCGGATCGCCGATTTCCTCGATTACCGTCCGGTCCAGTTCCGTCTCCTTGCCAACGACGATCAGTTCGATGTCCTTCCCGAGCTCCCGCGACAAATCCCGGACCATGCGGGGGAAGCGGTTGAACTGGCGCTCGATCGGCAGCATCCGCGTCTTCATGACGCTCTCCTGCAATTCGCTGATGACCCTCGCGATGTGATTGGTCACCTGTTCCAGATCTTCGAGCGCTTCAAGCCGGTAGTCATCCCGGAGAATGCCGCTCGCCTGCGCAATGCGCGTCTGGTCGATGACCAGTTCCCCGACCAGGTTCATCAGATGATCCAGCCGCTCGACGTCCACGCGGATCGTCTGGCCGGATTTGGGTTGCGATTCCGCCTCCTTGCGCGCATCCGGCGTATCCGGCGTACGCTCCGGTCTCTCCGCCGGGGACGGCCTCGCCGGTTCGCTGTCGGGAGATGGCGCGCCTTCCTGCGACATGTCGTCCATCTGCCGCAGGACAACGTTTTCCACATCCGGATCCCGACGAACCATCGCCGCAACCTCATCCGGCGGCAGATCGGTCTCGACGAGCAATACCGCTTCGTCGACCCCTTCCAGCAGAATGATCTCTTCCAGCGTGGGCGATATCGAGATCACCCGCATGTGCTGGCTGAGCATGTCGCGGATGACCAGCATCCTCGCCGCCTTCATGTCGCAGGCTGCGGAGAGCGTGACGCGGCACTCGATGGTGCGCGGTCCCCGCCCCGAAGCCGCCGACACCGTATCCTCCGCTCCGCGCCCGGCCGCACAGCTCTCCGTCCCGCCGGTCTCCGCCGGCGCTGCGCCCGCCGCCAGGGTGCGCAGCTTCTCCGCAACCTCGTCCGCATTCGTATGTATGGTGCCGAAACGCTCGATTTCCGACTTGTGGATGCCGAGCATATCATGGCATTCGAACAGCACGTTCACGATCTCGGGCGTCACCGCGAGCCGGTGATTCCGGATCTGCTCGAGCACGTTCTCCATCTCGTGCGCAAGCAGCTTCATCGGCTCGAAGCCCATGACCGCTGACGAGCCTTTCAGTGTATGTGCGGTGCGGAAAATGCTCTGGATTGCTTCTTCCGACGCTCCCGCCTGCTCCAGCCGCAGAATATCCTGTTCCAGTTGCTGGAGCTGCTCCCCGGCCTCGTCGAGGAAAATGCCCAACAGTTCGGATTTCATTGGCGCTCACTCGTTTCCGTACCGGCCAAAATGTGATCGATGTGCAGAATGCTGATGAACCCTTCCTCCGTGCGCCCGATTCCGGCAAAATACTGCCCGTCGATGCCGGATACGATGTCCGAGGAAGGCTGGATCTCGCTGAAGCGCGTCACCTGTCTGACGCCGTCGACGATGATGCCGATCATGCCGTCCAGGTGCCGCACAACGATGATCCGGGATCTTCTTTCCGCTGCCGTCTCTTCCAGACCGAACCTTTTGCGCAGGCTGATGACCGGCATGATCTTTCCGCGCAGGTTGGTCACGCCTTTCAGAAACGGCCTGCCGTCCGGCACTTCGGTGATTTTCTGCATCTTGATGATCTCGTGGATGTCCGAGATGGCCATCGCATGCTTCTCCGTGCCGAGTTCGACGATGACATACTGCTGCGAAAGGTCTGAATCCATCTGCATCCTCCCCTGCCCTGCGCGCTGCGCTCGAGGCACGCCCGCCTCGGGAGTCAGGCGCAGCCGCCGTTTCCGATTGCTGAATTTTTCGACATTTTTTGGGGCTTCTCTCACCTCTCCGGTCCTACATGGCGAATGGAGAACTAGTGCTTTTCTATCAAAATTTTAGATGAACGGCCCGGTTCCGTAACCGAAAAGGTCATTCGGAACCGCGCAAAACTTTTGCGCCAAACCGCAAAACCACGCAAAAATTGCGCGTTCCCCGCGGAGCGCGTCCACACCCGCGCGGGCGGTTCGGCAACGTCACCGATGACGGATGAGGTCCTCGTCGAGCAGCAGCCCCAGCGACCTCGCCTTGTTCACCGCCTCGACCCGGGAATGGACCGAGAGCTTGTTGAACACCTGCGTCAGCACATACTCCAGCGACCTTTGGCTCATGTGCATTTGCTCCGCGATCAGCCTGTTGCTTTTGCCCCGGGCCACTTCCCGCAGAATCGCGATTTCCCGTTCCGTCAGGCGCGGCCCGCCGTCCTTCAGTCCTTGGCAGCTTCCGTCCCTGAGAAGCGCCCGGAGCAGCGCGACGGGGACGACCGTCTCCTTGTTGAGGGCGGACCGCACCGCCAGCACCAGCCGTTCCCGCGTGGCCATCTTCGACACGAACCCGACGATCCCGAGCTCGATCAGATGGCGGAAATGCGGCGTGATGTCAAACCCGCTGTAGATCAGAATCTTCGAGTCCGGCCGCAGCTCGAGCACCCGCCTCGACAACTCCATCCCGCTCAGGCCGGGCATGACCAGATCGAAGAGCATGACGTCAAACGCTCCTCCCGCGGCCAGCTCAACCAGATTCTCCTGCGGACTCGCGACGGTCACCTCGAAGTCCTCCTCCTGCTCCAGCATCCATTTCGTGCCGAACATGACGGGTGGATGGTCATCCACCAGCAAAACCCGATGTTTCATGCCCAATCTAAGCTCCCTTCACTGATCGGATGTAAAATTGATTTTTTCGACAACTGTCGCCATATGCATTAAACCATTATCGGATGCAAATGGTGAATACATCGCGCCGGTCGAAGGTCCGGGGGCATTCTTTCGGGCATGACAAAAAGCCCGCCAACGGAACCCTGTTCCGTCGGCGGGCGGGATGGGCGGCGCATGGCCGCCCGGCCCTTCAAACTAGCATCGCAGCCAGACGCTCATCTCGCCCGGCTCGCGGTTCCCCCACAGGAAGTACGGAATCGCGCGGAACCGCGTCGGGCGCGTCGCGGCGCGCAAAGGCCGGTACGGCTGATCCTCCGGCCAGTCCGTCGCGGCCGGCACCCGGCCTTCGCCTTCGATCACGACGCAGCCGCCCAGCAGCTCCGGCTCGTGCCGCTCGCTCAGCGCGGGCTCCTCCGCGAGCGACAGCGAAGCAAGCGGCGCGCCGTTGTCCGCCTCCTCGACGCAGTACACGAGCGGACCGCGCTGGATGGCCGCCCGGCCGGCGTTCGCGCGGATCTCGGGCCGCGCTCCAATCAATACCGTCTCCACCGGCAACAGCCACTCGACCCGGTCGCCGTCCTTCCACTCCCGTTCCACGATGGCGTAACCTTTTTCCATCCGGTACAGGCAGGCTTCCCCGTTCACCGAGAGGATCGGCTCCGCCGTCTGGAACCAGTCCGGCACGCGCAGCGCGAGCGACAGAGGCACGCCGCCCCTGCCGGAGACCGACAGCCCGAACGTAACCGTGCCGTCCCACGGCAGCCCCGAGCGCTGGCGCAGCGTCACGTCGCGCCCCGCCGCGGTGAACGCCGCCTCGCTGCCGATGTACAGATGCACGTACACCCGGCCCGCCGCCTCGTCCACATCATAGATATAGTCGTTCAGCGAGGCGAGCAGCCGCGCGACGTTCGGCGGGCAGCAGGAGCAGCCGAACCATTTCTGGCGGACGGGCTTCACGTGTTGGCGGTCCGGATTTTTCCGGCTCGCTTCCGGCCACACCTCCAGCGGATTGACGTAGAAGAAATGCTTCCCGTCCCGCGACATGCCGCCGAGCACCGTATTGTACAGCGCCCGCTCGATCACGTCGGCGTACTCGCTCCGCGCCTCGAGCCGCTGCATCCGCCGCGCCCAGAAGATCAGCCCGATCGACGCGCACGTCTCCGCGTACGCGAGATCGTTCGGCAGATCGTAATCGAACGTGAACGCCTCGCCGAGACGCGTCGACCCGATGCCGCCCGTGATGTACATCTGCTTCTTCGTCGTGTTGAACCAGAGCCGGTCACACGCCTCGCGCAGGCGATCATCGCCGGTCAACCGGGCGAGATCGGCCATCGCGCTATACAGGTACACGGCGCGCACCGAATGGCCGACCGCCGCCGTCTGCTCGCGCACAGGCCGATGGGCCTGGTTGTACTCGAGATTCGGCCGGCCCGAGCCCCAGATCGGCGGCCGCCCCCGCTTCCACTCCTCCAGAAAATAGTTCGGCTCCTTCCCCCGCTCGTCGACGAAAAACTTCGCCAGCTTGAGATACCGCTCCTCGCCCGTCGCGCCATGCAGCTTCACGAGCGCGAGCTCGACCTCCGGATGGCCGCAGTAGCCGCGAATCTTCCCTTCTTCCGTCCCGAATGTGCGGTCGATCAGATCGGCGAACCGGCACGCGATGTCGAGCAGCCGCCGCTTGCCCGTCAATTCATAATACGCAACCGCCGCCTCGAACAGATGCCCCGCGCAATACAGCTCGTGCGCCTCGTACAGGTTCTTCCAGCGGTTGTCCGGCTCCTTGATCGTATAGTACGTGTTGATGTACCCGTCCTCATGCTGGGCTTGTCCGATCAGCTCGATCGCCTCGTCCGCGATGCGCTCCAGTTCGGGATCCGGCCTCAGGCGCAGCGCGTACGCCGCCGCCTCGAGCCATTTGTACAGATCGCTGTCCTGAAAAACAAACCCGCCGAACTCGCCCTCCTCCAGCCCGGCCGCGATGCGGAAATTGCGGATCGCATGGCTCGGCTCCGCACCCTCGATCCGGTCGTTCAGCGCCTCCCACTGATAGGGTATGACCGTATCGTGCACCAGCGCCTGATAGCCGCTCCAGAAATCGTCGCGAATCCGGATGCTCGGTTTGCCCATGCCGCTCCACCTCATTATTGATAAAATTCGATCCTTCACAAAGGCGAGTATATGCGGTATTGTCGGGATGGAACAGCACAAGAACGATCATCTTCCTATAAAAAATGAGACTGGTTTCCGGGGAGATGCCCATGAACGGAACCGCCATCGTCGAACTGGCGACGCCGCCGCTGCCCTATTATCTGGAGTCGGGCCTCGCGGTGTACCAGGCCGGAGACCGGCATCCGGACCGCGCCGATTTCGGCGTGTTCGATCTGCTCATCGCCGCAAGCGGCACGCTGCATATCGGGGAGAACGGACGGGAATGGAGCCTGGGCGAAGGGGATGCGCTGCTTCTGCTGCCGAGGGGAGCGCACTACGCGGTGAGGCCGTGCGAAGGAGAGACGGTGTTCTATTGGCTGCATTTTGACCATCCGGACTGGCGGGAAGCCGCCGAACCGGCCCCGGCGGAGGCGCCCGCGAACGCCTCGCCCTTCGGCCGGCCGAAGACGATCCGGCTGCCGAAGCATCTCGCGCTGCCCGATCCGCAGCTTGCGTTCGACCTGATCCGGCGGCTGCAGGCGCTGCCGATCGGCGAAGCCTTCTGGGAGAAGCAGCAGCTGTTCTTCCGGCTGCTCGCCCTGCTCGAACAGGGACGGGCCGGGGCCGCCGAAACGCCGGCCGCGCGGGTCGCCGGCAGCGCCGCCTTCTTCCTGCAGCAGCGCTACCGGGAAGACGTCACGAACGAGACGCTCGGCGAACGGCTGCACTACCACCCCAGCTACATCGTCCGCTGCATGAAGCGGGTGTACGGCGTCACGCCCGCCGGCTACCTCCGGCAATACCGCATCGAACAGGCCAAGCGGCTGCTCGTCTCGACCGCTTGGCCGGTCGAGCGGATCGCGGACGAGGTCGGCTTCCGCTACGCGCCGTACTTCTCGGCCTGCTTCAAGCGCGCGACGGGCATGACACCGATCCAATACCGGAGACGCGCGCTCAGCCGCGGCGAACCGCGGGAATAGGCGGGGAGGCGCAGCCTGTCCCCGCTCACCATGCGGCGGCCGCTTCGCGGAGCAGCCGGGCGAGCAGCCCGTCATCGACCGGCTGGCCTCCCTTGATCTTCATCGTCCGCCGTTCCGGCGGGCACGATCAGCCAGAAGCTGTAAGCAACCATCTCTTTTCTCATCTCAACGCGGAAATTTTTTCCTCAACCCCGCACATGCACCCCCGCCCCGAGCATCCGCAGAATGTACACCATGCTCAGCGGAATGACGGACATGTTCTTCAGGAAGAACAGCGCGGCGGTGTATACCTGATCGTAATCGTACGTCTCCACGCCGAGGAGCCGCATGTACCCCTTCATGAAAGTCGGATTCAACAGCCATTCGAGCGTGGAATTCATGAACACGTACAGTCCGATGATGAAGAACGCGATTTGGGCGAGGAATGTCAAGGGCCAGTTCCGCTCCAGCTCGATTTTCAGACCGCGCTGCCAACGCTGCCACAGCGCGGCATTGAACACGTCCCGGAATCCGGACCGGTGCATGAGCGCGAGAATGAGGAAAAACAGCACCACCCGGGTCGACTCGACAACGATCTCCATCCACATCGGCGTGTTCAGGTCGTGCCACATCTGAAAGAAGCGGAACGTCGACGGGATCAGCGAGAGCAGCACGAGGCTGAGATGCCGATAGAAAAAGGCAATGCTCCAGAACAACAGCTGAACGCCGTTCAGTACGGCTTGTCGAATTGAATGATTCATGGTCATCTCCCAGGCTGAAGGTGGTCTTGATTTCAAGATTATTTTGCCGGTTTCTCGTTGTATTGTAAGAAACGGAAGCGCGGCCAGGCCGCCAAAATCGCCAAAAATCTGTTCAATCCGTGGAACACGTGCTATATTTCGTCATAAGCAGGATGTCTTGGTGCGAACGGAGGCGAGATCCAGTGAGCAGACTGACCGTCAAACGATTGACGCCGCGGATGGAATTGCGGAAGTGCGTGAAGGACATCTGGGTGTTTGAAAGCGCCGGCAACCTTTCCGAGGAAGAGCTGCAGGTGGTGGTGCCCAACGGCTCCGCAAAGCTGATGCTGTATTATGAAGGCGATTTCACGGGCTTGGTGTGTCAGCGTGCGTATCGGCTGCCTGAACACAAGCTGTTCATCCTGGGCGTATCCGACTGCGCCGCAATCGCCGAATTCAACCGGGACAAGCCGTTCGGCTGCATCTGCTTCGAGCTCCATCCCGCCGGCGCCTACAGGCTTCTGGCCGTTCCGCAGCATGAACTGCGCAACAACCTCGTGCCGTTCGAGGAGCTTGACAGCGGACCGGTCTACCGCATGTTCGAAGAGCGGATCTGCCTGGCGCCCGACCCGGCGCAGAAGGCGCTGCTGCTTCAGGATTATCTGATGAGGCTGCTTGTCTTGACGGAACCGGACGCAAAGTTCGAATACAGCATTCATGCCATCCGGGACTCGCGCGGTCTCTTGCCGGTCGCGGACCTGTCGCGGGATCTCGGCGTGAGCGACCGGTGGCTGCGCGCCATGTATGCGGAGCGGCTCGGCATCAGCCCGAAAACATTCGCTTCCATCGTTCGTTTCCAGAACTGCTTCCAGGCGCTCTTGCGCGACAAACGCGGCTTTCTGGAGAACCGGCAGTTCCAGGACTATTATTACGATCAGGCGCACTTCATCAAAGAGTTCAAGCGATTCATCGGGCACTCGCCGGCCAGATATTCCTCGCTGCAGAACGAGGTGGGCGAGATCATTTACACGGGCGATAGGTGACTCCCCCGGTCAAGATGCGTTCATTCCACGCGGCTCCATCATCGCAAAATCGGCTTATGGCTTACGCTTGAAACAATGGATCATTCCCCCCTCCTCAGCGGAAGATGGTGAAAGCCCGAAAGGAATGCGGCGCCCCGGACAGGCGGACTGTGCCGCGTCAAGCCGAGGGGCAATCCGGGGTGCCATTGCGTTGACGTTTTGCCGCTTGATGCATTTGAGCCGGACTTTCGCCTGCCTCTCCGCATGTTGATCGGATGAATTCATCGTAAACGGATCGGGGGCGTCCGGTCAGGTAGCCGAAGTCATTTCCCGGAATGACGAAAGTCACCTTCCGAAAGACGTGCCATCGGAAGGTGACGGGTGAGAGTTTTGTTCGCAGAACGAAGCGGGCGAGATCACTTGCGCGGGAAACGTGTGACCGGACCGGCCTCAAATCGCTGTTCGATTGTCAAGACTGCGGTTCGCTCTTCAGACGATAGATCAGACCGGCAACGCCGCAGCGGAAGGTTCTGTTCTCCACAAGTTCAAGCGGAATCCGCTCTTCGATGTCCTTGAACAGCGGCAGCCCCTTCCCGAGGACAACCGGGTTGACATTCACGCGGAACTCGTCGATCAGATTGTGCCGCATCAAACTGTGGGCCAATCTCGGACTCCCGATGATCACCATGTCCCGGCCGTCCCCATTCTTGAGTTTCCGCACTTCTTCGGCAATGTTGTCTTTGATCAGGATCGAATTGTTCCAGTCCGCGGTCTCCAGTGTCGTCGAGATCACGACCTTCTGCGTCTTGTTGATCCATATCGAGTGCGCCTTGTCGTGGGCCGAGGCATCGTCGGGCACATTGGTCCAATATTGCTGCATGCCCAGGTACGTGCCGCGCCCCCACAGTACGGTGTCGACCGTGCTGAACGTTTCGTCGGCGTACTGTTCCAGTTCTTCATTGTAGGTGATCCAGTTGATGTCCCAATCCTGCTCCCCTTGGACAAATCCGTCGAGCGAAACGTGCATATACAGCATCAGCTTCCTCATCTTGAATCTGCTCCTTTGCGGCATGTTTGGTTTTAATGAAAGCGCCATCGCTTTTATTATTGCTTGGAGGGGACAAACCGTATTGTAAAATTCGGAATGTCAGACGCCGCTCTGATGTTCCGCCATCACCCAAGCTTGGAGTCGAACACACAATGACAGAAGCGAATCAAGAACTGGCCGTCCTGGTCAGGCGAGCGAAACAAGGCGAACCGTCCGCCTGCGAAGCCCTGATCAAGCGGTATCGCGGAGCGGCCGTCTCGTGGGCCCGGGCGATTGTGCATGACGGGCATCTGGCGGAAGATATCGCGCAGGAAGCTTTCCTGAGAATGATCGCCAGGCTGCATCAGCTGCAGGACGAGGACAAGTTCACGCCATGGTTCCGCCTGCTGGTGCGCCGGCTGGCGCTGAACGCCGTGCGCGGCGCGCGGCATGCCCGCGAACAGATCGTGGACGCCATGCCGGACAAGGCCTCCGAACCGGCCGATCCGGAGCGCTGGCAGAAGCGAATCGAAGCGGAAGAGGAGATCCGCGAATCGCTGGAAGCGCTGCCGGAGCGTTCGCGCGTTGTGATGACGGGCAGCGCGTATCGGGACGAAACGCCCGAAGAGCTGGCCGCCCGCCTCGAGATGAAGAAGAGCAACGTCTACAACATCCTCTCCCGCGCCCGTTCGAAAATGAACGACGAACGCTACGAGAAGGCGATTTCGCATTATTTGAGAGAACGGCGCGCCAGCCGCAAACCGGTGAGCGTTGCGCTCGATCCGCCCGTCATTTCGCGGCCGTACGCTTTCCTGTCCGTCATGGTCGGAGAAATCCTTCGCCTGATCGGCCATCCGCCGTACGCGCACGCCGAACTGATGGGGATATCGGGCGAGGCGTTCCGCCTGAACGTTCCCCGGAACTGCCGCTGGCAGGATATTGCGACGTATGATTGGAGCTATGCCGCATACCGGATGCTCGAGCAGCTTGGCGTCTCGGGCACGTGCCACGGACGCCCCGGGAGCGCCGCGTTCGCGCCGGAACAGCAGGCGAGTCTTCTGGCGTCCATCCAGCAATCGCTTGACCGCGGCATTCCCGTCATCGTCCGCAATATGCGGATGAACGAGTTCGGCTTCATCTGCGGATACAACGACGAGACGCGCGAAGTCCGGTACCGCGGCTACAATCGGGAAGTCTTGCACTGCCGTTACGAGCAGCTGGGGCGAAACGAAGACGGCCGGCCGCTGTTCGTGTTGTGCGTTCACGGCAAAACGTCACCGCCCCTGAACGATGCCGGCGTCCTGCGCTCGATCGTGCGGCACGCCAGGGGCCAGGAGCCTCCGCTGAACGATTTCGCTTTCGGTCTTGCAGGCTACCGGCTCTGGCTGGAGGCGGTCGAATCGGGAACGCTGGATTTGAGCGGCCACGCCTATCAGGTCGCGATTCTGTCCGAAGCCAGGCAGCGGGCGGCCGAATATTTGAACCTGCTCGCGGACAAATACCCCCGCGCCTCCGGGCGGCTTCGCGCGGCGGCGGACTGTTACGCCGAGGCGGCTGGCGCGTTCACCCGGATGTACCCCCGCTTTCCTTTTGGATACGGCGGCAGTCACGGGAATCGGTTCGGCATCATCCATGACGGCCTGACTGCCGCAAGAAACGCCGAGACACAAGGCGTCGCCCTCCTGGAATGCTGTGATCTGTGAACACGCGGATCCATTGAACAGCTTCATGATAGACAGATGCATCCCGCCGTGTCTTTACGATGGAAGCACATATTTTGATGCAGCACGATCTGGTCGATGAGTTCAGAATCAGCATTTGCCCGATCGTTCTTGGCGGCGGCATTCCGCTGTTCCATCACATTCGGGAGCGCATGAAGCTCGAGCTTCTGGATTCGAGAACCTTCCAATCCGGCGTGGTCGTTCTGCATTACCGGGTCGGCCGATAGCGGAATGGAGGGGGACGGCAGACGGACGGACTCCGCGAATCGCGGAGTCGTTTTTTTATGCTGGACAGGGGCAAACCATTCGTGAAAAACTCCCCTCAAGGCAGCCCTGATGGTCGCGGTTGCAGGTGCTTGCTTCGAGGGGAGCCGGTCATACAGCCTGATCGGCCGTTCTCGTCAGCGATTCTAGTCTCTGACGCGCTCGTAATGCAGCGTAATGACCCCTGACGGAAGCGTGCGCGATGCGAGCAGCTTCATCCGGATTCGATCCTTCACGTCCTTGAACAGCGGAATGCCGCCTCCAAGGACAACCGGCGTAATGGAAATCCGGAATTCGTCGATCAAGTCATGCTGTATCAGAAAATGCGCGAGCGTAGGACTGCCGAATACGACGATATCTTTGCCGGGAGAAGCCTTCAGCTTCCTGATGGATTCCAACACGTCGCGGTTGATGATCAGCGTACCGTCCCAGTCCGTCGATTCCATTGTCGTGGATACCACAATCTTCGTGGCGTTTTTCAGCCACGTCGCGTGCTGGATCTCAAATTCGGTTGCGTCCGGATTGTCCAGCATGGTCGGCCAATAGGCTTTCATTCCTTCGAACGTCACGCGGCCATGCATCGCGGCATCCGCGGTTTTGACAATTTCCCTGGCGAAGCCTTCGAGATCCGAGTCGTATGCCACCCACCCGAGATCCCACGGAACTTCCGACTGCACATAGCCGTCCAGCGAAGCATGATTGAACAAAACCAGTTTTCTCATCTTTCCGCCTCCAGAAATGTTTTTTCTCTTACTTCATGGTAATAGACGTCCTTGCCGGACCTTTTCTATCACTCCGGCAGCATTTTTCAAAAATTGCGGCAGCCGCGTCCGGTTGTCTTCTCCGCTCGAACCGACTATGATTGATAGAAACCCGCGCATGGGCGTGTCGATAGGGGTGGATTCAAACCGAACGAAAGGACTGGTGGCAGTGGCTCATCCGATTTTGCGCAGAATTCCCGCGGTGTTCTTCCCGGTTCAAGATTTGAAGCGGGCGACGGAGTGGTATTCGGACTTGCTGGGACGCCCGATCGTTCCGAGGGAGCATGACGACGGCATTTATATTTTTGACATGGGCGGCACGGAGATTATTCTGGACAGCAATATTTACGGCTCGCCCTCCGTCATCATGTTCGCCGCTGACGACATCGAGGCGGCGCACGCCTTCTGCGCGAGCCGGCCGGAGAATGAGGTAACGGAAATCTTCAGCGACGAGTATATTTCCCTCTTCCATGTCAATTCCCGGATGGTGTGCAAAGCGCATCTGGTCGAGCCCAAGGTGAGCGGAAGCGGCCGGCTGGCCCGCATGAGCCATGTGATCGTCCATACCGACGAGCCGGACCGGACGGTCAAATGGCACGAACAGCTCCTTAACGCCCGGTCCGAACTTTACGATCCGTTCGGCGGCCTGCCGTCCATCGCGATGGATCCGGGCGCCGATCTGCTGTTTGACGACGGCCGGCTCAGCGGTTCGACGGCGGTTGTCGATCCGGACAGCGGCACCGCCGTCCAAGCAAAGCCGCTCGCCGTTCTGGGAGCGCCGGATCTTTCAGCCATTCACACGTACCTGCGCGGCAAGAACGTCCCGGTTTCCGGGATTGCGGAAAATTGGGGCAGCCGGTATTTCACCTTCGTCGATCCCGACGGCAACGGCGTCATCGTGCGGGAAGCCGCGGGCTGAGCCGCTTTTTCTCATCTGTTTTTAATGTTCGTGTCTTAAAATGGGGACAGCCATTCCTGTGAAAAAGGAGGGGAGCCCCCTTGCGCATTTTGGCCGTGGAAGACGACCGCCGCCTGCTTGCGACGATCGTGAACATTTTGCGGGAAGAAGGCTATGAGGCCGACGGTGCGGAGTCGGGCGAGGACGGTTTGTATCTGGCGCAGCAAGGGATCTACGATCTGCTGGTCGTGGACATCATGCTGCCCGGGATGAGCGGGCTCGAGATCGTCCGAAGACTGCGCGCGGAAGGCGCCGCCACCCCTCTGCTGCTGCTTACGGCCAAAGACAGCGTCGAAGATCTGGTCCGCGGCCTCGATACGGGCGCGGACGATTACCTGACGAAGCCGTTTGAGATCCGTGAATTTACGGCGCGGGTGCGGGCGCTGCTGCGCCGCCACGGAACGGCCGAACCGAACGGGGATTTGCGCTACAACCGCCTCGCCCTGAACCTGAAAAAGCGGGAAGCCGCAGTCGACGGCCGGCCGCTTGAACTGACGCACAAGGAATTCGAGCTGCTTCATTTTCTGATGCGGAACCGGGAGCAAATATTGACGCGGGACCAGTTGTTCTCGCGGGTGTGGGGGCTCGATACGGAGATCGGCTGCAACGTCGTCGATGTCTACATTTACTATTTGCGCAGGAAGCTGAAGCCGCACGGGTACGATCACGTCATTCAGACGGTCCGAAACGTCGGCTACATGCTGAGGGAGAAGCGGCCATGTTCGCCAGGACCCGCGTTCGACTGACGGCGCTCAACGCGGCCGTGTTCCTGGTCGTGCTGGTGGCGATCGGAGCGGCCGTCTACGCGCTGCTGCGCGCGCAGATCTATGAGAGGCTGGATGCCGCGCTCGTCACCGCGGCGCAGCGGTACGCTCCGAAGGACGAACCGAGCCGTCGTTACGAACAGCAGAAGGGCACGCCTGCGGGCGCGGGCGAAGCCGAAGCGGCGGGTCGTCCGGTGTTGGAGCGCGGCGTTGTCGTGCTGCTCTGGGACGGGCAGGGCGTGCCGTATCCCGCTTCGCTGGCGGACGCGGGGCACGAATCGTTCTATGCGCAATTCGGCGCGTACCGGTCGGCGGAGCGGCCGGTCACGGTGAAGATCGACGGCCATTATTACCGCACCTGTTTCCTCGCGCTGTCCTCCCCGCTGCTGCTGCATCGGAGCTTCATGCCGCCGGGCGGGGCGGATGCGGGCGGAGAGGCATCCGGCGGGGCGGGGCCCGGGTCCGGCGACGGCAGCGTTCGGGCGGGGTCCGGCGACGGCAACGGCTCCGGCGGGGCGGAGCCGGTTTCGCCGATTCCGATCACGCACGTTCAGGCCGTCGTCAACATGGATGCCGAGCAGGCGATGCTGAACAGGCTCGCCGACTGGTTCCTGATCGGGCTCGGGCTGGGCGGCGCGCTGACCGTTCTGGCCGGCCTGTACCTCGCCAATCAGGCGCTCAGGCCGATTCGCCGCTCCTGGGAGCAGCAGCGCCGGTTCACCGCC
>Ga0310832_100659_pt1 | contig 21505 bp, 21 predicted proteins | sample WT_ome_7_FD_201303 | JGI IMG/M metagenome (GOLD analysis project Ga0310832, IMG submission 201303) | Sorghum-adapted microbial communities enriched on wild type (WT) sorghum from Joint BioEnergy Institute, Emeryville, California, United... ...
ATCAGCTCCGCGGTTTCGGCGAACGGAAACGGCGGCTCGCCCGTCCGCAAATAATCGACGAAGCTTTGCAGCTGCACCTTGAACGAATAATAGCTGTCACGCATCGGGACGAAGGCGTGCCCGGCCGTTCCGCACAGTTGCAGCAGCCCGAACGCGCCGTACATGTCGGCATGGGCGGCGACGACGATGTCCGCTCCGCACGCATGCTTCAGGTGGACGACGTTCCGCTCGGCCGTCCCGGTGTTGCGGACGGACCGGAATCCCGGACCGAAAATCGGATAAATGCCCTCGAGCGCATGAATGCCGTAGCGCTCCCACGACTTGGGCGTCGTGATGGTAGCGAAGCGGATCTCCCCCAGGTCGTGCACGGACATCCGGTACGGCGCATATTCCTTGGCGTAACGCATGCAGCTGGAGGATAAAATGGCCGCCCCTCGCTTTAGCCAATCGGCGAAAACGAGCAGATCCGCTTCGTTGTCCACGAGCGGCTTGTCGACGAACACCGGAATGCCCGCTTCCACAAAAGGGCGGCACCGTTCGACGTGCTCATGCCCTTTGTCCGTCGCGACGATGACGGCGTCCACCTGCCCGATGACGTCCTCCGGACGGGAGACGACATGCGGGATCAACGACGCCCTGGCTACGCGCGGCGCTTCCTCGGGGTCGTCGGTCCAGATGTGGGTGACGACGGCTCCCCGGATGCGAAGCGTCTGCTTCGGCTCCTTGTCGAGATACGCCGGGATGGCCGGATACGGGCACAGCCGCTTCATTTCCTCGGGATCGTAGCCGTTGAAAATCGCGCTCCACGAATACGGATGCCCGTTGCCGTCCACCATGCCGAGCATGGCCAACCGGATGATGTCCCGTTCGACGGGCAGCCGGGCCGCCAAATCACGCTCACGATCGGGCTCTGTCACGATTTCGACCCCTCCAGTCGTCAAGAATTGCAATCATTGTCTCTTATTGTGATACAATGTATCTTCTTCGTACATTATCATTATAGTTCAGCATGCTCGGCCGTGTAAATAAGCGAAAAAAAGAAAGGCCAAACCTTCTTTCGGTTTGACCTTTCCGGTATGATCGATAAGTGCTGCCATCCGCGCTATTTCCCTGCTTCGAACAGCAGGTCGTCGGTCGTAATATAAGTGACATTCGCGTCCTTGAACCGTTCGACAATATCGCGGGAATTGACCGTCCAAAGCGAAACGCCGATTCCTTTTGCCGTCAGCTCGCGTATTTGTTCCGGTGTCGTCGCCTTGTAATCGTAGTCGAGAAAAGCCGGCGCCAGCTGCCGGATCAGCTCCAGATCCGCCTCCGCAGGCGGCTTCGCCGACAAAAATCCGAGGGGCACGTCGCGGTGAAGCGCCCGCACCTTTTTCAGATCGTCGGCGTTGAAGCAAATGAAGCTGCTGTTGCCCATCATGCCGTGCCGTTCGACGAGCTCGACGAGATGGGCCAAATCGGCATCCCGATGATACTCCTCGATCTCGATAAACGCATGCATCCCGTACGATGCGCATACATCGAGCACTTCTCCCAGCGTCGGGATGCGCAAGCCCGGGTACGACCCGATGTTGTTTCCCGCCACGATGTTCAAGCGGCGAATGTCCGCGAACGCAAACTGTTTCACCTTTCCCGTTCCGTCCGTCATGCGGTCGACCGTCCGGTCATGGTGGACGATCCATTGGCCGTCGGTCGTGCAGTACGTATCGCATTCGATGCCCCAAAACCCCGATCGGCCGGCCAGCTCGAAGGCGGGAATCGTATTTTCCGGGGCGCGCATGCTCAGGCCCCGATGGGCGACATATTTCGGTTCGCTCACGAATGTCATCTCCTATGCGTTCAGCCCTTGACGGAGCCGAGCAGAACGCCTTTGTTGAAATGTTTCTGCAAAAACGGATACACGATCAGAAGCGGCGCAGCCGTAATGATGATCGCCGCCATTTTCGCGGCGGGAGTATACCGGTACTGCATCGTGGAGGCGTTCGAGATCGACGGATCTTCCTCGATCAGCATCTGCCTCAAAAACACCTGAAGCGGCATCAGCCGGTTGTCGTTCAAATACAAAATCGCCGAAAAATAGCTGTTCCAATTCGAGACGAGATAAAACAGAGTAAAGGTTGCAAGGGCCGGAAGCGACAGCGGGATGATGATGGTCACAAGCAGCCGCCATTCCCCGCAGCCGTCGATGCGCGCCGATTCCTCCAGCTCGACCGGAATCGTTTTAAAAAAGCTCCTCATGACGATGAGGTTGAACGCGATGACGGCCGAGCTCAGCCAAAGCGCCCAGAAGCTGTCGATCAGCCCGAGCCCGTTGACGACGAGGTAAGTCGGGATCATCCCGCCCGAGAACAGCATCGTGAACACGACGAGGAAATTGAGCACGCTTCTTCCCCGCAGCCACGGCTTCGACAGGCCGTAAGCCATCAACGTGGTCAGCGTCATATTGATCAACGTCCCGACGGCGCTGATGACCACCGCATTGCGGAACGCGTTCTTGAACCCGGGATGCGCCGTCAAATACATATAACCGTCCATCGTAAGCTGCCGGGGAATGAGATAAAAGCCTCGGGTCAAATACTCCTTCTCCGTGGAAAACGAAATCGCCAGCACGTACAAGATCGGGAAGAGCGCCGCCGCCGTACCGGCGAGAAGCGCAATGTAGACCAGTACATCCAGGATGCGATCCGCCCCCGTCGCACGCTTGCTCAAAACACTCCCTCCTCCCCCGCCCGCTTGGCCAGTGCGTTGGCGAGCAGCACCATCGTCAGGCCAACGACGGACTTGAACAGGCCGACGGCGGTCGAAAAGCTGTAATCGCCCTGATTCAATCCGACCTTGTAAATGAACGTCTCGAACACTTCGGACACGTCCTGGTTCATCGGGTTTTGCAGCAGGAAGACGTGCTCAAAGCCCAAATCCATAATATGCCCCAGCCGCAAAATAAACAAGATGACGATCGCTCCGCGCAGGGCGGGCAGCGTAATATGCCAAAGCCGGCGCCAGCGGTTCGCGCCGTCCATCTCGGCCGCCTCATACAGCGTAGGGTCGACGGACGCCAGCGCCGCCAGAAAGATGATCGCTCCCCAGCCCGCTCCCTGCCAAATGTTTTGAACGAGCCATACCCAGCGGAAATAACGCGGATCCGTCATCAGCTCGATCCGGTCGAAGTCCCAGCTTGCCAGCAGCTCGTTGATCGCGCCGGAACCGGTGGCGAACAGTTGGACGGTAATCCCGACGATGACGACCCAGGAGATGAAGTTGGGCGCGTACAGCACCGTTTGAACGGTGCGCTTGAACCAGGCGAGACGGACTTCGTTGAGCAGCAGCGCAACCAGAATCGGGGCCGGGAAGTAGAACACGATGTCGAGCAAATTGAGCATCAGTGTATTGCGCAGCAGCGTCCAGAACGTCCTTTCCGCAAACAATCGCTGGAAATGCTCCAGCCCGACCCACGGGCTGCCGAACACCCCCTTGAACGGACTGTAATCCATAAAGGCGACGGCAATGCCGAACATCGGCACGTATTTGAACACGATGAAAAATAACAATCCCGGAACGATCATCACATAGATGGGAAAAGCTCTGCGCCAATATCCGTTAGTCATGGTAGCCTCCTCGACGGCTCCCGATCACGGGAAAGGACAGTCCCGCGAGACCGCGCCCCGCAAGACTGCCCTCTTCAGATCGGGTCAAGAATTCGATTTCGCCTGGTACGCCGCGTTGACTTCCTCGATGATCTTGTCTCCCCCGTTTTTCTTCCATTCGTCGATCGTATCCCGGATGCTTTCGACCGGCTTTCTTCCGGCGATAATTTCCAGGACGGACTGCAAAAATTTGTCCGACAGCGCCTTGCCCTGCTTCGTGAACGTCTCGGACGCGATCAGATATCCGTCGGACGCGTTTTTATACGGATACTTTTTGGCATTTTCGATCGATTGCTCCATGCCTTGCGCCCATTTCGGATCGCTCCACTTGTAAATGTTGAACGTATTGGTGTTGCCGCGCAGCATCCAGTTCCACAGCAGGCTTTGGCGGCCTTCGCCTTCCGCCTTCAGCGCTTCGGTCATCTCGTAGGTGCCGTCCGGTTTCTTCCGATAGTGGACGCCCTCGATGCCGTTCTTGATAATGTCCTCGCCCTCCGGCGACACCCACCAGTCGAACATCTCCAGCATCCGCTGGCGCTTCTTCTCATCGATGTTCTTGTTCAGAACGAGCTTCAGCATGCCGCTCGTCGGCGTCCTCGTGCCCCTCGATCCGTCCGGGCCGATGGGAGGCGCGAGCTCGACGAATCGGGCGTTCGGCGTGATCGACTGCAGCTGCTGATTCGTCTGCTGGCTGAACTGGTAATGCATATCCATGGCGAAGCCGACTTTGCCTTCCGCATACTTCGTATTGAAATTCGTATTCGTAATGAAGTCTTTGTCGAGGACGCCTTCCTCGTACGCTTTCCGCATGAACGTCAGGAACCGGATCCATTCGTCGGTCTGCGTCTCCATCGGAATGAGCTTGCCGTTCTCTTCCTTCCAGCCGTTGGCCAGTCCGAACGCCGCCAGCAGCTGAAGGTCGCCAAGCTGCAGCGAGTTGCCGAGCGCCGAGAAGCCGAACGTGTCGTCTTTGCCGTTTTTGTCCGGGTCTTGCGTCGTAAACGCCTTGGCAATCTCGTAAAATTTGTCGATCGTGAACTCGTCGGGATTGGGCATCGGGATCCCGAGGCTTTCCAGCCAGTCGGCGCGCACGTAGACGTTGTTTTGGGCGGTCTCGTAGATCGGAATCCCGTAAATTTTGCCCTGCGGATTGAGCAGCGCCCATTCTTCCGGCTTGGCAACGTTTTGCAGCCTTGGATATTGCGACAAATACGGCTCAAGGTCCAGGAAAACGCCTTCGTTCAACCATTTGAGAAACATGCCGGAATCGAGCCGGATCGCGTCGGGCATTTTGCCGGATGCGGCGACGACGTTCAGCTTCTCGGCGAAGTTTGCGTTCGGCACCCATTGAATTTGCAGGTCGACGTTAAACTTCTCGTTGATGTACTGGATGACGGGATGATTGTTGTCCGGCCAGCCGCCCCCCGTCCAGGAAGCCGCCATCATCTCGATCTTGATTTTCTCCGCGTGATCCCCCGGCCCGCCGCCGGCGGACGAACTCGCGTCGCTGCCGCTCCCCGCCTCATTCCGGGCGCAGCCTGTCGCCGCAACGACCGTTAAGCAAAATGCCGTCGTCGCGAACAAAATTTTCTTCATCGTGGATGGCCCCCCCATTTCGATTCACATTTTCGTGGTGCAATTTCAGTATATCTTCCGGGTCTGGGCCGTTTTTTCATCCGATTACGGACTTTTTATCCGAATTTACGTTGTTGCGTTTGTCTTTTTCGGAAACCGGAGCGTTACGACGCTTCCTTGCCCCGGCTCGGACCGGATATCGACACCGTAAGGGGAACCGTAGCTGAGCACCATTCTGGAATGGACATTGAGAATGCCGATCGAGTCCTCCTCGGGTATTCGTCCGGACTGCTCCTCGACGGAGCGCAGCCGCTCCTTTATCCGCTCCAGAACGTCTTCCGGAAAGCCGTTGCCGTTGTCGGCCACCTCGACGACCAGATCCCCTCGCTCCTCGAAGGCGCGGATGCGAATGAACGCGTTGCCGTTTTTGGGCTCGACCGCATATTTGACGCTGTTTTCCGCGATCGGCTGAAGCGACAGCTTGAGGATGCGGCAATCCATAAGCGACTCGTCCACCTCGATGTCGCTGCGGAATTTCGGCGCGAAGCGCACGTCGACGATCTCCAAATAGTGCCGAAGGTTGCGCAGCTCCTCGCGAAGCGGAACTTCCGCCCCCGGCATTTTCGACGTGTAGCGGTAGACGCTGGCCAGATTGGTCGCCATTTTCTCGATCGTGGGCACTTTTTCCAAAAAGGCGATGCTCTTGATAATCTCCAGGGTATTGTAGAGCAGATGCGGATTGATCTGATTTTGCAGCGCCTGGATCAGCGCGTCGCGCTGCCGCAGCTGCAATTGTGCCCGCTTCATCTCCAGGTCCTGGATGTCGGAAATCAAGTCGGTCAACCTCGCTGTCATTCGGTTGAAGCTGCCGGCCAGCTGCTGAATTTCGTCCCTGCCGGGAACGACTTCCGCGCGAACCGACAGTTCGCCGTTCTCCACCCGCTTCATCAGGTTGCGCAGGCGGAGAATGGGACGGACGACCCGGCCGACGATCCGGGGGACGAAAAGCAGCGTGACGACGATCATGCCGGCCATGATCATGAGGGTCGAATTGCGGGCGACTTGAAGCCCGCTCGCCATTTCGTTCATCGGCACGTACGCCACGATATTCCAGCCGGTCGCATCGGACCGGTTGCTGGACACGAGTACGGTCTTGCCCTCGATCTCCACCTCGCTCTGCTGCCCGGTGAGCCGGATTCCGCGCAAAACGGTTTGCTCCAGCGGCTTGCCGATCCAGCGGGTATCCGGATGGTACATAATGTCCCCCGCCGCATCGACGATGATGAAATAGCCGGTTTTCCCCAAGCGGGCCTGCCCGAGGATGCTGGCGATTTCGGAGATGGACAGCGCGATGTTCAAATTGCCGATCATCTTGACGGTGTTCGGATCGTAGACAGGGACGACCAACGTGACGAACGGATAAGTGGTTGCCGTCATGCTGTCGCGGTTGTAGTAATACGGCACGACCTGCAGCCGATCGGTAAGCGGCCCGCCGATCCACGGCGCCGAGCCGTCCCGGGGCAAAATGCTGTCCTGCGAATAGACGAGCCGGTTGTCGGCGGAGCGAAGCACGACGCCCAAAATATTCGAATTGTTCATGGCGATATACCTTGTCAAAATCCCTTCGACCAGCAGCTGCTGGCTGCGGTTGAACGTTTCGCCGGATTTCAGCCAGCTTTGCAGCATGCCGCTCTCCGGATTCGCGCCGAGCAGCGGATTCGTCGGCAGCGGCCCGGCGATCGAAGCGTAGGTTGATTGCGCCAGCAAGTGGAAATACCGGTCGAGCTGATGGTTGATTCTGGCCGTCGAATCTTCCGCGATCGTATAAAAATCCGCCTTCGCCGACGACGAGTAGTAATGGGATGTGAAAGCGGCCATCGTGACGATGGAGATCAGGCTGACGGACAGCACCAGCACCTGGATCTTCGTCCGGATCGAGAAACGGTAGTACAAGCTGCGTCCGTTCATGAGCCCATCCGCTTCCGGTATTCGAGCGGCGACATGCCGACCGTCGTCTTGAATACCCTTGAGAAATAAGGCAAGGTCGAGAAGCCGACGATTTCCGTAATCTCGGCAATGGAGTAGGACGAAGAGACAAGCAGCTTTTTGGCCTCCTCGATTCGGAGCCCGTTCACATAGTTCGTCAGCGAGCTGCCGGTATGCTTCTTGAACAAGGCGCTGAAATGGGACACGCTGAAATTCGACCGTTCCGCCATATCGGTCAGCGCAATCTCTTCCTCCTTGTAATGGTCCCGGATATACCGGCACACTTCCTCGATGGCTGCGGGTATACCTGATTTGACGGTCGCGCTTTGCGACAAGTACCATCGCTCCAGCATGGACGAGTAAAAGCGGATGATGCCTTCGTCGTCGTGGACGTCCCGGTACGCGGGAATATCCCGGTACGCGATGTCGCATTCCTCCAGCAGCGACTTCAGCTTGTGCTCGAACACGTTGAGCAGGCTGATGCGCATGTTTTTGCGGTAATCGCTTAAGCCGAGCACGGATCGGATCAACTCGAGCTGTTTTTGCAAGGCAAGCTTGGCCGGAAGGGATTGCCGGTTGTCCAGAAGCGCCTGAAACTTCACGATGTATCCGTTCAAATCCTTGAGCGATTCGAGCTTTTCCTTCGACCGGTGCAGCGCCTCCTTCATCAGCTCGAACTCGACCGGCTTCAGCAAATATTCGGAAACGCCGTAAGTCATTGCTTTTTGCGCATATTGGAAGTTGTCGTATCCGCTTACAATGATCGAGACGAGCGCAAGGCGATGCTCGCTGATCCTGCGGCAAAGCGACAAGCCGTCGAGCTCCGGCATCATGATGTCGGTGATGACCAGCATCGGCCACACTTCCCGGATCATGCTCCACGCTTCCTCGCCGTTGCTGCAGGCGCCGACGACCTGGAACTCCTCCCCGGCCTCCTCCACCATTTTGACGATGCCCTTGAGCACCCAAGGCTCGTTTTCGGCCACTAATACGGTATACATGAATATGCCCCCCTACCGAAGTTCCCGCACGTCGAGCCGGCTTGTAACCGGTTCCCGTTGATAAAACGAAGCTGCCGTCTTTATGCTTTTCATTATACCGGATTGCCTTTTCGCGTCCACTTCCGGCTTATTCCGCCGCCTTTGGCGCTGCAAGACCGCGCTGTTGTCGCCGCCGGTCGGCAACGGCTTTCGCGCCGCTCGCCGAAACAAAGAATGCCACCCGCATTGGCAGATGGCATTCTTTTGCTTGATGATGGCGTAGCCTACAACAACGACTCGACGCCGTCAATGTACACCTCGGTGCCGGAAATATGGCTCGACTCGTCGGAGGCGAGGAACAGCACGAGATCGGCAACCTGCTCCGGACGGCCCGCCTTGTGCTCCAGCGGCTTATTGCCTTGCGGGTAGTTGACCGGGATTTCGATCTTTTTCAGCTCCGGCGTCTTCTGCGTGCTCTCGCCGATATTCGTCTCAATGCTGCCGGGGCAAATGACGTTGACGCGAATCCGGTATCGCGCCAGCTCCAGCGCGGCCATCTTGGCGAACGCGACCTGTCCCGCCTTGGACGTGCTGTAAGCGGCGAACCCGAAGCCGGAAAACGTCCGGTTGCCGTTGATCGAGCTCGTGATGATGATGCTGCCGCCGTTTTGCTTCATGTGCGGGATCGCATACTTGACGGTGAGAAACGTACCTTTCAGGTTGGTGGACAGCGTATGGTCCCATTGCTCCGGCGTCATATCTTCGATCGGCGTCACCGTCCCGTTGATGCCCGCGTTGGCGAACACGATATCCAGCTTGCCCCAGGCGCCGATCGCCTGCTCCATGCCGGCTGCGACCCGGGCCGGGTCGGACACGTCAATGTCGACAAAGATCGCCTGGCCTCCGGCTTGCTCGATTTCCGCCTTCACCTGGTCGGTGCGCTCGTTTTTCAAATCGGCCAGGCATACTTTGGCCCCTTCCGCGGCGAGCTTAAGCGCGGCCGCCCGGCCGATGCCGGAGCCCGCTCCGGTGACGAACGCCACCTTGTCCTTGACCCGGCCCAACGTCGCGGCGGGTCTGGTTTCCGTTTGCAGCATAGCGATGGTTCACTCCTTCGGGGTTACACGTTTTTTCCACGGGTAGCTTCCCCTTATCGGCCGATAACCATTCGCCGCCGCCGCCCGGCACGCCGTCAACGCGGCACGTTGTTCACCACGTTGACGGGCTTGCCGCCCAGGAACGCCCGGATATTGTCCACGGCAGTTTGCAAAAGCCGGGTTCTCGCCTCCAGGCTCGCCCAGGCGATATGTGGTGTGATGATGCAGTTGCGCGCGCCGATGAGCGGCGATGATGCGACCGGCGGCTCGACGCTCAGCACGTCCAGCGCCGCGCCGGCCAGCCGTCCTTCGTTCAAGGCGTCCGCCAAGTCCCGCTCGTTGATCAGCTTGCCGCGCGCCGTATTGATCAGCACTGCCGTCGGCTTCATCCTGGCGAGCGCCCGGCGGTCGATCATTCCTTCCGTCTCCGGCGTCAGCGGGCAGTGCAGGCTGACGACATCGGACACGGCGAGCAGCTCGTCCATCCCGCACCATTCCACACCCGGCTCCGGCGGACGGTCCGTCCGCATCGTCCGGCCGCATGCTATCACCCGCATCCCGAACGCCGCGGCGATTCGCGCCGTTTGTCGCCCGATGCGCCCCAGGCCGACAAGCCCCATCGTCTTTCCGGCCAGCTCCGTCAGCGGGCTTTTCCAATAGCAAAAATCGGCGCTGCGCGACCAGTCCCCCCGCCGCACCGACTCGTCGTGCAGCCCGACGCGGTTGGACCATTCCAACAGCAAGGCGAAGACGTGCTGCGCCACCGAAACGGTGCTGTATGCGGGAACGTTCGTGACGGGTATGCCGCGAAGGGCGGCTTCGGACACATCGACGACGTCGTAGCCGGTCGCCAGTACGCCGATGTATTTCAGCTTCGGCAATTGCTCGAGAACGGCCGCCCGGATCGGCGTCTTGTTCGTCAGCACGATCTCGCTGTCCCGCGCGCGCTCGACGATCCGCTCCGGCTCGGTCCTGTCGTATACGTGAAGCTCTCCCAGCTCCCGAACACTGTCCCAGCTCAAATCGCCCGGATTCATCGTGTAGCCGTCCAATACCGTAATACGCACCATACAATTCTCCCCTTTATGTGATTGCGCTTGTCCTTCTCCAACTATATCGCAAAATTCCATTTCGCGGGGGCGAATTATTCGAAAAAAATGGGCTCCGCCCATCGGAGCCCGACCTTCCGGCTTTTCAGCCGGATTGCTTGCCTTTTTTCGTATCGACGACCCATTGATGCATCGACAGCAGCCCGTTATATTTTTGCTTGATCAATTTCAGAATTTGCTGCTTCTCCGCCTCGCGGTCGACCGGTTTTTCTTTCAAAGCGCTGGACATCGACTTACCTCCAAATCAATTTCGCACACAAAATTCAATTTATGCGTGAACGGCCGAATGTATGCCGGCGAACGCCCGAAAGCTCAATCATTTCGAAATGTTGCGATTCTATCGGGAAAAGGAAGACGGGAACCGGGATGAGGGGTATACTAGGCGTGGAGGTGAGGGAATGAAGGAGAAGCTTCAGTCCCGCATGACGGAGCCGCCGGCGCCAGTGCCGAACGAAGAGCAATGGCGCGCCATCGTCGACAACGACGCCGCTTATAACGGCCGGTTTTTCTACGCCGTGAAGTCGACGGGCATCTTTTGCCGGCCTTCTTGCAAGTCCAAGGAGCCCCGGCGCGACAACGTCGTGTTGTTCCAGAAGGCCGAAAGCGCGCTGGCGGCCGGATTTCGCCCGTGCAAACGATGCAAGCCGACCGGGGAACGGCTTCCGGACGAAGAATGGGTGGCGCAGATGACGTCGTACATCGACCGGCACTTTGCGGAGCCGATCACGCTCCAAAGCTTGGCCGATCACTTTCATGGAAGTTCGTACCATCTTCAGCGCATTTTCAAGCGGGTAACAGGCATGTCGCCGACGGCTTACGCGCAGCGGAAACGGTTGGACCGCGCCGCCAAGCTGCTGCGGGAGACGGACTTGCCGATCGCCCGGATCGGAGCGGAGGTCGGCATCGCCAGCCTGCCTTATTTCATCACCGTATTCAAAAGCGTCTACTGCTGCACGCCCGCAGCATACCGGAGCGGCAGTCGCATGCGGCAAATCGGGGAGGAGAGAAAGCATGACGTCGCAGGAGACGACGACCGTTTATTGGAGCAAGCTCGACTTTGATGCGTGGAACTTGCACCTGGCCGCAACGGACAAGGGACTCATCTACGTCGGCTCGCAAGGGGCGCCGCTTGCGGAAGTGGAAAATTGGGTAAACGGCCGCTTGCCCGGCGCCGTGCTGGTGCAAGACGATGAGCGGCTTAAGCCCTACGCCCGGGAGCTGATCGAATATTTCCGGGGCGAGCGGCAACGACTGGAGCAGCCGTTCGACCTGCGGGGAACGGCGTTCCAGCAATCCGTCTGGCGCGCGCTGCGCGACATCCCGTACGGGCGGACGGCCACGTATTCGGATATCGCCGAAGCAATCGGCAAGCCGTCGGCCGTTCGGGCGGTCGGGACGGCGATCGGCGCCAATCCGGTGCTCATTCATATCCCCTGCCACCGGGTGATCGGCAAAAACGGCGCGCTGACCGGCTTTCGCGGCGGATTGGAAATGAAAGCCCGGCTGCTCGGGGTGGAGCGCGCTCTTCAGTAAAGCAGCCTCCACAGGTAAAACGTGGCGTACGCCTGCCAGCCTGCCCAGCCGGCGGAGAGCGCCTGCAGCTCGGCCCGCGTCGGCTTGCGGTCCATGCCGGCCGCTTGGCGGACGGCCAGGTGCAGGCCGACGTCGTCGATCGGAAACGCGTCGGTCATCCGCAAGCAGCGCATCAGCACATAGTTGGCCGTCCAAGGCCCGATGCCGCGGATGCCGACGAGCGCCTTCTCCGCAGAGCGCAGGCTGCCGAGAGCGAGCAGCCCTTCCTTCGACAGCGAGCCGTCCGCGATAAGGCGGGCGACGCCGATCAGGTACTCGGTCTTGCGGACGGTCATCCGCAAGCCTTTCAGCTCGGCCGGCTCCAAGGCGGCGATGCGTTCGGCCTGCGGGAATAGGAAGTACGTCTCGCCTTCGCATTCGACGCGATCGCCGAACGTTTCGACGAGCCGGCGCTTGAGCGTGTAGGCGAACGCCAGGTTGATTTGCTGCCCGATGATGCCCCAGCTCAGCGATTCGAACAGGTCGGGGATGCCCATGCAGCGCAGCCCCCGGTACGCGGCCGCCGCCGGGCCGAGCAGCGGGTCCGACGCCGCCATCCGATAAAACGGCGCAAGGTCCGTGTCCAGGTCGAACCAGTCGCGTACGTAGCGGACGACGGCCTCCCGCTCCGGCTCGGAATGCTCGGCGCCTCCGAGAAAGCGGATCGTTAGCGTGTGGTTGCCGTCGGAGCGGATTTCGACGACCGGCGCGGCGCCGTTGCCGACGGGAATCGCCTTGTACAGCCGCCCGTCCCGTATCCGGTGCAAGCATTCGTTTGGGGAACGCGACAAACAGGCCAAATTTTGTCCGAAGTCGAATTCCTCGGGCGTGTTCAGCACGATTTCCCGTTCGTCCTGTTTCAGAACGCTTCCGTCACCCATTGGACGAACCTCCCCTATGAGTTCTTCTCTAGTTGTACCATAAAAACGGCTGTTCGCAACTTCGCGATCTTGCACGTTTATTTCGATCGCCGGGGGTGATGTTCATGACGCGCGTCGAACAGCACGAGAAGACGCCCAAGTCGCTGCTCAACAAGGCGACGGGGTTTCTGACCGATTATACGCATACGCTCAACCCGTACGCCGGCTGCGCGTTCGGCTGCTCGTACTGCTATGTAAGGCGGATGCCGGTAGCGATGTTTCGCCGCAAGGAATGGGGAACGTGGGTCGACGTCAAGCGGGGAGCGGCGGAGCTGCTGCGGCGAGAGCTGCGGACGGCTCGGCGCAAAGGGCGGGTAACGATTTTCATGTCGTCGAGCACCGATCCGTACCAGCCCGCGGAATACGGGGAGCGCATCACCCGGTCGCTGCTAGAAGCGATGGCGGATGAGCCGCCCGACTTTTTGCTCGTGCAAACGCGAAGCCCGCTCGTCACCCGCGATATCGATTTGCTGCTGCAGTTGGGAGAACGAGTCCGGGTCAGCATGACGGTGGAAACCGACCGCGAAGACGTGCGCCGCCGGTTCGCACCAGCCGCGCCTCCCATCGCCGCGAGGCTGAACGCGCTGGCGAAGCTTCGCGCCGCCGGCGTGGCGACGCAGGCCGCCGTCGCGCCGCTGCTGCCGAGCAGCCCGGCTTTTCCCGGCAAGCTGCTGCCGGTGGCAGACCGCGTCGTTCTCGACGACTATTTCCTCGGCGACGGCAGCGGCGGGCGGCGCAGCCGCAGCCTGCAAGTGGAGCGGCTGTACGCGGAGGACGAACGGCCGCTCTGGTACGATCGTTCCGCCATCCGCACCGTTTACGAACGGTTCGCGGCCGTCTTCCCTCCGGACCGGCTATGGATCAGCCAGGCGGGCTTCGCCCCCGATCCCTAACGGCGAGCGCGCTGCCGTTTTTCAAAGGACGGCAATCTACTCGCAAAAAAATCGTTGCATCGCAAGCTTTTCCATGGTAAGATCAACCTTGGCTTGAATGGAGCTGTGGTGTAGAGGCCTAACATGCCTGCCTGTCACGCAGGAGACCGCGGGTTCGAATCCCGTCAGCTCCGCCATTTGAATAAACCCAAGTGCACGGGATGAGAACCTTTAGGTTCGTCGGAGCATCGACTTCGATAGCACCCGCTTCGCAGTCTCGGCCGAAGCGCCGAGTATCCCGTCAGCTCCGCCATTTGAGAAACCCGAGTGCACGGGATGAGAACCGACAACCACATAATGATTTGCCGAAGAGCAGGGGCTTCCCTGCTCTGTTTCGATTTTACCGCCAACTTGGAGGCGAGATTCGCATGACGAGAAGAGGACGATTTGCCCCGACGCCGTCCGGCCCGCTGCATATCGGCAACGCGCGAACGGCGTTGCTCGCCTGGCTGCAAATGCGGTCGGTAGGAGGAACGTTCGTGCTGCGGATGGAAGATATCGACAAGCCCCGTTCGAGGCCGGCGCTGGCCGAGCAAATCGTGGACGATCTGCGCTGGCTCGGCTTGGACTGGGAGGAAGGCCCGGATGTCGGCGGCCCGTACGGACCTTACGTCCAAAGCTTAAGAGAAGATCTGTACGAAGGCGCGCTCGAGAAGCTGCGCGGGGACGGTCTTCTTTATCCATGCTATTGCAGCCGCGCGGAACTGGCGGCGATCGCCAGCGCGCCGCACGGGCTGTCGTCCGAAGGGCCGGTTTACCCCGGCACATGCCGGAAGCTGGCACCCGAACAACTCGCCGCCAAGGCCGCGGTCAAGCCGCCTTCGTTGCGGTTCGTCGTACCGGATACTACGATCCGGTTCGACGACGCTGTCTTCGGGCCGCAGGTCATTTCGGCCGCGGCCGGCGGCGACTTCGTCGTTCGGCGCGCAGACGGCCTGTACGCCTACCAGCTCGCCGTCGTCGTCGACGATGCGGCGATGCGCATAACCGACGTGCTGCGCGGAGACGACCTGCTCGACTCGACGCCGCGCCAGCTGATGCTGTACGAGGCGCTCGGGCTGCCTGCCCCCCGCTTTGCCCACGTACCGCTGTTGGTCGGCTCCGACGGGCGGCGGCTGTCCAAGCGCGACGGCGCCATATCCGTCGCCGAGATGCGCGCGGCGGGTACCGCGCCGGAGCGGATCGTCGGCTGGCTCGCCTTCTGGAGCGGGCTTACGGACAAGCCGGAGCCGGTGAAGGCGGCCGAGCTGATCGACGGCTTCGACCTTGCCCGCGTGCCGAGAGAGCCGGTCACCGTCACGGAAGCGGCTTTGCGTGAGCTGTCCGGCGGCTGATCGGCGGACAACTCGTCGGCCGCAAATAAAAAAAAGCGCCGACCGTTGCATCGGCCGAGTCGCGTTTTTTCCAAATCGCCCCTTTAAGATCACGACATCACGACGCGCTGCGATCAACCTGTCCGATTGTTCGCTGCACGAAAACTGCGCCTGAGAAATCGGCACGCCGGCGTTCGGCCGGACGCCCCGGACTTCCCCTCGGTTAACGTTCGTCGCGCCGATCGGCTTTTTCGAGATCGCCATCGCTGACGCCGAACGTTTCCCTCAGCCGATCCATCCCTTCCTGAACCGCTTCGCTCAGCATATCGGTCGGGCTCTTGTCCTGCCGGTCGGCCGGCGTATTGATTCCCGCCGCCGTATTCGATGTTTCGTTGTACAAATCCGTTTTTTTGCCCATCTCGCACGCTCCTTGCCCTATGAGTAGCTTTAGCGTGCACTGTCCGAGCCGGTTTTATGCGCAAGGCGAATAATTTGGCCATTATAAACCAAACTACTATTACGTTTTGCATGTCAAACGGTTCAATCGACAAGGTGGTTAAACATATGGGCAAATTTCTCGTCAAGCTGGTCGTCAATGTTGCCATCGTAGCGTCGCTTCTGTATTTCTATACCGAAGCCGATATCGGGTCGGCAATCGTAGCCGGCGCCGCGCTTTGCCTCGTCGCGTACGTCATCGGCGACCAGATCGTTCTCCGGGCAACGAACAACACGATCGCCACGGTCGCGGACGCCGTGCTCGCGTTTCTGTTTTTGTGGGCGGCCGCTTATGTGATGGATTGGTCGTTGTCCTGGAGCGAAATGGTTGTGATCGTTGTTCTGCTCGCCGCCGCCGAAGTTTTCATCCACCGGCTGATGCGCATAAACGATTGGAAAGGCTTCAGCCGTTAAGACACATTCCGCCATATCCCTGTACGTTGCATCTCCGGCCTTTTCGGCGTTCCGGCATGGCGATGCGGAAAATGCCAATGCCAATCTCGACCAACCGGCCGTCCTTTCGACAGCGTTGAAATGCCGAGAATAGTTACGGGGTCAATTCAAAGCACTTTTCCAGCCGGATTCGATCTTCGGTCGTATGGCGCGAAGACATGTACGCGATATCCGGCTTTTCCCCGTTGCTTTTGCCGACCCGGCTTTCCAGCCCGAGAACGCGGACGAGCTGGTTGACCGTACCGGCGTTGCCGTCCAGCAGCCGGATATGCGGCGGCAGCATGGCCCGGATCGCTTCGCGGAAAAAGACGAAATGCGTGCACCCGAGCACGATCGCCCCGTATTGATCGAGGTCGAACCGGGCGAATTGTTCGCGCAAGTAATCGTCCACTTCCGGTCCTTCAAAGACGCCGTTCTCCGCCAAACGAACCAGCTCCGGCAAGCCAAGCGAATCGACGCTGTCCGGGGCGTTCAGCCGTCCGACCAATCTCCGGAACTTCTCCTCCTTGAGCGTCAGCGGCGTCGCCGTGACGAGAACCCGCTTGCCCGATGTCTTGACATGCTCGAGCGCGGGCTTGACCGCCGGTTCCATGCCGATGATCGGGAACCGGTACCGTTGCCGCAAATCGTCCACCGCCGCGCTGGTCGCCGTATTGCAGGCGACGACGATCGCTCTAACGCTTTCGCGGCTCAGCATATCATCAATGCAACCGGCCACGTAGCCGTAAACTTCTTCCTTCGTATGCACCCCGTAAGGCACGTTCAACGTATCCGCATAATACAGGTAAGATTCCGCCGGAAGCTTGCGGCACGCCTCGCGCAGTACCGTCAGCCCTCCAACGCCGGAATCGAAAAATACGATGCGCATCGTTACTCTTCGCCGCCCCGTTTGTTGTGATTCCGCCCCCCGTCCGGCGTCGGACCGTCGCCGGGCATCGGTTCGCGCACGCGCTCCGGGCTGTCCGTCCGCTTGCGCTCCGCCCGCCGTGCCCGCTCCGTACGGACATGAACGGCCTGGCCGTAAGCCAGACTCGCAAGCAGCGATTGGGCGATGCCCGGCTCTGCCGCCCGCGCCGGTTCTGCTCCTCCTGTCGCCGGCAAAGAGCCGCTCGCGGCCGAAGCGGCTTTGCGAAGCAGGCGCACGCGCTCTTGCAGCAGCGCGATATCCTCGCTAAAGTCGGCAGCCGCCGGCTTCGTGCCCGCAGCGGCCCCCGTTTCATTGCCGATCGGCCGGATCGAATCGTTCATCCGTCGTCACCGCCCAATTCCAACGATTTGGTTCGTGATCTTCCTTCCATCATACCACGAAACGCCGCTTCTTCGCCTCACGAAGGGCAATCGCATTAGTAGCGTAAACGCGCAAAATGGAGCCTTTCCCCCGTCCAGAGTCCAGATTGCGTTCCCGTCATAGGTCCGTTTTGGCAATCCTTCGACTCGATTACAATCAAATCATAATCGAAGTCAAAGGTGCGATGTGTCATGTCCCCGAAGCCGAAACTGTATATCGTTCTGACCCATACCGGCACGTGGTTTACGAATCTGATCAAAGCGTATACGAAAGAACCGTTCAACCATGCCTCGCTTGCCTTCGATCCGGAGCTTAGGCAGCTGTACAGCTTCGGCCGCAAATACGAAAACAATCCGTTCTCGGGGGGATTCATCCGGGAAAACGTCCTCGGCCCCCTCTTTCTCAGCGAAGAGCGCGCCACCACGTGCGCGATCTATTCATGCGAAGTCGGAACAGCCGCCTATGAGCGGATCCGAAAGACGGTCGCGGATATGGAGAAGCGTAAACACGAATACAAATACAATTTTATCGGCCTGTTCGGCGTCTTGTTCAACAGGCGTCTAAAACGCGACAAAGCTTACTTCTGCTCCCAATTCGTCGCCTCCATGCTGCAATCCGGCGGCGTGTCGCTCACGAACAAATGCCCCGAGCTCACCACGCCGGGCGACATCGGACGCTCGGACCGACTGCAGCTGGTCTATACCGGCAAGCTGCGCGACTATCCGCCGCTCCGTTTGCGGCTCGAGCCGGAAGGTGCGCTAAATCCGGCGATCGGCATGCAGTCCGGTACGGCTTAGGGCAAAGCCGGGAGGGCGACACCGCTTGCGGGCCCAACTGTAGGAGCCCTGCACATTAGAGCTTCGGCCGCACCCGGTTGGTCGGCATGGCCGTCATCGGATCGTCTGGCCAATAATGCTTCGGATATCGTCCCTTCAAATCTTTTTTCACTTCGAAGTACGTGTTTTTCCAAAAACTTTCCAGGTCCCGCGTCACCTGGACGGGGCGATGCGCCGGCGACAGCAGGTGGATCGTAACCGGCACCCGGCCACCGGCCAGCCGAGGCGTCTTCGTCCAGCCGAACAACTCCTGCAGCCGCACCGCAAGCGTCGGCGACTTGGGATCGGCGTAATCGACCGGAACGCGCGAGCCGCTTGGCACAGTCAAATGCGAAGGCGCCCATTCGTCCAGCCTGCTGCGCTGCTCCCACGACAACCCCGCTTCGAGCACCCTCGCCATATTCAAGCTTTGCAAATCGTCCCGGCTCCGCATCCCGGCAACGTGCGGCTCCAACCATTCCTCCAACGTTTCCAGCAGCGCCTCGTCCGACCAATCGGGCCAATCTCCGCCGTGCACACGCAGGAAGCGAACGCGCTGGCGCAATTGAGTCGCCGCCGCGGACCAAGGAAGCATGCCGATGCCTTCGAGCCGGATGCCGGCGAGGAGCGCCCGAACCGTTTCCTCCGAACTCGGACGCGGCAACGTCTGCTCCTCCAGCACGACGACGCCGATCCGCTTTCTCCGCCGCGCCCGCACCGCTTGGGCCGACCGGTCCCAGGCAACAGTCTCCTCTTCCGCGAACGCCTCCGGCATGACCCGCTCCAGCTCGTCCCGTTCGACCGGAGCCGCCAGCCGAATCCGGCTCTCCGTTCCTTGATCGTCCAGCTCCGCGGCCACGATGAACGAACTGCCGCTAAGCGGCTGCAGCTCGGAAAATGCCGCTCCGCGTCCGCTCGACAGAAGGAAGCGGCCGTCACCCCGGTTTTGCCCGATCCGGTCCGGATAGGCGAGCGCCAGCAGCATCCCGCAGCGTTCGCTTGCGAACATTCCTTCATCGCTGCCGATCTTTTGCGCGCGCAGCAACCGCTGCGCATCCTGCACGATGCGGCGGCAAGCCGCCTCATCGACGCGGTAGCCGCGGAATGAAGCCGCTTGTCCGGCGCGGACCAGCCCGAGCGCTTCCAAACGAAGCCGCAGATCGGCATTTTCCGGTCCGCCCGCTTCGCGCCGGAATATGTCCCGCTCCCCGAGCAGCGCGGCGAGTAAACAAGCGGCGGCGCCCAAGCCGAGCGGCTCGGCGCGGACGATCATGTGCGCAAGCCGCGGATGGACGCCGATCGCCGCCATCCGCCGGCCGTGCGCGGTGATCGCGCCGCTCGCCCCAAGCGCTCCGAGCGCGCGAAGCAGCTCCTTCGCCTGGCCGTAAGCGGCCGCCGGCGGCATGTCCAGCCACGACAACTCGGACGGGTCGCCGACCCCCCATTCCGCCAGCTCGAGGGCAAGCGGCGCCAAATCGGCCTCCAGCAGCTCCGGCGTGCGGTGCGGAGCGAAAGCCGCCTCCTCGTGCTCCGCCCAGAGTCGGTAGCAAACGCCGGGGCCGAGCCGGCCGGCCCGGCCTCGCCGCTGATCGGCGGCGTCCAGTGACACCCGCACCGTTTCCAGCCGCGACATCCCGGTATGCGGCGAAAACTTTTGCACCCGCATCCATCCGCTGTCGATGACGACGCGCACGCCTTCGATCGTCAGGCTCGTCTCGGCGATCGAGGTCGACAGCACGACTTTGCGCTCGCCCGGCTTGCCCGGCGCAATCGCCCGGTCCTGGGTTTCCTGCGGCAGCTGGCCGTACAGAGGCAGCACCCGAACGCCGCCTCCAAGACGGCGTTCGGCGAGCATGGACTCGACGCGGCGAATTTCCCCGGCTCCGGGCAAAAAGACGAGCACGTCCCCCGTTTCCTCGGCCAACGCACGCTCGATAGACCGTACAACCGCTTGCTCCGCCCGTTCGCCGGGACGGGGCGGCATATACCGCGTTTCCACCGGGTACGTCCGCCCCAGGCTCTCGATGACGGGCACATCGCCGAGCAGCTTTGCGACCGGAGCGGCGTCCAGCGTCGCCGACATCACGAGCAGCCGCAAATCTTCGCGGAACAGGCTGCGCGCCTGCAAGCAAAGGGCAAGTCCCAAATCGGCGTGAACGCTTCGTTCATGGAATTCGTCGAACAGCACGAGCCCCGTCCCTTCCAGCGACGGATCGGCCTGGAGCAGCCTTGTCAGCACCCCTTCGGTGACCACTTCGATTCGCGTGTCGGGTCCGACGCACGTATCCAAGCGGGTTCGGTAGCCGACCGTACGGCCGACCGGCTCGCCCAGCGCTAAGGCCATATACCGCGCCGCCGAACGAGCGGCCAGTCTTCTCGGCTCAAGCATCAGCATCCGCTTGCCGGAAAGCCACGGCTCGCCAAGCAGCGCAAGCGGCACGCGCGTCGTCTTCCCCGCACCCGGCTGGGCGACGAGCACCGCTCCGCCGCAAGCGCCAAGCTGCCGTTTCAGCTCGGGCAAAACGGATTCGATCGGTAACGCGGCCAACGATTTCTCCCCTTTTGCATGCATATATCCTAATCCGAGCGCAAGTTCCCGCTCTTTCCGTTATACTTCTTCGTCCGGCAATTCGCCCGTGCGTACGTATTGGATCATTTTGCGCGCTTCATTCCGTACCCGCTTGACCGCATTCGGGTGAAGCCACCAATTGTCGGCGCGCGTCGTCTCGTCTTCCGCGGGGCAGCATGTATAGTCGATCCAGCGCGGCATATAGGCCGCCATCGTCATGCGGCAACGGCGCATATGAAACGCTCCGCTCACGATCAATATTCGCCGGATCCGGTGCAAGCCGATCGCCCGCTCGAGCACGAGCATGGAGGCAAGCACATTTTCCTTCGTATTCATCGACTGGCGCTCGGTCCAGATCGCCGTCTCCGGCACGCCGAGCCGCATGGCGCCTTCCTTCATCCGTTCCGCCTCGGTGAGGCCGCCTTCCCATATGGCGCCGCCGGACATGAGCATCTTGTCCGCCCGCCCCGCCTTATACAGTTCGACGGCTTTCGGCACGCGGTATTCCAGCGCCCTCGGGCTGCCGAAGACGAAAATGCAGTCTCCCGCGCGACCGTCGTCACCGATGCCGCCAAACAGAAAACGCGTCAGCAGCTCTCGGTCGAGCGCCTCGGGCTGCAATTCGGAAATGCGCATGCGCGTCCCCCCTTCGCCCTTACGATACCACAAACGAAGGGAAACATGCAGCGAGCGTTCGCCCGCCCAACGCACCGAACCGGCAGCGGCTACAGCAATATTTTCATGAATTGGTCGG
>Ga0310832_100660_pt1 | contig 21483 bp, 22 predicted proteins | sample WT_ome_7_FD_201303 | JGI IMG/M metagenome (GOLD analysis project Ga0310832, IMG submission 201303) | Sorghum-adapted microbial communities enriched on wild type (WT) sorghum from Joint BioEnergy Institute, Emeryville, California, United... ...
GACAAATCCGCCGCGGATATCACCATGAACAAGCTGGCCGCCGAACTGTCGGATGCGACGCGGGTCGTCCATTTCGCCGCGTCGAACGAACTGCGCTACACCAACGGAAGCGCCGTTCGGTCGCTCGTGTTCGATCCCGCGGGGAAGACGCTGACGCTCTACGAATTCAGCGAAGGCGAGGACCCGGCGGTAAAACTGGCGAACATGAACAATCCGTCGATCAGCCTGGCGAACAACCCGCAGCTTTACAGCAAACCTCGAACGTTTCCGGCCAAGGTGACGGCCGTGAGTTTTACGGATGAACAAGGGGTCCCGCTGACCGACGTGCCGCTTGGCGACGGGGCGCTGATCCGGTTTTCGGTCACGTTTGAACAAAGCGAGGTCAAAATCAACGGGGTGCGCGTGCCGGTGACGCAAACGGCCGAAACGATGGTGAAGCTTTTTCGCGACTCGGCTTGACGGACGATGGCCGGGTGAAAGGTTCAATTCCGAAGCATTCGGGACGGGGAGGTGAGGATCGGATGCCGCGCTTAGCCGCAAAGAAGGCGGACCATGAGCGTGGTTCCGCGGCGCTGCTGTACGTTCTCATGCTCATGTTCGTTCTGGCGGTCACCGTTCCGGTAATCCTTTCGCTGACGTCCAATGCTTCCCTGTCCGATCAGACGTCCCGCAACGAGAAACTCGCGACCCACCTCGCGATCGGAGGCATGGAGGCGATGCTCGCATATCTTCGCTCGTACACGCCCGACGGCGGTCTGGAACGGGACGAATATCTGCTGGGATACCCCGGTTTCGGCGAGAAAACGTTCAATACGCCCGAAGGCGTTCGCGTCCGTTACAGGGCGACGATCACGACGGAGAATCAAGGCCGGTATGTCGTCAGGATCGAGGTCGAGGCGGGCACGGGCGCATACATGCGCGAGAAATCGATCGAGTTCATGTTCGCGCCGACGGGACCGGAAGAACTGAGGGTCGTCACGGACGACACCGAACGGATCACGGTGCCGGTCGGCAGCGGCGGACTGTTTGTGGAGGGGGACTACGACGAGAACAGCATCATCAACGGCACTCCGGTATCGTTGGACAATCTTTCCGCCGTCATTGGCGCCGCGATCGATTTCTACCAGAACGAGACGAACGAGGACGCCGCCGAAGATTTCGAGACCTATTACCCGCTTGCGCAGACGCCCACCTGCCCCGACAACTGCGTGTCGGATGCGAGCTGGGAGGCGATGGCCGCGAATCTTCCCGATCCGCCGGTGTTGAAAATTCCGTCAAGGAACTATTGGGATACCCTCAACGTCACCTTCGGCAGCCCGGAAAACCCGGCCGTATTATTTTTCGAAAACAAGCCCTCCTTCAACAATCTGACTCTGACGGTGTACGGGACCGTGATCTTCCCTCAGGGGGTGACTTCCCACGGAATGAACCTGACCGTTTACGGGGACGTCATCTTCGGGACGAGTATTTCGCCGACCACCGTTTTTAATGTGACGACTTACAAGCTGAACGGTGAAGGCGGCAATTTCTATGTGCTGGGCGATTTTACGCCCACCAACTCGCCCAACCTCAACATCGCGGGCAATTTTTACGCCAATAACGTGCGGCTGTCCAACCCTTCACGGATTGTGGTCGGCGGTAAAATGATCGTGGACGGCCAGCTGAGGTTTCAAAATACGATGGTTCAGTTTCAAGTTGGCCTGGATTTGCTCGTCGGTTCCCTGTACACCTGTTGCACCAACCGGCTTGATTCCGGCGGCGACATCCTGATCGAAGGCAGCATCCAGCGGACCGGTGCGCTTGAGTTCCATGCCGGAGGAAACATCGGCGTGGGCGGAAACATCCCGTCGGCGCCCTGGCATCCCGTCACCGTTCAGACGGGAGGCGGGACGACATCGCTCATCGTACCGGTTGACCCCTCTCCCGGCGAGGGAGGCGGAGGGGATGGAAACAATGAGGGCGGCTGGAACCCGGTTCGTCTGAGTTGAAAAATCCAATCGCCTCCGCTCCTTCCCTGTTTGTCATTCGTCCATCCAGGATCTTCTTCTCGGCAAGCAACTTCTTGAGTTCCGCTCTGCAGCTCAACCAAATGGAAAAGGGGAAACTTTCACACTTCCAGTTGACATTTCGCTGTATTTGTTATAAACTCTTCATTGTCTGTCGGGGTATAGCGCAGCCTGGTAGCGCGCACCCTTGGGGTGGGTGAGGTCGCAGGTTCAAATCCTGTTACTCCGACTTGTCGTAAAGCGGCCGTCGGTTCGGCGGCCGGCGCGGTTTGAGACGATGGCGGTTCCGCCGCCGTTAAGACGACCACTTTCTTCGGTGTATGCATGTGCACAAGGGAAAGTGGTTTTGTCTTGCGCGACGTGTTGGCGTCGTATGAGAGAAGGGCGAGTCGAGACGAGGAGAGGATGATCGGTCATGTCCCAGAACAACGGCACGGTGCAAGGCGAATATTTCGTCATCAAGGCCAAGGAGAACGGCGTTCACGTGATCGGTCTTACGCGCGGGCACGACACGCGGTTCCACCATACCGAGAAGCTGGACAAGGGCGAGGTGATGCTCGCGCAATTTACCGAGCATACGTCCGCCGTCAAAATTCGCGGCAAGGCGATCATCTACACGCGCCACGGCACGATCGATACGGAGCAATGACCGGGAGGCTTCGCTTGCTCGGCATGAAATGGCAGGCATAGCCTGCCTTTTTTATTTGTACAATGGAGGTAGACGCGCATAGCAGTCGAACATGACGTACGTCGCGGGAGGGAAGTTAAGTGAAATCGTTTTACCGGTTGATGCTCACTTCGCTTCTGTCGATCGCGATCGCCTCCGCACTTTCGATCGTGCCGATGCTGGACCGGTCGTTGAAGCTGGGCGGTCCGGACGCCCCTGTTTTTCGTTCCGATACCGCGGCTGTAATGCTGAGCGACCGCAATCTCGTCGACGTGTTGGCGAAGGTGCCGCTGGCGCACTCCATCGACCATGTCGAATGGTCCGATTCGATTTTGTCCGTCGATCTGAAAGCGCCCCCGGGAAAAACGGAGGCCGAGGCGGTTTACGACGATTTGTACGAACTTGCCCGGGTCGGATTTACCGGCACCAAAAACGTCAAACAGCTGCTCGTCCGAGTCATGGAGCAGCCGACGGAACCGTCCCGGCAAAAGCAGCTTCTGCTTGCGATGGACGCGAGGCGCGAAGATGTCGGCGAATTGCCCGGCACCGATGCGCGGATCGAGGGGACGAAGGAACAGTTTTTGAGCAGCCATTTTACGCTCACGTATACACACAACTGGCTTGACCGCCACCGCCGCTAACGATTTGCCATGCGGATTTCGGATTGTACGGCGACAAAGTGTGCGCGGGCGTTCCGGTTGTGATATAATAATTTAGATTTTATGCACACTGACGCTTTGTCGGCGGTACGGAGGCTTGTATGGACATTCACTCGATAGCGGACGCGACCAAACGTTACACCGATTACGATATGATCCGGGAGCATATCGAGTTGCCGGATTTTCCGAATTTTCGCACCCGGCTGCTGTATACGTTTTTGCACAAAAGCCCGGCATCGCTGGCCGTAAGCGAACTGTACGTGATCGTCGTCTCGCTCGCCCAGATGGGACTCGACACGCACGATCTCGTATCGGAGACGAACGACCGCAAGGAGAAAAAGGAGGCGCGCTCCCGGCAACTGAAAGTGCTCGCCGGCGACTACTTCAGCAGCCGCTTCTACCATTTGCTCGCCCAGGCCGGGCAAGTGGAAATGACGCGTCATCTGGCGTCGGCCATCTGCGAGGTGAACCGGTTGAAAATGAACCTGTACACCCGGATGCGCCAGTGGAAAATGACCGCAGACGAATATATGCAAACTTCGGTCAGCATCAAGATGCAGCTGTATTTGGCGTTCTCGCGGGTGCTGGAAGGGCTGAAGCCGAACAGCTGGCACGACATGCTGCACGGCTATACGCGCTGCGAAGTGTTGCTCGACGAGTTGCGCCGCATCGAGCGGGATCACGATTTCCGCTCCGGATGGGCGTTTTGGCATTTGCTGCAGGTCGGCACGAAGGAAGAGCGGAAGCAACTGCAAAACGCCGATACCGACCCGGGCAAGCTGCGCACGCTGCTGCACAAGTACAACGTCAAGGCGACGCTGTTCGCGATGCTGGAGTCGCAGTTTAAGCTGTTGTCGGACAAGATCCGGCAGTTCGATTCGGAGAAGCTGGTCAACGAGCTGTACGAGATCGGCGAACCGTTCATGCGGGCGCTGACCGCCCCGAGGGTGCTGGAGGAAGTGTGAGGTGAACCGGCGATGGAGATGAAGACGAGCAAAGAGCGGTTCGTGCACTCCGTATTCGAAAGCATCGCTCCCAAGTACGATATGATGAACGACGTGCTCAGCTTTCGCCGGCACAAAGCTTGGCGGGCGTTCGCCATGAAGACGATGAACGTCCGCCCCGGCTCCTCGGCGTTGGACGTCTGCTGCGGCACGTGCGACTGGACGATCAGTCTCGCCCAGGCGAGCGGAGGTGAAGTCGTCGGGCTCGATTTCAGCAAAAACATGCTCGAACTCGGCGAGCGCAAGGTGGCGGGCCTGGGGCTTGGCGACCGGATCCGGCTCGTGCACGGCAACGCGATGGAGCTGCCGTTTCCCGACGATACGTTCGACTACGCGACGATCGGCTTCGCGCTCCGCAACGTGCCGGACATCGAGCAGGTGCTCCGCGAAATGCGGCGCGTCGTCAAGCCGGGCGGGCTTGTCGTCTCGCTGGAGTTGTCCAAGCCGACCTGGCAGCCGTTCAAATCGGTCTACTATTTTTATTTCCAACGTGTGCTTCCGCTCATCGGCAAGCTGGTCGCCAAACGGTACGAACAGTACAAGTGGCTCCCCGAGTCGCTTGTTCATTTTCCGGACCATAAGGAGCTGGCCGCCTTATTCGCCCGCGTCGGACTTGTCGACGTCAGCGCGCATCCGCTCACGGGCGGCGTCGCCGCCCTGCACATCGGCGTAAAGGGAAAGCGGGGAGAGACCGGCGATGTGGAATAAAGTGAAAATTTTTCTCGAGATGATCAAGTTCGAGCATACGATATTCGCGCTTCCGTTCGCCTTTATGGGGGCGCTGCTCGGATCGGTCGTCACGAACGGAGAACTGCCCAGCTGGGGCCAGATCGGCTGGATCGTCGTGGCGATGGTCGGCGCCCGAAGCGCGGCGATGGGGCTCAACCGGCTGATCGACAAGGCGATCGATCAGAAAAATCCGCGCACCGCGAACCGTGCGTTACCGGCCGGGCTGCTGACGACAAGCGAAGTCATTATCTTTATTTTATTCTCGTTTGCGCTCTTGTTCGTGGCCACGCTCAATTTGAGCCGGCTGGCGGCGCAGCTGCTGCCGGTCGCCGTATTCATGCTCGTTTTTTATTCGTACACGAAACGATTCACCTGGGCTTGCCATCTCGTGCTCGGGCTTACGCTGGCGCTTGCGCCGCTTGGCGGCTGGGTGGCCGTCACCGGCAGCATCAATCTGGCGGCGATCGTGCTGTACGTGAGCGTCGCGTTCTGGACCGCCGGTTTCGACGTCATTTACGCTTGCCAGGACGCCGAGCACGACCGGAAGGAAGGGCTGTACTCGATTCCGAGCCGGTTCGGCGTCGGCGCGGCGCTGCAGATCGCCCGCATTTTCCATATTATCACCGCGGCGGGACTGCTCAGTCTGTTTCTGATCACCGAGCTCAGCTGGTGGTACTTGGTCGGACTGGTCGTTTCCTACGTGATTTTGTTCTATGAACATTCCATCGTTTCGCCGAACGACCTGTCGCGCCTCAACACCGCCTTCTTCACGATGAACGGGGTGCTGAGCGTCGTTGTGTTTTGTTTCACATTCCTCGACCTGGTGGTGCGCTATTTATGGTAGACGGAAGAGGCCGGCCGGGATGGGTCGTCGGCATCACCGGAGCGAGCGGGGCGATTTACGGCGTACGGCTGTGCGAAGCGTTGCTCATGCGGGACATTCCGGTGCATCTTGTCGTCACCGATTCCGGCTGGCGCGTGCTGAGCGAGGAGCTGGGCTGGGACGCCGCCCATCGGCAACGGACGATTGCGGACAAGCTGGGGCGTTTCGCCGTCAAGCCTTCATATTACCCGATCGCCGACATCGGGGCGCCGATTGCGAGCGGTTCGTTTCGCACCGCGGGAATGGCGATCGTACCGTGCAGCATGGGCACGTTGTCCGGCATCGCGCAGGGGGCGTCGGGCAATTTGCTCGAGCGGGCGGCCGACGTCATGCTCAAGGAGGGACGCCGTCTGATCGTCGTTCCGCGGGAGACGCCGCTCAACGCCATCCATCTGGAAAATATGCTGAAGCTGGCCCGCCTCGGCGTCGGCGTCGTCCCGGCCATGCCCGCGTACTACCACAAACCGCGGTCGATAGACGAACTGGTCGATTTTCTCGTCGGCAAAGTGATGGACTTGATGGGCATCGACAACGATCTGTTTCGACGATGGGGAGAGAGCTGACATGCATGCGAACGAGCTGATCCGCATCGGTCAAATTTCGTACACGAACGTTTGGCCGATCTACTTCCATTTCCCGCACGACCGGTTCGGTTCCCGACTCGCATGGATCGAGCAGGTGCCGTCAGAGCTGAACAGGGCGATGATGGCCGGCGAAGTCGATATGGGCGCGATTTCTTCGTTCGCCTACGCCCAGTCGCACGACCGGTACGAATTGTACCCGGACTTGTCCGTCAGCGCTTACGGCAACGTCAATTCGATTTTGCTGTTTCACAAAAAGCCGCTTGCGGAGCTGGACGGATGCACCGTCATGCTGCCGACGACTTCGGCCACCTCGGTCAACCTGCTGAAAATCATCCTGAGCCGGTTCGTAGGCGTGGAGCCGAAATATGTGTATGCCGCCCCGTCTTTGGAAACAATGATGAAGCAAGCGGATGCGGCTTTGCTGATCGGAGACGACGCAATCCGCGCCAGCTGGTCGGATCACCCGTACGAAGTGTCCGACCTGGGCGGGCTATGGCACCGCTACACCGGCGAATGGATGACGTTCGCCGTCTGGGCGGTTCGCCGGGAGACGATCCTCGAGCATCCGGATCTGGTGGCCGCCGTTCACGAGGCGTTTATGGAAAGCAAAGCGGCCGGGGCCGCCGACCGTGCTTCGATCGTTCGCCACGCCATAGAAGTCGTAGGCGGAACGCCGGACTACTGGCATCGTTATTTTCTCAATTTGAGCCACGATTTCGGACCCGATCAGCAGCGAGGCTTGAGCTTGTATTACCGCTATGCGGAGGAGCTGGGGCTGCTGCCCGGACCGGCGCCGCTGCACGTATGGACCGACAAATCCGTAACCAGGTGAAAGAATGAACTTATTGCAGATTTATTCCCGGATGAAAAAAGATATCGCCTACGTCGAGCGCCGGCTCGAGGAAAGCGTGCATACCGACCACGCCATGCTGAAGGAAACGTCGCTGCATCTGATGAAAGCGGGGGGGAAGCGGATCCGTCCCGTTTTCGTGCTGCTTGCCGGCCAGTTCGGGCGATACGACCTCGAGCGGATTCAGCATATCGCCGTGCCGCTGGAGCTGATCCATATGGCGACCCTCGTCCACGACGACGTCATCGACGACGCGGATACGCGCCGCGGCCAGCTGACCGTCAAGTCGAAATGGGACAACCGGGTGGCGATGTATACCGGCGATTACATATTTGCCAAGGCGCTCATGGTCGCCACACAGCTGACCGATCCGCGCATCCATCAGCTGCTGTCGAAGGCGATCGTCGAAGTGTGCGTCGGGGAAATGGAGCAAATCCGCTTTTTCTTCCGCACCGACCAGACGCTGCGCGACTATTTGCTGCGCATCAAGCGCAAGACGGCGCTGTTGATCGCCGTCAGCTGCCAACTCGGCGCCATCGCCTCGGAGGCGCCCGACGACGTCAGCGCGAAGCTGTACCGGTTCGGCTACTATGTCGGCATGGCGTTCCAAATTCGCGACGACATCCTGGACTTGACCGGCACGGAGAAGGAGCTCGGCAAGCCGCCCGGCAGCGACATCCGGCAAGGCAACATTACGCTGCCGGTGCTGTATGCGCTGAATGATCCGGTCATCCGCTCCGACTTGCTTGCCGAGATCGCCCGCATCCAGCAGTTGGACGGGCAGACGGACGTCACGCCTTTCCTCAGCATGATCCGCAACGGTCCGTACATCGAAGCGGCCGACCGGTTATCCGCTCGCTATATCGACAAGGCGATCGATTCGCTTTCCGGATTGCCGGACATCCGCGCGAAGAAAGACTTGATCGACATCGCCCACTTTATCGGCAACCGCTCGTACTGACCATTGCGGCGGACACCATGCGGCGTATAGATTCGGCCGCGCCTGTCTATATTGAGCGATGTCGGCACTATCATTCATGCATTGGAGGGGTTCGTAATGGAAAGAACGTTTTTGATGGTCAAGCCGGACGGCGTCCAGCGCGGGCTGATCGGCGAAATCGTCAGCCGGTTCGAGCGCAAAGGATTTACCCTCGTCGCGGCGAAGCTGATGACGGTGTCCAAAGAGCGTGCGGAGAAGCATTACGCCGAGCATCACGGGCGTCCCTACTTCGACGATCTCGTCCGCTTCATCACGTCCGGACCGGTGTTCGCGATGGTGTGGGAAGGGGACCAGGTGATTGCGCTGTCCCGCCTCATGATCGGCAAGACGAATTCGCTGGAAGCCCAGCCCGGCACGATTCGCGGCGACTATGCCGTCCATACGAACCGCAATTTGATTCACGGCTCCGATTCGCCCGAGAACGCGGCGCGTGAAATCGCCATTTTCTTCGACGAATCCGAGCTTGTCTCCTATACGAAGGCGGTTCAGACGTGGATCTGATTTACGCTATTTTTCGACAAAAGGGAGGAAAACGGCCCGTGCGCATGGAACTATTCGCACGGGCTTTTTTTCGTTTGCAGCGGGAAGTTGGGAGCTGCCGGCCGATTTCAAGCTTGGGGAGTGACGTAATTGTTGGAAGATCAAGATTACGCCTTGTTCGTGAAGAAGGTGAAAGATTATTCGGCGATCGACTTGTCCCAGTACAAGGAAGCGCAAATGAAGCGGCGGCTGACGACGCTGTACATCAAGAAAGGATTTTCATCGTTCGCTGCGTTTTTCGAGGCGATGAAAAAGGATAACGCCCTTTATGCGGAATTTTTGGACCGGATGACGATCAACGTCTCCGAATTTTGGCGCAACGCGAACCGGTGGGACATTTTAGCCGGCCGGTTTTTGCCGGAACTCATCCGTTCGTCGCGCCGGCTGAAATGCTGGAGCGCCGCCTGCTCCACCGGCGAGGAGCCGTACACGCTGGCGATGATTTTGGCCGAGCTCGGCGTGCTGGAAAGCTCCTTGCTGCTCGCCACCGACATCGACGAAGGGGCGCTGGAGAAGGCGCGCCGGGCGATTTACCCCGACCGTTCGATGCGGGAAGTGCCCGAACGTTACATAAGCAAATATTTCACCCGGAAAGACATGACGTATGTGCTGTCCGATTCGCTCAAGCGCCATGTCCGGTTCGCCAAGCAAAATTTGCTGCACGATCCGTTCGACTCCGGATTCGACCTGATCGTCTGCCGCAACGTGCTGATTTACTTTACCGAGGAAGCGAAGCATATGCTGTACCACAAATTCAGCGGCGCGCTCAAGCCGGGCGGCCTGTTGTTCGTCGGCAGCACGGAGCAAATATTTTCTCCAGGCCAGTACGGCCTCGAGCCGGCGGATACGTTTTTGTACCGCAAACGCGCGGGCGATGTATAACCGCTTCCATATATTCCTATACTAAATGGCATACACCATTTGGGAGGGTTTCCTCATATGGATAAGCGCAAAGTCCTATTGGCCTACCGGCGCGGCATGCTCACGATTCAGGAATGCGCGCAAATTATCGGCGTCGATTCGCTGAAGGTGGTCGGCCTCGTCAACGAAACGAAGCCGCTCGACAAGCGCCGCTATCCGAAGCGGGCCAACGGGTAAGGGGACGGTTCGTTTTTATCCCGCCTTTGCAAAACATCCGAATGTTGTCAGTTGCCTGCCCGCCTGATCGTCGCCGTAGCCGCGTTTGAGGGCGGGCGGTTTCTCGCATGCTAGGCTTATCGCCCAATATCGTTTTTCAGTGAAAGCGCTTACAAAATGGGAGGACAGAACGCCTTCGATTTCGCGAATTCGCTGGGCGATCCGGTTCAACTTTTCGAAATGCCGACGTTTTCTCTCGCCCATCTTCACAAAATTACGCACGATCCTTGAAATTGTGTCTTGCTGTCAAGCCGCGAATCCGGGAAGAATCGCGCGGCCGGGTCGATTTCGCGCATTCCTTGTCAAACCGGGGGCGCTATACTATAATTAGCAAAGGAAATTCGGTGCATCAAAGCGCTAAAGAGCCGCTTCCGCCAAGGAAGGCCGATTGGCTGCGCAAAACGTTTTCGATGCGCGCGACCGGGATGAAAGGGGAAACCGTAAAAAATGAGATATTTGACAGCAGGGGAAACGCACGGTCCGCAGCTGACGGCGATCGTGGAGGGGCTGCCGAGCCATTTGCCGCTCACCTCCGAGCCGATCAACGAGCAGCTTGCCCGCCGGCAAAAAGGGTACGGCCGCGGCAAGCGGATGCAGATCGAGAAAGATACGGTCCAGATCGTCGGGGGGGTTCGTCACGGCAAGACGACGGGAGCCCCGATCGCGCTGGTCGTCGAAAATAAAGACTGGAAAGCTTGGACGACGGTCATGAGCGTCGAGGACGTGGAGGAAGGCAGCGAGGGCAAGCGCCGCATCAACCGCCCGCGTCCGGGCCACGCCGACTTGAACGGCGGTTTGAAATACAACCATCGCGACCTGCGCAACGTGCTGGAGCGTTCCAGCGCCCGGGAGACGACGATGCGCGTGGCGGTCGGCGCCATCGGACGGCAGCTGCTCGCCCAGTTCGGCATCAAGGTCGCGTCCCAGGTGATTCGCATCGGCGAAATCGAGGTGGAGCGCCGCGAGCTGCCGATCGACGAGCTGATCCGCATCACGGAAGAGTCTCCGGTGCGCGTGACGGACAAGGACGCCGAAGCGAAAATGATCGCCGCCATCGACAAGGCGAAGGAAGACGGCGATACGCTCGGCGGTATCGTCGAAGTGATCGTCGAAGGCGTCCCTCCGGGACTCGGCAGCCATGTGCAATGGGACCGCAAGCTGGACGGCCGGATCGCCCAGGCGGTCGTGTCGATCCAGGCGTTCAAGGGCGTCGAATTCGGCATCGGCTTCGAAGCGGCGGCGCGGCGCGGTTCGAAGGTGCATGACGAAATTTTGTATTCGCAGGGACGCGGGTTTTATCGCGGCTCGAACCGGGCCGGAGGGTTCGAAGGCGGCATGACGACCGGCGAGCCCATCGTCGTGCGCGGCGTCATGAAGCCGATTTCGACGTTGTACAAGCCGCTGCAAAGCGTGGACATCGATACGAAGGAGCCGTTCACGGCGCAAGTGGAGCGGTCGGATACGTGCGCGGTGCCGGCGGCCGGCGTCATTATGGAGAACCTCGTCGCCTGGGAAGTGGCACAGGCGTTCATGGAGAAATTCGGCGGCGATTCCCTCGCGGAGATTCGCGCCAATTACGAAAACTATCTCGCTCAAGTGGAGCGGTACTGAGATATGAAGCAGCTGACGGTAGATCTCGGGGAACGGTCGTATCCGATCTATATCGGGGAAGGCATTTTAAGCGATCTGGCGGCCAGGCTGGCCGACCATAAGATCGGCGTCAAGTCGCCGCTGCTCGTCGTGACCGACGAGCGGGTGTCGAGCCATTATTTGGCCCCGGTCCGCGAGCGGCTGGAGGCGGCCGGCTACCGTGTCGCGACCGCCGTCGTCGCGCCGGGGGAAAAGTCGAAGTCGCTGGCGGTGTTCGAGGACGTCATCACCGTGGCGCTGGAAGCCGGGTTGGACCGCAATTCGACGGTCATCGCCCTGGGCGGCGGCGTCGTCGGCGATTTGGCCGGTTACGTGGCCGCAAGCTATATGCGCGGCATTCGGTTCGTGCAAATCCCGACGACGATTTTGGCCCACGACAGCAGCGTCGGCGGCAAAGTCGCGGTCAACCACCGGCTGGCGAAAAACGTGATTGGCGCCTTCCATCAGCCGGAGTTCGTACTGTACGACACCGCCACCATCCGGACGTTGCCGGAGCGGGAAGTGCGAGCCGGACTCGCGGAGCTCGTCAAGGAAGGATTCATCATGGACCGGGCGTTCGTCGAATATTGCGACGCCAATGCCGAGAAGCTGCTCGCCCTCGACGCCGAAGCGCTGCAGCACGCCCTGTACGCCGGCTGCGCCGTCAAGGCGAAAGTCGTCTCGGCGGACGAGAAAGAGAGCGGCTTGCGCGCGGTGCTGAACTTGGGCCATACGATCGGCCATGCGCTGGAAGCGGTGTCGGGATACGACGAGCTGCTGCACGGGGAAGCGATCGCTATCGGCATGGTCGGCGCGGCGATGCTGTCCGTCAAGCTCGGCAATTCGCCCTCGATCGCGGAGGAGACGGAGCGCATTTTGCGCAAGTTCGGCTTGCAGGTGCGCATCCCGGCGCATTTGGACACCGATGCGATCATGAGCGCGATGATGCGCGACAAGAAATTTAAAGAAGGCAAAATGGTGTTCATCATTCCGACGGAAATCGGGAAGGTGGAGATTAACGGCGACGTGCCGGCCGAGTGGGTGAGGGAAATCGTGGAGCGCTTGAAAGGGGAGGCTTGATCCGACATGTATGTACGGGGAATACGCGGCGCCATTACAGTGGAGCGCAACGACGAAGCGGAAATTTTGGACGCGACGAGCGAGCTGCTCGTGCAGATCGTCGCCGAGAACAACGTCAAGCCCGAAGATATCGCCCACGTTTTAGTCACAGTGACGCAAGATTTGGACGCGGCTTTTCCGGCCAAGGCGATCCGCCAGCTGCCCGGCTGGGAGCTGGTGCCGCTGATGTGCGCGCTGGAAATTCCGGTGCCGGGCGGCCTGCCGCGCTGTATCCGGCTGATGGTGACGGTCAATACGGAAAAGTCGCAGCGCGACATACGCCATGTCTATTTGAACGACGCGAAAAAGCTGCGGCCGGATTTGTCCGACGTCGCGAAATGATGAAAGGGCAATCACATTAGCATTGGACCGCGGGGACAAGCGGAGGGGCCCTTTAATCCGGAAAAGCGATAAAAATGATTGACGCATGATCGGGCCATCCTGTATAGTATGGAGAAAGCAAGCAGAGTTTAGAGATGAGTAGAGCGTTGGGAACGAGTCGAGTTGAGGCGAGCAGAGAGCAAGGAAGCGGCGAAACGGACACTTGAGATGATCCTGATTCCGTTTCGGCCGGTCGGCAACAACGGCCATTCCGGCTGCGCGTCAGGTGACAAACCGGACAGCCGGGTGCGGACGGGGGCGTACGCGCGCGATTCCCTTTCGAATGGTGCGGCGTACGGCAACCACGGCTTCAGCATGTGCCGACACCGACGATGCTTGTTTTTTGAAGACGGCCGGACTCGACCTCTACTCCAGGGTAGAGGTTTTTTGCTTGTTATACGGCCTTCGCGGCAAGAGGAGAGATGAAGATGCATACGCCCGAGCTGAATGAAGTGATCCGTCTCGCCCGAACGCACAACCTGATTCCGGTCGTCCGCCATTTGATGGCCGACACGGAAACGCCGATTCGCGTGTTTCAGCATTTCCACGAGGATGCGCGCGCCTTCCTGCTGGAGAGCGTCGAGGGAGGCGTCAAATGGGCGCGGTATTCGTACATCGGCACGGATCCGTTTCTGATGGTCAAAGGGAAAAAAGGCTGGCTGGAAATCGAGCTGAACGGCGAGCGCCGGGTCGTGAACGACAAGCCGCTGGAGACGATGAAGGCGCTGCTGCGCGGCTATTCTTCTCCCGCGCTGCCGGATTTCCCGCCTTTTACGGGAGGGGCGATCGGGTTTTTCGGCTACGATCTGCTGCAATATTACGAGAAGCTGCCGGCTCACCGGGAAGACGACCTGAACATGAGCGACATCGAGTTTATGTTCTGCGACCAGCTGATCGTATTCGACCATTTCAAGCAGCAGGTGAAGCTGATCGCCAACGTCCACATCGAGCCGCATGCGACGGATGAGCAAATCGCCGAGGCGTACAGAAGGACGTGCGCCAAGATCGACGCCACGATCGAGCGGCTGCAGCAGCCGAAGCCGCAGCGGACGAAGCAAAATCCGATCCCGGCGGACGTCGAGCTGGGCGAAGTGCATTCCAACCTGACCAAGGAGCAGTTTATCGCCAACGTCGAGAAGGCGAAGGAATACATTCGCGCCGGCGACATTTTTCAGGTCGTGCTGTCGCAGCGGTTCCATATCGAGACGGACATTTCGCCGCTGTTCGTCTACCGGGTGCTGCGGATGACGAATCCGTCCCCTTACATGTATTACCTCAAAATGGACGACGAAGTGATCGTCGGCACGTCGCCCGAGGCGCTCGTCAAAGTCGACGGCGACAAGGTGGAGACGCGGCCCATCGCCGGCACGCGCCGCCGCGGACGGACGCCGGAGGAAGATTTGGCGCTGGAGCGCGAGCTGCTCGCCGACGAGAAGGAGCGGGCGGAGCATTTGATGCTCGTCGACCTGGGGCGCAACGATATCGGCCGCGTCGCCGAATTCGGCACCGTCAAGTGCGACATGTTCATGGAAATCGAGCGCTACTCGCACGTCATGCATATCGTTTCGAACGTGTCCGGCAAGCTGCGGCAGGACAAAGATTTTTTCGACGCCTTTATCTCCTGCTTGCCGGCCGGCACCGTGTCGGGCGCGCCGAAGCTGCGCGCGATGGAAATTATCGCGGAGCTGGAGCATGAGTCGCGCGGAGCGTACGCCGGGGCGATCGGCTATCTCGGCTTCTCCGGCAACATGAACACGTGCATCACAATCCGCACGCTCATCTTCAAGCACGGACGGGCTTACGTGCAGGCGGGCGCCGGCGTCGTCTGGGATTCGGTCCCCGAGCTGGAGTACAAGGAGACGGTCAACAAGGCGATGGCGATGCTGAAGGCGGTGCGGATGGCGGAAGCGATTTTCGGGGAGCGAAAGGAAGCCGTTCTGACGAATCAGGACTATTTCTAAAAATAGATGACCGCGGAGGGGAAACGGGATGGACCAAACGTTTACGATCCAGCAGGCGATCGGCAAAGTGGTCGGCGGGGCGCACTTGACCCGCGAAGAGGCGAAGGCGGCGATGAGCGCGATTATGGAGGGCGTGGCGACGCCCGCGCAGATCGGCGGCCTGCTCACTGCGCTGCGGCTGAAGGGCGAGACGGCCGACGAAATCGGCGGCTTCGCCGAAATCATGCGCAGCAAGGCGAGCACCGTCCGCACGGAGCGCGACCATTTGCTCGATACGTGCGGGACGGGAGGGGACGGAGCGGACACGTTCAACATTTCCACGGCGTCGGCGATCGTGGCCGCAGCCGGCGGCATTCGCGTGGCCAAGCACGGCAACCGGGCGATGTCGAGCAAGAGCGGCAGCGCCGACGTGCTCGAGGCGCTCGGCGTCAACATCGGGCTGACCGCCGAGCAGGCGGCGCAATGCTTGGAGCGGGTCGGCATCTGCTTCATGTTCGCCCAGGCGCATCATCCGTCGATGAAGCATGCCGCCGGTCCGCGCAAGGAAATCGGCATCCGCACCGTATTCAATCTGCTCGGGCCGCTGACGAATCCGGCCGGCGCCGACCGCCAGCTGCTCGGCATATTCGACCGCAACCGGACGGAGCTGATAGCCGAAGTGCTCCGGTCGCTCGGCATCAAGCGCGGTCTCGTCGTGGCCAGCTACGACGGACTCGACGAGATCAGCATTTCCGCGGCGACGAAGGTGACGGAGCTGAAGGACGGCGACATCCGCACGTTCGATCTGACGCCCGACGAGCTCGGCCTGCGGGCGTATCCGCTAAGCGACGTGGTGGGCGGAGACGCGCAGACGAACGCGGAAATCATCCGCTCCGTTTACGGCGGGATGAAAGGGGCGTGCCGCGACATCGTGCTGGCGAACGCGGGAGCCTGCTTCTATGTAACGGGACGTTGCTCCACGCTGCAGGAAGGTGTAAAATTGGCGGCAGCGGTCATCGACTCCGGCCAGGCGTCGGAGAAGCTGGAGCAGCTAGTTCGAGCAACGGGAGAATTGAGCCATGTTTCTTGATCGAATCGTAGCAACGAAACGGATCGAAGTGGAGCGTTTGAAGCAGTCGTTCTCGCTTGCGGAAGCCGAGCGCGCGATCGCCGCCATGCCGCCGTGCCTCGGCTTCGAGCGGAAGCTTGCTGCCGGCCGGCGCCGGCCGATGGGGCTGATCGCCGAGGTGAAGAAGGCTTCGCCGTCGAAGGGGCTGATCCGCGCCGACTTCGATCCTGTCGCCATCGCCCGTTCCTATGAGGCGGCCGGTGCGGACTGCATATCCGTGCTCACCGACGTCGAATACTTCCAGGGAGCGAACGATTATTTGAGCGCGGTGCGCCGGACGGTGGGCGTACCGATTTTGCGCAAAGATTTCACGATCGACGTCCGGCAAATTTACGAAGCGCGGCTCATCGGCGCCGACGCGATTTTGCTCATCGCCGCCATCCTAACGACGGCGGAGATGCGGGACTTCCTGCGCACCGCGCGGGAGCTCGGGCTGGATGCGCTCGTCGAGGTGCACGACCGCGAGGAGCTGGAGCGCGTGCTGGAGCTCGACGCCACGTTGATCGGCATCAACAACCGCAATTTGCGCACGTTTGTCACGGACCTGAAGACGACCGAAGAGCTGATCCGGCATATCCCGGCCGGCAAGACGATCGTCAGCGAGAGCGGCATTTCGTCTCCGGACGAAATCGCCTACCTCGGCTCGATCGGCGCCCACGCCGTGCTCGTAGGCGAGACGTTCATGCGCAAGCCCGTCATTGAGGACGCGGTCTACGAATTGATGGGCCAAGCGGAAACGAGGAGTGTCGGCTGACATGCCTATCGTCAAAATATGCGGGCTGAAGGACGAAGCCGCGGTCGCCGCCGCGCTGCGGCTGCCGGTCGATTATATCGGCTTCGTGTTCGCACCGAGCAAGCGGCGGGTGACGCCCGCCCGGGCGGGCGAATTGATCCGCGCCGTGGAATCGGCTCGCGCCGAAGGGAAGCCGGCGCTTCGCACCGTCGGCGTCTTCGTCGACCCGACGCTGGAGTCGATCGGCGACGTGCTGCGGGAAGCGCCCCTTGACATCGTGCAGCTGCACGGCTCGGAATCGCCGGACTTTTGCCGCCGGGTGAAGGCGGCGTACGGCGTCGGCGTCTGGCGGGTATGCTCGGTTTCGGCCGCGGCCGAAGAGCACTCCGCCGCCAGCGGGCGCGAAGCGGCCGATGCGGCCGGAGGCTCCGGCCGGTCCGGGATTGCCGCCGGCGATACGGATGCCGACGCGGCGCTGTCCGCCATCGCCGCCGCGCTCGATCCTTACGCCCCCCATATCGACGGCCTGATGCTCGATACGGCCGGCGGCGGCACGGGCAAGACGTTCGAGTGGGAGCGGATTCCGCCTTACCAGGCGTGGGCGAGGCGCCACGGCATCCCGCTCCTCGTTGCGGGAGGGTTGCATCCGGACAATGTGGCCGCGCTGATCGAAACGTTCGAGCCGGACGGCGTCGATGTGTCCAGCGGCGTGGAAACCGACGGAACGAAGGACGTAGCCAAAATTACAGCATTTGTCGAAAGGGTGAAACGCCATGAGTCGCATGCAAGTGCCTGACGAGCTCGGACGATTCGGCGCCTTCGGCGGCCGGTACGTGCCGGAGACGCTGATGAATGCGCTGATCGAGCTTGACGAAGCGTATCGGACCTTTTCGAAGGACCCCGGCTTCGTCCAGGAAGTGCGAACGCTGCTGAACGAGTACGCGGGACGTCCGTCGCGGCTGTATTACGCCGCGCGGCTGACCGAGCATCTCGGCGGCGCGAAAATTTATTTGAAGCGCGAAGATTTGAACCATACCGGCGCGCACAAAATCAACAACGCCATCGGCCAGGCGGTGCTCGCCAAACGGATGGGCAAAAAGAAAGTGATCGCCGAGACGGGGGCGGGCCAGCACGGCGTCGCCACGGCGACGGTCGCGGCGCTGCTCGGGCTCGAGTGCAAAGTGTTCATGGGCGAGGAGGATACGAAGCGGCAGCAGCTCAACGTATTCCGCATGAACTTGCTCGGCGCCGAGGTCGTGCCGGTCGTCTCCGGCACCCGGACGCTCAAGGACGCCTGCAACGAGACGCTGCGCTACTGGGTCAGCCATGTGCAGGACACGTTTTACATTCTCGGCTCGGTAACGGGACCGCACCCGTATCCGATGATGGTTCGCGACTTCCAGCGCGTCATCGGCGACGAAGCGCGGGAGCAAATTTTGGCCAAGGAAGGCCGGCTGCCGGATGCGGTCATCGCCTGCGTCGGCGGCGGCAGCAACGCGATGGGCATCTTTTACCCGTTCGTGGACGACGAGTCGGTGCGTCTGATCGGCGTGGAAGCGGCCGGACGCGGCATCGACACCGGGGAGCACGCGGCGACGATGACGAAGGGCAGCCCCGGCGTATTCCAGGGCTCGCTCAGCTACGTGCTGCAGGACGAGTTCGGGCAAGTGCTGCCGGCGCATTCGATCTCGGCCGGGCTCGACTACCCGGGAATTGGGCCGGAGCACGCGTACTTGAAAGAAACGGGCCGCGCCGAATACGTGCCGATTACGGACCAGGAGGCGCTCGACGCGCTGCAGCTGCTCAGCCGGACCGAAGGGATCATTCCCGCGCTGGAAAGCTCCCATGCGATCGCGCATACGCTCAAGGTGGCGCCGACGATGGGCAAAGACCAGATCATCGTCGTCAGCTTGTCCGGCCGCGGGGATAAGGACGTCGAGGCGATCATGGGGTATCTGGGAGGTGGCGTCCGTGAACCGCATTGACGAAAAATTCGCCGAGCTGAAAGCGCAAGGCCGGACGGCGCTCATCCCGTACCTTACGATCGGGGACCCGAATCCCGAGGTGTCGCTGGCGCTGCTTCGCGAGCTGGAGCTGGCGGGCGCCGACATGATCGAGCTCGGCGTGCCGTACTCGGACCCGCTCGCCGACGGCCCGGTCATCCAGCGCGCCTCCGAGCGGGCGTTGAAGCACAACATGACGATTCTCGACTGCATCGACATCGCGAGGCAAGCGCGCGAGCTGAACGTGAACTTGCCGTTCATTCTGTTTACGTATTATAACCCGGTGCTGCGCGTCGGCCTGGAGCGGTTTTTCGAGCTGCTGGCGGCAAACGATATCAGCGGAGTGATCATTCCCGACCTGCCGTTCGAGGAGAACGGGCCGGTCAAGGCATTATCCGACCGTTACAACATTCATCTCATTCCGCTGGTCGCGCCGACGTCCGAAGACCGCATCGCCAAAATTGTGGCGAACGCCTCGGGCTTCGTCTATTGCGTCTCTTCGCTGGGCGTAACCGGCATGCGCACCGATTTTTACGCCGGCGTCGACGACTTCCTCGCGTCGGTTCGCCGGTCCACCGAGCTGCCGATCGCGATCGGCTTCGGCATTTCCAACAGCGATCATTTCGCGCATTTCTCCAAAATTTGCGACGGCGTCGTCGTCGGCAGCGCGATCGTGCGCAAGGTGGAAGAGACCGCGCCGCTGCTTCAGTCCGAAGCTTCCCGTTCGGACGGGCTTGTGCAGGTGCGGGAGTTCGTTCGCCAGTTGCGGGGATAAGCGGGAAGAGCATGCTCGCAAAAGCGCCCTCTGCCGGAAGTGGCCTCGCAGCGTGATCGGCCGGCCGCCGGCTTGGCGGCTCGACATGAAGGCTTCCCTAGTTTCGCTAAGGGAGGCCTTTTTGGCTTTAAAGCCACCCGTCTTCGGATTGCCGCTTGCGGCCGACTAGCTATTGTCCTCGCGGAAGTTGCCGCATTTGCTGTTGGCAACCTGCCGCCGATACGCTACAATACTACGTATATTGGAAATTAGCCTACTTAACTTTGTATAGAGGTGAATGGCGTGCAGCCGAAGCAAAACATTATCCATTTGCCGGTTTACCAGCCGGGCAAGCCGATCGAGGAAGTGAAGCGCGAGCTCGGCCTGAGCGAAGTGATCAAGCTCGCTTCCAACGAAAATCCGTTCGGATGTTCCCCGAAGGCGAAGGAAGCGATCCGCGCGGAAATCGAATCGACCAGCCTGTACCCGGATGGGGGGGCGGTCGAACTGACGAAGGCGCTTGCCGCCCATCTGGGCGTGAAGCCGGAACAAATCATTTTCGGCGCCGGCTCGGACGAAGTGATCCTGATGATCGCCCGCGCTTACCTCGTAAAAGGCGACGAAACGGTGATGGCCAGCCATACGTTTCCCCAATACAAGCACAACTGCGAGGTGGAAGGCGCCGTTTCCATCGAAGTGCCGCTTAAAGAAGGCAAGCACGATTTGCCGGCGATGCTGGCGCGCATCAACGAAAAGACGAAAATCGTCTGGATTTGCAACCCGAACAACCCGACGGGCACGATGGTCAACCGCGCCGAGCTGCTCGATTTCTTGAAGCGCGTGCCGCCGCATGTGCTTGTCGTTCTCGACGAGGCGTACATCGAGTATACCGATTCGCCGGATTTTCCGGACGGCATCGAGCTGCTGCCCGATTTCAAAAACTTGATTACGCTCCGCACGTTCTCCAAAATTTACGGGCTCGCCTCGCTGCGCATCGGTTACGGCGTCGGCCATCCGGAAGTCATCCATTCGATCAATCAGGTGCGCGAGCCGTTCAACACGAGCCGTTTTGCGCAAGCCGCGGCGAAGGCCGCCTTGGCGGATACCGACTTCATCGTCTATTGCCGCGAGCAAAATGCGAAAGGGATCGCTTACCTTTGCGGGCAGTTCGACCGGCTCGGCCTTTCGTATTATCCGGCATACGGCAACTTCATCATGGTCGACGTGAAGCGTCCGGCCAAGGAAGTGTTCGAGGCGCTGCTGCGCAAAGGGCTGATCGTCCGCGGCGGGCACGCGCTCGACTTCCCGACGAAAATCCGCGTAACGGTCGGCAGCGCGGAGCAAAACGCCAAGTTCATCGCCGCGCTGGAACAAGTGCTTGAGGAAGTTGCGGTGCAAGCTTAATTTCGTAGACGAGAGTGAAGCGAATGATCAAAGTCGCCATTTTCGGCGTCGGCCTGATGGGCGGATCGCTCGCGCTTTGCTTCAAGGGCAAGCCGGGCATCCGCGTCGCGGGCCATTCCAACAATCCAAGCCAGGTGGAAAAATATTTGAAGCGCGGCGTCGTCGACGAGGCGAGCACGTCCATGGAGGAAGTGGCCGCGGACGCCGACTTCATTTTTCTTTGCGTACCGGTCAGCCGGCTTGAAGACTATTTGGACAAGCTGCTAAAGCTCCCGCTGAAGCCGGGCTGCATCGTAACGGATGTCGGCAGTACGAAGGCGTCGATCGTGAAG
>Ga0310832_100663_pt1 | contig 21404 bp, 16 predicted proteins | sample WT_ome_7_FD_201303 | JGI IMG/M metagenome (GOLD analysis project Ga0310832, IMG submission 201303) | Sorghum-adapted microbial communities enriched on wild type (WT) sorghum from Joint BioEnergy Institute, Emeryville, California, United... ...
CCCGGTACAAGCGCACCGCACGAGCGCGCAACTCATCCGGATACTTCCTTGGTGCTGCCACGAAGACTCCTTTCCTGGTCCATCAGACCATGATCGAAAGTCTCCGAGAAACCGGGGGAAGCTCAGGGTGTTGGGCTGCGGCGTTTCGTGCTCGCGGTAGCCCTCGTCCACCTCACGTGAGCCTCCGCCGTCACCGCAGTCTTGGTCGCGCTGGTGTCACGCTGCTCGCGGTCGGTCGGGCGTGGTCCATGAGGTGACGGTCCGGCGAGGCATTCCGGTGGGGCGCTACCAGCGGACCGGCGCAGCGGGCGCTGATCAGCGCTGGCAGATCAGCGTGGTTGGGCGGCGTGGGGGTGCTGTTCGCGGGCTTCGCGCCAGGCGTCGATGCCGGCTTTGCCGGCGACGGCCGCGACGATGAGGGCGGCGGCGGGGTCGGCCCACCACCAGTCGAGGGTGGCGTTGAGGCCGAGGCCGACCAGGAGGCTGACCGACAGGTAGTTCGATACCCAGGTCTCCTGCGACTGGGCGACGACCGCCTGGTTGTCCAGCGCCTGGCCGGTGCGGCGTTGCACGATGGCGACGGGGATCATCACGGCGAGCGCGACGACGTTGAGCACGATGCCGACGATGGACTGGTCCGGTCGCTCGCCGGCGATCAGGTCGGAGATCGACTCGTAGGTGACGTAGGCGGCCAGGACGAGGAAGGTGCCGGCGATCAGGCGCAGTGCGGTGCCTTGCCGGGCGTGGGGTCCGGCGCGTAGCTGCCAGATGATGACCGAGGCGGCGAAGACTTCGATGCCGGAGTCGATGCCGAAGCCGAGCAGGGCGATCGACCCGGCGGCCAGCCCGGCGGTGACCGCGACGGCGACTTCGATGACGTCCCAGACGACGATGAGCCAGGCGAGGCGCAGCGCCCGGCGGCGCAGCGCCTCGTCCTGGTCGCTCACCGGACGCCGGCCGCAGCTGGCGCGGGCGTGCTGCTGGTGTCGGCCGCGGTGGTGGTGAGTGGTTGCAGGGCGTGGGCGCGTCCGGCGCGGACCCCGTTGGCGATGATGACGACTTCGGCGATCTCGTGGACGAGCACGACGGCGGCCAGCCCGAGCACGCCGAGGAGTGCGAGGGGCATCAGCCCGACGATGACGGCGAGGGACAGCCCGACGTTTTGCAGCATGATGCTGCGGGCGCGGCGGGCGTGGTCGAGGGCCTGGGGCAGGTGGCGCAGGTCTTCGCCCATGAGGGCGACGTCGGCGGTTTCGATGGCTACGTCGGTGCCCATGGCGCCCATGGCGATGCCGAGGTCGGCGGTGGCCAGGGCGGGGGCGTCGTTGACGCCGTCGCCGACCATCGCGGTGGACCGCTGGGCGCGCAAGGTCTGGATGATGCGGGCCTTGTCTTCGGGGCGCAGGTCGGCGTGCACGTCGCTGATGCCGGCCTGCGCGGCCAGAGCGGCGGCGGTGGCGTGGTTGTCGCCGGTGAGCATGGACAGGTGGTAGCCGCCGCGGCGCAGCCGGGCGACGACTTCGGCGGCTTCGGGGCGCAGCTCGTCGCGGACCGCGATGGCGCCGATGACCTGGCCGTCGTCTTCGACGAGGACGGCGGTGGCGCCGGCGGACTGCATGCCGGCGACGGTGTCGGCGAGATCGCCGGGTTGCAGCCAGCCGGGCCGGCCGAGCCGGACGGTCCGTCCCTCGACGGTGCCGACCAGCCCGGCACCGGTGACCGCTTCCACATCGCTGGCCGGCGGTGGGCTGTCCACGGCGGCCAGGATCGCCCTGGCCAGGGGATGCTCGCTGCGGGCTTCCAGCCCGGCCGCCAGGCGCAGCACCTGCTCACGGGTGGCGGCGCCGGTGGCGGCCACGTCGATGACCGCGGGCCGGTTGCGGGTCAGCGTGCCGGTCTTGTCCAACGCCACGCCCCGCACCGCGCCGAGTGCTTCCAGCGCGGCCCCGCCCTTGACCAACACGCCGAGCTTGCTGGCCGCGCCGACCGCGGCGACCACGGTGACCGGTACCGAGATGGCCAGCGCGCATGGGGACGCGGCGACCAGCACCACCAGGGCCCGTTCGATCCACGTGGCCGGGTCGCCGAGCAGGCTGCCCGCAGCGGCGATGAGCACCGCGGCGATCATGATGCCGGGCACGAGCGGCTTGGCGATCCGGTCGGCCAGCCGCTGGCTGGCGCCCTTGCGGGCCTGTTCGGCCTCGACGATCCGTACGATCTTGGCCAGGGAGTTGTCCTCGGCGGTGGTGGTGACCTCCACCTCCAGCACACCGGTGCCGTTGATCGAGCCGGCATACACGTCGCTGCCGGTCTGCGCCTCGACCGGCATCGACTCTCCGGTGATGGCGGAGATGTCCAGAGCGCTGCGACCGGCCCGGATGATCCCGTCGGTGGCGATCCGCTCCCCCGGCCGGACGATCATCACGTCGCCGACGCGCAGCTCGGCGGGGGCGATGGTCTGGTCGACGCCGTCGCGGCGCACGGTGGCCTGCGCCGGCACGAGGGCGAGCAGCGCGCGCAGCCCGCGTCGGGTGCGGGCCAGCGAGTACTCCTCCAGCCCCTCGGAGATGGAGTACAGGAATGCCAGCATGGCCGCTTCGCCGACCTCGCCGAGGATGACGGCGCCGGCGGCGGCGATGGTCATCAGCGTACCGACACCGATCTTGCCTTTGATCAGGCGGCGCAGCGTGGAGGGGACGAACGTCCACGCTCCCACAGCCAGGGCCGCCGCTTGCAGGGCGATCTCCACAGGCCGGGGGCCGCCGGCCCAGCCGGTGATGTAGCCGGCCAGCAGCAGCACCCCGGCCACGGCGGCGGCGCGCAGCTCGGAGACCTCCCAGAACCGTTCCGGTTCGCGCTCCTCGGCTTCCTCGCCCTCGGCGGTGGTGGGCTTGTCGTCGTCGCAGCCGCAGGCGTCGCTCATCGCGCACCGTCCACGGGCTGCGGGTGAGCCGGCACGCGGGCGGCGGGCGCGGCGTGTCCCGGGATGGCAGGCATGGTCAGGTCTCCATTCAACGAAACAGAACGTGACTGGGTGAGACTTGGGTGCGCTTCGGGCTACCCGGGGTGCCCCGTGGCTGCCTCGGCCGGGTCACCGGTCCCCGTGCGGCGCGTGGTCATCGGCGCGTTACGCGCGCTGAGCAGGATCGCCAGGGCGACGCCGCACACCAGCGCACTGTCGGCCAGGTTGAACGAGGGCCACCAGCCCAGGTCGAGGAAGTCGACCACCGCGCCGCGGCCCACCCCGGGTGACCGGAACAGCCGGTCCACTAGGTTGCCCGCCGCGCCGCCCGCGACCAGCCCTAACGCGATGGCCCAGCCGCGGTGGGTCACCTTGCGGGCGTACCAGCCGATCCCGGCGATCACAGCAACGGCGAGCACGGTGAACACCGGGGTGATGTCCGTGCCGATCGAGAACGCGGCACCCGCGTTCCGGCTCACCCGCAGAGTGAGGCCGGGCAGCTCGACCGGGTTGCCGGTAAGCCAAGCCACCGCCGCGCTCTTGGACGCGATGTCGACTGCCAGCGCCAGCGCCGCGCCGCCGGCCACCCATCGCAGCCGACCACCCGCGACCGGACCGGCCGCGACGGGGCCACCCGGGACCGCCGTCACCGTTGGTCCTGCCCGTAGGCGGGGCACAGCGCGACCTGCTCGCCGGTGGCCGCCAGCAGACGCTCCGCCGCAGCCAGCAGGTCCATCAGCTCCATCCGGGTCAGAAAGTAGAACGACTGCCGGCCAACCGCCCGGAAATCGACCAGGCCGCAGTCACGCAGGCAGCTCAGATGCGCCGATACCGTCGACTGCGCCCACCCCAACTCCCGGACCAGATCCACCACCCGGGCCTCACCGGTGGCCAGCCGACGCAGGATGGCCAACCGGGTCGGATCGGCCAGCCCGCGAAACAGCGCCACCGCCGGCGCGAGCGTGGCCCGATCCGCCTCGTGCGTAATCGCCATGAGGCGATGATACCGCAAAGGTAGGCCAGGATCGGGTGACAGCGATCATATCGGGTTGTGCCGATGATCGCGTCACATGCCGCGCGACCGAGGCGCTGGCTGGTATCGACACTGGTATCGACAAGGTCCTCCCACTACCCCCTCCCCGACGAGGGCATATGAGGCCCGGACCGGCCGATCAGAGGTCCCGGGCCATCAGCTGCGGACGCGCCTGCGGGAAGTACGCTGAGCGCGCGTTCTAGCCGAAAATCAGGACGGCGGCGAGCGCGCCCCAGCCGAGCAGCGCCACGACCGCGATGGCGACGTAGCCGGCGCGTCGTCCGGCAGGGGTGCGATCGTCGCCGCTGGGTTCGCAGCAGTTGCTCATTGGCAGACCCTATCCGTGGGCGCAGCCGAGGGCAGCCGCCGGCTTTCGGTCGTATCGGGGGTTGTACGGGCGGTTCGCCGGCCCCGGTTCGGCAAACACCTGCCCCGGGCAGCCAGGTGCGCGAGCGTTGCCTGAGGGCCTCGTTGATCACGGCGGCGATGTGGTCACCGGGTGGTGTCGAGCGGGATGACGGCGCGGTACTTGCCACCTGGGTGCTGGATTGGCGCTTCGCTGGCGTGTTCGAGGCTGATGTGCGGTGCGCCGTGGCGGGTGAGCAGGTCGCGCAGTTTGCCGTCGAGCTGCTGGCGGACGGTGGTGGGGTCGGTGCCGGGAAGGGTGCGTGTCCGCAGCCGCAGGGTGGCCGGTGCGGTCTGTTCGACCTGGAACAGTTCGACGCCGGGCACCGTTTCGGCCAGGGTGGTCAGCGCCAGCGGTGGCAGCGTGATGGATGCGTCGTCAGCGGGCAGGGTGAGGGTTTCTGAGGCGCGGCCGTGCACCCGGATGGCGGGCAGTGGGTTGCCGCAGCGGCAGGGGTCGGGGCGGGCGAGCACGCTGTCGCCGAGGTCGTAGCGGATGATCGGTTGGGTGTGGTTGGCCAAGTTGGTGACCAGGACGGTGTGGGAGTGCTGCCCTGGTGGGGTGGGTTGGTAGTCGGCGTCGACCGGTTCGAGTATGGCCCAGTCGGCGTTGACGTGTAGCCAGCCGTGGTGGCAGTTGGCGCTGAGGAAGAGGCATTCGTTGGCGGCGTAGGAATTGCCGACTGTGGCGCCGAACGCCTCGGCGATGCGTGCGTACTCGTCGTCGGGCAGGCCATCGGCGGCCAGCGTGATCAGCACCGGGTGGATGGTGAGCCGGCCGGCTTCGGCTTGGCTGGCCAGCATGGCACCGACCGAGGCGTACGGGGCAAGGATGGCGGGCTGGAACTGGTTGAGCTGGTCTACCAGCTCGTCGATGGGTGCGTGGACCGACAGGGTTTGCACGGTCTTGGCCCCGATGCGGCTGGCCCGTAGCCGGGCGGCGGCGGTCGTGGTGGCGAAGTGCCCACCCGTCGGGGCCATCATGCTGATACGCATTCGCCCTTTGAGGATTTTCATGAGGTCGCGTGCGTCGAGCAGGCGGGTGAGCCAGCGGGCCATCATGGCGGCGGCTACTCGCGAGACGAGTGGGTCTTGTAGGAAGATGCCGGGGGTGCCGGTGGTGCCGGAAGTCGCGCTGACTGTATAGCGGCTGAGGAATGGTTGGCCGACCGTGGCGGGGTCGTCGACGAACCGCCACAGATCGTCGATCTTGATCGTGGGGTCGGTGACCCAGTCGTCGAACCGGGACATCAGTGTGCTTTTGCTGGTGGTGGGTAGCTGTCGCAGGTCGGCGGGTCGGTCGGGCAACTGCCGATAGAGCTCGCGGTAGAACGGGGAGTTCGCTCGGGCGTAGGCGAGCAGCTCGGCCAGGCGGGCGCGCTGCCGCGCCGCGATGGCAGGTGCGCCGCGTTGGGCCTGCCGGGAATCCCGCAGCAGCTTGAGCATGCCGTCACCTACGGGGGCACGAGCCGTGGGATCCGGTCCTGGTGCAGGGCTCATCGTTCCTCCCGGCGTGGCTAGGCCACGCTGCGCAGCGGGTGTGGCTGGTGCGGGCTCGTCGCGCTCGAACGGTGCGGCAGCCACCCGGTGGCCTGTAGCGCTTCGGTGGGTGACAGGCCGAACATGGCCCGGCAGGTGCGGGTCAGGTGGGCGCTGTCGGCGAAGCCGGCCGCGTGCGCCGCCATGGTCAGCGACGTCCCGGCGGCGACCTGGCCGACGGCGTGTTGCAGTCGGGTCCAGCGCCGCCAGGCGGGGAAGGACAGGCCGAGCTGTTCGGCGAACAGGTGCCCGAGCCGGCTAGGTGAGATGCCCACCCGGCCGGCCAGGTCGGTCAGGGTCATGGCGCTGTGGACCAGGTCTGCTGCCGCCGCCAACGCCCGGGCCAGGGCCGGGTGCAGGTCGTCGCTGGGCGCAGTGTGCCCGGCTTCGTCGTCGCTGTAGCGTGCGGCGGCGAGCCAGGTGTCCACGGTGGCCGGGTCGCCGCCGTTGTCGCGTAGCCGGGCCGTGGCGGTGCGGGCGGCGGTGCTGCCCGGGTCGAGCAGCCGCATGATGCCGGCCGCGTCGGCGGTGGTGACGATGCCGTGGCGTACCCCCGTGGGGATGACCGCCGCGGTGGCGGCGCGGGTGGTGCCGGCGGTGTCGCGCAGCAGCATGTGACCGTGGTGCAGGTCGATGACCTGGACGGCGGCGTGTGCGTGCGCCGGGGCGGCACCGATCGCGCCGGTGAAGGTCAGTGCCCCGGGGTCGATGCGCAACCCGCCGGCCCAGCCGCGCGTTCCTGCCGTACCCGGTGGCGGTGCGCCCGCACCCGCGTGAAGCCGACGCGCACCGGCCTCGACGACGCTTGTCATACCGGCTCCTGCTGCCGCTGGGCCGGGGCGGCTGTGGCGGGCTGCGCCCGTCGGGGCATGAGTACGGCGACCGCGATGGCGCTGAGGAGGGCTACGCCGGCGCAGACCAGCAGTACGAGGGTCATCCCGTGCACGAACGCGTCCTGTGCGTCCGCGGCCAATCCTGGGTTGCCCGCACGGACGGCGACGGCGAGGGCGCCGGCGAGGGAGTCTTGTGCGGCGTCGACCGCTTCGGCGGGCAGGCCGGTGGTGTCCAGCCGGGTGGTGTAGCCCTGGGACAGGACGCTGCCCAGCAGCGCGATGCCGAGCGCCCCGCCGACCTGGCGCAGCGTCATGGTGATCGCGGTGCCGGACCCGGACCGCTCCGGCGGCAGCGCGGCCAGGACGGCGTCCATTGCCGGGGACAACGCCATACCGATACCCATCCCCACCGCGACCAGCCACGCCGCGACGAACGCGTAGGCGCTGTGCACGTCGGTGCCCGCCCCGACGGCCATCCCGGCGGCCAGTAGGAGCAGGCCCACGGTGATCGGGATCCGGTGGCCGGTGCGGGCGGCGATCCGTTCCCCGGCGGATGCTCCCACCACGAGTCCGCCGATCATCGGGAGCAGCCGTAGTCCGGTGTCGAACGGGTCGAAGCCTTCAACCAGTTGAAGGTACTGGGGGATCACGAACAGCATGCCGAGCATCCCGAACGTGACCAGGACGCCGGCGACGCTGCCCCACAGGAATTGCCGCCGCTTGAACAGCCGCAGGTCGATCATCGGGTGGTCGATGCGTAGCTGCCACCACCCGAACGCCGCCAGCAGCACCGCGGCGGCCGCGAGCGCGGCCACCACGACCGGATTGCTCCAGCCGCGGTCGGGCGCCTCGATCAGCCCGTACACCAGCGCGACCAGCCCGGCGGTGGACAGCACCGCGCCGAGCAGGTCCGGCCGGGGCGGGTGCGGGTCCTTGTTCTCCGGCATCAGTACCGCGATGGCCGCCAGCGCCAGCCCGGCCATCGGAATGTTGATCAGGAAGATCGACCCCCACCAGAAGTGCTCCAGCAGCCAGCCGCCGATCAGCGGCCCGAGCGGGATGCCCAGCGCGGTGGCCGCCACGGTCACCGCGACGGCTTTGCCTCGCTCGTGCGACGGGAACAGCGCGGGCAGCACCGCGAACGCAACCGGCATGATGATCGCCCCGCCGAGGCCCATCACCGCGCGGGCGGCGATCAGAACCCCGGCGCTGTCGGCCCACGTCGCCGCCACCGAGGCGGCACCGAACAGCACCAGCCCGATGAGGATGAGCCGCTTGCGCCCCCACCGGTCGCCCAGCACCCCGCAGGTCAGCATCAGCCCGGCCAGCACCAGCACGTAGGCGTTGACGATCCACTGGAGTTCGGAGGTGCCCACCTGCAACGCGGACGCGATCGTCGGCAGCGCCACGTTCAGGATCGTGATGTCGAAACCGAGGGTAAGCGCGGCGACCACGATCGCCGCCAGCGCCCCCACCGGCGCGGTGCGCCCACGTTCACCGGAGCCGATGCCGATACGTCACCGCTGGTCATCACCGATCACTCCATCCCATCGCCGTCTTCGGCTGTAATCGAACCTAGCCGATCGTTCGTCCGCACACACTATCATCGTTCAGACGCGATGATTGGGCAAGGTGGAGGAGTTCGGTGCCAGGAGTTCGGCGGCAAGGCTTTGCGGCCGGTGGTGTGTCGGTGGGACGTGACCTGCCTGCGCGGACGTGTGGCCGTCCGTGGCGCACAGGGAGCTGGTGTGTTCAGCGGATCTGTTCAAGTGCGATGGGCTCTGGACGCTTCACGATGATCGCAGGGATGACGTGGTGTGGCGGGTGGCCGCGGCCGGCAGCGGTGTCGGCGTCGGTGTCGTCGGCGAGCAGACCTGGCGGCGACCGCGGAGGACAAAGGGGGATCCGATGACAGGGTTGGCGCGGTGGGTCGGGCGGCATCCATGGCCGGTGGTGGCGGCGTGGCTGCTGGTGCTCGTGGTGGGGTTCGGGGTCGGTTCGCGGGTGTTCGACCGGCTCTCCGACGCGGAGGCGGGTACCCCGGGCCGGGAGTCCACGCTCGCCGAGGCGCGGCTGGAGAACCTCGATGTGGCGGGCCCTACCGTGGTCGCCGTCATCGACGGCGCGGACGCCGACGATGCGGCGACGCGCACGTCGGTGACGGCCGCGGTCGGGCGGGTGCGGGCCGTGCCCGGCGTGGTGGCGGTCCAGGATCCGTACGCCACCGGGGACGCGTCGCTGCGGTCGGTCGATGGGCGTGCGGTGCTGGTGGTGGTCCGGCTCGACGCCGACGCGCATCCGGATGCGCGCGACGAGGCGGCCGACGCGGTCGCCGCCGACCTGCGGGCCGTCGACGGCGCCCGGGTACTGGTCGCCGGGCAGGTGTTCGCCGAGCGGGAGTTCGCGGCGCAGGCCGAACAGGACCTGGTCCGCGGGGAGCTGGTCGCCTTCCCGGTGCTGCTGATCCTGCTGGTGGTGCTGCTCGGCGGGCTGGTGGGCGGTGTGCTGCCGCTGGTGGTCGCGGCGGTCGGGGTCGGCGGGTCGCTGCTGGTGCTGTACGGGTTGAGCGGCGTCACCTCCGTGGCCGACTTCGCGGTCAACGCGGTGACCATGGTCGGGCTGGGGCTGGCGGTGGACTATGCGCTGCTGCTGGTGACCCGGTTCCGGGAAGAACGCGGCGCCGGCCACGACATCGATGAGGCGGTGCGGCGCACGATGGCCACCGCGGGACACACGGTGCTGTACTCCGCGTTGACCGTGGCGGTGGCCATGGCCGGGTTGCTGGTGTTCCCGGAGCCGTGGGTCCGCTCGATCGCATTCGGGGCGCTGGCCGTGGTGGTCCTCGTCGCCGCCGCCGCGTTGACGTTGACCCCGGCCATGCTGGCAATGATCGGCCGGCGGCTACGCCCGATCGACACCCGCACCGCCGACCACGGCATCTTCGCCCGGATCGCCCGACTGGTCCAGCGTCGCGCCGCGCTGCTCACCCCGCTGCTGATGCTCGGGCTCGCCGCCACCGCGGTGCCATTCACCGATGCCGAGCTGCGCGAGACCGAACCCGACACGCTGCCCCGCACCTCCACCGCCCGGCAGGTGTACGACACGGTGCAGGCCCGCTTCCCGCAGGCCGCCCGCGAACCGATCCGGGTCCTGGCCGACACCGGCGCCGACGATCCGGCCCTGGCCGCTTTCACCGACGAGATCGCTGCCCTGCCCGGCGTCACCGCGACCGCGGCCCGGCCGGTCACCGACCGGGTCGCGGTCATCGAGGTGCAAGCGGCCGGCGACACCCAGGGCCACACCGCGACCACGACGGTGGCCCGGATCCGGGCCCTCGATCCGCCGTTCCCGACGGGGGTGACCGGGGCGGCGGCGAAACTCGTCGACACCCGCGAGTCGTTGGCGCAGCGGCTGCCGTGGGCGCTGGGGTTGATCGCCGCCACCACGTTCGTGCTGCTGTTCCTGTTCACCGGCTCGGTCGTGGCGCCCGTCAAGGCGATCGTGATGAACTGCCTGTCGCTGGGGGTATCGTTTGGCGCCCTCGTGTGGATCTTCCAGCAGGGGCACCTGTCCGGCCTGCTCGGCTTCACTCCCGGCGGCTACCTCGACCCGTTCCTGCCTATCCTTGTCGCGATCTTCGCGTTCGGCCTGTCGATGGACTACGAGGTGTTCCTGCTCGGCCGGATCAAGGAACGCTACGACGCCACCGGCGACAACGACCGCGCCGTAGCCGAGGGCCTGCAGCGCACCGGCCGGATCGTCACCGCGGCGGCCCTGCTGATGACCGTCGTGTTCGCCGGGCTGGCCGCCGGACAGATCGTGCTGCTCAAGGCGCTCGGCCTCGGCCTGGCCCTGGCCGTCGTCGTCGACGCCACCATCGTGCGCACCCTGCTGGTGCCGGCGACCATGACCCTGCTCGGCCGGGCCAACTGGTGGGCACCGGCACCCCTTCGCCGCCTACACGCCCGGGTCGCGCTGCGCGAACCGGTACAGGTGGAGGAACCGCCGATGCCGCAACCGGCCCGAACCCGCTGACAACGGCTCCACCGCACGACCGGGGCCGCCCACAGGCCACCCAGTGGCCGGCGGCCCCGGTTCAGCTCATCGGCGACGAGGGCCGTTCAGCCGTGGAAACGGCGCCTGGCCAGGGCCATGTGGGCCTCGCCGATGGCTTCGACCACGGTGGGGTGCGGGTGGATGAACTGGGCCACCTCGGTGGGGAACGCTTCCCAGTTGTAGATCAGTTGGGCCTCGGCGATGGATGTCGGTGGCCTTCGGCCCGACGATGTGTACACCGAGCACCGGGCCATTGTCCGCACCGGCGAGGACCTTCACGTGGCCGGCCGCCTTGGTCATCATCGCCCGGGCGTTGTGGGTGAACGGGTACCGGAAACTCTCGTACCGAACGCCCCGTTCCCGTAGCTGCTGCTCGGTGTGGCCGACAGAGGCCACCTCGGGGTGGCAGTAGATGACCCGAGGGATGCCGGCGTAGTCGATCGGGGTGACCGGGCGGCCGGCGGCGTGCTCGGCGACGAGGAAGCCCTCGGCGAAGGAGCTGTGCGCCAGGCCGAGCCGTTCGATCACGTCGCCGAGCGCGTACAACCCGTCCGGGCCGGCCCGGCAGTACTCGTCGACGGTGACGTAGCCGCGGTCAAGGCGGACGCCGGCCGCCTCGAAGCCCATGCCGTCGCTGACCGGGCGGCGGCCGACGGCCACCAGCAGCAGGTCGCCTTCGGCGACGCGTCCGTCGGCCAAGCGGACCCGCAGGCCGCCCGTGCCGCGTTCGACGGCGGTGACGGCGGCGCCGGCGAGCAGGTGCATGCCCTGGCGGGTCAGTTCTTTGGCCAGCGCCGTGGGGGTGTCTTCGTCCTCGCGGGGCGCCACCGTGGGCAGCGCTTCGACCAGGGTCACCGAGGTGGCGCCGTAGGCGTGCCAGGCGGTGGCGAACTCCAGACCGACCGCGCTGGCCCCGATGATGATCGGTGCCTGCGGGATCCGGTCCAGGTCCAGCGCGTGGTCGCTGGTGATGACCTGCCCGCCGTCGATCTCCGCGCCCGAGATCGGGAGGGCACGAGGGACCGAGCCGGTGGCCAGCACCAGCGCCCGCCCGGCCCGGACCCGGCGCTCGTCGCGGCCGTCGGCCACCACGACGGTGCGCGGGTTGACCAGCCGGCCGGTGCCGGTGATGACCTGCACGCCGCGGGTGCGCAGGGTCGCCTGCAGCCCGCGGTGGTTGGTGTCGACGATGCGCTGCTTGTAGCCCACCAGCCCGGCCGGGTCGACCCCGTCGAAGCGGGCCTTCACGCCGTAGAAGGCGGCGTCAGCGGCGAAGGTGGCCACCTCGGCCGCCTGCAGCAGCGCCTTGGCCGGGATGCAGCCACGATGCAGGCACGTCCCGCCGACCTTGTCACGTTCGATCAGCGCAACGCGCATGCCCAGGTCGGCGGCGCGCAGGGCACACGAGTAGCCGCCGGTGCCGCCGCCGAGAACGACCAGGTCAAAGGAGTCGGGTTCGGTCACGAGACGGCCTCCACAACAAACTCGGAATCGGGACATGCGGATGATGCGCCACGGGCAGCCGCAACCGCACCCGGCCGGCGGGCTGCCGGCCGGGTGCGGCGGCAACTGGTCAGAATGCTTTCAACAGCGGTGGAATGTGCCGCCGGTGGCGGATGAACAGCGCCACCGCGACCACCACGTAGACCACGGCGATCACGTAGCGGATGTTCGGCGCGGGCAGCACGAACTGGGCGGCGAACAACCCCAACAGCAGCAACGCCTCCCGAACGGTGATGCGCAGATCAACCAACACCGCGACGCCGAGCACGGTCTGCGCGGTGGTCAGCACCATCTCTTCGGTCTGCCGGGCGTCCAGCGGTAGCCCCGCGAACTCGCCCCCGCCCAGGTAGTAGGCGATCGGCAGGCAGGCGATGAGCAGCGTCCACTGGTTGAGTTTGGCCGCCAGCAGAGCACCCATCCCGTCGTCGGCGCGCAGCCGCAACGCGAACGTTACCGCCACGATCGTCTCCGGGGCCTCCGACGCGATCGGCGCCAGCCACTGCACCAGCAGGAACTCGTCGATGCCCAGCTGGGCGCCGGCGGTGACCAGGGAGTCGCCGAACGGCTCGGCCGCGGCCAGGATGACCAGCCCGGCCGCGGCGAACAACACCACCACCAGCAAGCGGCGCCGCGCGGGCGGTTGCGCGGCCACGGTCGCGGCGACCCCGGTCAGCTCCTCCTCTTCCTCTTCCCGGCCACGGATGCGCCACAGGTACAGCCCGAACAGCGCACCCAGCACGATCGAGTCGTACCAGGCCAGCCGCCCGGTCAGCGGGATCACCAGCGCGTACACCGTCGCCGCGGCCAGGAACAGCACCGCGGTGCGGTGATGGGCGTCCAGCACCACGCCGCCGCCTCCGGATTGCCGGGCGCCGGCCCCGCCCGCGCCGTCGCCGCCCGCTATGTCGCCGTCGGCTACGGCAGCGCGGCGGCGGGCGCGGCGGGCCGCGAACACCGCCGCGGCGACCAGCAGCGGCCACGCCACCCCGATCAGCAGCCGGTTCGCGCCGGTCATGTTCGCTGTCGCGTAGGCGGCGTACTCTGGGCGGTGCCCGGCGGCCCAGGCGAAGTAGATGTCCACCGCGTACTCGGGCAGGATCGCCACCAGTGCCAGGATCGCTAGGGCCAGGCTGCCGGAGATGTCGGCCCGGGCTGCCTCGGCGGCCCACATCAGCAGGGCCACGCTGGCCAGCACACCGGCGCCGAAGACCAGCACCGCCCATCCCGCGGGCAGGTGCGTGCCGGACAGCCGTAGCACCACCGCCGGGGCGGCCACGGCCACCGCCACCGCGATCCGCAGCGCCGCGACCCGGCCGGAGATCGTCTGCTCGACCTCCAGCCCGTCCCGCCCGTCGACCTCGGCGGCGCGCTCCTCGTCGCGCGAGCTCATCACAATCTCCCTCCTGGCCCCACGCTGCCGGGGACGGTTGCGTTGCCGGGCCACCTCATCCGGTCTGAGGCCACCAGGTGACGTCTCCGCGGCGGAGCTCGACGTTACGGATGACGAACCGGCTGCCGGGCAGGGCCGGCAGCGTGGAGGTGTCGATGCGCAGGTCCTGCGCCGGCACGTCGTAGCTGACGCCGGTGGTCAGCAGGTCAACCACCACCGTCATCAGCGCCTTTGTGATCCACTCGCCGGGACAGCGGTGGTTGGTGTGATGGTCCCCGCCGCCCTGCGGCACAAAGGTGAACGCGCTGCCGTCCCAGGACCGGAACCGCTCCGGCCGGAACTGCTGCGGCGCGTCCCAGGTGCGCGGGTCGTGGTTGGTGCCGTACAGGTCCAGCAGCACCCGCCGGCCCCGGGGAAAGCGGTAGCCGTCCCAGTCGAAGTCCTCGCGCACCACCGCCAGCACCGACGGGAAGAACGGATAGAACCGGCGCACCTCCTGCACGAACAGCTCCGGGTAGCCGTCCTCCCCGGCCAGCAACGCCTCCCGACCGCTCGGATGCTCATGCAAGGCGTGTGCGGCTAGCGTGCAGTAGACCGCCACGGCCACCGTCGGCCGCAGCACGTTGAGCAACTCCACCGCCGCCACCCGCGGGGGAAGCAGTTCGCCGGTCGAGTCGCGGTGCCAGGCGACCGCATGCAACGCAGTCTCCTCCGGCGGGTTCAGCCGCCCGGCCCGGACCTTCCCGACCAGACCAGCCGCCCACCGGTCGGCGGACCGGCGCGCCAGCCGCGCCGCCCAGTGACGGGGCCCGACCCGGCCGGCGTAGTCGAACAAGGCGCTGATCTGTCGGGGCGCCCGGCGACCTGCGACTCGGGCAGCGGCACCCCGGCCCACTCACACACCGATTGGGTCAGCAGCCGCTGCAACTGCGGGTACAAGACCACCGCATCCATCGAGGCCCACCGGCCGGCGTAGATGCGCGCCCAGCCGGCCGCCACCTCCGCCAGCGCGTTGATCCGCTCGGCGCCCATCAGCGACATGAACAGCTGCTTACGATGCCGGTGCGCCGCACCGTCCAGGCCCTGCACCCCACCCCGACCGAACAACGTCTTCTGGACCCGGCCAGGCGACGCGCCGATACGGGTGAACCGCGTCTCGTCGTAAAACAGCTGCGCCGCCCGCGGCCCACTCATGCAGATCGTCGGCCGAAGCAGCAACCGCGTCTGGAACAGGTCCGCACCGTAACGGCGACACCGCTCGCCGACGAACCCGTACGGATCGCGCAGCAGCGCCAACGTCGCATCCGGGCTGGCATCCCGCGGAATACGACCCATCAGCCCTCCTACCACGTCGGTCAACCGGCAGCGATCAGGTCAGTGCCACAACCCGCGTACTACACGCCCGCAGGCGACGCGACCCTCGGGGTTCGGTCGAGCCCGCTTCGGGTAGAAGACGATCAGAGAACCCCGGGTGCCACGCCCCAACCTAATCGGCACCACACGATGATACCCGCCGGAGCCGATGAAAGACGTTGATCCGGTTCCTGCGGACACCGACCGCGGGCGTGACCGCGGCGCCGCGCGACGACTCGAACCAGATCGAAACCGCACCGGTCAGGAGACGGGCCCGGCGTAATCTGGAACGCTTCCACAAGGTGCGCTGCAGGACCGCCTCGGCCGACTGCCTGCCTGCCCGAGATTCGCAACGGGTTGGCGCCGCCGAGCGGCTGGCGTCAGGTTCGGGCCGGATCGTGCGGGTCTTCGCCGCCGCGGCCGTTCGTCCCGAGCAGGGTTGTGCAGAGGAACCCGATCTGATCGGTGAGGACCCGGTCCAGCCAGGGTTCAGCGAACAGGTCGAAGGGCCTGATCGGGTAGCGGAGCAGCTGGCCGCTGGGTGCCCGTTCGGCCGCCCGGATCGCTGCCCGGGGCGGTGCGATCAGGTCGTGGTCGCAGACACACACCAGCAGCGGTCAGGTGACCTGGTGCGGGAGCAGGGCGGGCCGGTCGGCGGACATACGGAGCACGATGCGGGCCGGGACGGCCGGCTACCCCCAACCGGGGTCGGGCGGCAGGATCGACCGGAACCCGTCGACCGCGTCCGGTGCGGTAATCAATGCGACCGTCCGGTGGGCCCGGCCAGGTCGATGCGGTGCGGGTCACGGCCGAGCAACCCGTGCGTCTCGTCGCGTAGTCCGTGCCAGACCAGGCGGGCGGTGTGGCCACGGCCGCAGGCGCGGATCGCGGTGGCCGCGGCGGCGCGGCCGTCGACGAACGGGTTCTGGATGACCGCCGCGGCGATGCGGTGGTCGTCGGCCGCGACGCGCAGGACATGCCCGCCCCTGAACGGGGTACCCACACAGCGACGCGGTCGGCGTCGGATGCCGTCCACGCCCGGAGGTAGCCGATCGCGGCACGGTAGTCCTGCCGCTGCCGGCCGATGTCGATCAGACCGCGTGGCTGCCCCTCACCGCCGGCCAGGTGCCGGTAGTCGAACACCAACACGGCCCAGACCGGCGACGGTGAAGCGTTCGGCGATGGTGGGCGGGACCGCGGAGCGGGGGTGAGGCTGGCCGCTCCGTTGGCGCACCGCGCGGCGGACGCGAACCGTCGGCGGCCTCTCGGACATTGGTACGAGTTGGCGCGCCTGGCGGCGACCGCCCCGGATTCGCCCGACGTGTCGAGTACGGTCGTCGAGGCCGTCGCGCATGTTGACCTGCGTGGCGGATGGCATACACACGCGGAGACCGAAGGAGTGAGCTTGGCAACGCCCACGCGGCTCGCGACCGTTGTTAGATCAGCTCTGGATGATCTTGACGGGGTCAACGCTCATCACGAGTTCGAGCACCTGTGTCGCCAGCTAGCCCTACGCCGGATCGCGAGCAACATCATGCCCGCCACCGGACCGGTCTCGGCCGGCGGCGATCAAGGACGCGACTTCGAGACCTACCGCTCGTACCTGGCCAAGGAACTGCCGTTCGCCATCGGATTCCTCGCCCTGGCCACAAACGAGACCATCGCCTTCGCGTGCACCATCCAGAAAACCGGACTCAAGGCCAAAATCCAGTCCGATGTGTCGGCCATCTGCGGGCACGGCACGACGGTCGACCAGGTGTACATCTTCGCCTCGGCCAAGGTGCCGACCCGCGTTCGACATGACCTACAGCAGTGGGCGCAAGATCAACACAAAGTTGGGCTGGAGATCTTCGACCGGCAAGCCATCGCCGAGATGCTCTGTGAGCCGGACCTGTACTGGATCGCCCAGGAGTACCTCCACCTGCCTACCGAACTCGCACCCGACGAACCGCCGCCGGAGCCGGATGTCCCGGGCTGGTATGCCGAGCTGCGCGACGACTGGCAGACCTCACCACGAGAACCGGTCAATCTGGGCGACATGCTCGAACTGCGCCGGGGGCTGAGGCACGCGACACCGCCGGGCCCGGCCCGCGCCGACCTAGACGGCTGGCTCGGCCTCATGGAAAAGCTGATCAGCAACACGCCGGCCGTCGATGTCCGACTGCGGGCGCAGTACGAACTGGCGACCGCCTGTCTCGGCAAGGCCGACCTACGCCCCGCCGACGCTCACATTCGACGATTCATGGCCGATGTCCACCGCAGTGACGACCCCGACATCCTGTTCGACGCCAGCGTGCTGATCCAACTCTGCGCCGGCGCGTTCGGCGTTGGCCTGACCGGCATCGCTCTTGCCGAGGTGGTGACCTGGATCGACGCGGTCCGGCTGCACGTCAACCAGCTGCTCGACCGAGACTGGGGACCGAACACGCGGGCGGGGCTGCTACAGGCTGCCGCCCACCTGGCGCTGCAGTTGGACTACACCGACATGACCCCACGGGGCAGCACCAGCCTCGATGAACTCGACGAACGACGCCAGGCACTGGTCGCGGCCATCGACGATGGCGCGCTCGCTGGACTTCTTCCCGCTGCCCCTCTGGCGGACATCAACGACGGCATGCGGCGCCTTCATGAGCTAGTGGAGCTGCTGCCGCAGGCACCGGCCTACCCAATCGACACCTTCGCCGCGGTCGTCGATCTCTTGTCGCCCAGCCTGGTCGCACACCCGTTGTACCGCGAGGTTTGCGACGGCCTGGACGCGGCCACGAAACGCCAGGAAGGCGACGCTGCTGTCGCGGTGCGATGCCGAGCCCGTGCGCTGGCGATGACGGAGGCCGGCCGGCCGCTCGACGCGTTGCGCGAGTTCCATCAGGCCAAGGTCAATTGGTGGCACGGCGACACCCTCCATGGCTCCCTGCTGGCGATCTCCAGCATCGCGGAGATCTACGCCAGCCTCGGTATGCTCGCCGCCGCGAAGAAGTACACGCTCGGACTCGCCGCCATCGCGCAAGACAGCCACGACGCCAGCGACCGTGACCTCGTGCCGGCCGCGATGTTTTACGCGGCCAACTACGACCACCAGGCCGGAGCCTGGGTCTCATCGGCGGAGCTTTTCGCCGTCGCGAGCTTGGCACAGGCCGCCTACGCGGCTGACCCGTGGAATACAGACCGGTACTCCCATCTGCCATGGGCTATCCACTACCAGGCCGTCACCGTGGTGGTGGCGCGACAGCTCCGTCCGGCGTTCGAGCAACCCGTATTCGACGTCCTGGACCGCGGCCATCTCGGTGACTTCGTGCGCATTTTCGCCGACCGTCTCACCGCTGAGGCGGCTCGGACCGAGGAGGAGTGGCTGGACCATCTCGTGGACATGACCGGGCCGCCCTTCAGCGACGTCGGCCCCGAACGCGTGATCACCTTCTCGGCGCTCGATGTACGGTGGACGGTCCACGGAACCAACAACCAGCCCACGGCTCTGGCCATTGAGGACTTCAGCTCCAGCCTGCAGATCCTGCTCGTCGAGCTGGCATCACACGATCCGGCGATCATCCCAGGTGCGGTTGACGTGGAGATCCGCACCTACCAACGCGGCCAGCGGCCCGAGCAGACCTACCTGACCCGATCTCAGCGTGACAAGCGGATGTGGCTGCTGTTCATGCCAGCAGAGCCGCAAGCCGAGGATCTCGAAGCCACACGCCAGCACGTCCTGATATTGATCATTCAGGTGCTGCTGGGCAATTCCCTGCTGGATCAAGACCCGTTTATGACGATGATCGACAAGGCTGCCGCGACGGGCCTGTTCCACATGTTAGAGATCGGCCGCCCCTACCACGAGCTGGCCACCTTCCGAGCCGACTACAGCCCGCCGCTCACCGGACCTGGGCACCGGCCGCTCAACCCGGGCTCACGGTTCCCGCGCAGTCTGACCTCGCACCTGGCGGCGCCGACCGGTCCGGGGTCGGGATACTCGGCGGAACGCGCCGAAGAGATTCTCGCTGACCGTTACGACGTGCTGCCGACGTCCATCCGGTACACGCTTGCCGACCTCATGCGGGACGAGCGTGTCCGCGGGCTGTTCAGCGATCTACGTGGAGAAGGATGGAGGGACTGGCACCTGCTCAGTGTGGTGATGAACCTGACCGTCACTCACCGGATTGGGTTGCGGCATGGGCCGCTCACCAGCGACAGCGCAGCACGCCTGCGCCGCGTTCTGTTCGAGGAGTCGTTAAGGGCTGAACAGCCCACCGATCCGCGGATCTCGCCTGCGGCGGTCACGCGCGAGGCGATGGAGACCGGCATTCGAGCCGTCGCGGCGAGCAGCCTGAAACGCTGGGGGCTGACCCTGCATCACGCCACCGCTGACCCGGATGCCGTCATCGACCTCCTTGCCCGACGCTACGGTTTCTGGGACGACGACATCCCCCACGACGACCCCTTCGGTGGTGCGCTGACACCGCGGAGCGCTGAGCGAGCCTGAGACGGCTGATTCGCGGATCCCGGCGGCGTTGTCCGTGCCGTGGCCTCCGCGCCCGGATTCCTGCCATTACAAGGTCGGGATCGGCCTGGCGCTGCAGCCGCCATCGACCCGTTCGGGCCTGGGTCAACTCGCGTTCATCGTGCATCCGACACGGCGATGACGCGGTGAAGCGGGACACGGACGGTCGGGCAGCCGGGCAGATTCCACGGCGCGTAGGTGAGGCATACGCCGTCGGCGCCGACCTCGACCGTCTGCGGGTAAACGTGCACGTCGACTCGGGTCAGGGCGTCCGGCTCGCCGGCGGCCAACTGCAGGACGGCAGGCTGGCCGCGCTGGTGCAGGCCGCGGACCAGGTAGGTCAGTGCTGCGGCGCCACGCTGGCCGTCCTCGTTCGGGGCGACGCCGGGAGTCCACCGCCAGCGTGGCGGGAGATCCCAGATGTGGCCTGCGGTGCTGGCCCAGGCATCGACGCCGGTCCTGTGGTTGGAGCGCTCTGCGCGCCACTCCGCGACCGTTGGTAGGCCGTCGGCAGGATCGGCGTCAGCGTCGGCAGCGAGGTAGCCGGCGACGACGCGCAGCAGGGCGCGGATCTCTCGGGCGTCCGCTGGCTGTTCGGGGGTAAGCGTGGTGGCTCCGGCCAGGGCGGAGAGATGGTCGCTGCGGTGGGCGGTGGCGTGTTCGGCGGCGAAGGCGGGTACCCGCAGGACGACGGCCCACGGGATCTCGGTTGGCGGCGGGTACGGATCGATGTCGCGGGCGGTGATCACCGCACGGTCCAGGACGGGGTACTGGGTCAGGTACGCGACCTCGCGGTCCGGGCTGCTGATGATCGGCCAGCCAGCGACCAGGAGCAGCCGTTCGGTGTCCGCGCCAAGGTCTTGGGCGTGGCGCAGCGCGTCGCCGAGTCGGCTGCACCAGTGCTCGACCAGCCGACGGCGCACCTCGGCGTACTCGGCGACCGCCCACGCCGCGGGGCTGGCGTGTGCCCCGGCGGGGGTCAGCGCGGGTTGTGGCAGCAACGAGACGTCACGGACCGGGGCGTTCGCGTAGCGGGCCTCGACCGCGGCGTGCATCGCGGTGTTCCCGGCGCGGGCGTCGCCGTCGACGGCGACGGCCGTCAGCCAGGCGTCCAACGCGAGCCCGGACAGGTCCGGCCGGCTGAAGTCGCGGAACGTTGCCCCGCCGGCGGCGATCGCCTGGACGGTCGACATCTCGGCCAAGGTTTCCGGGTCCCGCGCGACCAGGTCGCGGGCGCGGGCGGCAAGCACCCGCAGGCCAGGCGGCCCCGCTGCCTGCCGGGCGGTCGCCAGCGCGCCTCGGCACGGTCCTGGAGCGTTGTCCACACGCGCTGGGCGCTGACGCGGTGCCGCGCCCAGCTCCGTACGCCGGCGAGTTGGGCAAGCAGGTCGGGCATCGGGTCGGGCGGTCCGAACGGGGTCCGGCAGGTCCAGCGGGCCACCTCCAGCCAGGCCATGCCGGATGCCAGCTCCTCGAACGCATCGACCCACTCGGCGGCGGCCACGATCAGCCCGGCGGCCGTATAGAAAACACCGGCCGGTCCGGGCAGCTCCACCCGGTGCGCGCAGGTGCTGTCTACCGAAGGTCGTCTGTTGCTTTCATAACGTAGCCGAGCTGTTCGGTGGTGTCGCGGTGCCGACGCGTGGCAAGCGTCCGCGTGGCCTCGCGGACGGGGTCGGGGTCGGGGTCGGTCCGTCGTACATGACCCGGCCTAGCTACTTCGACCTGAAAAAGTGAGTACGCCGGAACGACGGCTGGGTCGCGCTGCGTGCGGGGGTTTGCGCCGTGGTCGATTCGACTCGCTACGGCCGGGCTGCGGCAAGGGTGGTGATCTTCAC
>Ga0310832_100670_pt1 | contig 21110 bp, 15 predicted proteins | sample WT_ome_7_FD_201303 | JGI IMG/M metagenome (GOLD analysis project Ga0310832, IMG submission 201303) | Sorghum-adapted microbial communities enriched on wild type (WT) sorghum from Joint BioEnergy Institute, Emeryville, California, United... ...
GCTCGCGGCTAACGGGAACCGGCCTCTTCCGCGCCGGGGGAGTCTTCCTGCGCGGCGCCGCGCTTGCGAGTGGTGTGCAGCAGCCGGTATTCCGAAGGCGACATTCCGTGATGCTCGCGGAACACCCGCGCGAACGTCCGGTACGTGTCGTAGCCGACCTCCATGCATATATCCGAGATCGACATGGAGCTGGCCGCCAGCAGCGTCGTGGCGCGGGCAATGCGCAGCGAGTGCATGTAATCGTTTACAGTCTTGCCCGTATGCTCCTTGAACATCCGGCTGATATAGGAAGCGTGCAGATTGAAATGGGCGGAGACGGAATTGAGCGTAATCGGCTCGTGAAAATGAAGGTGGATGTAACGCAAAATGCTCCAGGCGCGCGGATGCGGTTCGCGGCCGGATTCGGGCTCCGGCTCGGGGGCGCGGTCGATGAGCGCGCGCAGCATGAGCGTGACCGTCTCAATCAGCTTGGAGCGCAGCATGGCGTCACGGCCCAGCCGGGAGTCCTTGTATTCCCGGGCGATTCGCTCGATGATCGAGGAAACTTCGTCCGCCTTTTCCCCGTCGAAATGGCAGTGCGAGGGAAGCTCGGTGCCGACCTTGTGCAGCCAGCGGTTCAAATAAGACTCGTAGCTGTTGGCGAACAAAATATCGATGTCGAACATGCAGCTGTACACTTGCAGCGGATCGGACGGATCGCTTACGATCTCGTGCATATGATGCGGCAGCAATAGCGACATCGTGCCGCGGCGAAGCTCGTGGGAGACGCCGTTGACGGTTTCGGTGCCGCTTCCCGCGATGACGAACGACAGCTCGGCAAAATCGTGGTAATGGAGCGGATAACGGGGATACGGACGGTTATATGAAATGTAGAACGGCAGCCGGCCCTTTCTCTGTCCTGCGAGAAAACGATCGTCGGTCTTGGGATCCTCGTACAGGGGAAAAATCGCCATCGTATTCCTCCTCCATGCAAGAAAGAATCGGATTCTATGGCGCCGGTTCGATCCTCCCGGCCGTCCGTGCGTCGACTTTCCATTTTCCACATTCCGGTATATAACTTGTATTTATTGTTAACACCATCATACCACAAAATCGGATCGTTGGGCGGAGATTTTTTTTCCTATTTTTCGCGCGCGTTTGAACCGGCTCGCCGGCCGGCTCGTCAGTATGCTTGGAAACCGTTTCTTCCGGAAAGTTGTCGGAATTTGCAGATCGAAGCGGAATCGTCGTACGGTCCGATTGGACGTAAACCGACGTTTCCCCTATAATATTGGTTAATGATGTCAATCTTTAGCGGCATAACGGAGAGCTTCATACATAGTTGGAGGGGATTTATCATTCAGTACGTTTGGGCATTTGCCGTCGCCTTTGCCATCGTGTACGTGTTGATTCCGCCGCTTTCGAGGCTGGCCTTTCGCATCGATTTTGTGGACAAGCCCCGCGCCGACAGCGAGCGCAAAATTCACCGCGAGCCGATTCCGCTCACGGCGGGCATCGCGATTTTCATAGGTTTCGTCTGTACGTTTCTGCTGTTCGGTCGCGAGGAGCCGAGCCAGATGACGGCCATCGTCGCCGGCTCGCTGCTCATTCTGGCGATCGGAACGGTGGACGACTGGTACAAAACGCACCGCAAGGAGTTCCCGGCGCTGCCGAAATTCGTCGTCCAGGTCGCGGCGGCTTACCTGGTGTATAAGTCCGGCATCGTCTTCTACGGCTTTTCCAACCCGTTTACGGGCCAAGAGGTGATTTTGCCGGAATGGCTGCAGCTTGTGCTGACCGTGACGTGGATATTCGGCGTGACGACCGTGATCAACTTCTCCGACGGTATGGACGGGCTGGCCGGCGGTCTGTCGGCCATTTCCGCCGGGACGCTGTTCGTCGTCGCCCTGGCGAAAGGGCAGGGGGGCTCGGCGATGCTCGCGATCATCGTCGTCGCCGTCGCGATCAGCTACCTTCGCTACAACAAGCCGCCGGCGAAAGTGTTCATGGGCGACGCGGGCGCGACGCTGCTCGGCTTCCTGCTCGGCGTCATCGCTCTCGACGGAGCGTTCAAGCAGGCGACCGTACTGTCGCTGTTCATTCCGATTTTGGCGCTCGGGGTGCCGATATTCGACAATTTGTTCGTCGTCTTTCGCCGGCTGTTTCAGGGCAAGCCGATCTATCAGGCGGACGCCAGCCAGGCGCACTTTCGTCTGTTGTCCAGCGGGATGAAGCCGAAGCAGGTCGTCGCCTTCCTGTGGCTGATCAATTTGTGCCTCAGCATGATGTCGATCATCTTGCTTCTGCTCAACGTGTAGAGAAGAATGCGTTTCGCCCGGCCGTCCTTTTGGCGGTCGGGCGTTTTGCTGCGGGGTAAAACCGGGGCCCGCGAAAGATATCGGAATCATCTGCGAAGCTTCAATTCCCTTTCGTGGGTTATTTCATTAAGTCATCGACTGCTTCGCCACCGGCTCGGTCAGCTTGTACCCGACGTTGCGGATCGTCACGATATACTCGGGATTGCGGGCGTTTTTCTCGATCTTGTCCCGCAAATGGCTGATATGGACGTCGACGATGCGCGTGTCGCCGATGAAATGGTAGTCCCATACGCCGTGAAGCAGCTGCTGGCGGCTAAGTACCTTGCCCCGGTGCCGGCACAGGAACAGCAGCAACTCGAACTCTTTCGGCGTCAGCTCGACCGGTTTGCCGTGCATCGTCACCTCGCGCTGCTCCGGCTTGACCCGGATCGGACCGATTTCGATCGTCTTCGGCTCCGCCGCGGGAAGGGCGCTCGTGCGGCGCAAGATCGCCTGAATGCGGGAGATGAGCTCTTGCGGGCTGAACGGCTTCGTCATATAGTCGTCGGCGCCGTTGTCCAGTCCGGCGATTTTGTCGGACAAGTCCTGAAGCGCGGTCAGCATGATGATCGGAACGAAATTTTGCCGTTCGCGCAGCCGCCTGCACACTTGGATGCCGTCGAGCTTCGGCAGCATCAGATCGAGCACGATCAGGTCCGGGCGAAATTGCGGGATCACTTCGAAGACGGATTCTCCGTCGTATACGCACATCACTTCATAGCCGACCAGCTTCAAGTTGAAATCAATGAGCATTGAGATCGACGGTTCGTCGTCCACGACCAAAATGTTCTTCTTGTCCATCGCCGTTCTCCTTTCCCGCCTGCGATTTCAAAAAAAGCTCCTTCCTCATTATCGCCCCCGCTCGTCAAGGGAAGATTAAAGCTTCGTAAACCGGATGTTAAAATTTGTGCCGCCATTGAGTATAATGGAAGGCATAGCGCCGGGCGCTAGCATCGGCGATATATTTTGCGAGGTGAACGATCCCTTTGGCCTTTCATATCGTACTGGTGGAACCGGAAATTCCGGCCAACACCGGCAACATCGCCCGCACCTGCGCAGCAACCGGCACGACGCTCCATCTCGTGCGGCCGCTCGGCTTTTCCACCGACGACCGGACGCTCAAGCGGGCGGGGCTGGATTATTGGCATGCGGTCCGGGTGCTCTATTACGATTCGTTCCAGGAGGTGCGCGACGCCCTCGCGGACCGGCGGTTTTTCTTCGCGACGACCAAGGCGAAACGGTTGTATAGCGAGTTTGCCTATCAGGACGAGGATGTGTTTGTGTTCGGCAAAGAAACGAAAGGGCTGCCGCCCGATCTGATCGAGGCGAACGAGCCTTCCTGCATCCGCATGCCTATGACGGAGGCGGTCCGGTCTTTGAATTTGTCCAATTCGGCGGCGATCGTCCTGTTCGAAGCGCTTCGACAAAACGATTTCTTAGGTCTGAAATAATAGAAAATACGACTTTTGTCGCTTGCCGAAAGAAGGAATTAAAAACTTTTCGTCGAATTGGATAAGATGGAAGTCGCATGAAGTGGGATCATTTAATCTGTAACCGTGGCGAGGTGAATCGCGAAGATGAGACCGGCTGGCGTAGTGCGCAAGGTCGACCAACTGGGCCGCATCGTTTTGCCCAAATCGTTGAGGAAACGATACAAAATGAATGAGGGCGACCCCGTCGAAATATTGGTTTCCGGCGATCATATCCTGCTGGAGCGTTATCGCCCCAAATGCGTGTTTTGCGGCGACATGAACGGGGTCACCGAGTACAGGGAAAAACATATTTGCATCAATTGCCTCAAGGAGATGACGCAGGTTCGCCTGTAACGGCAGCGTCCGGCAAACCCGTACATAGACGATTTGAGGCGGAAAAAAGCATTGCGCGGCATTTAGGGCCCGCAATGTTTTTTTTGTTGTCAAAAATGGAACAGCCAAAAACGAACATGAAAAAACCGCCCCCCGGCTCCCCTCGGCTTGCGAAGGCGGAAAGCGGTTATGTATCGAGGAACATTACAGTCCCTTCGTCTTGTCTTCGTTATAAGCGGCCGTCAGAATGGCGGTAATGAGCATGGCGAACACGACCATAACGAGCCAAAACGAAGTGGAAGCGAAAATCGACATTCGTAAGCACCTCCCGGACGAATGATGCCGTAGCAACGTTACCACCTATTATACCCAATCGCCCGGCAAAAGAAAACGGACGAAATGTGAACATTAAGGGGCTTCGCTTTTCCGGATTCATTGGGTCCCCTCCGCCTCTTCAGCGCCAATCCAATTTCCAATGCGATTGCCCGAAAGGCTGGGGATTATTTAAAAAACAAAAAATGAGTAGGAAGCGGGCGCAGTCGGCCGTCGGAAGGGTTGTTGATCACTTTCCCCTCGAAGACGAGCGAGGACGATCCGCCGCCGTCGAGATTGTAGGCGTCGACGATGCGCACTTTGGCCAGCTTGTCTTGCAGCTCGGGCAGCGTCGCGCCCGATCCGCCGGCTTCGTTGTAGCCGTCGGCGACGACGAACAGCAGCTGGCCGTTGCCGAAGCTGCCGACGACGGTGCGCGGGGCGCGCTTCGGCGAGTTCAGCCATTTCGACGGGATCGCCTGCTTTTGGCCGCCCTTGAGCAGCGTCGGCACGAAGGTGGCGCCGAAAGCCGGCTTGAGCTTGTCCAGATCGCTCTGGCGGGAAAATTCGCCGCCGATCAGCTTCCGGTCCTGGCTCATGCCGACGAATGTCAAATGATCGAAGGACGGCTCGAAGCCGTAGACGTATTTGCCGTTCAGCACCGTCGTACTGAGCGGGTACCGCTTGCCGTCGTTGCCGTCGGCGAAACCGCCGGCGTTGACTCCGGCTACGGCGCCGTATCGATTGGCCGCGGCAAGCGTCGTCTCCGAGCCGCCTACCTTGTCTTTTCCGAGCACCATTTTCATGGCGTCGTCGGACTTCAGGTTGACTTTCAAAGCGTATCCTTTGTAATTGGAATCCGTGAAGCGGTACAGCTTGAGATCGATTTTGGCGGACGACACCGACCGCACCGGTTTGCCGAATTCGGCGGCGACGCGGGATTCGAAAATTTGCACCGGGCGGGCGGCCTGGGCGGTCGCTTGCGCCAGCATGGCGTTCGTCGTCTGCGCGCTCAGCTCGTAGATTTGGAAATATTTCTCCACCGTACCTTTGGTCGCCTCGGCATTCACTCGGGCCGTATCCAGTCCCCGGAGGACGGTTTGCGCCGCCTCGGACAGCGAGAACAGCTGAAGCGATGGGGAGAAGTTCAATGCCGGCATCGACAGCGGAAAGGAAGCGGATAGCAGCCAGATGAGCATGCCGATGAACGGGGCGCAAGCCAGCAACATGAACCGGTTCAGCTCGCGGATCGTCATTTCAACACATCCAGGTTTTGCTTCAGCTCATCCAGCTTGTTTTTCACTTCCTGCAGCTGGGTGTACAGCTGGTTGCTGTTGTCCGTCTTGCTGTTGGCGCTGTCTTTCGTAAAGGCCAGCAGCTCGTTGAACGAATCGACCTTCGACTGAAGCGTGGCGATGTCCGACGTAACGCCGGCTTTGAATTCGTCGAGCTGCTGCTGGTATTGAGCCTGTAGCGCCAGCAGTTGCTGCTCGGTTTGGCTGGCCAGCTCGGCGCTCAGTTGTTTTCGCAGGTAATCGGTGTACAGCATCGTTCCCAAAACGCCGGTTGCGATCAGCAGCAACCAGGTGATGAAGAACAATATGTAGGATTTGCGGGCCGTTCCGGCCGTCCTGGCGCTTCGCGGAGAAGCGACCGTCGCGTTGACGCCCGCCTCGGCCGGCTGCGTGCTCATAAACGTTCACCTCTTGTTTCGACATGTTGCGCAAGCGGGCGCAGAGCCCGTCCTATAATTCGACGCGATCGGACCGAAAAGGTTGCATTTGTTTGCTAAATATTCAACTTGGACCGGATTGTTCGGCGTCCCTGCATGAGACTTTTTGCCAGATTTCGACGGATGAAGTTTGCCGGGAAGGATACACTACGAAAAAAACGGTGCGGAAAGGAATTCATGCCCATGACGGTATATGATTGCCTGATTGTTGGAGGAGGAATAGCCGGCTTGCAGGCGGCGATCCAGATCGGCCGGTACGGCCACCTGGCGTTGGTGGTGGACAAGCAGGACGGACGGTCGACGCTTTGCCGCAGCTATCACAATTTGCTCGGCTGGCCCGACGGCGTATCGGGCAGCGAGCTTCGCCGCCTCGGCCGGCTTCAGGCGGAGCGGACCGGCGTCCGCTTCGTGAAGGACGAGATCGTTGCAGGAGAGCGGACGGACGGCAAGTTCACGTTAAGAGGCCGGGAAGGGACGTACGAGGCCAGGACGGTGCTGCTGGCCACCGGCGTCATGGACCGGTTTCCGGACTTGCCCGGACTGATCCCGTGTCTCGGCAAGACGGTGTACATATGCCCGGACTGCGATGCCCACGAGGTGCGCAATCGCAAGACGATCGTAATGGGAGCCGGAGACGTCGGCGCGGCTATGGCGATCACGCTGCGGCCGTGGGCCGGGGAGCTGATCTATATCAATCACGAGCGAAAGCCGGTTCGGCCGAAGCTGCTCGATCGGCTGCGCGATCACGGCATTTCCATGCTGGAAGCGGGAATCGTTCAAGTCGTGCAGGTGGACGACGGCTCGTTCCAGGGCGTGCAGCTGGACGACGGCCGGACGGTGTGGGCGGACCGCGGCTTCATCGCCTTCGGCGGCAACGAAGTGCGCACGCACCTGGCGGCACAGCTCGGCGCGGAGCGGCACGAGAACGGCCATGTGCTCACCGATCCGCGGACGAAGCAAACGAGCGTGCCGAATTTGTGGGCCGCCGGTGATATCGGCCTCCATTCGGAGCAGGTGGCGATTGCGATGGGCGAAGGGATTCAGGCGGCCATCTGGATGCACAAGGCGCTCCTTCAGGCGAAGGAAGCGGGGGAAAAGCAAGAAGCCGCGACCCGTTAAAGGTCTGCGGCTTTCTTGTCGTCGTTAGGCCGTTCATCGGGCTATCGCTTGCGCGCGTTAGCTTAGTCGCTCTTCTTGCGGAACCAGAGCACCACTGCCGCAGCGCACAGCGCGATGCCGAAGAACGGAGCGACCGGGAGCGGTTCGCCCGTTTGCGGCAGCATGCCTTTGCCGGCCGCACCGTTGGCGGCGCCGTTCGGGTTTTTCGACCGGGAATCCGAGTCCGACGCGTTATCGTTCGGATTGCTTTGCAGCCCTTCCGGATCCGGCAGACCGGGGCTGTCCGGCTGGTTGCCGTCCGTATCGGAGCCGGTATGGCCATTCGCCGCGCCTTCGCCGTCCGATTGGCCTTGTTCGTTCGGTCCGGTTGGACGGACCGTATTTTGCGGGTCTGCACCGGGTTTAGCAGAGCTGTTGCCCGGTTCGTTCGGATGATGGGGTTGATTCGGAACATTCGGCTGGTTCGGGTTGTTCGGGTTTTCCGGAACGTTTCCGTTCCCGCCGTTTCCGCCGCTGCCGCCGTTTCCGCCGCCGGACTGGAAGGACGATTTCAAACCCGCATCGACGCTCAGATTCGTTTCGCCCCAACCGAGATGGACGATTCCGGTCAAGCCGTTCTCGCCGGCATCGGAGTCCGCTTCCTCATTCCCTGCGTGAGCGACGGTAAACCGATAGCCATTCGGCAAGTCGAATTGAACCTGATAATCGCCGGCATCCAGGTTGTCGAACCGGTAGTACCCTTGCTTGCCGCCAATGGTGCCGGTTTCGGTCGAGGCGATTGGCACGCCCGCGCCGTTGAACAGCGTCACCTTGACGTTGTTGATTCCGGCCTCATCGCTGTTCTGGATGCCGTCTCCGTTCGCATCGATCCACACATAGTCGCCGATCGTGCCCGCCAACCGTTTCAGACCGGCGTCGATCGTGAGATTGTCTTCGTCCTCGGAGAGGATGACGGTTTCGGTCCAGCCGTCGGGATCGGCGTCGGAATCGGCCGCGTCGTTGTCTCCTTCATTCGAAGCGGTAAACGTATACCCCTCCGGCAAAATGAATCGGACTTTGTAGCTGCCGTCCAGCAAGTTCGGGAACAAGTAAGATCCGGCTTTCCCGTATACGCTGCTTGTAACGGTCGAGGCCAAGTAAGTGCCGCCTCCGTCGTACAGTTCGACCGTTACACCGTTAAGCCCCGTATCCGTTTCGTTCTGGATGCCGTCTCCGTACGTGTCCACCCAGACGGTATCGCCGATCGAACCGGGAACATGCGGCCGCGGTACGAAGCCCGCGTCGATGTCCAGCTTCGAGACGCCTTCGCCGAGCGTGAACGCTGCGGTTTGGCCATCGGGACCTGCGTCCGAATCGGTGCCGGTGTCGCCGGCATTCCTTACGGTGAACACATAATCGTGATCCGAAGGCTTGTCGAATTTCACGACATAGACGCCCGGAGGCACATCCTCGAACAAATAGCGCCCGTATACGTAGCCGTACACCGAGACGTAGACCGATTGCGTAACGGTTGTGCGCTTCAACTTGCCTTTTCCGTCGTAAAGACTCACGGTGATGCCGTTGATGCCGGTGTTGCCGTCATTTTGAATACCGTCGCCATTGGCGTCAAACCAAACATAATCGCCGATTTCCCCGTAGTTCGGAACTTCGCGAATCAAACCGGCGTCGATCGTCATGTTCGCTTCGCCTTGATTCAGCGTAATGAGATCGGTTCTGCCCCCCGGGTTTGCATCGGAATCCAGAGCAACGTCGCCCTCCTGGTTCTTCAAGGTAAACTTGAAGCCGGGCTCGGCTTGGAACTCGACAAGGTACTGGCCCGCGGGCAGGTCCGTAAATTCGTAATAGCCTGCCTTGCCGTATACGGTGCTTGTGACGGTGCTGCTTTTCACCTGGCCGTTATGGTCGTATAAGGTGACGGTAATGCCGTTTGCCCCGCTTTCCCATTCGTCCTGCACGCCGTCTTCGTTGTCATCGTACCAAACATAATCGCCCAGTTTCGCTTTCGGTTCGAGTACGCCGGCATCGATATTCCGGTTGGCTTCGCCTTGCGCAAGCGTAATGGTGTCCGTTCGGCCCGTTGCGGCGTTGACATCGGAGTCCGCCGGTGAACCTGCGCCCTTTTTCGTGAAGCGGTACTTCTCGTCGGGCACGAACTCCACGATATAGTCGCCGGCCCAAAGCTTGTCGAACTCGTAGTAGCCGGTGCCGTAGACGGCATCGCCCATGGTAGTGTACACCGAAGCGATCACCGAACCGCCGCTGAGCAAGTTCACCCTGACGTTGCCCAGTCCGGGTTCTCCGTCATCCTGGATGCCGTTTTCGTTTTTGTCGATCCAGACGTAGTCGCCGAGTTTGGCCTTCGGTTCGATCAAGCCGGCGTCGACAAACAAGTTCGACTCTTCAAAGCCGAGCGTGATCGGATCGGTAACGCCGCTCGGATCGGCATCCGAGTCTGTCTGGTCATTCCCTGAGGCGTCCGGAATCGTAAACCTGTACTTCGGCTGATCCGCAGTGCCAGTTCGAACCTCACCCTGTATGTTCCGGCGTACAAATGCTCGAACAAGTAAGAGCCGTTCGAATCGGTTACCGTCGAGGCGACCTCGGTTCCGCCGCCGTCGAGCAGTTTCACCGTCACACCGCCAAGACCGGGTTCATCGTCATTCTGAACGCCGTCATCGTTTCGGTCGATCCACACTTTGTCGCCCAGAGCCGACCGGCCTGCGATCACCCCGGCGTCGATGTCATCCCTGAATTGAGCCTGAGCCAACGGGAACGGCGCGGTTTTGCCCGTTCTGCCGTCCGGGCTGAAGTCGGCGACGTCCGAGTCCATGTTGTCGGCGGCGGTACCGCTCGCCGTAAACTTGTACGTCCCCGTATTCGGAAGCTCGAACTCCACGTAGTAGTTCCCGGCCCAAAGCTTGTCGAACCGATAGTAGCCCGTGCCGTATACGGCGTCGTTAACGGTAGTCATCGTGCTGGTCACGAACTGGCCGTCTTCCGTGTACAAGGTGACTTTGACGTTGCCCAAGCCATCCTTCACGTCATCGTCGGCCTGACTGCCGTCCCCGCTGTGGTCGATCCAGACATAGTCGCCCACGCTGGCCTTTGGCTCGATCAAGCCGGCGTCGATATCCAGCCTTTGCTCATCGATTCCGAGCGAGATGATGCCGGTTCTGCCGGAAGCATCGGCATCGGAATCCTCATCGGCATCTCCGGCCCCTTTTATGGTGAACCTGTACTTGTCCTTCAACTCGTCGGGGAGGATGAACCGAATGCTGTAATCGTCGTCGAGCAAATCGGCAAACAGATAGCTGCCGTCGGGCTCAGTCGTTTGCTCACTCAACACCGTTGTGCCGGTGTCATCGAGCAACTGCACCCGAACGCCCCCCAAGCCGGGCTCGCCGGGATCCTGAATGCCGTCGTCGTTGTTGTCGATCCACACTTTGTTGCCGATCTTGCCATTTCCTTTGATCAGACCGATGTCAAAGGAATAATCCGTTTTCGCATGAGGCAATACGATGCCGCTGATTCTTCCCAGCGTAAGGGAAGCAGGGAACGCGTCCGAATCAAGCTCATCGTCGCCGCCTTTATGGCTGGGAGTGAGCCTGTACGTTAGCGGGTCCGGAAGTTCGACCTCGATCGTATAGGTCGCATCCCACAGCTCGTCGAACACATAAAAGCCGGGTCCGTATTCGGCATCCGTTACCGTCGTGGTCGTGACCGGACCGCCGCTGCCTCCGAGCAATCGGACGGTAACCCCGTTTAATCCTTGCTCATCAGGGTCCTGGATGCCGTTGCGGTTGTCGTCGATCCAGACGCGGTTGCCCAGTTTGGATTTTGCATAGATCAAGCCGGCGTCGATATCCAGGTTGGACTCGCCGTTAACCGTCAATTGCACCAGATCCGACCGACCGGTCGTACTGCCTTCCGTGTCGGCGTCGGAATCGTCCGCTTCCGGTCCGTTGTTTTTAACCGTAAACTTGTATCCGCCCGGAAGCTGGAATCGAACGTAATATTCGCCGGGCACCAGCCGATCGAACAGGTAGTACCCATCGTCGTCAGTTACGTCCGTAGCCCGAACGGTGCTTCCGTTCGCATCGAGCAGGTGGACGGTAACGCCGCCTAGGCCCGGCTCGTCCGCATCCTGAATCCCGTTGTCGTTGTCGTCGATCCAGAGGCGGTCGCCGATTTTCGACCTGCCTTCGACGATGCCAGCGTCAATCGACCCGTTATGCTCGTTGTGAGCCAGGATGATGGGTTGCGTCGTTCCTCTTGTACCGCTGATGTCCGCCGGTGCGATATCGGAATCCAACTCGTCGTCGGAGCCGGCGTTCCCGCTTGTGAACATGTAGTTCAGCGTGTTCGGAAGCTCGAATCGCACCTTGTACGTGCCGGCCCACAACTCGTCGAACCGATAAGATCCGTCTGCGGCCGTTTTTTGCGTTGCCAGCTCGTTTCCGCGGCCGTCCAGCAGCCGGACGTTGATGTCCTTGATTCCGGTTTCTCCCGCATCCTGAATCCCGTCTTCGTCGGCATCGATCCATACGAAGTCGCCGATGCTGGCGGTCGGGATGATCAGCCCGGCATCGATCGACAGATTTTCGCCGCTCGCCAGGACGATCGGGCCCGATTTCGCGGAAGCCTGGGATGCGTCCGTGAAGGATGCGTCGGAATCGATTTCGTCGTCGCTGCCTGCATTAGCCTGCGTAAAGCGGTATTTGCCGGCAGGTCTGATGAATTCCACTTCGTAGGTGCCGGGCGTCAAGTAGTTGAATTCGTATTTTCCATCGGCATCCGTAACCGTCGTTTCCAGCAAGTAGCCGTTGCCGTCGTACAGGTTGATCTGAACGCCTTCAACTCCGTCATCTTCGGGGTCCTGCAGACCGTCGCCGTTAACGTCGATCCAGACCGTATCGCCGATCTTTCCGGTGGGCGCGACAAGCCCCGCATCGACGGTATCGTTCTTTTCCCCTTCGGCGACGGTAATGATTCCGGTTGTTCCATCGCCGGGATTGACGTCGGAATCGAGAGCGCCGTCTCCGCCGGCATTTTGAGCGGCTACCCAACCCGTGTCCGCGTATTCGGGCGGAAGCTTGAATTGGACCTTGTAGCTTCCGGCCGGCAAATTCGTGAACAAGTAGTACCCCGGATGGCCGCTTTGATCGTTGCCGGTTATCGTCGTCTGCAGCGGCGGATCATCCGGCAGGGCGCTCGCAGCGTACAGCTCGACCGGAATGCCGTTGACGCCGTGTTCGGACCCTTCATCCTGGATGCCGTTGTTGTTCACGTCGCGCCATACGTAATTGCCGATCTCCGCTTCCGTGTTCGAAGCGACGATGACGCCGACTTTTAGCGGCTCGGTCGTCAGGAGCGAATTCCTGTTGTCGCTGCGCTTTGCGGTAAAGCCGAAGGAGCTCCAGGCGGCTTCGCCTTCCGGCGCGCCGATCGGGGCCCGCATGATCCAGCCGAGTTCCAGCTTCTGCCCCGGATTGATGACATAGCCGTCGGAAAACTCGAACTTAAGGCCCGTTACCCGGGTCAGATCGGCCGGCGGCGTTTCGCTCCAATGCCCGCCGGACATGTTGATGTCCGTATCGCCCGTGTAGAACACTTTGGCCACGGCTGCCAGCGGACCGAGGTTTACTTCTTCCGTCAACACCGGACTCCACTTGCTGTCCCTGGGCGCTTTGGCCACGACGCCTTTGTCGCCGATTCTCGGAAGCGCGTCCACGACGAGCAGGCTGTTGACCGGGACGTTGCCTACGTTGACGATTTCCAGCTTGTATTCGACCTTGCCCCCGGGAGTCGTATGGCCGGTAGACGGATATTTCGTCCATACGTTTCCGTCCAGATCGCCTTGTACCCACTTGGTGGACACCAGCTTGGCGACGGAATTCACGTAGACGGCCCCGATGTTGTACAAATGCCACTTGCCGCCGATCTGCCGCTTTTGCGTAAAGTCGGCGTTGTTCAAATACGCGTGCTGATCCGAAGTGACATCCGCTTCGTTCTCAATGTATCCGGTGGCGGTACCGGCCTTGATCACCGCGTCGAATTCGAACTCGACCGTTTTCCCGACAGGGACCGTGGCCGGGAGAATGTCATCCCAGTACCATTTCAGCAACGTGCGCCCGGTATCCGGATCGGGAACCGCCTCTGTTTTCGGATCCGCGAGGCCAAGTCCGCCGTCCTGCGTCATCTTCATGCTGCCGTCGACGTACTCAAGCGACTCCGGCAGCAAATCCGTGACGATCGGATTGTGGAAGACCGAGCTGCTGTACTCGGAATTGCTCACCCGGATCTTGTAGTGCACCGTGTCTCCAGGCGAGAAATTCGAGCCGTTGGCGGCCGTTTTCGTGACTTCGATCAACGGACGCCCTTGCACGATATAGACGTCGGCCGACCGGCTGTCGGTTCGGGCGGCGCCTTCGAAATCGTATCGCAGCGTCGCCGTATTGGTGACCTCGGCGCCCGGATATACCGGCGCCGGGTAACTGTCGTCCACCTTGTACCGGATTTGGAAGTTGCTCGTCTGGGTAAAGTCGATCGGCACCGTGCCGATGACGAACTTGATCCCTTTGACGTCGGCGCCGGATACGGGGGCGTCGGACGCTTTCAGCGTCTCGGGCGCATCGGCAGCCACCGTCGCCCAATCGATCCAATCCGCAGGCCCCGGCGTGTCGCTGAGCGTATATTGGACCTTGTACGAACCGGACGGGATGCCGGAAAACTTGGCCGTCGACACCTGCACGAATTGCAGGCCGGGCGGCGTCATGTCGGTCACCTCGTAGTTTTGCAAATCGACGTTGGACCGGCTGTACAAGTTGCCAATGTAGAAGTTGACCTCCTGCCCGGGGGACACTTCCTGCTGATGGGAGTCGACGGACTTATGGAAGTCCGTTCCCTTGTCTTCCGAAATCGGCGTGAATCCGTGCGACACTTGGGCCGTCAACGTTTCCAGGCTTCCGCCGAGCGCCGTGAACTCGGCTTTCGCATCGTTGGTGACCGTACCGGAAATGTCCTCCGGGTACTTCACCTTGACGTAGAAGCTTCGAGAAGCGACCCCTTCGCCCAACAAGCCGACGTTCCAGATCACGTTTCGGCTCACCGGGTCGTAGTTTGCTGTGGCCGGCCTTGCCGATACGAACTCGGCGCCTTCCGGCAACGTGTCGGTGACGACGACGTTTTGCAGCTCGAGCTTGCCGTACGGACCGGCCCCTTCGTCCCGGAGCGTAATTTGATACTCGACTTCGCTCCCCGGCTTAGGCGTCACGAGGTCAATCGGGCGCGAACGCACCTTCGTCAGCTCCCAATGGGCCGAAGCCCGGGACGTTACGGTCACGTCGTTCGACGTCACGCTTCCCTGATCGCTCTGGAAAACGCTGTGAACGATTGCGGTTGTGCCGTCCGGAGTCGTATAATTATAGAACGCGGCGTTGACTTGAAGCGTTCCTGTAGTCCCCGCGCTCAAGCTCGTTTTGAAATCGAATGTGATCGTATTCGTGACGGGATCGTAAAGATGAGTCGTATCGCCGGTGTCGATCGCGTCGTCGAATTTCAAAACAGGGGGGAGCTGCAGGGTGATGACGGCGTTCGTGTATTCATCCGTCGTGCTGGACACGCTGTAGTCGATCTCGAACGTAAACAGCTTGCCGGAGTCCACGACCGTCTCGGTGCTTCTCATTTCGAGTTGGATTCCCGAGGCATCCCCGTCCGCCGCATACGAGGCTGCCGGCAGCAAGACGTTCAGCAAGAGCAGCAACGCCCACAATGCCGCCTGAATCCGTTTCAACCTTCGCATGCATCACTCCTCTCTCTTTTCCGAATTCGCGGCTGCTTCCGTCATGGCGGCCTTGACGATATACCGTCGTGTGGGATTCACGACCTTGTCGCACGTAATAAGCGTCAACCGCGCCGTGCCATCCTGATCGAGAACGGTCAGGTCGTCCGGCTTTACGAGAAAAGTCGAAGTGACCTTGTAGATGTACGAGCCCGATTGCGTCTCGATCCGGATTGTATCGGCCGGTTGCAGCTCCTGAAGCCGGCTGAAGTGCAGGCCGCGTTTGCGGCTGTTGTGTCCGGCCAGGACGAAGTTGTCCGTCTTGCCCGGCGAGCGATGTTCGACCACGGTGCCGATCCCCAGGCTGAGCGACTTTTCCGTCGCGCCGCCAAGAATCGGTTCGCGAAGATCGATCGAATCGATGACGATCGCACCCAGCACGGCCATTCCGTCGATGATCACCGGGCTTAACGCGCTGTCCGGGGAAGCGGGAGGCGTCCCGTCCGGCGAAGAAGCGCCGGTCGATGTCAAAGACGGAGGCGGCTCCACATCGTCAGGAGCCGGTCGGCCCGCCAATGCCGGTTCGTGAATCCGGTCCCACTCCGTCAGCATCTCGAGCTGCCGTCTCTCCTGAACGTTTCGCTCCCACGCCGGGTACAGCATCAGGGCGATGCCGAGAATAAGCAGGATGATCGCCGCAGTTCTTCGAACGATCGTCCCGCGCCTGGACGGCGCCGCTTTCGGAACATGGAAAGATGTTGTCACTGGAATGCGGTATCAACCTCCTTCCTGGCGAAAAAAGTCGGAACAATGCCGGCATATCCCAGTTTTGGGACAAGCCGAACGTCCCGTCGTCCATTCATTCAACCAAAACCATCTGAACATTTTTTGAAAGTAAAAGTTTCCATTAGTAGTTCTTTTGGATTAGGTAATTTGGACCTTGAAATTTACGAAATCGCGTCGTTATGCGCAAAAGAAGCCGGGCTTACCGGGCCCGGCTTTTACAAATTGTTCAAATTTTGTTCAGTGCAGCCGTTTAAAATAAATATGTTTTATAATGTAGGCTTATAATTTTGGAAATCTACGGCTTAATATTACTCGAATATTGCAGTACTTGGGAACTGGTAATAGTGTTCCCCGGGCAGCGAATGAAGTCGAAATCCGCCGCTTGCAAAGTCGCGATCGCCATATTTGGCGGTGTATGGCGTACGGCTTGTCAGAAACGCTTTGTAATTGAGCATGTACGGCAGCTTCGGTACGACGTTCTGACTCGGGCGGGACGACGAATAGTGGTCGGGCGATACGCCGTAGGCTTCCAACGCGAAGATGCCCGCAGCCGCTTCGTTCATTCGGAAAAATTTGCGGATGGCCGTGGCCGAATACGCGTTCCAGTCGATCGTGCTGACCGACATCAGATGAATGCCGCGTTCGGACCGAAATTTCAGCGCCTTATCGATTTTGGCGCGAAATTCTTTGGTGAATACGCTGGCGCTTCCAGGTTCGTTGATATCGGTAGGTTGAAGGAAGTCTTCCAGCAAGTAGATGTCGCGCTCGTCCAGCGCGGACGGCAAGCCGTTCGGGTTGTACTTCTTGTTCACGGCATCGCTCAGCACATCTTCCGGCCTCCATGCGTTGACAAAGACGGACATCCCCAGTTCGTGGATGCCATTTACAGCGTCGTTGAGCCGCTGGCGGGACACTCCGAAATCGTAACCGGCATCGTCGAGGAAAATGCCGTCCGCTCCGAGCGCTTTCCATTTGGCGGATTTGGCAAGGATCGTTTTCATATCGTGATTGTCCGTCGCAACACCGAGGTCGATGTAGCCGAACAGTTTCAGTTTGGGGTTGTTTTGCCGCATCAGGCTGATGACCGTCTGGGTCGAATGGTGGTAGCTGTGTTTTTCTTCCTCCAACCCCGCCCCGAAAACGACGACGTCGTACTGGGCCAGCGCCTTGGCCGCCTTGTCCGCATTCCATGTGTCGTTTGCCCCGATCGGAATGCCGTAATAAATCAACAGCCGGTATCCGTAGGGGGATGGAAGGGCAGTCGGCGCTGCGGCGAAGGTTGAGGGCGGGATCAGGCAAAAGAGAGCAAGCATAAGCAGAAAAGACCGTATTCGTTTCATAGAAACACCCCCGGAAGAAGTTGGCAAGCTGTCAATTGAGTTCATTATAAGTCGTCGCGCGCGAATTCGCCATATCCGTTCGCGGATTTACCGCGCCATCCGGCAAAGTATGGAGGTATACAGAGATGAAAGTGCTCATAACAGGTGGGTACGGGTTCATCGGATCTGCCGTCGCGGAGCGGTTCCACAAGGAAGGACACCGCATTTACATTCTCGACAATGTATCGTCCGGGCGGGCCGACCATCTGAGCATTCCGCATACGTTTTACCGGATGAATGTCGAGGATCCGGAGTGCGACGCGATCTTCGAAAGCGTCGGTTTCGATATCGTCGTCCACCTGGCCGCGCAGATCAGCGTCGCCGCATCGCTTGCGCATCCGGAGATCGATACGCGGTCCAATGTGCTCGGACTGGTGAATATGTTGAACAGCGCGGCTAGGCACAACGTTCGGAAATTTATTTTCGCTTCTTCGGCTGCCGTCTACGGAAACTCGGAACATATTCCGCTTCGCGAGGACGAGCCTTGCTCGCCGACGTCCGTGTATGGCATCAATAAGCTGCTAGGGGAGACGTACTGCCAAAAATGGTGTGAACTGTACAAGCTGGACACACTTGTCCTGCGTTTCTCCAATGTATACGGACCGCGGCAAGGCAACGGCGGTGAAGGGGGCGTCGTCTCGATCTTTCTGAACCGGGTGAAGGACGGGAAGCCGCTGGACGTGTACGGAGACGGCTCGCAAACCCGGGATTTCATCTACGTGCACGATGTGGCCGATGCGATATACCGCGGAGCGGTCGGGGACGCGACCGGCGTTTACAACTTGTCGACCGGAACGCAGACCAGTGTAAACGAGCTGATCGAAACGATCGGGTTGATCGCCCCTTTGCCGGAAACCCGATATTTGCCCGCCCGCGTCGGAGATATCTCCCATTCTTGCCTGGACAACACCAAAATCAAACGTGATCTGGACTGGTTGCCGCTGTATTCGATCGGCGAGGGACTGGCGAAAACGTACGAATGGCTGATCGGCCGGGAAGCGGCCGCTGCCCGCGAGGAGAAACCGAAGCGCAAACGTCCCTCCTGGCTCAAAGCGGTGCTGCCGTACGCCGAGAACGCGCTCGGGCTGGCGGCCATCTGGGGGCTTTCGCAGGCGGATTCCGTCGTGTTCCGGCATGGCGTCGTCGATTACCGGCTGCTTTATATTTTGCTGATGGGTCTCTTGCACGGCTCGCGCCAGTCGCTGCTGGCGTCCATAGCGGCCATCGCGCTGCATGTCGCCGATCATTTGCATAACGGTAGAGACTGGGGATCGCTGCTGTACGACCCGGAGACGTTATTCATATCGGCGATCTATCTGTTTTTCGGGCTTTCTGTCGGGTTTGTCAAGGACAAGTACGCCCGGGATCAGTCGTTTTCCGCTCATAAGCTGGAAGAAGAGAGGAAAAGATATCGGTTTCTGGAAGGGTTGTATCAGGATACGAAGCAGATCAAGGAAGAGCTGCAGCGTCAGGTGCTCACGAGCAAAGACAGTCTCGCCCGGCTTCATGCGGTCGTAACGGAACTGGAAAGCCAGGAGCCGGAACAGGTCGTGCTTTCGTCCGTATCGGTGCTGGAAGAGCTGATGGAGTCGCGCAAAATATCCGTCTATTCGGTGGGAAAATCCGGATATTTGCGGCTTTTGGCCCAGTCGAGCGATGCGAATTTCAAGCCGCATCGGTCGATCCGCCTGTCCGAGGCGCCGAAACTGCGACAGGTTGTCGACACCAAACGGCCGTGGGCGAACAAAGAGCTGCTTCCCGATTTGCCGATGCTCGTCGCCCCGATCGTCCACGACGGGGAAGTTGTCGCGCTCGTCTGCGTGCACGAGCTGGCGTTCGAACGGTTTACGCTTTACCACGAAAATGTGTTCAAGGTGGCGGTCGAGCTGATCTCCCACTCGTTGTCCCGCTCCTTCACCTTCGTATCTTTGACCAGGCGGCAGCGGTACGTCGAAGGTACGGAAGTGCTGCAGGAAGCCGCTTTCGCGGAAGTGCTGAGAAGCAAGCAGCTGGCCAAGGATAAACAGCAAGCGGACTACGTGGTCGTGGAGCTGGGGCCGATCAACATGGGGCTGACACATCTGTCCCGGACACTGACCGGGCTGCTGCGGGATACCGATTATATCGGAATGATAAACGGAAGGCTGGCGCTGCTATTGTCCAATACGAGCGAGCAGGAAGCGCTGAAGGTCATCGAGCGGTTGGAACGGCACGGACTGCGGGCCGGCTTGACGAAGGATGAGGCGTTGTATGTTTGAAGCGGCACTCGTTGTTTATTACGTGCTCGGATGTCTCTATTCGATGCGCGCCCTGGCGAAACGCACGCCGCAGATGTGGGGTTCCGCGGCTCTTACGCTGGCGATTCCGTTCGCCGGGCTCGCTCTGGCGATCGTCGTCGAAATCGCCGCGAGGCGGCCGAGTTCCGCGGATACGAAGCGATTTTCGGACGTGCTGGAGCTTCGTTCCGAATGGGACGCTTTGCCGCTTGCCGTCGATGTGGAGAAGGAAACGAACACGATCCCGCTGGAAGAGGCGCTTCTGCTGGACGACGTGCACGTGCGCCGGCGTTTTGTGCTCGATTTGCTCAAGGAAGAATCGCTGGACATGGTCGCTTATTTGTTCAAAGCCGCCCGCAATGAAGACAGCGAAACGTCGCATTATGCCGTTACGGCGATACTGGAAATGAAACGGACGATGGTCAACGAGTTGCAAAAACGGGCGGTTGCCCTTGAAGAACGGAGCGGTGACGACGAGGAACTGCTCCGGTTTGCCGAAACGGTAAGGCCTTATCTTCGCTCGGGGCTGATGGATGTGCAGATGGAACGAACGTACCGGCGATTGTACGCAGGCGTGCTGGACCGTCTTGTGGAGCGGAACGATTGCGACGCCAAATGGCACGAGGAACGGGTGGACAACGAACTGGCTCTGCAGCGGTACGACCGGGCCGTCGAAGCCGCCGAGCGGTTCGTAAGGACGTTTCCGGATCAGGAGTCTTCCCATTATTCGGCGCTGAAGGTGAGCTTTACGCTGCGGTCGGGTGAACGTTACGCATCCGCGATGGCGCGGCTCAAATCGTCGTCGGCCAAAGTGTCGAACCGGACTTTGCAAGCCATCAGGTATTGGAGTTCAGGGCAATCGCATTAGAGCCGTCTTCCTCCCCCAAAAGTGAAGCGAAGCTCCGAAGCAGATTCCGTTAGAGCAGCTTGCTGCTCGCACCAATCGCAACCATTGGAACACGTCCGGCGCCAATCGAAATTCGAATGCGATTGCCCTGTATTGGAGTTAGGGAGTGTAGCATGATAACGACCAGATCGTTTAGGCAAATGTTGCTGTTTCTTTCCATCGTGCTTCTGGTGACGCTGCTTATGCAAGGGTCGCGCTCAACGTTTCTGCTCACCTGGAACGGCGAAGACGGAAGCGGCGGCTTAAGCCAGGCGGCCCCGGTGAAGAACGCCTTAAGCCCGATGCAGCGGGAAGCCATCGCGGAAGAACGGTTTCTGATCGTTTACGATCCGAACCGGCCGTTCAGCGTGAGAATGAAGGACAACGTCGAGCGGGTGCTCGCCGGGATGAAAAAGACGTATTCGACGGTCGAAGCGGGAGCGGAGCTGCCGAAGCTCGATCGGCAAGACGCCGTTATCTTGACGTTTTCCGACTGGTCGCTCATTCGCGACCGGAGCTGGCTTACGGATTACGCCCAAGCGGGAGGAAACGTACTCCTGTTCGGAGTGCCGGACTTAAATGACGGCTTTTATTCGTTGTACCGGCAAGTCGGCATCCTGGAGGCTGGGGAGTACGTTGAAACCAAAGGATTGACGCTGCAATCCAATGTGCTGGTCGGTTACGGTGGGGCGTCCTTCC